>Ga0213876_10000246_pt1 | contig 51765 bp, 46 predicted proteins | sample BarmaccomBMRX_R9_FD_160113 | JGI IMG/M metagenome (GOLD analysis project Ga0213876, IMG submission 160113) | Root-associated microbial communities from Barbacenia macrantha in rupestrian grasslands, the National Park of Serra do Cipo, Brazil - RX_R9 | ecosystem: Host-associated > Plants > Roots...
GACGGAGAAGGCGCGGTGGAGCGCGCCCGCGCGGTGCACCTCCAGCTTCTCGCCCACGCCCAGCTCGCGGTCACTCTCGTCCACCAGGATCAACTGCTCCGCCCCCATACTCACCCGTCACGCCTCGCGGCGACGAGGGCGGACGCCGCGACCATGAGCACGAGCGAGATGACCGTCGGGACGAGCCAGCGCCCGCCGATCTGCGTGTAGTAGACGGCCACGCCTGACGCCGCCGCGCCGGCCAGGAACAGCAGCAGCGCCGCGTAGTTCCGTGTCTGACCTCCGCCTATGACCATCTCTTCACCTCCCCTTAATCGCTGTCGCGGGTTTCAGTCCAATGATACACAAGTCGGCGGCACGGCCGTAAAGTTTTGTAAAGGTGCGCGAACGTACTCGCGCAGTTCACCTTTGTGGGGAGACGGAACACCTTATCGTGCGACGCGCGGACACTTTCAAAGATAATGTTCGCCCTTTTCCTTTGACATTGTGCTTTGCGATGCGTGGCACGGAGGTTGTTTTCAATCACTTTGACAAGAGACGCTTCGCCGGCGTGGCGTCGCGCGAAGTCGGATGGACACAGAAGGGGGAGTAATTCGAGATGAAAAGCACTTGTAAAGGCTTGGCGAAGGGCGCTTCGATGCTCGCACTCGGGCTGTTGATGCTGGTGCCGGTGGCGGGCGTGAGCGCGCAGACGGGGCATGACGACCACAGGCGCGACCGCAGACAAGAGAGGCGCGAAGAGCGCCGCGAGGAGAGGCGCGAGGAGCGCCGCGGCCGCGACTGGGGCGACTACAACGGCTGGGGCGGCTCGCAGCAGCTCCGCCAGACGGCCCTCAACGCCGGCTACAACAACGGCATCAAGGAGGGTCGCCGCGACCGCCAGCACAACGACCGCTTCGACTACACGGACGAGAGCGCCTACCGCAAGGCCACCGCGGACTACAGCTCGCGCCTCGGCGACAAGTCGCTCTACCAGCGGTTCTTCCGCCAGGGGTTCGAGAACGGCTACCGCGACGGCTGGAACGGCTACTGAGTAGGTAGACGGTAGTCAGTAGAAAGACAAAGCGGCGCGCCCGGTCTGATGGCCGAGGCGCGCCGCCTCTTTTTCTACCGACTACTGTCTACTTTCCCTTTTCCTGCCCCGCCCCAGTCTTTGTTCGGCTGCGGCCCCATCACGAAGACGAGGGTCGAGCCGTTGGCGATGTCGGCGTGGTTGATGAAGGGCGCGCGTAAGGGGCGCCCGTTGAGCGTGGCCGACTGGACGTACCTGTTCTCGGGCGACTGGTTTTTGGCGATGACCGTGAACGGCCCCTTCTTGTACGGCCCTTGCAGCTTGACGGTCGCCTTGTCGAAGAGCGGGCTGCCCAGAGCGTAGACGGGCGAGCCCGGCGTGACGGGGTAGAAGCCCATCGCGCTGAAGATGTACCAGGCCGACATCTGGCCGCAGTCGTCGTTGCCGCTCAGCCCGTCCGGCGCGTTCTGGTACTTCGTCCGCATCGTCTCGCGCACAAGCTCCTGCGTCCGCCACGCGCGGCCGACGTAGTCGAAGAGGTACGTGTAGTGGTGCCCCGGCTCGTTGTCGTGGCGGTAGTGGCCGCCCGAGAAATTCTCTTCGAGCTTCGCCGCGAAAGCCTCCGGCCCGCCCACCAGCTCGACCATGCCGGGCACGTCCTGCATCTCGCAGAAGAGGTAAGTCCACGGGCCGCCCTCCGTGAACCCTGGCATCCGCTCCTCCTTCGAGTTCCAGCTCTCGTCGTCCCAGCGCCCGTCCGCCAGGCGCGGCCGCATGAACCCCTTCGAAGGGTCGTAGAGGTTCTTATAGTTCTTCGTCCTCTTCATCAAGACCGCGTAGTCGTCCATCCTTCCGGCGGCCTTCGCGAGCTGCGCGACGCAGAAGTCGTCGTAGGCGAACTCCAAAGTGCGCGAGACCGACTCGTCCGTCCTGTCCTGCGGGACGTAGCCGAGCTGCATGTAGTAGGTGAGCCCGCCGCGCGCCTCGAACGCAGTCCACGGCGCGCGGTCGAGCCAGCGCGACTTCGTGTCGCCGTCGGGCGGGACGAAGGCGTCCTTGCGCGCCGCCGCGTAGGCTCTCTTCAAATCGAAGCCGCGGATGCCCTTGACGTATGCGTCGGCGAGGACGCTGTCGGCGTGCGTCGAGATCATGATGCCGGTGTAGGTCGGGTTGGGCCACATCGGCATCCAGCCGCCCTCCTCGTACATCTGGATGAGCGAGGTGACCATGCCCGGCACGCGCTCGGGCTCGATCAGAATCAGCAGAGGGTGCTCGGCGCGGAAGGTGTCCCAGAGCGAGTAGTCGTTGTAGGAGACGCCGTCGTGGACGCGGTCGTCGAAGGCGGAGTAGTAGCGGCCGTACTCTGAGAAGGTGCGCGGGAAGAGGTGCGCGTGGTACATCGCCGTGTAGAAGTTGACGCGCTCGTCGCGCGACCCGCCTTCGACGACGACCTTGCCGAGCGCCTCGTTCCACGCGCGGCGGCCCTCCGCTTTCACGCGCTCGAAGTCCCACGCGGGAATCTCTCTTCTTAAATTATCCCTCGCCTGCTCCAGGCTGATGAAGGAGGTGCCGACCTTGACGTTCACGACCTCGCCCTCGGCCGTCTTGAACCCGGCGTAGGCGCCGACGTGTCTGCCCCTCTGCTCCGTCCGCCCCGCGTGAATCTCTTCCTTCTCCCAAGTCCCCTCGGAGGCGAAGGGCTTGTCGAACTGGATGACGAAGTAGCCTTTGAAGTTCGGGAGCGGCGGGCCGAGGTGCGCGGACATCCGGTCGGGGTTGTAGCCGACGATCTCGCGCGCCGCGGCGTTGACCTGCACGAAGCCTTCGACGCCCTCCGCCTCGGACTTGCACGCGGTGACGACGACGTGCGACGCGTCCGACGCGGGGAACTTGAAGCGGAGGAAGCCGGCGCGCGTCGTCGCCGTCAGCTCCGCGCCGATGAGACGGCCGGCCTCGCCCATCTTGACGGAGTAGTAGTTGGGCGCGGCCGATTCGTCCTCGTGGCGGAAGGGCAGGGTCGGCTCGGGCGTCTTCAGCTCGCCGCTGAAGGGCATGAGGCTGACCTGCCCGTAGTCGCCCATCCAGATGGCGGGCTGGTGCGTGCCGATGAAGCCGCGGATCGTCGTGTCGCTGTAGTTGTAGGAGTAGACGCTGATCTTGTTCTCGCGCGTCCGCGCCGTCCAGTGCGTCATGCCGAAGGGGACGGTCACGCCGGGGATCATCCCGCCGTAGTCATAGACGCTCGGGCCGGTCGTCCCGATCATCACGTTGACCTCGTCGATGGGCTCGGCGGCCGCGGCGGTTGTGCGGCCGGACAGATTAAGAAGAAGACAAACGGCGACGAGCGCGGCCGTGCGGGCGCTCCGCTTCGAGGTGGGCTTGGTAGTCATGTTCCTCGGGTTCCTGCGGCGGAAATAGGTGTTGACAGGGCAGCCATTTAACTGCACTATCCTTCCGCTTGTCGAGCGGTTTCTTCCGTCGCGTTCTGAATATCAATACCTCTTGCCGGGAGCGCGGGCATCCCTGCCCGCCAAAGCGTGCCCCAGCACGCTTAGCCGTGATGCGTCATGTCTCGACGTTGAGGTGTAAAGTCTCACGGCCTTCGCGCCTGCGGCGCTCATGGCGGGCAGGGATGCCCGCGCTCCCGGCGTGTAGACACCGATGACTGACGCGCCCGTCCTGGAGATGCGAGAGATCAGGAAGACCTTCCCCGGCGTTGTGGCGCTGGACGGGGTGGACTTCGCTTTGCGCCGGGGCGAGGTGCACATCCTGCTCGGCGAGAACGGCGCGGGCAAGTCCACGCTGATGAAGATTCTGAGCGGCGCGTACCAGAAGACCGCCGGCCGCATCACGCTCGACGGCGAAGAGGTGGAGATTAAAAATCCCGCGCACGCACAGGCCCTCGGCGTCGCGACCATCTACCAGGAGTTCAACCTCGTCCCGCACCTCTCCGTCGGCGAGAACATCTTCCTCGGCCGCGAGCCCGTGCGCGCCTTCGGCCTCATCGACCGCCGCGCCGTCAACCGCCAGGCGGCGGAAGTCCTCGGCGGCCTCGGATTGAATCTCGACCCGCGCCGCCCCGTCAAGGGGTTGCGCGTCGCCGAGCAGCAGATGGTCGAAGTCGCCAAGGCGCTCAGCCTGGACGCGCGCGTCCTCATCATGGACGAGCCGACGGCCGCGCTCACCGAGCACGAGATTAAAGAGCTGTTCGCGGCCATCCGCGGGCTGAAGGAGAAGGGCGTCTCGGTCGTCTACATCTCGCACCGGATGGAGGAGCTGTTCGAGATCGGCGACCGCGTCACGGTCTTGCGCGACGGCCGCTCGGTCGGGACGTTTGATGTAAAGGAGACGAACAAGTTCGAGCTGATACGCCTCATGGTCAACCGCGACCTGACGGAACTCTTCCCCAAAGAGCACGCCGAGCGCGGCGCGGAGGTCTTGAGGGTGGAGGGCTTGACGACGCGCGGCGGCCTCAAAGACGTGAGCTTCTCGCTCCACAAGGGCGAAGTGCTCGGCATCGCGGGCCTGCTCGGCGCGGGGCGGACGGAGCTGGCGCGCGCCATCTTCGGGTTGGATAAACTCGAAAGCGGCTCGGTCAAAATCAAGGGCGAGACGCGCCGCATCGGCTCGCCCCGCGCGGCCATCAACGCCGGCCTCGGCTTCCTCACCGAAGACAGGAAGGCGCAGGGGCTCGTCCTGCCGCTCTCGGTCAAGGACAATCTGTGCCTGCCGAGCGTGGACAAGTTCACCTCGCTCGGCTTCGTCGATGCGAAGCGCGAGCGGGGCGCGGCCGAGCGTTACGTCAGGGAGCTGCGCATCCGCACGCCGGGGCTCGAACAGAAGGTCGTCTACCTGTCGGGCGGCAACCAGCAGAAGGTCGTCCTCTCCAAGTGGCTCTGCTCGGAGGCCGAGGTCTTCATCTTCGACGAGCCGACGCGCGGCGTGGACGTGGGCGCGAAGGCGGAGATTTACCAGTTGATGAACCGGCTCGCGGCGTCGGGCGTCGCCATCATCATGATCTCTTCGGAGCTGCCCGAAATCCTGGGGATGAGCGACCGCATCCTCGTCATGCGCGCCGGGACGGTCGCGTGCGAGTTCGACGCGAAGGAAGCGACACAGGAAAAGATACTGGAATGCGCGCTCGGGGAATAGGACTGCCCGCCAACTTCTTCTCGCACTACGCCCGCCAGCTCGGCACGCTGTCGGGGCTTTTGGGCATGTGCGTCGTGCTCTCGGTCGCGACGCCTTTCTTCTGGACGGTCTCGAACCTCCTCAACGTCGCCGAGCAGGCGGTCATCATCGCCGTCGTCGCGGCCGGGATGACCTTCGTCATCATCACCGGCGGCATCGACCTCTCGGTCGGCTCGGTGCTCGCCTTCGCGGGCGTCGTCATGGCGAGCGTGCTGCAAGCGGGTGTGCCCGTGCCCGTGGCGCTCGCGGTCGCGCTGGGGACGGGCCTCGGCTGCGGGCTTTTGAACGGGGCGCTCATCACGGTCGGCCGCCTGCCGCCCTTCATCGCGACGCTCGGGATGATGAGCGTCGCGCGCGGGGCGGCGTTGATGTTCACAGAGGGGCGGCCCGTCTCGGGCTTCTCCGGGTCTTTCCGCTCGCTGGCGACGGGCGAAGTCCTGGGCGTCCCCGTCTCGGTCGTCATCATGGTCGGCGTCTACGTCGTGGCCCACGTCGTGCTGACGCGCACCAAGCTCGGGCGCTACACCTACGCCATCGGCGGCAATGAAGAGGCCGCGCTGCTCTCGGGCGTCAACGTCAGACTTTACAAGGCGGCGGTCTACGGCATCTCGGGGATGCTGAGCGGGCTGGCGGCGGTGATTCTGACGGCGCGGCTCAACTCGGCGCAGCCCATCGCGGGCATGATGTACGAGTTGGACGCCATCGCCGCCACGGTCATCGGCGGGACTTCCCTGCTCGGCGGCGAGGGCACCGTGGTCGGCACGCTCATCGGCGCGCTCATCATGGCCGTGCTGCGCAACGGCCTCAACATCCTCGGCGTCCCCTCCTTCGTCCAGCAGGTCGTCATCGGCTCGGTCATCATCGCGGCCGTGCTCATCGACATGTGGCTGAAGCGGCGCGCGGGCTAGGGATGAGTTTGAAATTTCAAATTTCAAATGCTTAAAAGGAGAACGTGTATGAAGAAGGGTTTGGTTTTAGTCCTGCTGGCGGCCCTGTGCCTCGGCGGTTGCCAGCGCGGAGGCGGGGAGGCGGGCGGCGGCGGAGGGCGGCAGAGGATCGCCCTCGTGATGAAGACCGCGAACAACCCCTTCTTCATCGAGATGCAGAAGGGCGCCGAGGAGGCGGCGAAGCGGCTGAACGTCGAGCTGGTCGTCCAGGCGGCCGAGCGCGAGGTCGATGTCGAGAAGCAGATGCAGATCGTCGAGAACCTCATCCAGACACACGTCTCGGCCCTCTGCGTCACGCCGAGCGGCTCAAGGGAGATCGTCCCGGCGATTGACAAGGCCAACAAGGCGAACATCCCCGTCGTCATCGTGGACACGCGCGTCGATGCCAAAGCGTTGAGCGAGTCGGGCGGCAAGGTCGCCACCTTCATCGGCTCGGACAACTACGAGGGCGGCAAGATCGCGGGCGAGTTTCTGGCGAAGAAACTCGGCGGCAAGGGCAAGGTGGCGGTGCTCGAAGGCATCCCCGGCCACGAGACGGGCGACTCGCGCCTGCGCGGCTTCCGCGAGGCGTTGAAGGCGACGCCGGGCGTCGAGATCGTCGCGTCGCAGACGGCGAACTGGGAGCGCGACCAGGGCTTCAACGTCTTCCAGAACATCCTCCAGTCTCACCCGGACGTGCAGGCCGTCTTCGCGTGCAGCGACCTGATGGCTTTGGGCGCGGTCGAGGCCATCGCCGCCGCGAAGAAGACCGGGCAGATCGCGGTCGTCGGCTTCGACGCCACGTCCGAGGCGCGCGACGCGATTCAAAAAGGCACGATGGACGCCAGCGTCGCGCAGTCGCCCGCGCAGATGGGCGCCCTCGCCGTCGAGAACGCCGTCAAGCTCCTCAAGGGCGAGCAGGTCAACCCCGAGTTCGTCGTCCCCATCAAGCTCATCACCAAAGAGAACGCGGCCGAGGGGAGCAAGTGATTTCAAATTTGAAATTTCAGATTTCAAATTCACTGCTCGTGCTCGCGCTCCTTCTGTGCCAGTCCGCGCCGGCCTTCTCACAGTCGAGCAAACGCCTGATCGACTACGCAGACCCTTTCGTCGGGACGGAGAACGGCGGGAACATCGTGCCGGGCGCGCAGGTGCCTTTCGGGTTTGTGCACGTCAGTCCAGACACGGAGCGGCCGACGACCGCCGGCTACAACCCTTTCGAGAACATCCAGGGCTTCAGCCAGACGCACGTCTCGGGCACGGGCGGCGCGAGCAAGTACGGCAACTTCCTGACGACGCCGCTCGTGGGTAAGTTAAGAGTCGATAACCTCGGCTCGCCTAAAGCCGAAGAGGCGGCGGCGCCCGGCTACTACACGGTGCGGCTCACGCGCCCCGACGTGCGCGCCGAGCTGACGGCGACGCGCCTCGTCGCTTTTCATCGCTACACCTTCCCCGCGTCGAAGCTCTCGCACCTGCTCATCGAGGCCAGCTCGGTCGTGCAGCCGGAGTCGGGCCGGAACGCCGTCAAGAACCCGCGCCCCGTTGACTGCTGGGTGCGCGTCGTCGCGCCGAACCGCATCGAGGGCAGCGGCAACTTCGTCGGCGGCTGGAATCAGTCGCCGTACACCATCCACTTCTCCGCAGAGTTCGACCGCCCCTTCACGGCGTTCGGCACCTGGCGCGACGAGCGCGTCGAACCTTCCACGGCCGCCGCGTCGAATGAGGGCAAGGTCGGCGCCTACGCCACCTTCGACACGACCGCCAACCGAACCGTCTTGATGAAAGTCGGCGTCTCCTTCGTCAGTCCCGAGCGTGCGCGCGCGAACCTCCTGCGCGAGGCGCCCGGCTGGGACTTCGACGCCGTGCGCCGCCGCGCGGAGGCCGCGTGGGAGGAAGCGCTCGGAAAGATTAAGGTCGAAGGCGGCACCGAAGAGCAGCGGCGCATCTTCTACACGGCCCTCTTCCACTGCCACTACATGCCGCACGACCTTTCGGGCGAGAACGCCTGGTGGGATTCTCAGGAGCCGCACTACGAGGACTTCTACGCCATCTGGGACACCTTCCGCACGCACCTCCCCCTCCTGACTTTGATCCAGCCCGAGCGGCAGCGCGACATGGTGCGCTCGCTCGTTGACACATACGTCCACACCGGCTGGATGCCCGACTCGCGCATCGCCGGGGCGAACGGCATGACGCAGGGCGGCTCGAACGGCGACGTGGTCGTGGCCGACGCGTTGGCGAAGGGCGTCAAAGGCATCGACTACGCGAAGGCTTACGAGGCGCTCGTCAAGAACGCGGAGGTCGAGAGCGCGCGGCCGCTCTACGAGGGGCGCGCGCTCGACGAGTACAAGCGGCTCGGCTACGTCTCGATGAACTACCCGCGCTCGGTCTCGCGCACGGTCGAGTACGCCTACGACGACTTCTGCGTCGCGCAGGTGGCGCGGATGCTGGGGAAGACGGAAGAGAGCCGGAAGTACCTTGAGCGTTCGAAGAACTGGGCGAACGTTTGGAGCGACGAGACGCGCTCGGCCCGGCCGCGCTTCGAAGACGGCCGCTGGCTTGCGCCCTTCACGGCCGCGCACTTCTACCCCGACAGAGACTTCAGCTACTGGGACGCGCCCTTCTACGAGGGCAGCGGCTACATCTACGGCACCTACGTCCCGCACGACGCGCAGGGGCTTATCAACAAACTCGGCGGGGACGAGAAGTTCGTCGAGTGGCTCGACGCCTTCTTCGACAACCCGCCGACGCGCGAGGCGGGGTTCAACCCCGGCCTCTACAACCACAACAACGAGCCGAACTTCCTCGCCGCCTTCCTCTACACGCACGCGGGGCGCCCGGATCGCACGCAGGAGCGCGTCCGGCGCATCCTCTCGACCGAATACATGACCGGCCGCGGCGGACTGCCCGGCAACGACGACAGCGGCGCGATGTCTTCGTGGTACGTGTGGGGCGCGGTCGGGCTCTACCCGAACGCGGGGCAGCCGTTCTATTACGTCGGGAGCCCTCTGTTCGAGCGCGCGTCCATCGACCTCGGCTCCGGCCGCGCTTTCGTCGTCGAGGCGCGGGACAATTCAAGCGTCAACGTCTACGTGCAATCAGCGACGCTCGACGGCCGCACCCTGAGCCGCGCGTGGCTCAAGCACGAGGAGGTCGCCTCCGGCGGCCGTCTCGTTCTGCAAATGGGGCCGAAGCCCTCCGCCTGGGGGCGCGACGAGCGGCCGCCTTCGATGTCAGGTCAGAGATGAGAGAATTTCAACACAGAGACACAGAGGCACAGAGAGACGGCTTGTTGAGCTATCTGCTCCGGGCTGTGTCTCTGTGCCTCTGCGTCTTTGTGTTGAATGGCGTGCTCTACTCTCAAGTACAGTCGCCGAAGAACGCGCAGACGTTTGAACGCACCCTCCACGTCGCGCCGCTCACTCCGAACGGCGAGCGCTACGTCTACGTCCCGTTCGACGTGCCGCGCGGCGCCGTGCGCGTCGCGGTCGCTTACGACTACGCGCGCGAGGGCGGGGCGAACACGATTGACCTCGGCGTCTTCGACGCGCGCTCGGACGGCCCCGGCCGCGAAGTGAGCGCGCGCGGCTTCCGCGGGTGGAGCGGCGGGCGGCGCCCCGAGTTCTTCATCTCGCGCGAGGAGGCGACGCCCGGCTACCTCGCGGGCGAACTGCCCGCCGGCCGCTGGCGCGTCATCCTCGGTCTTTATAAGGTCGCGCCCGCGGGCGTGGACGTGAAGATCAAAATCTCAATCGAGACGGGAGGCCGCAGGGCGGGCAGTCGCACGGCCGCACGTCCCACCACGCGCGGCACAGAAAAACTACTGCCGCGCGAGTGGGGCGGGGAGCGGAAGACGGCCGGGCCTAACCTCTACTGGTTCGCGGGCGACCTGCACATGCACACCGTGCACAGCGACGGCGACTGGACTGTGCCCGAACTCGCCGCGGCCGCCGGGCGCGAGGGGCTCGACTTCATCTTCGTGACAGACCACAACACCGCGAGCCACCACGCCGATGTTGAGAAGGCCAACGTCAATTCTCAACCGCCGCTCGTCATGCGCGGCGAGGAGGTGACGACCTACGGCGGGCACGCCAACGCCTGGGGCCTGCCCGCGGGCGCGTTCGTGGACTTCCGCGTCCGGCCGGGCGACGCCGCGACGATGTCGGAGGTCGCCGCCGACGCGCACCGCTTAGGCGCGCTCGTCTCGGTCAACCACCCTTTCGCTTTGTGCGGTGGCTGCGATTGGAGCTACGGGGACGCGGTCAGGGAGTTCGACGCGGTCGAGGTCTGGAACGGCGAGTGGGACGCGACGGACGAGTCGGCGCTCAAGCTGTGGGACGGGCTGCTGCAACGCGGCCTGCGCCCGACGGCCGTCGCTTCGAGCGACTCGCACCGCGCGCAGAACCCCATCGGGCATCCGACGACGCACGTCGCGGCGGTTGAGTTGTCACAGGCGACGCTGCTCGACTCCATCCGCCGCGGCCGCGCCTACCTGACGCGCGAGCCGAAGGGCCTCGTCGTTGATTTCGAGGCGGCGGCGGGCACACTCGACTCGAAGGAGGCCGTCGGCGCGCGCAAGGGGGCCGGCGAAGAGATACGTCTGACCGCGCCGGGCACACTGGTCTTCTACGTCCGTGTCGGCGTCACGCCCAGCCCGGTGGAGGCCATGTCCCTCGTGCGACCATATGCGGCCGTCTCACTCGTCTCCGGCGGCCGCGTGATTCGCACCTGGAAGGCCGACCAACTGACGGAAGTGTTCGAGGTCGAGTGCGAGCGCGACGGCTACTACCGCCTTGAAGTGCGCGACAGGGACGGGGCGATGCTCGCGCTGACCAACCCGGTCTACGTCAGAGTCGGGACGGCGGGAGCGGGAAGAGTTTCGTCTCGCCGGCCTTGAGCGTCGCCTCGGGCTGCGCGTCGTGCGCGAGCAGGCTAGGCTCGAAGTCCGACCCGAGCGTGAGCACGCGCACGAGCCTGAGCCGACGGCACGTCCCGCCCGAGGCCGTCGCCGGGTGCGGGTGGCAGCGCGCCGTGATTGACTCGACGTCGCCGTGCGTGGTGCCCTTCGGCAGCCTGATCGCCGTGCGGTAGTAGCCGCTCCGCTCGATGCGCAGGCGCGGCTCGCCCAGGTCGGACTTGAAGACCCCTTCAATCCCCCTCAGCTTCACGTCGAAGGCGACGGCCGCGCCCTCCTGCTCGGAGGCGGCCTCGACGTAGAGGTACTCGCGCGGGTCGGCGACGGTGTTGATGTCGGACGGCGTGTCGCTGATGCGCCCCTCGCGCTGTAGCTCCTCGGTCATCGCGCGGTAGGTGGCGGGGAAGTTGTCCATCATGCTCTCGCGCGTCGCCGCTTCGAGCCGCGCGCCGACGGGGAGCGGGGCGAAGCGGACGGCCGAACAGGCGAGGTCGGAGAAGTTGTTGTTGTCCGACGCCACGGCGTACAGCGGGTGCTCTCCGCCCGTGCGCTGGCCCTGGAAGTTCTTGGTCTCGTGCTGCACGCCCTGGAAAGTCTCCGCGACGATCTTCCCTCCCCGGACGCGCACCTCGTTGACCCACTCGATGTCCGTCCCGCGCCCCCAGCGCGCGAAGAGCGCGGCCGTCTGCGTCCCGCCGTCCTCGTTCGTGAAGACGACGGTGTAGCGGAAGACGGTGTCGGCCCCCTCGCGCAGCACCTCGTAGTACATCAGGAGCGGGATGTCGGTGAAGTGGTCGATGGTGTTCGCGCGCGCGTAGAGGAAGGGCGCGTGCGCGAGCGCGAAGGCGTGCTCCTGCCGTTCAGGCGAGTCGGGCGCGGGCTGGGGGATGACTCGCAGCGACTTCACCTCCGCCCGGCGCGCGCCCTCGGCCGAGCGCGCCTCGTCGAGCGCCAACGCGACCTTGTGCCTCCCCTTCGACAAACGCCCGAGCATGACGCGGTAGACGTAAGACTCTTCGCCCGCCCAGAGCAGCACGTCCTGGCTGTACGCGCCGTCCACCGTGACGACGAGCGCCGCCGCCTCGGAGCCTTTGCGCGCCCAGGAGGCGCCCGGCGAGCGCGCGTCGATCTCCAGCGCGACCTCGCGGTCGTCCCGTAGCTCGACCGCCTGCGCGGCCAGCGGCTCCCCGGTCTGCGGCGCGGCCGGCGAGCAGGGGTTCTGCGCCCGCGCGCCCGAAGGCAAGCAGGCGGCGGTTAGAAGCGTGAGCAGGCAAAGCCGCAGACGGCCACGATCTGTTCTCATGTCAGAAGGCTCGGCGATTTTGTTCGGTAGAGCGCGGAAGTCTCGGCGCCCAAGCTACGGCAAACGGGCGCGCGTTTCAAGCCTTAATTTTCTCTTCGGCTTAACAGAAATTTCTCTGGCGCTTAACAGTTCCTGAGCTATAATCCGCCGCACGCCTGAAGGGGTCGGCACGGAGTTGAGTTCCCAGATGGACTCGCGACGCCGCCCCAACCCAAGACATACCTGTAAGACGAGTAAGACGAAGACGACTTTCTACCTTCAGCGGCCCCCCGGCCCGACCAGGAGAAAACCATGTTGCGAAGAGTCTCCCGCGTAACCGCCTGCCTGCTGCTGCTGTCCGCCCTGACCCTGAGCGCGTCCGCGCAAGTCAACAACGCGAGCGTGACGGGCCTCGTCACGGACTCGACGGGCGCCGTCGTCACAGGCGCCTCCGTGACCCTGAAGAACAAGGCGACGAACGTCGAGACCACGGCCACGACCGACAGCTCCGGCTACTACACCTTCGCCAGCGTCCCCGTCGGCGTCTACGCCGTGACGGTCGAGCGGCAGGGCTTCAAGCGCGTCGTGCTCGAAGAGGTCAAGCTCGAAGTCGGGCAGAAGGCGCGCGTGGACGCCGCGCTCGAAGTCGGCGCCGTGACCGAGACCGTGACCGTCACCTCGGCGACGCTTTTGACGACGCAGGAGGCGACGACCGGCGGCGTCATCGAGAACCGCATGGTCGCGCAGCTCCCGCTCTCCGGGCGCAACTGGGACGACCTCATCAGCCTCGTCCCCGGCGTGCAGTCCGACCGCTACACAGAGGAGGGCGGCGGCACCGCCAACGGCCGCACCGGCGGCGCCAACGTCCACGGCGTCCGCTCGCTCCAGAACAACTTCGTCCTCGACGGCGTGGACAACAACTCGATCTCGGAGAACGTGCAGGAGCTGACGACGCAGGTCGCGCGCCCCTCGGTCGATTCGATTCAGGAGTTCAAAGTCTCGACCAACCCCTACTCGGCCGAGAACGGTCGGAGCCCCGGCGCGCTCATCTCGGTGACGACCAAGTCGGGCTCGAACGTCTTCCACGGCACGCTCTACGAGTTCCACCGCAACCGCGTCTTCGACGCCAACAACTTCTTCAACAACCGCGCCGGCGCGAAGAAGCCGCAGAACATCCAGAACCAGTTCGGCGGCAACCTGGGCGGCCCCGTCGTCCACGACAAGGCTTTCTTCTTCTTCAACTACGAGGGCACGCGCGTCCGCAAGGGCTCGACGCGTCTGGGGAACGTGCCGCTCCCGAACGAGATTCGCGGCGACTTCTCGGCGGCCGCCGCCGCCGCCAACCGCATCTCAGGCGGCTACGCGAAGCTCTTCGACCGCGTCGGCGACTGCCGCGCGCTCGTCCCTTCGGCCTTCAATTCGGACGGCTCCTTTATTAACAACCAGATTCCCGCGCAGTGCCTCGACCCTTTGGCGCAGAAGATTCTCGGGCTGCTGCCGGCGGCCAACGTCGTCCCCGGCGCGGGCGCCCTCAACGTCAGTAACTTCATCCGCAACCCCGGCATCACCGACGACACCAACAGCTACACCGGCCGCTTCGACTGGCAGCAGAACGCGAAGAACAGCTTCTTCGTCCGCTACACGCTCTCCGACCGCTTCCGCTACGTGCCCGGCATCTTCGGCGGCGTCGTGGACGGGACGGGCTCTTCGGCCAACGGGCGTTTGAACATGAAGGGGCAGTCGGCGGCCGTCGGCTGGACGCGCGTCATCAGCTCGCGGCTCATCAACGAGTTCCGTTTGGGGTGGGGGCGCAACAACTCGCTCGCCGTGCAAGACCCGTTCGGGACGAACACGCTGGCCGAGTTCGGCGTGCTCGGCGTGCCCGACTCGCCGCTCTACTCGGGCGGCCTGCCCGGCCTCTCCGTCTCCGCGCGCGGCGGGACGCAGCTGCCCGGCGGGCAGTCGGGCTTCGACCGCCTCGGCTCGCCCGACTTCCTGCCGAAGTCGCAGCGCACCAACCAATTTCAATGGGCCGACAACGTCAGCCTCACCTACGGCCCGCACCAGCTGAAGTTCGGCGGCGACGTGCGCGCGCCGCTGCGCAACATCTACCTCGACGTGCCTTCCCTGCGCGGCACGCTCAACTTCGACGGCAACCGGACTGGCATCGGCCTCGCCGACTTCCTGCTCGGCTACCCCTCGGGCGCGCAGCTCTCGAACCCGCAGGTCGTCGATTCGCGCCTGAAGATGTTCTCGGGCTTCGTCCAGGACGACTGGAAGGCGACGCCGAAGCTGACGTTCAACCTCGGCCTGCGCTACGACTACGCGACGTGGCCGTACGAGGGGCGCGACCGCCTGACGAACTTCGACCCGGAGACCGGCCAGGTCTTCACGCCCGCGAACTCGCCCTTCGGCCGGGGCTTGGTCAACCCCGACCGGAACAACTTCGCGCCGCGCGTCGGGCTCGCCTACCAGTGGAACGAGGCGACCGTCGTCCGCGCCGGCTACGGCCGCTTCTACCAGCTCTTCGAGCGCGCGGGCAGCGAAGACCAGCTCTCGCTCAACCTGCCCTGGCTCGTCCAGAACAGCGTCGCGGCCGCCAACAACAACTCGACGGCCAACAACATCCGCCTGCGCACGGGCTTCAACCTCTCGCTCAACCCCGCGTCGGTCAACCCGCAGCTCGTCCGCCTGCGCGCCGTCAACCCGGAGGCGGTCAACCCGAGCATCGACCAGTGGAACCTCGGCGTCCAGCGCCGGCTCTACGGCAACCTCGTCGCGACCGCCGACTACGTCGGGACGAAGGGCACGCACCTCTCGACGCTGCGCAACCTCAACCAGCAGCTCATCGACGCGCGGGGCTTCGGCACGGGCGTCATCCCCTACCCGTCCTTCGGCCCCATCGAGTACCGCGACAACGGCGGCAACTCGATCTACCACGGCGGCGAGCTGACTTTGGAGAAGCGCTTCAGCCAGGGCTTCTCGTTCCGCACGGCCTACACCTTCTCGAAGTCCATCGATTACGCGCAGGAGCACCTGGCGGCGGGCGGCACGGGCAGCTTCACGCAGAACGCGCGGAACTTGCGCGAGCGGCGCGGCCCGAGCGACTTCGACGTGACGCACCGCTTCGTCGGCAGCTACGTCTGGGAGCTGCCCTTCGGCAAGGGGCGCAGCTACTTGAATGACGGCGCGCTCGCGCACGTCCTCGGCGGCTGGCGCCTGAGCGGGCTCGCGAACGTGCGCTCGGGCCGGCCCTTCACGCTCGCGGCCAACAGCAACAGCACCTCGCTCGGCGGCGTGCGCGGCGGCGGCCTCGTGAGCGCCTTCGCCGACTGCCTGCGCGACGGGTCGCTCGACTCCGGCCAGCGCACGATTGACCGCTGGTTCGACCCGACCGCCTACGCCACGCCCTCGGGGACGAATCCCGCCACCGGGAAGGTGGAGGCGCGGCTCGGCAACTGCGGCCGCAACACCCTGCGCGGGCCGAGCCTGACCAACTTCGACGCGGCGCTGGCGCGCACCTTCGACTACTTCGGCGAGGACAGGGATTTGGAGTTCCGCTGGGAGGTCTTCAACGTCTTCAACACGCCGCAGTTCGGCCTGCCCGACCGCAACATCTCGGGCACGACGGCCGGCCGCATCACCACCCTCGCCGGCGACCCGCGCGTGATGCAGTTCGCCTTGAAGTTCAACTTCTGACGAGCGGAGTTTGAAAGCGTACAGGGGAAGGGGTAAAAGGGAAAGGTTTTCAATCCCTTCCCCCTTCCCCTTCGAGGTTTATATGACAGTCTCAACAAACGCGGGCGGCAAGCGGCCGGAGCAGTTCAGGGACTACAAGGCGGAGGCGCGCGCGTGCGTCAAAGAGTTCTACCGGCTCAACCACACGCAACAGACCCTGGAGACGGTGCTCGGGAAGAAGCGGCGGTACCTCACGCTCGACCGGGCCGAGATGGGCGTGTGGGAGGCGATGGAGCATTTGAACGCGCTCGTGGACGACAGCGACCCGGACATCGACGTGCCGCAGATCGAGCACAACCTCCAGACCGCCGAGTCGATCCGCGCCGCCGGCCACCCGCGCTGGTTCGTCCTCGCCGGCCTCATCCACGACCTCGGCAAGGTGCTCTGCCTCTTCGGCGAGCCGCAGTGGGCCGTCGTCGGCGACACCTTCCCCGTCGGCTGCCGGTTCGACGAGCGCGTCGTCTACCACGAGTTCTTCGCCGACAACCCCGACGCACTGCACCCTCTCTACCGGACGCCCTGCGGCGTCTACGAGGAGGGCTGCGGGCTCGACCAGGTTCACTTCTCCTGGGGGCACGACGAGTACCTCTACCACGTCGTCAAGGACTACCTGCCCGAAGAGGCCCTCTACATGATCCGCTACCACTCGGCCTACGCCGTCCACCGCGAGCGCGCCTACGGGCACCTCATGAGCGACCGCGACCGAGAGATGTTCCGCTGGGTGCGCGCCTTCAACCCCCACGACCTCTACTCCAAGGCGGCCGAGCGCCCGGACGTGAACGCGCTCCGCCCCTTCTACGAAGACCTCGTCGCCGAATTCTTCCCGGCCAAACTTCGCTGGTGAATCGGGCATCGTAAGCAACATGAAGAGGCAGACTTTCGTCCTCGTCGTCCTGGCCGCCGCCTCGTCGGCGGCCCTTTGCGTTCTGTGCGTGCCGGAGGTCGAAGCGGGGCGCGCGGGCGTGCGGCTCGTCACGCGCGAGGTGCCGCTCGGGCGCGTGCCGGCGGGCGAGCCGAAGGTCAGGCCCTGGGTCTCGCACGACCACAGGCACGTCGCCTTCATCGCGAAGGTCGAGGGCGGCGAGGCGGCCTACGTGGACGGCCGCGCCGGCAAGACCTACCCGTCGATTGCCAGCGACCCCCTGAGCGAGGCGGGCACGGGCAACCCCTTCACCTTCAGCCGCGACGGGCGGCACGCGGCCTACGTCGCCCAGCTTTCGAAAGACGACCGCCCGCGCCGCGTCGTCCTGGACGGCGCGGAGGGGGCTGTCTTCGACTACGTCTGGTCGGGCGGCCTGGGCTTCAGCGAAGACGGCCGGCACTTCGCCTACACGGCCGAGCGCGGCGGCAAGCGCTTCGCCGTCGTGGACGGCGCCGAGTACGGCCCGTACGACCGCGTCGGCACGCCGGCCTTCAGGGAGTACAAGGACAGGGGCTTCGTCTTCGCCTTCGACGCGACGCGCGGCGGGCGGCAACTGTTCGTCGTCAACGGCCAGGAGTACGCGGCCGACGACGTGAAGGGGCGCGAGCTGTTCTTCGCCGAGCAGGCGCGCGAGCCGCGCGAGGTCGTGCGCGAAGGCAAGCACTGGGTCGTGTGGGAGGGGCACGAGGTCGGGCCTTTCGACGACCGGATCGGGGTGACGGGGATTCACACGGCGCCGCGCGCCGACGGCGGCTCACTCGTGACGTTCGAGGGGGAGCGCGGCGGGAAGCAGATCGCGGTCGTGGACGGCGTCGTCGGCAAGCCCTACGACTACGTCGGCGAAATCTACGTGAGCAAAGGGGCCGCGCACACGCTCTACCCCGCGCGCCGCGGCGACAACGAATCTTTCGTCGTCCTCGACGGCAAGGAGGGGCCGACCTACGAGAACGTCGATATCGACTTCGGCGGGAAGCCCTTCAGCCCCGACGGCCAACACTACGCCTACGCGGCCTTGCGCAAGACGGGCGACGAAGAAGAAAAGTTCCTCGTCGTCGCGGACGGCAAGGAGGGGAAGCCCTACGACTACGTCACGGGCGTCACCTACACGCCCGACGGCGCGCACCTCCTCTACCTCGCCTACGACCGTGCGCGCGGCAAGTCCTTCCTCGTGCGCGACGGCGAGGAGGTCGGCTCTTACAACAACGTGCCCGATACAAGCGACATCCACTTCTCCCCCGACGGCAAGCGCATGTTCTTCCGCCTGCGCAAGGAGGAGGGCGGCAAGGACGGCCTGGTCGTTGACGGCCGCGCATACTACTACGACGACATCAAGGACGCGGAGTTCAGCGAAGACGGCCGGCACTTCGTCTTCAAGGCGCAGCGCGGGCGCGGCTGGGTGATGGTCGTGGACGGCGTCGAGTCGGAGCTGTACGAGCCGGACGGCGAGAAGGGCGAGGTCGGGTGGAGCCGCGACGGCCGTCTCGCCTTAAGCCGAGAGGGCGGGCGCGTGGCCTACGTCGGGCGCAAGGGCGGGAAGGAGTTCGTCGTCCTGGACGGCGCGGCGGGCGCCTCTTACGACTCGGTCGCCAACCTCGACTTCACGCCGGACGGCCGGCACGCCGTCTACACGGCGCGGCGCGCGGGCAAGTCGCTCCTGGTCGTGGACGGCGCCGAGAGCCGCGAGTACGACGCCTTCCTCCCCGCCAGCCAGTATGAGTCCGAAGGGCACCTCAACGTCGAAGGCCCCAACACCCTCAGCATCCTCGCGCGCCGCGGGGCGGAGCTACTGCGCGTCGAGATCGAGATCGCCGAAGGTTGAAGGGCTCTCGGCTCAGACGTATCTCAAAGATTTTCACCACAGAGACACAGAGGCACAGCTCAGGCACAGCTTCATCTTTAGTCCTCTTCAAGCTGTGCCTCCGTGCCTCTGTGGTGAATTACTTCTCCTTGTGCGCGTGGCTGATCCAGGTGAAGATCATGACCCAGAGCGTCAGCGCGAGCGTGAAGAGCGGGAACTGCAAAGGCAGCGGCAGGCAGTAGACGAGCAGGACGACGGGGAGCCAGAACCCGAGCCCGCTCACGACCGAGGGCAGAACCTTCCGCGTGTAGAAGTCGAGGCTCAGCACGCGCGGCATCCCCGAGCGTTGGTAGCCCGCGTGCCTCCACTCGAAGACGACGACCGTGAGCGGGATGGTGACGAACGGCGTGAAGACGAACTGGTCGAACGCGGCCTTCTTGAGCACGGTAAAGAGATCGACGCCGGGGCCGAAGGCGAGCGCCTGCGCGCGGTAGAGCGCGTCCACCACCATCGCCATCAAGCCCCAGAAGCAGACGCCGAACGCCAGGCTGCCCAGATTCTCGCGCCTGACCCGGCCGCGCTGAAAGACGGCGACCGCCAGAAGCTCCGGCAGCAGCCCGCCCGCCAGCACGCCCGCGACGAGCGAGAACAAATAGCCGCCCCCGCGCTTGAACTCCGCGAGGCGCTCAAGCCACGCGCGCGCCGGCTCCCAGAAATAGTATGCGAGGACGACCGACACGACGGCCGCCTGGATGACCAGCGCCGGGACGAGGTTCGCGCGCGCGGCGCGCAGGCCGACGGCGAGCGGCCGCTCCCTCTCTTTCGTCACCTGAGCCCCGCCCGCGTCCGACGCTACGACACTACGACTTTCAACGGTCATCACTTCAACTGGCAGATGTCGAGGACGTTCATGTCCGTGTAGTCCAAGTTCTCGCCGCCCATCGCCCAGATGAACGAATAACTCGAAGTCCCGCACCCCATGTGGATCGACCAGGGCGGCGAGACGACGGCTTCAGAATCTCCGAGCACGAGGTGGCGCGTCCGCTCGGGCTCGCCCATGAAGTGCATCACGCGCTGCCCTTCCTTCAAATCGAAGTAGAAGTAGACCTCGCTCCGACGGTCGTGCAGGTGCGGCGGGCAGGTGTTCCACACGCTCCCGGGCTTCAGGAGCGTGACGCCGAGCAGGAGTTGCGAGGACTTGCAGACGGCCGGGACGACGTACTGGTAGATCGTCCGCTCGTTCGAGGTCTCTTGAGAACCGAGGTTCAAAGGCACCGCCTTCTCGACCGAGACGTGCACCACCTCGAAGCGCGCGTGCGCCGGCGTCGAGGCGAGGTAGAACTTTGCGGGGCTCCCCGCGTCGGCCGACTCGAACGAGACCTCCGAGCTGCCCATCGGGATATAAAGACAGTCCTTCGGCGCCAGCTCGTACCGCTCGCCGTCCACCGTCACAGCCCCCTCCCCCGCGCCGACGTTGACCGCGCCCAGCTCACGCCGCTCAAGGAACGGTTTATCTTTTGCCGACGCGGGCTCCTGTTGAACCGGAAGCCGAAGCGGTTCGCCCGACGGCGAGGCGCCGCCGATGACGAAGCGCTCGTAGTGCAGGTAGTTGAGGCGCAGCTCGCCCTCGGCGAACAGTTCGGGGACGTGGTAGCGGTCTCTCAGCTCCTCGTTCGTCGCGCCCTCGACCGAGCCCGGGTGCGTCGCGTAGTAGGTCTTGCGAAACATCAAAGTCCTCCCTCCTTCGGTTTGCAGGACAAGCATAGCTCACACGGCGCGCCGGCCGCGACAGCGCGCGCGCCGCCGAAGATTTAACCGCGATTTAATCGACCCTTAACAGCCGCGTAGCCGGCGCCCTCTAGGATGAGAGTCCCCGCCTAACACCCCGCCTATCTTGTTGCTGTGCAAAAGAGGTGAGAGGTCTCCCCGGCCTCTCACCTCATCCGACCGAGCGCGGCCGGCCCTGTGTTAGACTCCGGCCCATGGGGGCGACAATCAAGACGGACGTTGTTATCGTCGGGGCCGGGCCGACGGGTCTTTCCCTGGCGTGCCAGCTCGTCAGGCACGGCGTCGGTTTCGTCGTCGTCGAGAAGAACGAAGGCGTGACGCCCTACTCGAAGGCCATCGGCGTCCACGCGCGCACGCTGGAGATTTACGAGCAGTTGGGACTGGCGCGCGAGGCCGTCGAACGGGGCACGGTCGCCGGGAAGGTGCGCCTGCTCTCGGGCGGCGAGGTGCGCGGCGAGTTCGACCTCTCGGAGGTCGGCGAGGGTTTGAGCCCGTACCCCTACGTGCTCATGCTCGAACAGAGCAAGAACGAGCGCCTGCTCTACGGCTATCTGAAGAGTCACGGCCGGGACGTTCTCTGGAACACCGCGCTCGAAAGCTTCTCGCAGACCGAAGAGGGCGTCACGGCCTTTGTGAAGACGGCCGACGGCGAGTCACAGACCGTCGAAGCCCGCTACCTCGTCGGCTGCGACGGCGCGAAGAGCCCCGTCCGGCACGCGCTCGGGCTCGCCTTCGAGGGGAGCACGTTCGAGCGCACCTTCTACGTCGCCGACGCGCAGGTCGATTGGCGGTTCGCGCACGACGCCCTCACCGTCTCGCTCTCGAAGGAGACGTTCGTCGTCTTCTTCCCGCTCAAGGGCGAGCGGCGCTACCGCGTCGTCGGTGTCTTCCCCGAAGAGTTTGCGAAGGACGAGGGCGAAGTCCTCTACGAAGAGATCGAGGCGCGCGTCAAGGCCGAGGCCGAGATTGACTTGGACATCCACGACGTGGAGTGGTTCTCGACCTACAAAGTCCACACGCGCCACGTCGAAAGCTTCGCGGCGGGCCGCTGCTTCCTGGCCGGTGACGCCGCGCACATCCACTCGCCCGCGGGCGCGCAGGGGATGAACACCGGGATTCAGGACGCGTACAACCTCGCCTGGAAGCTGGCGCTGGTGTTGAAGGGCTCGGCGGCCGAAGGGCTCCTCGACACTTACAACGAAGAGCGTCTGGAGAACGCGAAGAACCTCCTGCGCACGACCGACCGCATGTTCCAGCTCGCCGCCGGCCCCGAGTGGCTCCTCTCCTTCGTCCGCACGAACGTCTTCCCGGCCGTCGCCGGGTACCTCTTCAGCCTGGATTCGGTCAAGAGATTCGTCTTCCCCCTCGTCTCGCAGATCGGCATCAACTACCGGCACGGCTCGCTCAGCCGGCACGAAGGCGACGGGGATTTTAAAGTCAAGGCGGGAGACCGCATGCCCTACTTCAAGGTCGAGGGCGAGAGCGTCTACGACAGGCTGCGCGGGCCGAAGTTTCACCTGCTCGGCTTCACGGACGAGCGGGGCGCGGTTCGTATGTCGGATGCGGGAGCGGAAGGAAAGTACGCCGATCTGGTTGACTGCCAGACCCTGCCGCTCAGCGGGCAGGCGGCGGAAGCCTTCGGCACGGACGGGCCTTTCCAGGTGCTTCTGAGGCCGGACAACTACGTGGGACACATCTCGGCGGGGGCATCAACGGGCGGTTGGGAAGCTTACCTCGACGACCTGTGCAGACCCTCGGGCCGTTAAGAGAACGACTCAGCGCCGTCCCGACGCCGCGGACTCGCCGCGCGGCGAATCGCCAGCCTCGCCCCGCCTGGCGCGGCCGCGCCGCCGGTACTCCGCGCCCAGGCGCCGCAGGGTCGAATGCACCTCCAACACGACCTCTGCGCGCCCGCTCGCGTCGAGCGGCGCCTCGCCTTCCTTGTCGGCGAGCACGGCGGCCGCGACCTCGCTGCTCAGTTCGTGTGCGATTGACATAAGGGGGGCGAACTCCTCTCCCGACTGTTCGGACGGCCAAGCGACTTGTTCGGAGGGTGCATGATACGACGCGCGTGTTAACGCAGTGTTACCGCAGTGTTACCATCCGGCCTTTTCGTCTGCCCGGCGTTCGAGGCGCGAGGAACTCTCCGCGCAGTTGCGCGCCATCGAGGGCGGGGCGGGGCTGCACCTCGACGCGGAAGGCGTCCTGCGCTTCTTCAGACAAGCGCGCCCCGGTGACTTCGAAGCCCCGGAGCCTTCGGCCTTTTAATGCCGGCAATGGCCCTCCGAGAATTAACCAAGATTTGATGAGCCCTTCACTCTGATTTAACCCGCCGACCTTAATCTCCTCCTTTGCCACACCGGACGTGTACCAACCCAATCAACGGAGCCGCACGCGCGCGAAGGCGCGCATTGTTAACGCCGATTTAGCAGTGAGTTCAGGCGGATGTAACACTGCTCGTGCATCCTTCCTGTTTGAAAAACCCTGAAAGAGGAGTCAGAGCCCCCTTGAACCACACGGCCAGAGCCCTGCGCACGTCCGTCACGCTTTTCATCATCTCCGGCCTCGCCTTCGCGCTCGCCTGCAGCGGCGCGGGCGGCACTGGCACCGGCCCGGCGGGCGGCGCCGTCAGCCTGCGCGGCGCCGGCGCCTCCTTCCCCAACCCGCTCTACCAGAAGTGGCTCTCCGAGTACTCCAAGGCCCACCCCGACACCCGCATCGACTACCAGTCCATCGGCTCCGGCGGCGGCATCAAGCAGATCAAGGAGCAGACCATCGACTTCGGCGCCTCCGACGCCCCCATGAAGGACGAGGACTTGAAGGGCGCGCCCGCCGAGATCCTCCACATCCCGACCGTGCTCGGCGCCGTCGTCCTCACCTACAACCTCGAAGGCGTCGCGCAGCCGCTCCGCTTCTCCCCCGACGTGGTCGCCGACATCTTCCTCGGCAAGGTCAAGACGTGGGACGACCCGCGCCTCAAGGCCGACAACCCGGGCGCCCGCCTCCCTTCGGCCCCCATCACGCCCGTCTACCGCTCCGACGGCAGCGGCACCTCGGCCGTCTTCACCGACTACCTCTCGAAGGTCAGCCCCGAGTGGAAGCAGCAGGTCGGGGCGGGCACCTCGCCGAAGTGGCCGGCCGGGGTCGGCGCCAAGGGCAACGAGGGCGTGACGGGCCAGGTCAAGCAGACGCCGAACACTCTGGGCTACGTCGAACTGGCCTACGCCGTCCAGAACAGGCTGCCGGTGGCCCTGATTAAGAACGCCTCGGGCAACTTCGTCGAGCCGAGCTTGGACGCCGTGACGGCCGCGGCGGCCGAGAGCCTTCCGACGACGCCGGACGACCTGCGCGTCTCGATCACCAACGCGGGCGGCGCCGCGGCTTATCCGATTTCGAGCTACACCTACGTCCTCGCCTACAAAGACCAGAAGGACGCGGCCAAGGGCAAGGCGCTCGTGGACTTCCTCTGGTGGGGCATCCACGACGGCGAGGGCTTTGCGAAGGACATGCAGTACGCGCCGCTGCCCGCCGACATCGTCAAGCGCGCCGAGGCCAAGATCAACTCCATCACCTCTGGCGGCAAGCCGCTGCGAGGCCAGTAATAAGATATTGAGGGGCTACCGGGTGGGGCCACGCCCGGCAGCCCTTCTAATGACTTCCACGCCATGAATAACCCGGCGCCCGCATCTCCAAGCCCCGCGTCAGAGTACGGCGCGCGAGCGCGCGCGTGGGACTGGCGGCGCGCGCTCGCGCCGACCGGCAACGTCGGCGACGCCGTCTTCCGCGCGGCGCTCTTCGGCTGCGCCCTGCTCCTGCTCCTGATCGTCGTCGCGATGTTCGTCGAGATCGGGTCGAACGCCAGACTTTCCATCTCAAGGTTCGGCCTCCCGTTTCTGGCCGGGCGCGAGTGGAACCCCGTCCGGGGCGAGTTCGGCGCGCTGCCCTTCGTCTACGGGACGGTCGTCTCCTCCCTGCTCGCGCTCGCCCTGGCCGTCCCCGTCTCGCTCGGCATCGCCGTCTTCCTCGTCGAGCAGGCGCCGCGCGCCCTCGCCCGCCTGCTGGCCTTCCTCGTCGAGCTGCTCGCCGCCATCCCCTCGGTCGTCTACGGACTCTGGGGCATCTTCGTCCTCGCCCCCTTCCTGCGCGAGCACGTCGAGCCGCCCCTCCAGAAGGCCCTCGGCTGGCTCCCCTTCTTCCAGGGGACGGTGACGGGCATCGGGCTCCTCACGGGGGGCGTCATCCTCGCCATCATGGTGACGCCGATCGTCACGGCGGTCGTCCGCGACGTGCTGGCCGCCGTCCCGGTCTCGCAGCGCGAGGCGGCGCTCGCCCTGGGCGCGACGAAGTGGGAGACGACCCGCGTCGTGCTCGCCAACGGGGCGCCGGGCATCGCCGGCGCGATCATCCTCGGCCTGGGCCGCGCGGTCGGCGAGACGATGGCGGTGACGATGGTCATCGGGAACCGGCCCGAGATCTCGGCCTCACTCTTCCAGCCCTCCTACACCATCGCCTCGGTCATCGCCAACGAGTTCACGGAGGCGACCGGCGACCTCTACCTGAGCGCGCTGGTCGAGCTGGGGCTGGTGCTCTTCCTCGTCACCTTCGTCGTCAACGGGGCGGCGCGCCTGCTCGTCTGGAGCGTCACGCGCGGCACGAGCGGGGTCGCGAGGGCATGAGTTCGCGGCGAGTCGTCAACGCCCTGATGTCAACGCTGACGGCGGCCTGCGCCTTGCTCGGCGTCGCCGTCCTTGTGCTCATCCTCGGCTACATCGCCTGGCGCGGCGTCTCCTCTTTGAGCCTCCAGTTCCTGATCGACACGCCGAAGCCGGTGGGCGAGGGCGGCGGCATCGGCAACGCCATCCTCGGCACGCTCCTGCTGCTCGCGCTGGCTTCCGTCATCGGGCTGCCCCTAGGCGTCGCCGCGGGCGTCTACCTCGCGGAGTTCGGGCGGGGGTGGTTCGCCGGGGTCGTGCGCTTCGTCTCGGAGACGCTGACGGGCGTCCCCTCCATCGTCACCGGCGTCTTCGTCTACACGCTCGTCGTGCTCCCGATGCGGCAGTTCTCGGCCCTCGCCGGGGGCGTCGCCCTCGGGCTCATCATGATCCCGGTCGTGACGCGCACGACCGAGGAGATGCTCCGGCTCGTCCCGGCGAGCTTAAGGGAGGGCGCGCTCGCCCTGGGCGCGCCGCAGTGGCGGGTGACGACGGGGGTCGTGCTGCCGGCGGCGGCCCCGGGGATCGCGACGGGCGCGATGCTGGCGGTGGCGCGCGTCTCGGGCGAGACGGCGCCGCTTCTGTTCACGGCCTTCGGCAGCCGCTTCTTCAACGTCTACCTCGACCAGCCGGTCGCCTCCCTGACGGTGCAGATCTTCAACTACGCCCTCTCGCCTTACGACGAGTGGCACGCGCAGGCCTGGGCCGCGACGCTGGTGTTGATGACGCTCATCCTCGTCATCAACGTCTCCGTCCGCCTGCTGACGAGGAGGAAGTTCTAACGGTTATGACGACTACCGCACCGGTGCCAGTCCTTGCGCCGAGCGGGCGCGACGAGCCGCCGCCGCGGCCGGAGGAGGCGCCCGCGAAGATCAGCGTCCGCGGCCTGGACTTCTACTACGGGCGGGCGCAGGCGCTGCACGCCATCGCGCTCGACGTGCCGGAGCGGGTGGTGATGGCCTTCATCGGCCCCTCGGGCTGCGGCAAGTCCACCTTCCTGCGCACGCTCAACCGGATGAACGACACCATCCCCGGCGCCCGCGCCGAAGGCGACGTGCTCATCGACGGCGAGGACATCTACGCGCCCGGCGTGGACGTCGTCGAACTCAGGCGCAAGGTCGGGATGGTCTTCCAGAAGTCGAACCCGTTCCCGAAGTCGATCTTCGACAACGTCGCCTACGGCCTGCGCATCAACCGCCTGACGAAGTCGAAGTCGGAGCTGCACGGGCGCGTCGAGCAGGCGCTCCGTGACGCGGCGCTCTGGTCGGAGGTCAAAGACCGCCTGAAGTCCTCGGCGCTCGGGCTCTCGGGCGGGCAGCAGCAGCGCCTGTGCATCGCGCGCGCGCTGGCCGTGCGGCCCGAGGTGGTGCTGATGGACGAGCCGGCCTCGGCGCTCGACCCCATCGCGACGCAGAAGATCGAGGAGCTGATCGTCGAGTTGAAGCGGCAGTACACCATCGTCATCGTGACGCACAACATGCAGCAGGCGGCGCGCGTCTCCGACCGCACGGCCTTCTTCTGGCTCGGCAAGCTCGTCGAGGTCAACGAGACGGAGAAGATGTTCACCAACCCGGACGAGAAGCTGACCGAGGACTACATCACCGGCCGCTTCGGGTGAGCCGTCGGCCGCCGGCTTTAAGACCGTTGCATTCATCTCGCAAAGGGCGCGAAGATGGTTCGGCCACAGGCTAACGGCCGGCGGCACACGGCTTCAGGGAGTTTATTACCGATGGACTACCACAGGCGTTTAGACACGGAGTTGGACGTGCTGCGCGACCGGGTGCTCGTGCTCGGCGGCGAGGCCGAGGCCGCGCTCGGCCGCGCGATGTACGCGCTCGCCGAGCGCGACAGCGCGGCCGCGCGCGAGGTGCTCGAAGGCGACGACGCGATCGACCGGCTCGAAGTCGAGATCGACCGCCTCTGCATCGACGTGCTGGCGCTGCGCCAGCCCGCGGCGCGCGACCTGCGCTTCGTCATCTCGGTCGCCAAGATCACGCCCATCCTGGAGCGGCTCGCCGACCACGCCTGCAACATCGCGCGCGTCGCCTTAGACCTCAACGACGAGCCGCGGCTCCGCGCCTTCCCCGACCTCTCGCGGATGGCCGCGGTCGCCTCCTCGATGCTGCGCGCGGCGCTCGACGCCTTCACGCGCGGCGACGCGGCCGAGGCGCGGCGCGTCATCGGGCAGGACGACGAGATCGACGTGATGTACGAGCGGCTCTTCCGCGACCTGATCGGGCTGATGGTCGCGGAGCCGGCGGCGACGCCGCGCGCCGCGCGCCTGCTCTTCGTCGCCAAGCACCTGGAGCGCGTCGCCGACTACGTCACCGACATCTGCGAGCTGACCGTCTACATGACCGAGGCCGCGATCATCAAACACAGCTACTAAGGCGTGAACCGTGAGCCGTGAACCGTGACGAGATAAACTGGGCTTTCACTTGTCACGGTTCACGGCTCACGGCTCACGATGTACAAACTATGAAGCCAGTGCTTATCGTCGAGGACGAGCCGGACATCGCCGAGGGGTTGCGCTACAACCTCGAGCGTGAGGGCTTGCGCGCGGTCGTGGCCGAGACGGGCGAGAAAGGGCTGGAGCTGGCGCTCGACCGGAACAACCCGCCGGCGCTCGTCCTGCTCGACCTGATGCTGCCCGGGATGTCCGGGACGGAGTTGTGCCGGAGGCTGCGGCGCGAGCCGGCCACGCGGCGGACGCCCATCATCATGCTTACCGCGCGCGGCTCGGAGTCGGAGCGCGTCGCCGGCCTCGAACTCGGGGCGGACGACTACGTCACGAAGCCCTTCTCGGTGCGCGAGCTGGTGGCGCGCGTCCGGGCGGTGCTGCGCCGCGCCGATACGGCCGCGCCCGCGCGCTACGAAGACGCGCGGCTCTCAGTCCACTTCGACGACATGCACGTCTCCTGCGACGGCGCCGAGGTCAAACTCACGCGCAAGGAGTTCGCGCTTCTGGCGGCGCTCGCACGCCGCCCCGGCCGCGTGGCGACGCGCAACCAGCTCCTGGACGACGTGTGGGGGCAGCAGTACTACGGCGACACGCGCACGCTCGACGTGCACATCCGCCGGCTGCGCCAGAAGCTCGGCGGCTGCGGCGAGTGCATCGAGACGGTCGTCGGCGTCGGCTACCGCTTCACCGGCTGCGCCGGCAAGGGCGAGGCGCGGCGGGATGACGAGGACGAGTCGTAAGGAAGTATAATGGCCCCATGCCCGAGTACCTTGATACAGAGGCTTGGAGCCGCCGCCACCTCTTCCGACTCTTCAAGGATTACGACGACCCGTACTTCAACGTCTGCGCCGACGTGGACGTGACGCCGCTGCTCGCGCTGGCGCGCGAGCGCGGGCTCTCCTTCTTCGTCACCTACCACTACCTCTCGACGAAGACGGCCAACGAGGTCGAGCCGTTCCGCTACCGACTGCGCGGCGAGCGCGTCGTCGTCCACGAGCGCGTCCACGCCGGGGCCATCGTCCTGCTCCCCGACGACAGTTTTACCTTCGTCTACTTCGACTACACGGAGGACTTCGACGCCTTCCATGAGGACGCGCGGGCGAAGATCGAGAGGGCGCGACGCGAGCCGCCGCCGCTCGACGCGCGCGCGGGCCAGGACGACCTCATCTACCACTCGGTCATCCCCTGGGTCTCTTTCACGAGCATCTCGCACGCGCGCGACTCGCGCCAGCAAAGCGGCATCCCCAAGGTCTCGTTCGGCAAGTACCGCGAAGCAAACGGCCGCGTGCTGATGCCCGTCTCGGTCGAGGCGCACCACGCGCTGTTGGACGGGTTGCACGCCGGCCGCTTCTTCGAGCGTTTGCAAAGACACTGCGCCGACCCGCGCGCCGCGCTGGGGCTATGAGCCGCCGTAGTCGAGCAGCCCCGTGTGCATCGTCATCTTCCACCCGCCCTCGACCTTCGAATAGACCTTGCACGCCCGCCCCTGCCAGTGCTGCTCCCTCCCCTCCCGGTCGCGCCAGAGCGTGTCCACGTCCACGACGGCGAAGGCGCCGTCCCCTTCGGGCGTGACGACGACCTTCACAATCTCGCGCCGGTTGTGGACAAGCTCGTGCGTGTCGAAGAGCTGCTGCCAGTTCCGGCCCCAGCGCCCGTAGTCGTACCGGCCCGCCCAGAAGACCCAGTCAATCGGGTCGTGATGATGTGAGGTCGGCGGCCAGGGCCAGACCATGTCCGGGTGGAAGACGCTCAGCAGCAGCTTCACGTCCTTCGTGTCCCAGGCGCGCGTCTCCCGGTTGACGATCTCGCGTATCTCGTCTTCGATGTCGCTCACACATCCCTCCGCTTGAGCTTATTGTGAAAGAGATTGAACCGCAGAGACACAGAGGCACAGCTAAGTGGCTTTAGCTGTGCCTCTGTGTCTCTGCGGTTAAGCCATCCTCTTCAGAAGACGAACTTGACGGCGAGCTGGACGATGCGCGGGTCGCCGACGCCCTGGCGCAGGAAGCCGTCGAAGTTGAAGAGGCCGGGCGTGACGAGCGGGTTGATGTTGTTCGCCGTGTTGAAGGTATTGAACATCTCGAAGATGGGGATGAGCGCCGTCGATTCGCTGAAGTGGAAGGGGCGCTGCAAACGCCAGTCGAAGGAGAAGAACTCGTTGTTCTTCCGGAGCGTGTTGCGGTTCGTCGCCGTCCGCGTCGCGGGCGTGATCGGCTGCGCCGAGCGCGCCTGCACGCGAGCGTTGAGGTCGAGGTGCCACGGCAGCGCGACGTTCGAGAAGAAGTTGAAGCGGTGGCGGATGTCGCGGTCGGAGAGCGCGTAGTCGAGCTGGAGGTTGTTGATGTCGAAGGCGCGGTCGGTGAACGGGTCGCGCTCGTTCGAGTCGTCGTCCATGTCCTTCGAGAAGGTGTAGTTGCCCTCGAACTGGTAGCGGTTGCTGAAACGCCTCCGCACGCCGATCGTCAGCCCGCGGTAGAGCGACTTGCCGTTGGCGCTCTCCACCATCACCTCGCCGAGGAAGGGCGAGAAGAAGTTGTTGCGGTTGACGTTGAGGAAGCGCGTCATGTGGACGCCCTTCGCGTGCGTGAAGTCAACGTAGAAGGAGAGGTTCGGCGCCAGCTCCTGCTCGAAGGCGACGTTCGCGGTGTAGACGCGCGGGTTGGCGTAGTCGCGGCTGAAGACCCGCACGCCCGAGAAGCACGGGAACGGGTTCGAGACCGTGCCGACGACGCAGGGCGTGACGGTCGAGGGCGGCGTGACCAGGTTCGGCCAGACGGGGAGGATCGTCGGGTTGGCGGTCGCGCCGCCGGCGATGGTCTGCTGCTGGACGCCGTTGGTCGTGATCGAGCCGACCTGCGAGAGCATGTTCTGGCGCGCGTAGTAGATGCCGTAGTTGGCGCGCAGCACCGACTTGCCGTTGCTCGCCACGTCCCAGGCGAAGCCGACGCGCGGCTGGAACTCCTTCTTCGGGCTCGGGAGTCTGCCGTTCGAAGGGAAGCGCGGGTCGTTCAGGAAAATCCCGTAGGCCGTCTTCGAAGGATCGACGACGGGGTCGGGGAAGATTTGCGCCTCCCAGCGCAGGCCGTAGGTGCCGGTGAAGTTCGGGCGAATCTTCCAGGAGTCCTGCGCGAAGAGCGCGAGGTCTTCGTTCTTGATGTCGGAGAAGCCGGCGGCGTCGGTCGCCGGGCCGGTCAGGCCGGCGCCCTGGAGGAAGAGGAGGAGCGGCGAGCCCGTCGCGGTCGTCCCCGCGGGGCAGGCGGTCGGGGCCGTGACGTAGGTGCCGTTCGAGCAGCCCGTCGTGTTCGGCCCGAAGCCGCCCGCGGCCGCCGGCGAGGCGTAGCGCAGGAAGCCCGACACGCTGTCGAAGATGTATCGCCCCTCGAAGAAGCCGCGGAAGACCTGCGAGTTGCGGCTGTGTATCCACTCGCCGCCGAACTTGGCGGTGTGGTTGCCGGAGACGACGGAGAAGTTGTCCTTGAACTGCGCGCGCCAGAAGGTCTCGTCCACGTTGGGCGCGAGGAAGAAGGGGTTGCCGAAGCGGAAGGTCGTGGCGAAGCCCATCGCCGTGTCGGCCGGCACGTTCGAGGGCGTGGCGGCGCGCGGACGCACCTCGCGCCCGTAGGTGAAGTGGAACTCGTTGACCTTCGTCGGCGAGAGGGTCGAGAGGAGGTTGACGTTGAGGGCGTGAATCTTCGAAGGCCCCTCGGTGCCGTTGGCCGAGTCGCCGTAGGTCGCCACGTCGAAGGTCTGGTTCTCGTTCTTCGAGTAGTCGAAGTTGTGCGAGAGCGTGAGGTGGTTGTTCGCGTTCAGCTCCCAGTCCACCTTGCCGAGGATGGCCGAGTTGCGGACGGGGCGCTTGACGGGCTGCCCCTCGTCCTGGTTGCGCGTGGCCTTGATGAAGTTGATGAGCGCGAGCCGCTGGCAGTCGGTGTTCGCGTTAATCAGCGCCTCGTTGGCGACGATGGTCGGCGCGCCGACGGGGCAGGGCGTGTTGCCGACCTGCTCGGAGAGGTTGGCGCGCGTCAGGTTCTCGAAAATTTGCTCGAAGGCGACGAAGAAGAACGCCTTGTTCTTCTTCAGAGGCCCGCCGACGTTGCCGCCGAACTGCTCGCGGTGGAAGTCGGTGAGGGGCTTGCCGTCGGACGTGTGCGCGGTGAGGGCTTCGAGCCGCTGGAAGTGGAAGAGCGAGCCGTGGAACTCGTTGGTGCCGGACTTGGTGACGACGTTGACGACGCCGCCCGCGGTGCGGCCGAACTCGGCGGTGGCGCCGGTGGCGACGACCTGGAACTCCTTGACGGCGTCGAGGGGGATGTCGATGGCGGCGCGCTGGCCGCCCGCCTGCTCGCCGAAGAAGCCGTTCATGTAGTCGCCGCCGTCGAGGCTGATGTTGTTGAAGACGCCGCGCTGGCCGGCGAAGTTGATCTCGTCGCCGTCCGGCCCCTGCGTGACGGCGACGTTCGGCGTGAGCGTCAGGAGGTCTTCGAACTTGCGCCCGAGGACGGGGAGATTGCCGACCGAGCGCTCGTCGAGCGTGGTCGAGGTCTGCGCGCTCGCGGTGTCCACGGTCTGGACGGCCGAGACGTTGACGACCTCGTTGACGCCCGAGACCTTCATCCGGAGGTCGAGGTTCGCGGCCTGCCCGACCGTGAGCGCGAACTCTTCCTGCTTGAGCGTGGCGAAGCCCTGCTTCGAGGCGGTCAGGGTGTAGCGGCCGGGCGGGAGTTGCAGGAAGACGAAGCGGCCGCCCTCGTCGGTCGTGAGTGACTTGGTCAGGTTGGTCTCGACGTTCTTGACTTCGATGTTCGCGCCGGGCACGGTCGCGCCCTGCTCGTCCGAGACTGTCCCCTGGATGACGCCCGTCGTGATCTGCGTCTGCGCCGCGGCGCCCGCCGCGAAGGCGAAGGCGAGCAGGAGGGCGAAGACGAAACCGAAGGTTCGGCCGGCAGGTTTGCAGTTGGTAGGGGGAAGCATATTTTCTCCAGTCCGCTTGCGTTTGAGTTGCGCCAAGGGTCGGCCGCCCCGACTGCGGCGGCGGGTTTGAGAGGTGCGGGGGCGAAGACTGCAAAAGCCTCCGGCGCGAGGGTCGCGCCCCTTCGAAGGTTCGGCAGATGTTAATGAGACGGCGTCGCGCCTGTCAACGTAAACGTTTGCGCGGTTCAGACGGCGTTCAGACGCATGGATTTATTTGAAGACTATGCGTAATTGCGCCGTGGAACGGCGTTCCCACGCGCGGGAATGCCATTCCCATCCATCGGAATGCCATTCCCACGGACAGGAATAGCGTTTCCAGGCGTGGAAATGCCATTCTCGCGCGTGGAAATGCTGTTCCCACGCGCGGGAATGGCATTCCGATGGATGGGAATGGCGTTTCCATGCGTGGAAACGCCATTGCGTCGCGTCGCAATGGCGTTTCCACGCCTCGCAATAGCGTTGCGACGCCTCGCAATGGCGCTGCGACGCGACGCAATAGCATTGCGAGGCGTCGCAGTGGCGTTGCGACGCCTCACAATGGCGTTGCGACGCCTCACAATGGCGTTGCGACGCCTCACAATGGCGTTGTGAGGCGTCGCAACGCTATTGCGATGCCTCACAATGGCATTCCCACGCCCGGGAACGACGTTCGGCGGGGCGGCAAAAAGGCGCCGCGTCGCGTCAGCGACGATTGAACGGCTCAGGCGTATAATGCGCGCGATGGCGGCGAAGAAGTACAGACTTGAGCCCGTGCTGGGCGCGCGCGAGCAGTCGAAGCGCGAGGCGGAACGTCTGCTCGCCGCGCGCGTGCATCAACTGGCGGAGGCCGAGGAGGAGCTGGCGCGTCGCCTGGGCGCGGTCGAGGCGTGCCGCGCGCGACAGGCCGCGGCGCGCGCCGAGGAGTTGGAGGCGTTGAAGGCGGGCGCGGCCGCCGCGCGGGCGCTCGCGCACCGCACGCACCTCGCAGACCTGCGCGCGCAGGAGGAGACTCTGCGCGCCGCGGCCGAGGAGCAGAGGGGCGCGGTCGCGCGCTGCGAGGCGGAGCTTGAGAGGGCGCGCGCCGCGCTCGTCGAGGCCGCGCGCGAGGTGCGCGTCATCGAGAAGCATAAAGAGAACTGGCGCGAGCGCGAGCGGCGCGAAGCCGTCCGCCGCGAGCAGAAGCTCAACGACGAGATCGGCGCCATCCTCCACGAGCGCCGCTCCTCGGATTGATTGAAGGCCGTCTGTTGCCCGCCCCGCCCCGCCCGTCTATAATCCCCCCAGTACACTTCTGAACAGATGTTTTTCGGAACGCGACGCGGTGCTTAAGCCCGCACCGGGGCGACTCTTTCCCGCGAGGCTTTCCGAAGCTACCCGAGAGCGTTTCCCATGCCCGAACGTCCTCGCCCCAACTCCAACCTCAAAGGCAACGCGGACGAGTCACGTCTGGTGCCGCTCACTCTGGCGGGCTTGGTCTGCTTCGTGACGGCCGTCGCGCTCGGCTACGGCGGCTGGCTCCTCTTCGGCACGCACGCGCGCGAGGAGCCCGAGCGCCCGGCCGAGCTGCGGCAGAGCCCGCCCGCGCCTGCGACGCCCGAGGCGACCCCTGCGACCGCCGCCCGCAACGAGTCCGCGGCGACGGCCCCCGCGGGCGAGCTGCCCGTCCCCGGCGGCGAGGTGACGCTCGGCGGCGAGGGCACGGGCCTCCCCCTGCGCCGCGTCATCGTCAAACCCTTCATCGTCGCCGAGACCGAGACGACCAACGAGCAGTACCGCGACTACCTGAAAGAGACCGGCCACCCCGCCCCGCCCAACTGGAAGGAGGGCGAGTTCCCTTCCGGCGCGGCGCTCGAACCCGTCGCGGGCGTGACCTGGCAGGAGGCGGCCGACTACTGCAAGTGGCTCTCGGGCAAACTCGGCGTGACCGTGCGTCTGCCGACCGAGGCCGAGTGGGAGCTTGCGGCACGCGGGCCGCAGGGCTTGAAGTACCCTTGGGGCAACGAGTGGGACGCGCGCGCCGCGGCCTCGACCGAGACGGGAGGCCGCGTGCGCGCCGTCAAGAGCTACCCCGCGGGGCGCTCGCCTTTCGGCGCTTACGACATGGCCGGCAACGTCTGGGAGTGGGTCGAAGACGAGGCGACGGACGCGGAGGGTCGGCCGAAACTGGAAGGCGGCGCGAAGCTGCGCGTCATCCGCGGCGGCGCGGCCACCGAGCCCCGCGCGTTCGTGTCGGCCACGGCGCGCTACGAGGTGCGCGAGGACAAGGGCTCGGCCCGCCTCGGCTTCCGCTACGTCGTCGTACGCGGCGACGGCGCGGCCAACTCCAACGCCCCTTAAACGTCTCGAAGGAAACCTTCCGGCGCCGCCGGCTGATAACTCTATTGCAAAGTCACCCTGACACAATCGAGTTATTGAAGATGCAAGACAAGAGTCGTGAGCCAAACCCTCTCCCGCCCGCCGAGACGCCGCGCACACGCACGCGGCCGCGCCCTCTGAAACTGTCCGCGCCGCTCGCGCTCCTCTGCGCGGCCCTCTCTCTCCCCTGCCCCTTGGCGCGCGGGCAGACTAAGCCGAACATCGCGGGCGATGTCGAGAGCAATAAGAAGGAGCGCGCGACACCGAAGCCGACGAGCACGCCGCGCACGGCCCCGCGCCGCAAGCGCGCGCCCGCGCCGCGCCCCACGCCGGCGGAAGAAGCCGCCCCGGCAACGCCGCTCGAAGTGACCTTCGACACGGGGCTCGCAGAGTCGGACGTCTACCTCGACCAGAGCCCGAACGCCATGCAGAAGCTCGGCCGCTCGGGCGCCGACGGCCGCCTCGTGACGCGCCTGCCGCGCGGGCTCCACACGGTCACGGCCAGCCGCCCCGGCTCGCGCGTCGAGCGCCGACAGATTGACGTGCAACCGGGCAGCACGACCTTCGTCCTCAACCTCTCCGAATCCCCGGCCGCCGACGCGAACGTCGCCGCGCCCCTGACGGCCGAGGACGTGTTCCGCCGCTACCTCGACCCGAAGCAGACCGACAACGTGACCGCCGACGAGTGGCGGTTGGCGCAGGCCGAGACGGCCGCGGCGTTCGCCGCCAACCCGCTCGACCCGCAGGTGGAGGCGCAGGCGCTCTTCGCGCGCGGGCAGCTGGCCTTCCTGCGCCGCGACTTCGCGCGCGCCATCACGGATTTCAACACGGCGGCGCTCAAGCTGCCCACGTCGGCGCTCGCCTTCTACGGGCTCGGCAACGCCTACCTCGGGAACAACCAGCTCGACGAGGCCGCGCGCGCCTACCAGCAGGCGACCGCCATCAGCCCCCAACTCTCGATGGCCTACAAGGGCTGGGGCGACGTGCTCGCGCGCCAGGACAGGAACCGCGAGGCGCTGCGCTACTACGAGCGCGCGCGCGTCCTGGGCTATACTTCGAGCGACACGAGACAGGTCGCCGCGCGCATCCTCCTCAAAGAGCGACGTTGGTCTGAAGCGCTCAAGGAGCTGCTCGAAGTTTCGAAGACGAGCCCCACGGCCGAGGTCTTCGTTCGGATAGGCGACGCCTACGTCGGGCTCGAACAACCTTTGAGCGCGGCCCCGGCCTACCGGCGCGCGCTCGAACTCGACCCGAAGTCGGCCGAGGCGCACTACAAGTTCGGCGAGCTGGCCTACGCGCAGCGCGAGTACGCGGCGGCCGCCGAGTCTTTGGAGCGCGCGCTGGCGCTCGACCCGGCCGGGGCGCTCATCGACCGCGGGCGCGCGCGCGAACTGGCCTCGAAGGCCGCGGCGAAGGCGCGGGGCTCGAAGTAGAACTGTCGGCGGTAAACTTGATAAAGGAGCGGGCGGCGCCGCCACGCGCGGCGGAGGCGGAAGGCGTCGCCCGGATGAGTTTCATGAAAAGGGCAAAGATAGAAAGGGCGGCGCTCGCCGCGCTCGCGCTCACGCTCTTCGCCGGGGTCGCGGCGCGCGCCTCCACACAGCAGCAGGCGCCGAAGCCGAACATCGCCGGCGAGGTCGAAGAGAAGAAGACGGGCGGCGAGGCCGACGCCAAACCGTCCGCGACGCCCGGGCGCGGCAAGGGCCAGCCCAAGGCGCCCAGGCCCGCGCCCTCCTACGAGGTCAACTTCAAGACCGACGTGCCCGAGGCCGAAATCTTCATCGTCGCGGGCGGCTCCGCCTCCGCGCAGAGCCTCGGCAAGACGGACGCCGACGGCAAGCTCACCAAGCGCCTCCCGCGCGGGACTTACAACCTCCTCGCCAGCCGCCCCGGCTACCAGATTCAACGCCAGCGCGTCGAAGTCCGCTCGGCCGGCGCCAACGACGTGAGCTTCAACCTCGCCATGCCCGTCGTCGCTAAGAAGGATGAAGAGGAGGAGAAGGCGCCCGAGCCGACGCCCACCCCGGACGCGACGCCGGAGCCCGCGCCCGCCGGAGACCCTTTGGCCGACGCCGACGCCCTCATCAAGCGCTTCCTCGACGTGAAAGAGTCGGAGTCTTTGAAGGCCGAGGACTGGAAGGGCATGCGGGAGCGGGCGAACGCCGCCCTCGAAAAGGAGCCGGGCCACCCGCTGCTCAAGGCGCGCGTGCTCGTCGCCGACGGCCAGCTCGCCTACCTCGAAGGCGACTACGCCAGCGCGCTCGTCGCCTTCAAACAGGCGGCGCTCGCCCAGCCCGACTTCGCCGCGGCGCACTACGGCCTCGGCAACGCCTACCTCGCCACCAACCAGCCGGCCGAGGCGTTCAAGGCGTACAGCCGGGCCGTCGCCCTCAACTCCGACCTGGCGCTCGCCTACCGCGGCATGGGCGACGCGCTCACCAAGCAGAACAAGGCGAAGGAGGCGGCCGTCTACTACAACCGCGCGAAGAGCTTCGGCCAGCCGCTCCCGGCCGACACGGGGCTCGCCGCCGCCCGCGACCTCAAGAAGCGCAAGCGCTGGGCGCAGGCGCTCAAGGAGTTTCAGGACGTGGCCGCCACGCGCCCGACCTCGGAAGTCTACGTCGAGATCGGCGACTGCTACGTCGGGTTGGAACAACCCTTGAGCGCCTCGCAGTCCTACCGCAAGGCGACCGAGCTTGACCCGAAGTCCGCGCTCGCGCACTACAAGTTCGGCGAGGTGATGCAGAAGCTGCGCGAGTATCAGGCGTCGATGGAGGCGTTCGAGCGGGCGCTGGCCCTCGACCAACAGGGCACGGTCATCAACCGCAAGCGCGCGCGTGAGATGGCGGACGAGGCGGCCGACAAATTGAAGAAGATGAAGTAAGGGCTCGCACCGCAAGGAGCCGCGAAAGGAGCGCGGGGCGATGAAGATTCCACCCTCGAACCCTCTGACGGCAAAGCCAGACCCCGAGCCGAACCGCGCCGCCATGAAGCGCGGTCAAGCCTCGAACGACGCGGCCCGCGCCGAAGACGCTGGCGAAATAGTCGAGGGCACCGGCGCGCCCGAGCGCGACTTCGCCAGCGTCTTCGACGAGGTCGTCTCGCGCTCCGAGCGGCGCGAAGAGGAGGCGCACGACGAAGGCGGCCGCCGCGTCTCGCGCGAGACGGAGCGGGCCGAGCACGACGGCACGGCGCGGCGGCGCGAGGAGCGCGAGGGCGGCTCGAATCAAACCGGCACGGACGGGCGCGGCGGCGGCTTCGAGCACCGCGCGGCGGCCCTGCGCGAGGTGTCGGCCGTCTGCGACACCTCGTCGGCGCGCGCCATTCTCCACGTCGCAGACCTCGAAAGGATCGTCTCGGCCGTCCGCGCGCAGTTGGTCGAAGGCGGCCGCCGCGTGGTGACGATTGAGCTGCGCCGCTCCGTGCTCGAAGGGTTGAAGGTCAAACTCACCGCCGACGGCGGCGGGCGCGTGACGGCCGAGTTCGTCGCGGCCAGCGAGCGCGTCCGCACGCAGATAGACGCGCGCGCGGGCGAGCTGGCCGAGCTGCTCCGCGGCCGCGGCGTCAACCTCGCCGCCCTGCGCACCGGCGTCGAGACGGGCGCGGGCGCCGCGGGCGGAGAGGGCGGCGGCCCCGGCGAAGAACCTTCTCAAACCGTCGGGCAGACGCGCGCCGCGTCCAACGTGACGCAGACCAACGAGCCGCCGGAAGAGGTTGACGGCGGCGACGCAAACACCTACCGCGCTTGAACGTCGGCGGCGCCCGATGAAAACAGACGCGAACACACTGAGGGAGGAAGAGGTCGAGCCGGCGCCGGCCGTAGACCCTTTCGCCGTAGACCTCTTCGCGGGCGGCAAGGCCGTCGCCGCCGCGGGCAGGGCGGGGCGGGCCTCGTCCGCCGAGACTCCGCGCGCCGTCTCCTGGGACGCGGCGCTGCCGAAGGTCTCGCGCGACGAGGCGCGTCTTTCGGCGCTGCTCGCGGCCGTGCCCGCCCCGCTCTCGACGGCGGCCCGCGCGGCGCTCGCGCGCGTCGCCGCACGCTTCACGCGCACAGACGAGGGGCAGGTCGCGTTCGACTTTCTTGAAACGCGCGAGGAAGAGTTAGAGACCCGCGACGTTCCCCGGGCATACGTCAGCTTCGCCGTCGAGCCCTGGGAGGCGCGCGCCGTGCTGGTCGTCGAGTCGGCGTTCGTCTCGGCCGTCGTTGACCTTCTACTCGGCGGCGACGGCGCGACTTCGGCCGACGCCCCGCGCCCGCTCTCGACCGCCGAGCGCGCCGTCTTCGAATTCCTCTGCGCGCAGCTCCTCGCCGCCTTGAACGAGGAGGCCGGCGAGCCGCTGTTTCGACTCGAAGCGTTGACCGAAGACGCGCCCGCGTCGTCAGTCGGCCGCGCCGTCGTGACGAAGGTGCGCGCGCGCTTCGGTCAGACGGCCGGCGTCGTGCGCCTCGTCTACGGCCGGGAAGTCCTCGCCGCCCTCGACGAGATGCGCTCGCCGCTGCTGGCGCGCGGGGCGTCGGACGCGGGCGCCGAGAGGCTCGCGCGCTACCGCAAACTCTGCGCGGGCGCGGAGGTCTCTTTGCTGGTCGGCGAGACCGAAGTTGACCCGGCGTCTCTGGCCGGGCTCGAACCCGGCGACGTGGTTCTCTTCGAGCGCGTCTTCGGCGAGTGGGGGCCGGGCTCGGCGCGCGGGACGTTGCGCGCGCGCGTGGGCGCGGACGACAACGTGCTCGTCGTCGGCTCGGCGGGTCGGACGGACGGCGTTGAAGATTCGGACGGCGGCGCGCTGCGGCTGCTCGTCGAAGAGGTTTCGGCGTCGGCGGCGCGCGGCGGCGCGGACGCGTGGAGGCTGCGGATGGAAGACGAGAGCGAGTTGACGGAAGAGTCGGGCGCGGAGGCGGGGCTGCTGGACAACCTCCTGCTGACGGTGCGCGTGGAGCTGCCCGCGCGCCGCATCAGCCTTGAGGAGTTGACGCGCCTGCGCGCCGGCCAAATCCTGGAGCTGGACTGCCGCGCGACCGACCCCGTCGAACTGGTCGCCGACGGGCGGCGCGTGGCGACGGGCGAGCTGGTGGACATCGAGGGGCGACTGGGCGTGCGCGTCACGCGGCTGGCGGGCTGAAGGGGGCGCGGGCGGGAGGCCGTAGATGAACTTCTTCACGATGCTGCTTGAGACGATGCTGGCGCTCGGCCTCGTCTGCGGTCTCGCCTACTTCGTCTTCCGCCTCGCGCTGCCGCGCCTGAACGCCGTGCGCTCGGCCAACAGCATGGTGCGCGTTATCGACCGCGTCGGGCTCGACCCGCGCAAAAGCCTTTACGTCGTCGAGGTCGCCGGCCGCTGGCTCCTCATCGGCGCGTCGGAGGCAGGCGTCCACCTCGTCAGCGAGCTGGACGCGAAGACGGCCGAAGAGGCTTCCGAAGAGTTGGAGCGACGGCGCTCGGCGCCGAGTCCAACTGTCGAGGCGGCGCGGCGCGCCTTCGCCGAACGGCTCGGCCGGCTCACGAACAGGAAGGGGGGTTGAAGATGAGACTCCGCTCGCTGTGGCGGACGCGGCGCCGGCGCTGGGGATTGCTCCTGCTGTCGCTCGTCGCATTCGGCGTGCTCTCGTGCGTCCCCGACGCGCTCGCGCAGGGCGAGCCGCGCGCGGCGGCCGGCGGCGGCGGGACGGCGAACCCTGTGGTGCTCGTGATCGTGTTGGGCGCGCTGGCGCTCGCGCCGTTCGCGCTCATCATGCTCACGTCGTTCGTTAAAATCTCGGTCGTGCTCTCGATCCTGCGCAACGCCCTCGGCACGCAGCAGGTGCCGCCCAACCAGGTCATCACGGGCATCTCGCTCATCCTGACCATCTTCATCATGGCCCCCGTCGTCGAGAAGATGTACGCCGAGGCGGGGAACGTCGGCGACTCCGAGGCCATCTTCTCCGAGGTCTCGGTCAGGCAAATCTTCGAGGCGGCGAAGCGCGGGCGCGAGCCCCTGCGACAGTTCCTCGAACGGCACGCGCACGAGGCCGACCGCAAGATGTTCTACAACCTCGCGCAGCGCATGGCCGTGCGCAACGGCAACGACCCGAACGAGATTCTGCCGACCGAGTTCCGCGTCGTCATCCCGTCGTTCGTCACCAGCCAGTTGACCGAGGCGTTCCAGATCGGCTTCCTCCTCTTCATCCCCTTCCTCGTCATCGACATGGTCGTCTCGAACATCCTCCAGGCGATGGGCATGTTCATGCTCTCGCCCGCGATGATCTCGCTCCCCTTCAAGCTGCTGCTCTTCGTGCTCGTGGACGGCTGGGTCATCCTCGTCCGCAACCTCGTGCTCGGCTACACCTGACGGAGGTTCGTCGGGGCTTCTTGAAAGGAGTTGAAGGTCATGGCGTTGAGACCCATCGGCGGGACGGCGGAGGCGGCGGGCGCGGGCGAACTCTTCACAGCCCCTCTGCCGGAAGAGACGACGACGCAGGAGGCGGCCGTCGCGTCCGAAGCTGACACGCTGCGCGGCGAGCAGCGGTTCGTCGGCGCGGTGCGCGCGCGGGGTCTTCAGTCGCAACTCGCGGCGCAGGAGGCTCAGACTTCGCAGCAGACGCAGGAGCCGTCCGTCGAGTTCCGCGTCGAGGTGCCGCAGAACGGCGACGCGCGCGCCATGCGCGACGCGATCCTCAAAGGCCCGCCCTTCTACTACACCGACGCCGACATCAGCGCGCTCGAACAGTCCGGCCCGGGCGAGGAGTTCTACATCTCCGCGAGCGCGCACCCCGAGCGCTGGGCCACGCCCGCCGAGGTCAAAAGCTTCCCCGTCAGCGGCGGCCTGACGACCATCCCCGTGCGCGAGAGCCTCGTGCAGAGCCTCGTCGCCTTCCGCGCGCGGCGACGAGTCGAGCAGGCGACCGCGGGCATCACGGACGCGGCGCTGCGGCGGCAAGTCTCTGAACAACTCTTCGCCGTCCTGACCGGGCGCGGAGACCAGGGCGTGCGCGACGCCTTCGCGCTGAGCGAGTTGGCTAAGGGCGACACGTCCGGCTCGGGCGCGGTCACGGAGGCCATCCGCAAGGCCGCGGACGACCCGGCGGGCCGGCAGAACGCCGCGCTCCAATTCGCGCTCGCGCGCGCCAGCGCGTCCGAGGTGTTCGCGCGCCGCGGGAAGTTCTACGGCCCCTTCGACGACGCAAACGACTTCGCCGAGGCGCGCACGCGCGCGCTCGAAGCCGTCAGGCTCGCCGGCGGCCTCGACCCTTCGACGGGGCGCGAGCGCCCGGGCGCGGTCGTCAACCGCCAGCAGGCGGCGGCGCTGAACATGCAGGCGTCGCTCCTCTTCCGGCAGTTGGGCGACGAGTACGACGCGACGCAGCGCGAGATGATCGCGCGCTTCTACGAGTCGGACGACCAAGAGCGGCGCGCGGCCGCGACCGACACGTTGAACCTTTGGCCGACCATCCCGCGCTGGAAGCCTCCGGCGGACGGACGCAACTACGTCCGTCCCACGACCGAGGAGGAGAAGCGCCTGCGCGAGTTCGACGCGGAGTTCCGCGCCTCGCAGGAGGAGGAGCCTACGGGGTCGGGCGACGAGGGTCTGGAGAAGGCCAAGAACGCCCGGCGCACGCAGGAGTCGCGCATCATGAACCCCGGCACGCGGCAGCGCAGCGTGGAGGCGCCGGTGGACGAGGGGCAGGTCTACGTCGGCCGCACGGCGACCGACAGCGAGCGAGCGCGGAACGGCGAGCTGTTCACACGCCGCACCGGCACCGTCCGGCAGGTGAACGAGGAGGGCGTCGCCCGCGGCGCGGCGGTCGCGGGCGCGGTCGATCTCGTCAACACGGGGCTCGCCTACTACACGCTCTACCGCAAGACGCAGGAGCTCGAGCGCTACCAGGCCGAGCGCGTGCCGCTCGAAGCGGCGGCGAACAGGGCGACGAGCTACCCCGTCCCGCCCCGGCCGGAGAGGGTCGAGCAGATCGAGTCGGCGCTGCGGCAGAGGCTCGCCGCGACGACCGACGCGCAGGAGAAGGCGAGGCTCGAAGAGGCGCTGCGATTCATCCCCACGATGAGGGAGGCGAGCCGTGCTTTCTGGAACAGGTAGGCGGCGGGTCGTCTTCACCCACGCCTTCACCTCCGCACGCCTCGCGCTCCTCGCCGCGCTCTGCTGCTGCCTCGCCGCGGCGTGCGGGGGCGGGCGGCAGGAGGAGGGCACGCGCCACTTCGAAAAGGGCCGCGAGCTGCGCCGCGCGGGCGACCTCGCAGGGGCCAGGACGGAGTTCGAGCGCGCCGCCGAACTCATCCCCGACAGCGACAACGCGCACTACCTGCTCGGCCTCACGCTCGACGACCTGGGCGAGCAAGAGGCGGCGGGGAAGGCTCTCCGCAGGGCCTTGGAGCTGAACCCGACGCGCGCCGTCACACACCATTCTTACGGCAACGTCCTACGCCGTCTCGGTGACAACGCGGGCGACCTGCGCGAGCAGACCGAGGCCGTCCGGCTTGAGCCGGACAACGTCCCCTTCCTCGTCGCGCTCGGGTCGGCGCAGGAGCAGGCGGGCGACCAGGCCGCGGCGCAGACGAGCTTCGAGCACGCCGCCGCGCTCGACTCGGCGCCGCGCGTGCGGGCGACCGCCTACATGCGCCTCGGCTACCTTTTGGCCGCGCGCGGCGAGTACGCGAAGGCTTCGGACGCGCTGCGCCGCGGCCTCGAACTCGACCCCACGGACGACTACGCGCGCCAGAAACTGAAAGAGGTGGACGAGACGCGCGCCGCGGGCGGCGCGGGCGCCGGCACAGGCCCGCCACCCGCCCCCACGCCGCCCGGCAAGAAGTTCTGAGCCGCCGCACGGGCGGACGAAGTTCTCATTTACCAAACGAGGAGGGGTGAAGATGAACACGTACGTCTCACTGGCCGGCGAGGCCCTCTGGCTGATCCTGCTGCTGTCGCTGCCGCCGCTGCTGGCGAGCCTCGTCGTCGGGCTCGTCATCAGCCTGCTCCAGGCGCTCACGCAGGTGCAGGAGCAGACGATGACCTTCGTGCCCAAGATCATCGCCACCATCCTCGTCCTCATCATCACGGCCGGCTGGATGCTCGACACGCTCCGCGAATTCGCCGGCCGCGTCTTCGACACGATGCTGAAGGTGTGAAGGGCAGTTTTCAGTTAAGTACATTGCCTTAACTGAAAACTGAAAACTATTCAGCGATGGACGAATTCCTCCGCCTCCTTGAGACCGTCTTCCAGACCTTCGAGTTCGGGCAGAGCCCGCAGGCTTTCCTCGTGCTGGTGGGCTTAGCGTTCGCGCGGCTGCTGGCGTTCCTGGTCGTGGTGCCGTTCTTCGGCGGGGCGGCGGTGCCGGCGCGGGTGAAGGTGGCGACGGCGACCGCCTTCGTCGTCATCGTCTACCCTTCGCTCTCGGCCGGGTTGAAAGGGGGGGCGCTGGGTTTCGGCCCCGTCGGCTTCATCGCGCTGCTGGCGAAGGAGGCGTTCGTCGGCTTCACGCTCGGGTTCGTCGCCTCGCTCGTCTTCGAGGCCGTGCAGGTGGCCGGGCGCGTCATAGACTTCCAGCGCGGCTCGACGCTCGCCGAGCTGTTCGCGCCGCAGCTCCAGACGCGCGTCTCCGAGCTGGGGCAGTTCAAGCTCCAGCTCGCCATCGTCATCTTCCTCGGCATCGGCGCGCACCGCTTCTTCATCGACGCGCTGCTGCGGAGTTTCGAGCTGATACCCGCCACGACCTTCCCTCACCTCGAAGCGGGCTGGACGCCCGCGGCCGAGTTCATCACGCGCCTGACGGGCGGCGTCATCGGCATCGGCGTGCAACTGGCCGCGCCGGCGATGGTGGCGCTGCTTTTGACCGACCTCTTCTTCGGCCTCGTCAACCGCGTCGCGCCGCAGATCAACGTCTTCTTCCTCAGCCTCCCCGTCAAGATGGGCGTCGGCATCGCCGTCGTCCTCGTCTCGCTCCCCCTCTTCAAAGAGCGCTACATCTTCTACTTCAAAGAAGCCTACAAGGCTTTCGAGTTCATGATCCGCGCGCTCGCCGGCCTCTCGTGAATCACCGGAAACCTTTTCCGCCCGCCGCCGATAACCTAGACGAACGAGATTAGTCAGTCGGGGGGAGAGGCCATGTACGTGAGGGACGCGGGCGGTGTCGAACTCAACCTGAACGACGTGTCGCGGGAGCGCGCGGACGTGTTGACGACGGCCGACGTTGTTGACGACACGGGGGCGGGCGCGTCGAGCCGTACGGGCGAGCAGGACTTCGCGGCCAACGCGCTGCGGTTCGCGCTCTTCGGGTGGGTCGATCCGGCGGCGCGCCGGCAGACGCCCGACGTGCAGCAGAGCCTCGACAAGGTCTGGGAGGCTTACGGCCTCGGCTACGCGCAGGGCGGCGCGCGGGAACTCGCGCGGCAGTTGCGCGCGGGCGACGCGGACTTTCAGGCCGAGCTCATCCGGCGCCTGACTGAAGGGAATTCGGAGGCGGCCGTCCGCATCCTCCGCGCGGCCGGCGGCGAGCCCGTGCCTTACGGCGGCACGGAGCGCGTCTCGGCCTCCGACGGCTCGACGGTCGCGCGCGCCCTCGGCGCGGCCTACGACCGCGGCCTGCTCGGCGCGGACTTCGCCCGGCAGTGGGTGCAGGCCGAGGCCGACTACGTCAACCGCCCCGGCAACTTCGGCGACTGGCCCTACAACGAATATACCGGCAACCTCATCGCGCAGAGCGGCTCGTCGAGCCTGATGCGCGACTACGCCGACGCCTGCATCGAGCACGCCGCCGGCGCGCAGACCCCGAACGACCTCTACGTCCTCAACGGCGCCGCGCGCGCCATCGCGGGCGACCCCTCGGTGCTGACCGCAGTCCTCGGCAAGCTCGACGCCGGGCAGTACGCCGGCGGCCGCATCGACCTCGAACGCTTCCTCGGCACCATCAACACGCCCCGTGATTTAATCGGCGAAGACCCGAACCGCGCCGTGAACGGCGAGAGCCCCCTGGCCGCGCTCCTGAACGGCGCCGCCCGCATGCCGCGCGGCGAGCTTGAGCTGAAGCTCTTCACGACCGTCGCCTCGAACGAACACTTCTTCGACGGGCGCGGGGTGGCCGACGCGCTCGTGCGCCTCTACCAGAGCGATTCGCGCTACCTGACGGACAAGCTCATCGACACGTCCGTCACGCTCGACGGCGTCGTCACGCTCTCGCAGTTCTACCAGCGCACGCTCTTCAGCGCCGACTGCACGCTCAAAGACTCGCTCATCACGACCGCGACGGGGCTCGCGCGCCAGTACCGCGACGAGAACCGCCCGAACGAGCTGGGGCTGTTCGCCGGCACGGTCGCCAACGGCTTCCAGCTCGCCGTCAAGGAGGAGGACAAGCGCAAGGAGGCCGTCAAGAACTTCGTCGGCTTCATCTTCGAACTCGTCCCCGTGGGCGGGAAGCTGAAGGACATCTTCGGCAAGGCGCTCGGCTCCGTGGTCGGCGACCACATCGGCAAGCTCATCGCGGAGAAGGGCGTCGAGGGCGCGCAGGACGCGATCTCTGATTACCTCGTCGGCCAGTTGACCGAGGAGACCGGCCTCTTCGGCTGGGGCAACGGCTCGAAGCTCAAGAGCCGCAACGACGTGGACGAAATCCTGCGCGCGGCCTTCGACGTGCCGAACCTGCGCGACACAAACCCTTCGACGCCCGAGAACGACGGGCTCCAGTCTTACAACAACGGGCTGGGCACGGCCTACGACGCGCTCGAAGGCAGCGGCCTGCTGTAAGAGCTTCGATAAGAGTTTGTGAGGTGTGTGATGCTTCGACCCGTCGCCAACGTCGCGGAGAATCTGTTAGACCCGTTCGAAGACCTGGGCCGCTTCGCCGGCCACATGCTTAACCGCGCCGAGTCGGCGGGCGAAGGCGTCGCCGCGGGACTCTTCGAAGGCGCGGTCGGCCTCGCCGAAGGCTACGCCACGCGCGCGGGAATCATGACCCGCCCCGCCTTCGCACTGCTCGACGTGCTCTCTTCGCGCGGCTCGGACAGGGACTTCGACGGCCTCTTCGTCGGCGCGCGCGGGCGAACCTTTTCCCCCTCGACGCCGCTCGCACAAGTCCCGGGCGTGCTCCCGAGCGACGGCCGCGCGCCCGTCGGGACAATCGTCTACGTCAACGGCATCAACACCACGAAGGACGGGCAGTTCGGCAGTCTCCAACAGATCGCCGACCGCACCGGCGCGCGCGTCGTCGGCATCCACAACGCCACGCAGGGCGCCGTCGTCGATGTCATCCAGAGCGCCGGCGACACGCTCGACATCGGCCACAACCCGGCCGTGGACACGCTGGCCGACACCGTCTACACGGAGGTCACAAGCGGGCGCACGATTCACCTGATGGCGCACAGCCAGGGCGCTTTGATTACGAGCCGCGCGCTGACGGACGTTTACCAGCGCCTGCGCGTCGAGGACGGGCTCTCGCGGCGCGAGGCCGAGCGCGTCTTGGCGCGCGTCGAGGTCGAGACGTTCGGCGGCGCGGCCGGCTCCTACCCGGACGGCCCGCGCTACGTCCACTACGTCAACCGGCGCGACGCCGTGCCCGGCCTCTTCGGCCTCGGCCCCTTCGCCAACCCGCTCGTCCACCCCGGCCGCGGCGCCGTCGTGCACCGATTTAGTGAGGGGCACAACGCGCACGGCTTCGAAGAGACATACCTGCCCCGCCGCGTCCCCTTCGAGCAGGCGCGGCGCGGTGACTTTGATTGAACTGAGCTGACCCAACACCTCGCACGCCCGAACTCCTCGCGGACGGAGGTGGATGACTTGTACACCCGTGAATCGAGACTACCTTTCGCCGTCTACGCCTACGCCGCGAGCGTGCTCGCGCGCGGCCGGGGCGCGGACTGTCGCGGTGACGGCATGACGAGGAACGAGGCGGAGCAGATGCTGCGCGCGCTCGCCGGCGCGGGCGAGCGCCCCCCGCGCTTCGGCGCGGGCGACGTGACGGGCCTGATGCTCGGGCCGGCGGCGCTCTATTTCGAGTACGACGCCGCCCGCGGCGCGCTCAAGTGCGGCGCGCTCGTCTACCGCTTCCGCAACGCGCCGCGCCCCGGCGTGCTCGAAGATTTTTTGGAGGAGAACACGGGCGCGGGCGGCGGCCAGCTCGTCTACCGCGAGGAGACGCGCGCGCTTCTTTTGAGCCGCACCTACGCCGGGGCGGTGCCCGCCGAGGTGTTCGCCGAAGAGATGAAGAGGCTCGCCGCGGCGAGCCTCGGTTGGGGCGCGGAAGTGCTGGAACGCGTCGCCTCGCGTCACGAGCGCGGTGAAGAAGTTAAGCGGGGCGCGTGACACGTTATCTAACCACGGAGACACGGCGGGACAGCTCGAAGTTATAAGACATCGAGCTGTCCCGCCGTGTCTCCGTGGTTATTTGTACTCGACGCCGCGCGGGGTGATGACGACCGACTCGGGCGGGGCGCCGAGGACGGCCACAAAATTCTGCCGCCCCATCTGGCGCCACTGCCTCAAGCCCTCATGGTCGCCCGCCTGCTTGACGATGTTGAAGCCGGCGTCGATCCACGTCGCGGTGATGCCGTAGTCCTCGAACAACTCCTGCCGCTCGCGGTCGGACATCCGCTGGAAGGTCTCGTCCGTGGAGAAGAACTCGCGCAGGTGCTTGCGCAGTCCGTCGAGCTGCGCGTCGTCGAGCGGGACGCCGTCGTTGGCGGCGTAGTAGCCGGCCGTCACGAGGTACGCGGCCGCGCGCGCCACGTCGTTGGTGGGAAGGCCGGCCTGTTTGAGCCGGCCGCGGTAGTGCTCCAGAGCCTCGGAGAACATCGCCTCCAAACGCTTCTGCTCCTCGGGCGTGTCGCCCAGCGCGAGCGCCATGTTCCGCGGCGCGATCTGGTCGGCGACGGGGCGGAAGGTCACGCTCCCCGCGGGCGGCGTGGGCTTCGAAGACGGGAACGTGGAGGGGCGGGCGCCGGGCGCGCCGTTTGACGAGGACGACTGTCTCCTCTTCTCCAACGCGGCGCGCATGATTGCCCGGTCGGTCATCACCTGGCGCGTGCGGCTGTAGACGTTCGGGTTGTAGACCTTCGGCGTCGGGTAAGTGCGCTGCGCCGCCGTCGGCGACGGGAGTCCTGCGAGCGTGAACAGCGACACGACCCACAAAGTCCGCCCGAGTCTCTTTAACAAATTCTTTCGAGTCATTGGCCTCGCCCCGACCCTGAGACGCGCCCCGACTAGCTGACGGTTCGCCGCGAAGCACGGCGGCGCGCGTGCCGCCGCTGCCTCTTCCGCTTCAGGGCGGCGCGCGCGGCGGCGCGGTTGCTCATCGTCTGGCGCGTGCGGTTGTAGCGCCCGGGGTTGTAGACCCTCACGCGCTGCGCCAAAGCCTCCGCCGCGCCGCCGAGCAGAAGCAGGCAGGCGAAGACGAACGCCCCGAGCCTCCTCCTCAAAACCCTCTTCATCACGAAACCCCCTTTGCACGGACAGAGACAGACGGAAGCGCCCGGCCTTGCGTGGCCGGGGCGCGTCCGCCTGTCCGGGAGTGTGTCGCTCCTGGCGCGCGCTTACTTCATGTTGTTGGCGACCGCCATCAGCGCGTCGTGGCCGGCCTTGGCGATGTTCGACATCGCGTCGGCCTCCATGCTCTGCTCGTTGGCGGCCTGCTGGACGGCGAACCAGTACTTCTGCATCGCGTCGTTGTGGTTGATGATCTCGGTCTCGCTCGCGCCCTCGCGGAGGTCACCGGGTTTCTGTGGAATGCTGATGCCGCTCATGACACGCTCCTTTCGTTGGTACGGAACTGATGGCTCGTCTATTTGACCCCGGACGCCTTGAGCGCTTCGGCGATGCCGAGCGCCATGGCGCGCGCGCGGTTGGCGGCCGGGTCTGTCTCCCGCGGGTCGAGCGCGATGGCCTGCTTCAGGTCGGCCACGGCCGCGTCGGCCCGCCCTTGCTTGATGAAAATCTCCGCGCGGTTGACGTAGGGCGCGATCTCTTCGGGGTCGAGTTCGACCGCGCGGTCGAGGTGTCGCAGCGCTTCGTCGAAGCTCTCGGTGCGCGTCAGCAGCGCGCCCAGCGCCGAGTGCGCGGCGGCGCTCGAAGGGTCGATCTCGACCAGCCCCTCGAAGATGGCCTGCGCCTTGTCGAGGATGCCCTGCCGGTAGTACATCGCGCCCATCTGGCCCATCGCGCGGAACTCCTGCTCGGAGACGCCGAGCCGGCCGCGCAGAGAGCCCTGCCCGCCCTCGCCGTTCAAAGAACCTTGTCTTGTCGCCTTCCCTTCCATCTCTTCCTTCGGGTCAGACGGCCTGGCTGGACATCGCGAAGCGCCGGTTGGCCGAGACCATGGCGCCATTGTGCAACGTATCCTGCACGACGTTAAGCGCCGAGAAGAACTGTCCGAAGTCGCCCCGCCCTTCGCCCGCCGCCGAGTCGAACAGGCGGCCGAGCGTGTTCTCCGAGAGGATGTCGCCGAAGCAGCCGCCGCCGTCGAAGGCGCCGAGCGGCTGGAGCGACGCGACCTTGTTCATCCACGAGCTGTCGGTGAACTGCGCGACGAGGTTGAAAACGTCCTGGGCGGCGCCGACCCAGTTGCCGGACATGATGTCGGCCGTCAGCGCGAGCGCCTGCCCCAGCCACCCCATCCCGATGGAGTCGAAGAACTTGCCGAAGACGCTGTCGAAGATTTTTCCCAGTCCGAACATGGCCCGCCTCTCCTTCGCCTGCGGCGCGCGCAGCGCCTCTCTGACCCGTTTCGCTTAAATTATCGGCGGCCGCGCGGGAATGTTTCCTGCCGGGACGGCTCCGGGGCAGATTTTTTTTGATAAGATTCGCGGCGAGAATGATGACGCCGAACCGTCTATTCGAGGACTGGCTGGGGGGGCGCGCCTCTTTGGGCGCGGCGGGCGGGTGGACGGCCGAGGAGCTGCGCCTCGTCGCAGATATCGGTTACGCGCTGGCCGAGCAGGGGCGGCACGACGAGGCGGTCACGATCTTCGAGGGGCTGGCGGTGCTGGCGCCCGCGACCGCCTATTTCCAGTCGGCCCTGGGCGCCCTGTGGCTGCGCAAGGGCGAGCCCGCTCGCGCGCTCGAACACCTCGAAGCGGCGCTCGCCGCAGACCCCTCGGACGTGACGGCGCGCGTCAACCGCGGCGAGGCCGCGTTGCAGCTCGGCGACCGCGAGGCCGCCCGCCGCGACCTGCTCGCCGCGCTCGACATCGGCCCGCGCCCTCCGCAGGAAGGCTCCTCCCCCGCGCTCGTCCGCGCGCGCGCACTGCTCGCGCAGCTCAACCCCTGAAGTCTCCTTAAAAAATTCTCCCGGAGGCCGGAAACTTTTTCCCCGAATCGGCGATAACCGGGATGAACGGATATTTCCGCAGGGAGGGCGTGTGATGGCAGACCCGGTCTCAGGAATCGTGCAGGGCAACCTGTCGCAGCAGTTGGAGGGTCAGCGCTTCCAGCAGCAGCAGGGCGCCGGCGGGCGCTCGTTCGAGAGCGTCCTGCGGCAGCAGGAGGGGGACGGCGGTCGCACGCCCGTCGCGCCGCAGCAGACACAGGCGCCCGCCTCCGTCTCCGGCGCGAAGATCGAGCAGATGCGGCTCGACCTCATGCAGCGCGTGGGGCGCCTGCCGCCCGGCTCGCCGAACGTCAACGCGCTGCTGCCCGAGCTGCTCGACTCGCGCACGCGGCTCGGGATGCTGCACGACGTGATCTCGAAGTCGAACGCGCCGGGCTCGACGGGGCCTGACCTGCGCGGCCGCTTCGGGCAGAT
>Ga0213876_10000247_pt1 | contig 51664 bp, 51 predicted proteins | sample BarmaccomBMRX_R9_FD_160113 | JGI IMG/M metagenome (GOLD analysis project Ga0213876, IMG submission 160113) | Root-associated microbial communities from Barbacenia macrantha in rupestrian grasslands, the National Park of Serra do Cipo, Brazil - RX_R9 | ecosystem: Host-associated > Plants > Roots...
CTCGTCGAGGGTAAGCATCGTAGGGCTACGAACCGGCCAGAACTTCGCGCGCGACATTGCTCGCGGTGGTCGCCGCGGGATAGCCGGCGTAGCCGGTCATGTGGTAGATCACCTCTTCGATCTCTTGGATGGTCAGCCCGTTGCGCAGCGCGATCGGGAAGTGAACCTTCAGTTCCTCCGTGGCCCGCAGGGCGATGAGCGCGCCGAGGGTGACCAGACTGCGGGAGCGGCGATCCAGCCCCGGCCGGGTCCACAGCGCACCGAAAACATGCTCGAGGCTCAGTTCGCCGAGTTCCCCGGCGAACCCTCCACCGCGCAGGCTGGTGACGTCACCCGGGATCAGGCCCGGAAGCATCTCCTTGAGCACCTCGAGACCCCTGGTGCGTGTATCAGCCATTCTGTGCGCCTTTCTGTGTCGGTTGAAGCCGAGGTTCGCGGGAGATCTGATAGTCGATGTAGGCGTCCCAGTCCGCGACGCGGCGGCCCAACTCCTCGACGACGTGCGGGTGGGTGGGCACGAAGAATCGGTTGCGCAGGATCGCATCTGCCACCAGTGCGCCCACGGCCGCGGGGTCGAGCAGTTCGAACTGCTCGCCGGGAATCCGTATCGCTGCCCCCTCGCCGAATCTCGGGACGGCAGCGGCGATGTTGGTCAGCACCGGCCCCGGACATAACAAGGTGACACCGATGTTCCTGGGCCGCAGGTAAATTGCCAGGCCCTCGCTGATCTGCACGATGGCGGCCTTAGTGGCGGCATAGGGCAACCGGTCGTAGGAATAGGTGAAAAGCCCGGCGAAGGATGCGGTGTTGACCAGATGCCCGCTGCCCTGATCGAGCAGCAGGGGCAGAAACGCGGCATTGCTGCGCACGACCGACATCAAATTGATGTCGAGGATGCGTTGCCATTCGGCAATCGGAATGTCCTGCGGCAGGCCGTTTGTCAGAACGCCGACGTTGTTGACCACGATATCGATTCGGCCGAAGCGGCCCAGTGCTGCATCCCGAATATCTTCGAAGCCAACGGGATCCGCGACGTCGGCGTAGTGCGGCAGGACGCGATCGGTCGCGGCGCCGAGACCGTCGGTGTTGACGTCCACGGCAACTACTCGGGCACCCCGGCCCACAAGTGCGTGGGCTATGGCGCGACCTATGCCGCTGGCCGCTCCGGTGACGACGGCGACCTTGTCGCGAAGGGTGTCCATGCGGTAATAGCCTGTCAACCATGCGCAGCATTTGGAAGTGGATCGGGCTGGCGGGTGTCGCCGGCGTCGTCGCCGGCGGCGCGCTGGTAGTGCGCGACCAACGGAAGCGCCGCGCCTACACCGCCGACGAGATCCGCGCCCGGCTGCATCAGCGGCTGGACGAATCCGATGCCGCGTTGGCGCCCACCGAGAACAACCGATAGGTGCCCGAAAAGCCTTTCAACTCCGCGTCACGGCCATCGTCGAAGTCGATGTCCTGACAATCCGAGCAGTCGCGCAACGCGTCCCGCACCGACTCGCTGACCAGGATCTCGCCACCGGCGGCTTGCGCGGCGACCCGCGCAGCCATGGCGACGTTGCGCCCGAACAGGTCGTCGCCGCGGCGCACCGAACGGCCCATGTGAATGCCGATCCGTACCCGAATTTCCTCGTGCCGCTTGCGTTTTGCGTCCTTGTGCAAAGCGTCCTGAACGTCGATGCCGCATCGCACGGCCTGTTCGGCGCGGGAGAACGCGATCATAAATCCGTCGCCCTGACTTTTCACCACGTGTCCCCCGCGCTTCTGCGCCAGGCCGTGCACCAGCTTGTCGTGCGCGGCGATCAGCTTGACCCACGCGCGGTCGCCGATCCGCTCGTTGAGGGCGGTCGACTCCTCGATGTCGGAAAACAGAATCACGACCCGGCCGTCGGGAGTGACCCTGGCCAGATCGGGCCGCTCCACCTCGGCCCAGTCGGCAAGGTCCTCGATCGAGCTGCGCACGGCCGCGCCCAAGCCCTCCTTGCGCACGATGTTGGCGGTGTTCCAGACCGTCTTGACGGCCTCGCGACCACCTGACAGCAGCCAACTACGGGTATCGACGCGGTGCCGCAACTCGTCGGCATCCTGGCGCGCTCCGATGAGCAGTCGCCACAACAGAAACAGCGCGCCGGCTTCGACCGCGGCGACGGCCGCCAGCGCGTAGACAGCGATATGCAGCATGTCACCCACGTCACGCATCCTGCCAAACACCCGCAGAACCTTCGATGCCTCCCGGTTGTCGGGCCCACCCGGCAGTGTTTAGGGTTGAGTGCGAACGCCCCGGGTAGTGCATCTCAAGTGAGCCGATCAGCTGACTTTTGGGAGGTTCGGTCTTGGCCGACGACGGCGGTAGTTCGTCAAACCTGCTGGTGATCTTCGGGATCACCGGTGATCTGGCCCGCAAGATGACATTCCGCGCGCTGTACCGGCTGGAGCGCCGCGGCCAGCTGGACTGCCCGATTCTCGGCGTGGCCAGCGACGACATCGCCATCGACGAGTTGATCAAGCGCGCCCGCGAAGCGATCGGCGACGCGGGCGAGTCGATCGACGACGCGGTATTCGACCGGCTAGCCAGCCGGCTGTCCTACCAGCGGGGTGATGTCACCGACGGGCAGCTCTACGCCTCGCTCGCCGACTCGATCGGCTCGGACTACCGGCCGCTGTACTACCTGGAGATGCCGCCGTCGTTGTTCGCGCCGATCGTGGAGAACCTCGCGAAGGTCGAGCTGCTCGAGCGGGCCCGCGTTGCGGTGGAAAAGCCGTTCGGGCACGACCTGGACTCCGCGACGGAGCTCAACGCCCGGCTGCGCGCGGTCCTCGACGAGGACCAAATCCTGCGGGTGGACCACTTCCTCGGCAAGCAGCCGGTACTCGAGCTGGAATATCTGCGGTTCGCCAATCTTGGTCTCGCCCAGGTATGGGACCGGCACAGCATCTCCGAGATCCACATCACCATGGCGGAGAACTTCGGCGTCGAGGACCGCGGCAAGTTCTACGACGCCGTGGGCACTTTGCGCGATGTGGTGCAGAACCACCTGTTACAGGTGCTTGCCCTGGTGGCGATGGAGCCCCCGGTCGGCCCGAACGCCGATGACCTGAACGACAAGAAGGCCGAGGTGTTCCGGTCGATGCCGGCGCTGAACTCCGACCGTTGTGTGCGCGGCCAGTACCGGGGCTACACCGACGTCGCCGGAGTGGCGAAGAACTCGCAGACCGAGACCTTTATCGCCGTGCGGATGGAGATCGACAACTGGCGTTGGGCCGGTGTGCCGATCTTCCTGCGCGCGGGAAAAGCGTTGCCGGAGAGGGTCACTGAGGTCCGGCTCTTTCTACGGAAAGTTCCCGCACTGGCTTTCCTGCCCCACCGCCGGCCCGCGGAGCCAAACCAGATCGTGCTGCGCATCGATCCCGATCCCGGGCTGCGTCTGCAGCTGTCCGCTCAAGTCGGCGACGAGTGGCAGGCCGTCCACCTGGACTCCGCGTTCGCCGAGGATCTCGGCGAGCCGATCCAGCCCTACGAACGACTCCTGCACGCCGGGCTGGTGGGTGATCGCCAATTGTTCGCCCGCGAAGACAGCATCGAAGAGACCTGGCGGATCGTGCAGCCGCTGCTGGACGACCCGGGCGAAGTCCATCCATACGACCCAGGCTCGTGGGGACCCGAGCCCGCGCAGTCACTGCTGCGGGGTCACCGCAGTTGGCAAGAACCTTGGCTCCCTGGCAAAAAGACCGCAACTAAATAAGGAGACTTCGAAAGCATGCAACTTGGGATGATCGGCCTCGGCCGGATGGGCGCGAACATCGCACGCCGGGTGTGCAGCGCCGGCCACGAATGTGTGGCTTATGACCACGACTCCGATGCGGTCAAGGCGATGGCGGGAGAGGAAAACACCACCGGGGCCTCGTCGCTGGCCGAACTGCGGGACAAGATGGCCGCTCCGCGCGTCGTCTGGGTCATGGTGCCCGCCGGTGACATCACCAGCGGGGTGATCGCGGAACTGGCGCAGACGCTGGAATCCGGCGACATCGTGATCGACGGTGGCAATTCCTACTACCGCGACGACGTGCAGCACGCAAAGCTGTTGTCCGAGAAAGGTATTCACCTACTCGACTGCGGCACCAGCGGCGGGGTATGGGGAAAGGACCGCGGCTACTGCCTGATGATCGGCGGCGACGACTACGCCTTCGAGCACGCGGAGCCGATCTTCGCCACCATCGCGCCGGGCGTGGATGCCGCGGCACGGACGCCCGGCCGGGACGGCGAGGTTGTCGACGCCGAAAAGGGTTACCTGCATTGCGGTCCGACGGGGGCCGGGCACTTCGTCAAGATGGTGCACAACGGCATCGAGTACGGCATGATGGCCTCGCTCGCCGAGGGCCTGAACATTCTGCGCAACGCCGATATCGGCACTCGGGTGGAAAAGGGTGACGCCGAAACCGCGCCACTGTCGAATCCCGAGTACTACCGGTACAACTTCGACATCCCTGACATCGCCGAGGTATGGCGCCGCGGCAGCGTCATCGGTTCCTGGCTGTTGGACCTGACCGCCAGCGCCCTACACCAATCGCCGAACCTGAAGGAGTTCTCCGGACGGGTCTCGGACTCGGGGGAGGGCCGCTGGACCGCCATCGCCGCGATCGACGAGGGAGTTCCCGCTCCGGTGTTGACGACGGCGCTACAGTCCCGCTTCGCTTCGCGCAGCCTCGACGACTTCGCCAACCAGGCGCTGTCGGCGATGCGCAAGCAGTTCGGTGGCCACGCGGAGAAACCGGCCAACTGACCGGTCAGGCGGGCGGGGCGGTCCGCCTGACGAAGTCGACGACGACCTCGCTGAACGCGTCGTTGTCGTCGCCGGCCGCGGTGTGGCCGGCATTGGACAGTTCCACGAACTCCGCGCGCGGCACCGTGGCCAGGAAATGGCGAACCCCTTCGGGGCTGACCACGTCGGAGAGCTTGCCGCGGATCAGCAGAATCGGGATATGCAGGTCCATGGCGGCTTCCTCGAACATCTCCGTGCGCAACTCGGGGTCGTCACCCGGTGCCGTCATGAATGCCGGATCCCAATGCCAGTACCAGCGCCCGTCGCGCAGCCGCAGGTTCTTCCTCAGTCCTTCGGGGCTGCGCGGCTTCTCACGATGCGGCAGGTATGCGGCGACGGCATCGGCCGCCTCTTCCAGCGAACCGAAACCCTTGATGTTGGTCAGCATGAAGTCCCGGATCCGGGCGCTGCCAGTCTTCTCGTAGCGTGGCACCACGTCGACCAGGACGAGGCCGATCACCTTGTCGGCGCCGGCGCTGTGGGCGACGAGGATGCCGGTCAGGCCGCCCATGCTGGCTCCGATAACCACCACCGGGCGACCGATCGCGTCCAGCACGCGCAGCATGTCGGCGGTCAGCGTTTCAACGGCGTAGTCGGCGCCGGGCGCACGGTCACTGTCACCGTGTCCCCGGCTGTCGATCGCGACGACGTGATAGCCCTCGTCCGCCAGGATCTGGCCGGTGTTCTTCCATGAGAAGCGGTTCTGGCCGCCCCCGTGCAGCATCAGGATCGTCGGTCGGTCCGTCGCTTCGGCACCCCGATTCCATTCGTCGGCGATCAGGTTGATCCCGTCGACGCCGGAAAACTCGACCGTCTCGGGGTTGCTGCTCATGGCGCTCACGCGTCCTGACGTTACTCAGCCCGCGCGGGGAGCGGCGCATCGGGAACAACTCCGGGATGCGTCTTTCGGGTCGGCGGTCCAGGCTCGGTTGCACGCAAGACCCGAGGACAGGAGCTCGACGGGTCCGCACGCGTTAGGTTGGTGGGCATGGCCGAGCCCCGCTGGATTGACGTGCCTGGCCCGGCCGTGGACCTGAAGGCTCTAACCTGGGGACAACCCGGCGCACCCATTGCTCTGTGCCTGCACGGCTTCCCCGACACCGCCTACGGCTGGCGCAAGTTCGCGCCCCGGTTGGTCGAGTCCGGCTGGCGCGTCGTCGCCCCTTTCATGCGCGGGTACGCGCCCTCGGCGATCCCGTCCGACGGCAGTTTCCACGTCGGCGCGCTGATGGATGACGCGCTGCGGGTGCGTTCCGCCGCGGGCGGCACCGAGCGCGACGTGGTGATCGGTCACGACTGGGGCGCGATAGCCGCCACGGGCCTGGCCGCGATGCCCGACAGCCCGTTCGTGAAGGCGGTGATCATGTCGGTGCCGGTGTCCGCGGCGTTTCGGCCGCTGAGCCAGGTGGCCGACCGGGGCCGACTGCTCCGCGAGGGCGCCCGCCAGGCGCTGCGCAGCTGGTACCTGATGTACTTCCAATTACCTTGGCTCCCTGAGCGTTCCGCTTCCTGGATAGTGCCGCTGCTGTGGCGGCGCTGGTCGCCGGGCTATCACGCCGAAGAGGATCTGCGCCACGTCGACGCCGCGATTGGCGCACCGCAGAGTTGGCGGGCGGCGCTGGCCCCCTACCGCGCCACGCTCCGCGGCACCCGGGCGTCCGCGGAATATGCCGAACTGGAACGGATGTGGACCGAACCGCCCTTGCTGCCGAGCATGTACCTGCACGGTCTCGACGATGGTTGCATGACACCGGCTTTCACGCCGTGGGTGGAAAGGGTGCTGCCCCCAGGCAGCGAGGCGACCGTCGTCGACCACGCCGGACATTTCCTCCAGCTCGAACAACCGGACGAGGTCGCCAAGTTGGTGCTGGAATTCATCGGCCCAGCGGGCTGAGACCGTGCCGGCACAGCGGATGGCGGCCGTCGACGCGCAGTTCTATTGGATGTCAGCCAAAATCCCCAACGACCAGTTCCTGCTGTATGCGTTCGACGGCGAGCCCGCGGACATGGATGGCGCCATCGAGCAGGTCCGGCGGCGGGCGGACGCTTGTGCCGAACTGAGGATGCGGCCGCGTGACGGCAGCGTCCTGACATACCCGCAGTGGGTCCCAACGCGCGTCGATCCCGCGCAGGTGTTCCGCCACGACCTGGCCGATCCGAGCTGGGACGGCTGCCTGGCGGCGCTGGCCGCGCTCGCCGACACCCAGTTGGACATTCGCCGAACACCTTGGCGGCTACATATATTCGCACCCGTTCGTGGCATTCCGGGGGCCAGCGGTCGCGGCGCTGTTGTCGTCCTGCAGGTCCCACACGCTCTGGGCGACGGTGCTCGCGCTTCGGCGATGGCGGCGTGGCTTTTGGGTCGCGCGAACCCGGTACCGCAGGTGGTGGCGCAACGGCCCGGTTTACTGCCCTGGCGTGCCGTCGAAGCGGCGCGCATGCACCGCCGACTGGTTCGCGACACCCGCGCCGGCCTGCTGGCATCCGGGGTCGGGTTGCGGCCGCTGTTGTCCACGAACGCCCGCCCGGACGGCCTTCGCTCGGTACGCACGTTGGTCCGGCGGCGTCGGCAACTGTCCGGTCCTACGGTCACCGTCAGGGTGCTGGCAGCGATTTCCACGGCGCTGACTGGCCTTCTCGGTGACGACGCCGAGTCGTTGGGTGCCGAGGTGCCGATGGCCAAACCCGGTGTACCACAGGCGCATAACCACTTCGGAAACGTCGTTGTCGGGCTGTATCCGGCGCTGGGCCCGGATGCGCGGATGCGCCGGATCGCCGCCGACCTGGCCAATGGCCGCCGCCGTTTCGCGCATCCGGCCACGCGGGCGGCCGACCGCGCCTTCGCCGCGGTGCCCGCGACGTTGCTGCGCTGGGGCGTCGCCCAGGCGGACCCCGACGCGCGCCCCGCTCAGGTGGCCGGAAACACGGTCGTGTCCAGCGTCCACCGCGGCCCCGCCGACCTGAGCTTCGGCGCCGCCCCGGTGGTGCTGACGGCCGGATACCCGGCCCTGTCCCCCGTGATGGGCCTGACCCACGGCGTGCATGGCATCGGCGATACGATCGCGATCAGTGTGCACTCGGCGGCCACGGCCGTGCCCGACGTCGACGCCTACCTCGAGCTTCTGGACGCTGCGCTGTAAGTCATTGGGCGTCACCGAGTTTCGCTGCTTGCTCGCGGGACAAGCCGACCGCCCCGATCAGCTCCTCGTGCAGCTCAAACCACACCGTGTGATACGAGTCGATGAGCGGCCTCGTCAGCCAGGCGACTTCGCCGGTCTTTACCCTCTCGAGCGCCGACTGCAACTTCGTCTGGTACGCACCCAGGCGTGGTAGCTCCGTCGCTGCGGTCTCGATGATCGGCCGCAACCGGTGGTGCGTCTCGTCGAGTCGGGCCAACACCGCGGCGTCGTAGTCGGGATCCTCGTGGGTGTTGGGTGCGCCGTCCTTGAGCTGCCAGTCGGTGACCAACGCCTTGAAATCGGCGTTGACCGAACGGAATTCGTCGTACGCGGCGCCCAGCACGGCCGGGTTGAGACCGGCGCGTTCTTCGGTCAGCAATTCGCTAAGCCTGCTGCGACCGGCGGGGCTCAGCCGCAGCGTCGCGCCGTCGACCAGCAGACCCGACGCGATTAGTCGCTCGACGGTATCCGTGACGCCGTCTTCATTCAGCGTGGCGGCCAGGTCTGCGGGGCTCACCCGGCCTTTGAGCCGGACGGCCTGCAGCACCGTCAATTCACTCACGGGCCCGCAGCGCCTTCAACATGGTGATCAGTGGCGTGCCGCCAGTGTCGTGCGCTCGGACTGGACTGATCTTTCGCGCGATGTCGGCCAGCTCGCGCAGCTCCGGCGTGTCGTCTTCGGACCATGCCGACAGCGTCAGATCCCCTTCTCGCACTTCGCCTTCGTAACCGTCGACGGTGATCTGCTTGCCGGCCAGCGAGGCCGCGATCCCGGGCCCGCAGCCCACCACGGCCACGCGGCCGAGCTCGCGGCTGACCACGGCCGCGTGGCTGGCCGCGCCGCCAACCTCGGTCACGATGCCCTGCGCGGCGAGCATGCCCGACACGTCCTCCGGTTTGGTGTGGTCGCGCACCAGGATGACCCGCTCGCCCCGGTCGACGGCCTCGAGCGCCTCGTCCACGTCGGTGTATGCCCGGCCGGATGCCACGCCCGGACATGCGGGCAGCCCCTTCGCCAAAAGTGTTGCTGCGAAACGTGTTTCCGGTTGCAGCGCCGGCAACAGCAACGTCTCCACATCGTTCGGGCTGACCCGGCGCAGCGTCTCGGCGTCGTCGATGAGGCCCTCGTGGCGCAGTTGTAACGCCAGGCGAACGGCCGCCTGCGCCGACCGTTCGGCCGCCCGGGTCTGCAGCAGCCACAACTTGCCGTCCTCGACGGTGAACTCGATCTCCTGGATGTCGGACTCGAGCCGTTCCAGCCTGCGCGCGGCGGCCATGAGCTCGTCGTAGACGGCCGGTTGCTCGTCACGCAGCGCGGTGATCGGTTCGACGTCGACGAGACCCGAGACCACATCGTCGCCTTGGCCGCCGGGCAGCCATTCGCCGAACGGTTCGTTGACGCCGGTGATCGGATTGCGCGACGACAACACTCCCGTGCCGGAATTCTTCGCCTGGTTGCCGAAGACCATGGCCTGCACTATCACCGCGGTCCCGCCCTGGTCGCCGAGCCCGTAATGGGCGCGATAGGCGACGGCGCGGGGGGAGTTCCACGAGGCGAAGACGGCCTCGATGCCCGCGCGCAACTGCGCGTACGGGTCGTCGGGTATAGCTGCCTGGTCGCCGACGACGATGCGCCGATACATCCGGGTGAATCGCCCTCGGGTGTCGCGGGCGAACTCCGCGGTGTTCAGCGTGGCGAGGGCCTGTTCGACGGCGTCGCTCATGCCAACATCCAGGACCGTGTCCATCATGCCGGGCATCGACAGGGTGGCCCCTGAGCGGATGCTGACCAGCAACGGGCGCGGGCCCCTTCCGAACGTGCGTGAGGTCTCGGCTTCCAGCCAACCCATCCGATCCAGGACCTCGTCCCAGATCGCGTCGATCGTCTGCTTGGCCTCGGCCAGGTACCTGACACCCACTTTGGTGGTAAGGCAGAACGCGGGGGGCACCGGCAGTTTGTGCCGACGCATCGCGTCGATGCCGTGGCCCTTGTTGCCCAAGATCTCGCGAGGCAGGCTTGCGTCCCCGTCCAACAACACCACGAGGGCACCGTCTGGGGTGTCTTGCGGGACATTGAAGCCTCGTGCGATGCGAGTCGTGGTGCACCCCCTCGTGCTCTTCGAGCTTGTACTAGTCGGGCCGGAACGCCCGCTATGTTCGCACACAGGTGACCGCGATGATCCAAACCCGATGATCTAGGTTTGCACTTATGACTCCGTATGACGTCGGGTTGCTGATCTTGCGCCTGGTACTCGGTCTGACCCTGGCAGCGCACGGCTTGAATAAGTTCTTCGGCGGCGGCCGGATACCGGGCACCGCCCGCTGGTTCGAGAGCATCGGGATGAAGCCCGGAAAGTTTCACGCCACCGTGGCCGCCTGTACCGAGACGGCAGCCGGGCTGGGACTGGCGGCCGGTCTGCTCACACCCATCCCCGCGGCAGGCTTCGTCTCGCTGATGATCGTCGCGGCCTGGACCGTGCACCGGGCCAACGGCTTCTTCATCGTTAAGGAGGGTTGGGAGTACAACCTAGTGCTCGCGACCAGCGCCGTCGTCGTCGCCACGCTTGGCCCGGGCAAGCTCAGCCTGGACCGGCTGATCTTCGGGGACAACTTTTGGCTCCGCGGCTGGCAAGGTTTGGCCCTCTCATTAGGGCTTGGTCTCGCCGGAGCCATCGGCCAGTTGGTGATCTTCTACCGCCCGCCGGTCAAGCAGGCTGGCTAGCGGCGCGAAATCGCGGCGCACGCACCGCGCGCCTCTTCGGCCACGCAATGGCAAATACGTAAGAACAGCCATCTGCCGATGACGCTGGTGCTGAATTGCGTTCGGCTGCCGCGAAATCCAGTCCCAAGCCCGATCCGGGTCGCCGTTCTGTCAGACCAGGCAACCGTATCCAGTCGACGTCGTGCTGCGCCACGTCGCGCGCCTTCGATGGTCGCGTGCAAACGCGTAGAACACGTTCTAGTCTGTCAAACCATGGGATTTCTGCAGCCCGTGCTGCCGCAGATCGACGTGGCCGAGTGGAGCAACGGCACCCGCAGCGAGAAGATCCGCCCGATGGCCCGGCACTGGGCCGAAGTGGGCTTTGGAACGCCGGTGGTAATGCACCTGTTCTACGTCGTCAAAATTCTGCTCTACATCCTGGGGGCGTGGCTATTCGCGCTGACCACCAAGGGCATCAACGGCTTCGCCGGCGTCGCGTCGTGGTGGTCGGAACCGATCGTCTTCGAAAAGGTCGTGCTCTACACGATGCTGTTCGAGGTGATCGGCCTGGGCTGCGGCTTCGGACCATTGAACAACCGCTTCTTCCCGCCGATGGGCTCGATTCTGTACTGGATGCGGTTCGGCACGATTCGGCTGCCCCCGTGGCCGAATCGCCTCGGCTGGACGCAAGGCACCAAGCGCACCCCCATTGATGTCGGGCTGTATGCGCTGCTGCTGGTACTGACTTTGGGGGCGTTGATCTCTGATGGCGTCGGCCCGATTCCTGAACTCGGCACCACGGTCGGGTTGCTGCCGAAATGGGAGATCGTGCTGGTCCTCGTGACGCTGGGCATTCTGGGGCTGCGGGACAAGGTGATCTTCCTGGCCGCGCGCGGCGAGGTCTACGCGACGCTGGCGGTGACCTTCCTGTTCAGCGGCGTCGACGTCATCGTCGCTTCGAAGTTGGTGTTCCTGGTGATCTGGATCGGCGCGGCGACGTCGAAGCTCAACCGGCACTTCCCATTCGTCATCTCGACGATGATGTCCAACAGCCCATTGGTCCGACCCCGGTTCATCAAGCGGTTGTTTTTCGAGAAGTTTCCCGACGACCTGCGGCCCGGACGTTTGTCGCGGATGTTCGCCCACATCTCGACCCTCATCGAGGGGTGTGTGCCCATCGTGCTGTTCGTCGCCCACGGGGGAATGGTGACGACGGTGGCGGCCACGGTCATGGTCATCTTCCACCTGGGGATCCTGACCGCGATTCCCATGGGTGTGCCGCTGGAGTGGAACGTGTTCATGATCTTCGGGGTGTTGTCGCTCTTCGTCGCCCACGCCCGCCTCGGACTGACGAGCCTGCACAACCCAATACCGGTGGCGATCCTGATTGCCCTTAGCGCGGGAATTGTGGTTGCCGGCAACATGTTTCCGCGCAAGATCTCTTTTCTGCCGGGCATGCGCTATTACGCCGGCAACTGGGACACCACGTTGTGGTGTGTGAAGCCCTCCGCGAACGAGAAGATCAATCGGGGCATCGTCGCGATCGCCAGCATGCCGCAGGCGCAGCTGGAGCGTTACTACGGCAAGGAACGCGCGCAAATCCCGTTGTACCTCGGATATGCCTTCCGCGCCATGAACACTCACGGCCGGGCGTTGTTCACGCTGGCGCATCGGGCCATGGCCGGCCAGAACGAGGACGACTACGTCATCACCGACGGTGAGCGCATCTGCAGCACGGCTATCGGCTGGAATTTCGGCGACGGCCACATGCACAACGAGCAGTTGATCGCCGCGATGCAGCAGCGGTGCAAGTTCGCGCCCGGCGAGGTGCGTGTCGTGCTGCTTGACGCCCAACCGATCCACCAGCAGACCCAGCAGTACCGCCTGGTGGACGCGGCGACCGGGGAATTCGAGCGCGGCTACGTCCGAGTCGCCGACATGGTGACCCGGCAGCCCTGGGCCGACGACGTGCCGGTCCAGGTGCTGCCGGAGTAGTTGTCGCCCGACACTGGAAAGTTGGCCGGATACCGTCGCCGAGCGTATCGCCACTGAGAAAACAAGCGCGAAAAATCGCAATGGCGTTACGCCGAAGAGCGACACCTCGGCAAAGGACCCCTACGCCCCGGCCCGTACCTCCTGCGCCGCGGCCACCATGTTCTGCAGCGACGCGTTCACCTCGTCGGCGTTGCGGGTCTTCAGGCCGCAGTCGGGGTTGACCCACAACCGTTGCGCCGGAACCGCTTTCAGCGCGGCACGCAGCGACGCCGCCATCTCCTCGGTGCTCGGCACCCGCGGCGAGTGGATGTCGTAGACGCCCGGTCCCACGCTGTTGGCGAAGCCGATCGCGTTGAGGTCGTCCAGCACCTCCATGTGCGAGCGCGCCGCCTCGATGGACGTCACGTCGGCGTCCAGGTCCGCGATGGCGCCGATCACCTCGCCGAATTCTGAGTAGCACAGGTGGGTGTGGATCTGCGTCGAGTCCGCTACGCCGGAGGTGGCCAGCCGGAAAGATCCTACGGCCCAACGCAAGTAGTCGTCCTGATCGGCGCGACGCAGCGGCAGCAGCTCGCGCAGCGCCGGTTCGTCGACCTGGATCACCGCGATGCCGGCGGACTGCAGGTCCACTGTCTCGTCGCGAATGGCCAGCGCCACCTGGTTGGCGGTGTCGGCCAGAGGCTGGTCATCACGGACGAACGACCACGCGAGGATGGTCACCGGCCCGGTCAACATGCCCTTCACCGGCTTGTCCGTCAGCGACTGCGCGTAGGTGATCCACTCGACCGTCATCGGGTGGGTCCGAACGACGTCGCCGTAGAGGACCGGCGGACGCACGCAGCGGCTGCCGTACGACTGCACCCAGCCGTTCTGCGTGGCGAAGAACCCCTCCAGCTGTTCGGCGAAGTACTGCACCATGTCATTGCGCTCCGGCTCGCCGTGCACCAACACGTCCAGGCCGAGTTGCTCCTGCAGCTTGATGACGTCGGCGATCTCCTGCTTCATTCGGCGGTTGTATTCCGCCTCGTCGATCTCACCGGACCGCAGCGCGGCCCGCGCCTTGCGGATCGCCGTCGTCTGCGGGTAGGAGCCGATGGTCGTGGTCGGCAGCGGCGGCAGGTGCAGCCGCGCGTCCTGGCTGGCGCGGCGCTGAGCCGCATCGCCGCGGTGCGCCCCGGAGGCGACGATCGAGTCGATGCGGGCGCGAACCTGCCCGTTGTGCAACCGCGGGTCCTTCTTGCGGGAGACGACGGCGGCGTTGGAGGCGGCGATCTCGTCGGCGACCGCCTCGCGGCCCTCGTGCAGCGCGCGCGCCAGCGTCACCACCTCGGCGACCTTCTCCTGCCCGAACGCCAGCCAGCTGCGCAGGGCGTCGTCCAGGTCGGTCTCCGGCTCCAGCGAGTACGGCACGTGCAAGGTGGAACACGACGTGGAAACGGCAACGTTGGCGGCCGAGCCCAGCAGACTCGCCAGCTTGCCCAGCGCCGCCTCCAGATCGGTACGCCAGATGTTGCGCCCGTCGACGATGCCGGCCACCAGGGTCTTACCGGCGAGCTCGGGAACGGCTGCGACTGCCGTGTCGGCGCCATAGACCAAGTCGACGCCAATCGCCTCGACGGGCGTGCGGGCCAGGCCGGCCAGGGCAGCGCCCGGGTCACCGAAGTACGTGGCGACATAGATGGCCGGCCGGTTGCTCGCCGAGCCCAACGCGTTGTAGACCGCCTCGGCCAGCGCGGGCGCGTCGGGGGAGATGTCGGTGACCAGGGCCGGCTCGTCGAACTGGACCCACTGCGCGCCGTTGTCGGCGAGCAGCGACAGCAGTTCGGTATACAGCGGCAGCAGCTCCTGCAACCGCTCGATCGGCGCGCCGCCGCCGTTCACGCCTTTGCTCAGCAGCAGGAAGGTTACCGGCCCGATGACTACCGGGCGTGCGGGAACCCCTTGTCCGAGCGCCTCTTTCAGCTCGGAGAGCACCTTGTCAGGGTTCAGCGTGAACTTGGTCGCCGGCTCGATTTCCGGGACCAGGTAGTGGTAATTGGTGTCGAACCACTTGGTCATCTCCAGCGGTGCGACGTCGTCGTTGCCCCGCGCGGCGGCGAAGTAGCGGTCCAGGTCGTCGGACACTTTGACAGCACGAGCGGGCAGCGCGCCGAGCAGGACCGCCGCGTCGAGCATTTGGTCGTAGTAGGAGAAGGTGTTCACCGGCACGGAATCCAGGCCGGCCGCGGCCAGGCCCGCCCACGTGTCGTGGCGCAATGTCGCGGCGACGGACTCCAGCTCCGTTCGGCTGGTACGTCCGGCCCAATAGCCTTCGGTTGCACGCTTGAGTTCGCGGCGCGGCCCGATCCTGGGCGAGCCGGTAACGGTAGCGGTAAACGGTTGATGATTAGCGAGCGAGGTCACGAGCTAGGTCCTTCAATCGTCGTGGTGATCACCGCCGGCGGGACACGTAGCCGATCCGATTTGCGGTGTGCACTTGCGGTGCACAATCCCAAACGGGTTCGGCCAAACGCCCATTCCACGAGGCGATGAGCCGCCGGACGCGGCGCGCCCGGCACAGCTGGCAGGTCTTCGGACTCGCAGGCGTGCATCGGGTGATGCTCCTAATGGCCGTCGCTTCCCAGTCCCGGTTTCCTCGAGACCAGTGCTTTTGACGGCGGTCGTTCCTGCTTACCGCTGCGGGACAGTCCCGGATTCTCACCGGGTTCCCTCTCGCGAAGCAGAGCTAACCTGCCTCGCTCGGTGCCGGCGCCGCATACTGCGGCGTCAGCAGACCAGTTGCGTGATGCAGTTTACTCTGCGGTTCTGGCGCGCAGAGCGCGACGTCCGAGCGCGAAATCGATCGCGATCGGCCCGGGGGTGGGACCGGCCCTAAAGCTGGACGCGCCCCATGATCAGATCGATGATCGGCTTGCCCGGCGGGTATGCGCCGGTGAGCGATGCCATCGTGTGCCCGTAGTCCACCAGCAGCGTGATGCCGCTGATGCCGAAGGCGGCGGCGCTGTTGAGGAACGCCATCACGTCGCCCATTTGCTCCGGGGTGTGGACTTTGGAGCCGGTCTCGTCGCGGTAGTCCTGGGCGAAGGTGAGCCAGAGGTCGGCGTTCGCCTGGGCCAGCGGAGTGTCGGTTGGGCCGGGGCAGATGGCGTTGATGCGGATCCCCTTCTTGAGCAAGGGATAGCCCTGTGTCGCCACATAGGTGTTGACGACCTTCTTGCTGAAGCCGTAGTGAATGATGCCTTGCGACTCGTGGGCCTTGACCCAGGCGTCGGCGGCCTCGAAGTCGGGCGTGGCCAGGAACTCGGTCAGCAGCTCCAGATCGTTCTCCCACCCCATGCCGGCAACCGAGGAGATGAAGCAAATCGCCGAGCCGGACGGCAGCTGGTTGTTTTCGATCAATCGGTCGATGAGGTATCGGTGACCGATGAAGTTGATCTTCATCAGGTCCGGTCCGTCGGCGATGCCGGCGGCCGAGAACACGGCATGCACCGGGCCGCCGAGCTGCTCGATCGCGGCGTCGATCGACGCCGGGTCCCGCAGGTCCACCTGGATGGATTTGGCGACGTCGTAATTCACCGGCGCGTAGTCCAGCACGATGACTTCGGCGCCCAGCTCGCCGGCTGATTTGGCCGCCGCCGCACCCATTCCGGTAGCGCCACCGACAACGAGCGCGCGCTTGCCGTCATACCGCAGCCGATCGATAACAGTCATTGAGTTCCCTCTGCTAAGCCATTACGAATGGCCCTACTGTATGTAGAACAGTTATTAGGTTCAACACCGGGGCCCCGGCCGGAGATTCCTAATTGCCGCGAACCGCAACGCCGCGCAGGACCGTGTCGCGGGCGTGCAGTAGCGACGCACGTATCCCGATGAGGCGAAGAATGTTCTCGGGTATCCACTGCATGCCAATGACGCACCGCGCCAGCATCGCGGTCGACGGGCTGTCGATCCGAATCTCTCCCGACCGGACGCCCTCGGAGAGCAGTGATTTCATCTGTCGCAACCGCGTGGCATAAAGCCAACCGGGGTTGGGCGTGTCGGGGGGAGACTGTCGCATCCAGGCAAGCTGAATCCGGAACTCGTCGGAGAACTGGTCCAGCGCGTTGACGTTGACCCAACTCAGCGCGTCAAGTTTCTCGACGGGTGTCGAGTCCGTACGCAGGACGTCGACCCAGCCCGCCTCTACCTTTTGGCCGAACGACCGCATGATCGAGGCGAGCAGTTCGTCCTTGGACCCGATCACCCGATAGACGGTGCCGGTGCCAAGCCCTGCCGCGGACGCGATGTCGCGGATCGTGGTGACCTCATACCCTTTGCGGCCGAACTCTGTTCGCGCCACCGCCCGCAGATGGGCGGCTTTGTCGCCGGGATCGGCGTCGCTGTCGTCGGCCCAGGTTTCGATGACGTTGTAGGCGGCGGCGAAGGCCTTGGAACGATCCAGTGCCGGATCGGCGGGCGGCCTCGCGGCCAAGCCTTGCAGGATGATTCGACACAACAGGCCAGCCACCTGGTCGGCCGAGGCCTTGTCGCGCATGACATGCAACCCCACCTGCAGCATGGACTGGCAGATGCGGTCGGCCAAAGTCGGCAAATCGATGTCGGGCTTGATGTAGCCGCTCCACCTGGCGGCGCGCAGCGTCTGCAGCATCGCCTCCTGGATCGCTGTGGGCTGCTGCTGGGTGAGCTTCATCAGCTCCGGATCCGCGCTGGGCCCCTCGTAGAACGACATCTGCAGTGCGGCGGGATGCTGCACGGCACAGTTGGCGATCGCGGAGCCCAGCTCGGTGATCTTCGCGGCGATGGGCCGTGGGTCGGGTTCGTCCAACCGCGCCTGCGCGTTTCGCCCGATGCGGTCAAGATCGTCCTGATAGCGGTGAATCAGCTCGACGAGGATCGCTTCTTTGGACTCGAAGTGGTGATAGAGGCTGCCTGGGAGAATGCCTGCCGCGTCGGCGATCTCTTGCAGCGAGGTCCGCAATCCCGAAGACGCGATCAGGGACGCCGCGGTCTGCAGGATCTCGGTTCGGCGAGTCCCGGAATCGGCTGTGCTCCATACATCGGCTTTGGCCATTGCTAGCGGTGCGACTCGCCTTCTGGGATGAACCAAATCTTTGTTAGAGGTTATCAGAACACCCAGCTCACGGCTGCGTCTAAAGCGGCGGGCCGTCCCAGCGGTCGAGTGCGATCACCTCGTCGAGGGGACGCCGCGGGGCGGGCCGGAAGGTGTGCCCGGGGCGCAGGCGGCCCACCGGGAGTAGGCAGCCCTGGACATAGCCCTCCGGGATCTCGAGTAGCTGACGAACATCGTCTTCACGGTGCAGGTGCAGGGTGGTGATGCATGTCCCGTAGCCCCGGGTATGCAGCGCCAGCTGAAAGTTCCACACCGGCGGGAAGAGCGAACCATATAGCGTGGCCCGGTGAAATGACTCGTCGCCGTCGATGCGTGGCAGATACGGCTGGTAGCAAGGGATTACCAGCAGGGGTACTTTCGCCATGTTCTCCACCAGCCACTCGGTGGACGACAACAGTCGGCTTTCCGGGGTGCCCGCCGGCATCAAGTCCGACAGCAGCTGCCCGCCGACCCGCAACAGATAGGCCTCGCGGTACAGCTCGGCGAGCCTGTTTCGGAGCCCGGGGTTGGTGACCACAAGCCACTTCCAGGACTGCGCGTTGGAGCCGTTGGCGGCCTGCAGGCCGATCCGCAGGCAATCGCGGATGTCGGCGGGGTCGATGGGCGTGTTCAGGTCGAGCGACATGCGCGCCGAGCGGGTGGCAGTGAGTAGGTAGTCGGTATCCATGATCAGGCGTTGACCCTCCGCCGCACGCATACGTCGAGGATTCCGCCGGCCGCCGGCCGTCCGGTGCGTTGGGGCTCTGCGACGACCTGATCGGTGAAGTCGATCATGGAAGGCCTCCAAGCGATTTCGTGAGACTGGCGCCGATTTCTTCGAGATAGCGGTCGGGCCCGCCCAGGAATTGGCTCCAGCTCAGCAGCCGCTTGAGGTAGAGGTGCGCATCATGTTCCCAGGTGTACCCGATGCCGCCGAACACCTGGATCGCGGTGTCGCCCACGCTGGCCAGTTGCCCACTGAATGCCTTGGCCCGAACCGCGGACAGGTGGCGCTCCGCGGCGTCGGCGTTGTCGGCCGCCCAGAGCGCGTGGATCACTCCGCTGCGGGCCAGCTCGACTGTTTCGAACATGTCGACGCACAGGTGTTGGACCGCCTGAAACGAGCCGATGGGTTGGCCGAACTGCTGCCTGACTTTGGCGTATTCGATGGCCATCTGCATGACCGTGCGGGCGGCGCCCAGCGCGTCCGCGGCCGCGGCGATGAGTGCGTCGTCGACGACCGCGGTGACCACGTCCGCCGCCGGGGCGGCCAACCGCCGCGCGGCCGCGTCGTCCAACGTGACCCGAAAGTGCTTGCGGGTGGCGTCGATTCCGTCCTCGCGCGTCACGGTGACGCCGGCGGAGGCGGCGTCGACCTCGAAAAGCCCGGTACCGCCCCGGTCTTCGGCCAGCACCAGCAGCACGCGAGCCGCGGCGGCATCGGGAACCGCGCCGATGTCACCGCACAGCCGCACCCCGTCGTCGTGCTCGATGGCCGCCGTCGTGTCAGCGTTGCCGAGTCCCACCACGGTGGCGATCGTGGTGCCGTCGGCGATTCCGGTGAGCAGCTTCACCCTGCCCTCGAAGTCCTGGCCCTGCCGCGTCAGCGCTCGGGTGGCCGTGACCGCACTGGACAACCACGGCCCGGGGTGCAGTGCCGCGCCGAGCTCTTGGGCGACGATGCCCGCTTCGACCATCGTCATTCCGGCTCCGCCGCATTCCTCCGGCACCAGCAGTCCGGTTGTCCCGAGATCGGCCAGGCCCTGCCAGACCGTGTCGGTGGTGCCGCGCGGATCGTCGAGCAACTCGCGGGCGTGACCGGAGACCGGGGCCTTCTCCGCGAGAAAGCGCCGCACGGTGTCGCGGAGCGCGACCTGTTCTTCGGTGAGCTCGAGGTTCATTTGCGCGGCAACCCCAACACCCGCTGCGCGGTGATGTTCTTGTTGACCTGCGTCGTGCCGCCGGCGATGGTCAGCGAGCGCGAAGACAGCCGATAGTCGGCCCAGCGCCGCGGCCCGCGCGTGCCCAACACGTCGAACGCCAGCGCGGCCAGGTCCTGTCCGATCTGGCCCCACTCGGTCTTGGCCAGGCTTGCCGTCCCGAACACGGCGATATCCGGACCGCCGTGCAGTGTGGCCGAAATCGACCGCTGGCAAAGGACTTCCAGGTATTTGATGCGCACCGCGAGCTGGCCGAGGCGCTGGAGGGTGGCCGCGTTGCGCAGGGCCGACCGCCCGGGCACGGACGCCTCGGCGAAATCGGCGACCAACTCTTTCAGCCGCACTTGCAACTCGGCGTAGAGGCGCGCGGCCCCGGCGCGCTCGTGGCTGAGCGTGGTGGTAGCGACCTGCCAGCCGGCATTGAGCGGACCCAGCAGGGCATCGGCCGGCACCCGCGCGTCGTGGAAGAACACCTCGGCGAAATCGGCGTCGCCGTTGAGGGTGACCAGTGGGCGGACCTCGACGCCGGGCAGTTTCATATCGACGATCAGGCAGGAGATGCCCTGGTGTTTCGGGGCATCGGGATCGGTGCGCACGTACAGCTGACACCAGTCGGCCCGGTGCCCGAGTGAAGTCCAGATCTTTTGCCCGTTGATGACGAAGCTGTCGCCGTCACGCGCCGCACGGGTGCGCAGCGAAGCCAGATCGGATCCCGCTTCCGGCTCCGACATTCCCTGGCACCAGATGTCATCCGCGCGCAGCATGCGGGGCAGCAGCGTCGTCTTCTGCGCTTCGGTGCCGTACTGCATGATGGCGGGCGCGATGTTGTTCATGCCGATTACGTTGAGCGGCAATGGTACTCGGGCTCGAGTGGTTTCTTCGGTATAGACCAGCTGCTCGAGCAAGGTCGCTCCGCGACCGCCGTATTCGCGGGGCCAGGAGACCGCCGCCCAGCCGGCATCGGCCATGGTGCGATTCCACGCCCGAAGCCTCTCGAACACGGCATCGTCGCGGCCCTGGTTGCGTCGCGCGGCGATGACGTCATCGGTCAGGTTCGCAGACAGCCACGCGCGCAGGTCGTTGCGGAACTCTTCGACTTCAGCGGGGTAAGAAAAATCCACGTTTCCTCGTGCGTGAGTGATGGCCGACCAGCCGGACTTTACGGTTGAGCAGATATTTGGTCAACAAACCGGCTGCTTCAGCCCTTGTTGCTGTGGTGTTCGGGGAACGCGACATCAGCGTTGCCTGGCATCGCGCTGACTCCGCGTCGCTCACACACTTCCAGCACCTCGTCGACGATCGACGTGGGCACGAAGAATGTGTCGGTGGCGGAGATCTGCTCGAGGTGGGCCTGGATGTCTTCCGCAGTGGGTTCGCTTTCGGCGGGTGCCAGCCAACCCTCGCTGAGGCCGACGAACACACGCGCGTAGCGCCCGGCGGCTGCCGAATAGTTGCGGTGAGTGAACGTGCAGGCGCTGCTTGCGAGGAAGGTGACCAGCGGCACGACGAGTTCGGGCCGGATGGCCCGCATGAAGCCGGACTGGGCAAGAAACCTCTCGTCGCCCACGGTCTCTGTGACCATTCTCGAGAAGCCAATGGGCATAACGGAATTGGCTAATATTCCATGGGCTTCGCCTTCGATCGCGATCACGTTCGTCAACCCCACCAGGCCGGCCTTCGCCGCGGCGTAATGCGCTTCCATCGGCTGGCCGAAGATTCCGGCGGAGGACGAGATGAACACAAACCTTCCGCCCCCGTTCTTCTTCATCACGCGGAACGCGGGTTGTGACAGATAAAAGCCACCGTCGAGATGTACGCGCAGCATTCGCGTCCACTCGTCGAGTGAGAGGTCTTCGAATGGCACACTGCCGAAAATTCCGGCGTTACTGATGACCGCGTCGAGGCGCCCGAATGCGCCGACGGCAGCATCGACAATCGCCTGCCCGCCGTCAGGGTTGTCGACCGAATCGTAGGATGCGATAGCCGTGCCACCCGTCTTTATGATCTCGTCGACCACCTCGTCGGCGACGTTGGAGTCCGCGCCGTCGCCGCGCATCGATCCGCCCACGTCGTTGACCACCACCGCGGCGCCCCGCCGGGCCAGATCCAGCGCATAGAGTCGTCCCAGTCCGCGACCCGCGCCGGTGACCACCGCGGCCCGGTCATTAAAATCAATCATGTTGCGCTCCTGGCTAATTCGCGACGATCCCGTGCAGACACCCCGCCGGGGCCGCCTTCGGCAGTGACTACAGCCGACGGGCTGATCTGATTGACTGCACTGGAAGCGGACTCTATTCTGGAACAGATATTTGGTCAACGCCTGCACCATGGTTCGGAGGTCGAGCTGGCACACGACGCTCGTGCCGAGCGGTTACAGGCCCTCGGCATGTTCGCCTCGGCGCTTGCGGGTCGGCCCGTGGCGGTTGACCAAGTGCAACAGGGTGAACCGCCGTGGACTAACGGCCAAACGGTTTACGTCGATGCTTCCGCGCAGGCCCGGCAACGCGAGACCCTCCGGGCGATAGCCGTGCAGGCCTCGCTGATCGCGGGCGGCAGCCTGGATCCCGACGTCATGCGCGCTCTGGTCCGCCACCCCCGGTTGGCCAGACGCTATCTCGCGATCGAGGGCCACCGCGCGGTGGTCGGCAACGCCGCCCTGTTACCAAGTGTGTTGGCGTCGGTGGGCAACCGCGACATCGCACGTCGCAGCGACTCACCCGCCGCGTCGCTCAGCATCGCCGGCGGACGCGCGGCGATCGACGACCCGGTGCCGGGATTTGGTGTGATCCGTGCGGCGAAGGTCCTGGCCGCGGGTGCAAAAGCGGCCGCCCACCAGGACCGGGCGAACCCCGGCCATGTCCCGCGAGACCCGGCTCGGCAGGAACTTGAGGAACTCGACGACGGCGCGATCGACGATTCCGATGATCCGGATCTGTTCACCAGCCCGGTCGGCGGGGGTGGCGTCATCGGCAAGTGGCTGAAGAAGATGCTGTCTGCCGCGCGCAAGACCGGCGCCGGCGGCGGACCACCCGGCGCGGATACTCCGACGCATCGGACCAATGCGGCGAACCGCGGCCTGCACGCGGTGTCGTCGTTGGCCTCGGTGTCGAGCGAGGACGGCGCTGACGTCAGAGGCCGCAATGCCGTCGCCGACGGTGTGAGTTATCCGGAATGGGACGTCACGCACAAGAGCTACCGGCCCGCGTGGTGCACCGTGCGGGAGGTCGAGCCGCAGGTCAAGGCGTCAGCGACCGCGGCGATCGACGACGCCATGGGCGTGCGGCGTCCGCTGGCACGACTCGGCATGGGTCTGCACCGCCGCCGTCGTCAATCCCAAGGTGACGACATCGACATCGACGCGGCGGTCCAGGCCCGCGTCGAGGTGCTGGCCGGGTCGGTTCCCGACGAGGCGGTGTACCTCGACAGCCTGCGGCGCCGGCGCGATCTTTCGGTGCTGCTGCTGCTCGACGTGTCGGGGTCGGCGGCGGAGCCCGGAACGCTGGGGCGTACGGTGCACGAACAACAGCGTGCGGCCGTTGCCAACCTGACTGTCGCGCTGCATGATCTGGGCGACCGCGTCGCGCTCTACGCCTACTACTCGCAGGGCCGCGGCGCAGTCAACCTGGTGCCCGTCAAGCGGTTCGACGACCACCTGGACTCCCGAGTCATGAAGCGGCTCAACAGCCTCGACCCCGGCGCGTACTCCCGACTCGGCGCGGCCATCCGCCACGGCTCGGCGGTGGTGGAGGCACGCGGAGGTACGTCGCGGCGGCTGCTGGTGGTGTTGTCCGACGGACTGGCATACGACCATGGCTACGAGCGGGCTTACGGCGCCGCGGACGCGCGCCGTGCCCTGATCGAGGCCCGTCGCCGTGGCACCGGCTGCGTATGCCTGACTATCGGCGCGGGAACGGACGCGCAATCGCTGCGCCGGGTCTTCGGTAGCACCGCGCATGCGACGATCGCGCGCCCAGACCAGCTCGCCGGGGTGATCGGACCACTGTTTCGGTCCGCGCTGCGCTCGGCAGAGGTGCGCCGCCAAACTTCCGCGAGCGTGCGTGTTAGTACAGCGACACGCCGCTAGTCACGTACATCTGCGCACACTCGCGGGGAAGCTTGAAACAAACATCTGTTCCGGCTAGGCTGCACTCAACGCGGGCGGCAGAAGGAAAGTTATGGCCAACGAGTCCGGACTCGTGCAACGCAACGGCACGACCCCGGAGGCAGACAGCGTGCGGCCCTATTACCAGGTGATCGGCGGTGAAGAGGCCCTCTTCAAGGCCGCCTACCGGCAGGGTTTAGCGCTCGTCTTGAAGGGGCCGACGGGCTGCGGCAAGACTCGCTTCGTCGAGGCGATGGCCTACGATCTGGGCCGGCCGCTGATCACCGTCGCCTGCCATGATGACCTCACCACCGCGGACCTCGTCGGTCGGTATCTGTTGCAAGGGGACGAGACGGTGTGGGTGGACGGCCCGCTTACCCGGGCGGTGCGCGAGGGCGCGATCTGTTACCTGGACGAAGTGGTGGAGGCCCGGCAGGACACCACCGTGGTCCTGCATCCGCTGTCGGACCATCGGCGGCAGCTGCCCATCGAGCGTCTTGGTGTCACGCTGGACGCAGCCCCTGGATTCGGCCTTGTGGTGTCCTACAACCCCGGTTACCAAAGCGTGCTCAAGGACCTCAAAGACTCGACCCGCCAGCGGATGGTCACCGTCGAATTCGGCTTTCCCGCAGCCGATGTCGAGGAGAGCATCGTCGCACACGAGGCCGGTGTGGACGGCGCCACCGCGGCCGAGTTGGTGCGCCTCGGGCAGGCCATCCGTCGCCTGGAAACCGGCGGGCTGCGTGAGGTCGCGTCGACCCGCGTGCTGATCGCGGCGGGCAGGCTGATCGCAGAGGGGCTGCCCATGCGGGTGGCGGCCCGGGCGGCCATCGCCGGACCGCTCACCGACGACGTGGCAGTGGGTCGGGGTCTGACCGAGATGATCGAGGTCTACCTGGGCGGGTCTGATGATTGACGCTGCATAACGGCCCCGCTAGGGTATCGGAACAAATATTAGGTATAGGCGCGCGTTGGAGTCACCCGGGAGGCCAGATGTCCTACGAAAGCAGCGCAGAGCCGATCAAAGTCGGCTACCTGATGGACTTCAGGCTCCCGCCGGGTTTCCCCGACGAGATGCTGGCGGACTTCACGCAGTGCTTTGATCTGGTATTCCAGGAGGCCGTAGAACTCGGGTTGCTGGACCGCCCGGTACAGATGGTCTACCGCGAAGTGGAGGGTCTGCCCAAGGGATCGGTCAAGGCGGTGATCGATGCATTCGGTGAGCTCGTCGAGGAAGGCTGTCTGGTGGTTTTCGGACCCCACATCACCGACAACTGCGTGCCCACGCGGGAAGCGATCGAAGAGCGATACAAGGTCCCGGCGATCAGCGTCACCGGAACCGATGACTGGTTGGGCGAATGGACATTCTCCTTCCCGCAGGGATCGATGACCGACGAGCCGATATTCATCGCGGACCTCGTCGCCAAACGCGGGCTCCGGCAAATCGGGGTCCTCGTCGAGCAGAATCTGATCGGTGAAAGCTATCTGAAAAATCTGCGAAACGCTTGTCGGCGCAAGGGTATTCGCATCGTTGCGGAAGCAGCGATCGCCCAGACCGCACAGGACATCAACGAAGCCGTGCGGACCCTGCATGATGCGAAGGCCGAAGCGATCGTGCATCTGGGCTTCGGCTTCGGGATCGTCTTCATCAATCCCGCGCTGCAGGCCGTCGATTGGGACCCGCCGAGGTTCACCACCACGGCATTCCAGAACGCCTGGGTGAACCCGATCATGTGGAACGCGTTCATGGGATGGACCGGGGTCGACCAGTACGACGAGGAGAACCGCATCGGCCAGGATTTCCTCGATCGGTACGCCAAAAAGTACGACGGCAGGCGTCCCGAATATTGCGTACCGGTGGTCAATCATGACGTTGCCGCGACGCTGGTGCGGGCATTCACCGATGCGCACCCGCTCAGCCCGCGTGGGGTCAAAGAGGCGCTGGAGCGAGTAAAGATGATGCCCGCCGCCGCGGGTGCGCCCGGCACCCGGGTGTCATTCGGAAAGTGGACGCGGCGGGCTTGGATGGGTGCCGGCTATCTGGTGGCGCGCAACCTCGATGCCGACGGCGTCAACTCGCACTTGGTCGATCGCTTCGGAGACGAGGGCTGACTCGTGACAACGGAGCAGCCAGCACCGGTGCAGGCGGACGAGGAGCCCACCCGGGCGCGTGGCCGGGGCGGCTGGATTGCCGGCGCCGCGCTGGCCGCCTTCGCGTTGTTCTTCATCGCGAACTGCCGCGTGGCCCTCGACCCGCGCGTCGCCAACCCGGATGTGCACGGCCGACCGCGACCGGTGAAGTTCACGTTCGGGCTGGACTACATCACATTCCTGGACAACGCCACCGTGGTGGCGCTGATCGTGCTGCTGCTGGTGTTCATCAGGGGCTGGCGGCGCAATCCGGGCAGCCCGGTGATGTTGATGTTCCTGTGCACCACGCTGATCGTGTGGCAGGACCCGATCATGAACTGGTCGCCGTTCGCGGTCTACAACCCCGATCTCATTCACTGGCCGGAGTCCTGGCCGCTGGTATCGCTGTCGCCGACCGTCGAGCCGTTCGTGGTGTTCGGCTACGTGATGTTCTATTTCGGGCCTTACTTCCCGGCGGTCTGGATCCTGCGGAAGCTACAGGCCAAATACGGGCCTACGTCGTTCGCGTCACGCCGCCCGCTGGTCAGCCTGGGCCTTCTCGCCCTGGTGATCGGCTTTGTTTTCGATGCGTTCCTGGAGAACATCCTCATCCACTGGGGCATGTACATCTACTCGCAGGTCATTCCGTGGGGCTCGGTGTTCACCGGTACCACATTCCAGTTCCCGCTGATCTGGGAGTCGTTCTCGGTGTGCTTTGTGATGGTGCCGGCAGCGATCCTTTGTTACCGCGACGACACCGGTAAGTCGGTGGCCGAAAAGCTCGCCGCCAAGGCGAAGCTGTTCCCGACGCGACCGGTACTGGGCACGTTCCTGGTGATGTTCGCCATCATCAACGTGTCCTACTTTGCCTACGGCGCCTGGTTCTGGGCCATCAAGGTCAGCCATGCCGCGACTTCGGTGGCCTGCCCGTGGCCCTATCCAGAGGCGAAAGTCTATGACCCACAGGGCTTTTACGAGAGGGCGGGCGCGCAAGGTCCGTATTCGGTCGGTATCTGGTCAACCTGGGCAAGCGGGGAGCCCAACGGGCGGCCGCGCGTCGAACCGCCGCCACCCGGTCACGGTGCCTGTGCCTCCGCGAACAAGAATGGGTGAGCCTCGCAGCGTCGTCATCACCGGCGCTTCCCGTGGCCTTGGCTTCGCCTCGGCCGTTCGGCTCTACCGCGAGGGCTGGCGCGTGGTCGCGGCGATGCGCACACCCGATCTCGGGATTACGCTGCTGCGCAAGGCGACAGGGGCGCGCGAGGATGACGATCGACTGATCGGAGTGCAGCTCGACCTGTTGGACAGCGCGTCGGTCGCCGCGGCGGCCAAGGCGATCGAAGAGGCCGTCGGCGCGCCTTACGCCCTGGTGCACAACGCCGGTGTCTCTGCCGCCGGAATGGTGGAAGAGACCGAACTGGCGCTGTGGCAGCGGATATTCACTACCAGCGTCCTGGGTCCCGTCGCGCTGACCCAGGCTCTGCTGCCGTCGATGCGTGCGGCGGGCGAGGGGCGAATCGTCTTGGTATCCAGCGCGGCCGGGGTGCGCGGCCAGCCGGGCACCGCGCCCTATTCGGCGGCCAAGGGGGCGTTGGAGCGGTGGGGTGAGTCGATGGCGTGCGAGCTCGCACCGTTCGGCCTCGGTGTCACCGTCCTGGTGGCCGGCACGTACGACACCGCCATCATCACCGACGCGGGCACCACCGACGATCGCAACTTCGACGGCCCCTACGCCCGGCTGCACCACTCCATGAACACCCGCGGGCGGTTCGCGGTCAGCTTCGCCCGGCCACCCGAGCGGTTCACCGACGGACTGCTCAAGGCGCTGGAGGACCGTAGTCCGTTCCGTCGGCGCGGTGTCGGACCTGATGCCTCAATGCTGTTGGTTGCCAACAGGATCTTGCCGGCATCCGGCATGCACCACGTGTCCCGGATGGCGCTCGGCATACCCAGACAGGGATCGATGCGCGGTGGGGCATGGCCCTTGACGGTCGACCAAAGGCTCATGGTTTTCGCGGCGCGCGTTCTTCCCGCGCCGGTGTTGCAGCGCTTGGGCGCGCTGGCGGCGAGGCGTCGCAAGGGAACTGATGGAACTGAAGTGGACTGAAGGGGTAAGTATGGAACAGCTTTTTGACGACCTCGAGGACTTCGGCTCCTTCGACGACGCGATATCCGGTGATGTGCGAGACCCGTACACCGAACTGGCGCGGCTGCGCCGTGAGGAACCGGTACAGCGGCTCGAGACCTCGGGGGCGCTTCCGCACGAGGAGTCGTTGCCGATGTTCATCGTGTATCGGCACGAAGATGTCCAACAGATGCTGCGCGACAACGAGACGTTTTCGTCGTCGGCCGTGATCGCGGCGTTCGGCCCGGTTCTGGGTGAAGGGGTGATGCTCGGCATGGACGAGCCGGTCCACGGGAGGCTGCGGTCGTTGATATCGAAGGCGTTCACGCAGAAGTCGTTGGCGCGGTGGGAGAACGAGCTGGTCGGCCGCGTGGCGAATGGGCTGATCGACAAGTTCGCACCCAACGGCAAGGCAGATCTGGTGAAGGAGTTCACCTTCGACTATCCGAGCCAGATCATTGCGCGCCTGTTGGGCTTGCCGGAGAAGGACTACCCGCAGTTCCAGCGGTGGTCGATTTCGCTGCTGAGCTGGCTGATGAATCCCGAACGGGGACTTGCGGCCTCGGCTGCCCTGTGTGACTACTTCGCGCCGATCCTGCAGGCCCGCCGCGCCGAGCCGAAGGACGATCTGATCAGCGCGCTCGGTGCGGCGGAAATCGACGGGCAGAAGCTCGCGGACGAGGAGATCTTCTCGTTCCTCCGGTTGTTGCTGCCGGCCGGCGTGGAGACGACCTACCGGTCGCTGGGAAGCCTGCTCTTCGGCCTGTTGTCGGATCCAGCGCAGTTGGAGGCGATCCGCGCGGACCGGTCGTTGCTGCCGCAGGCGATCGAAGAGGGCGTGCGGTGGGAACCGCCCTTGCTGACCATCACCCGGGTCGCCACCCGCGACACCGAACTCGGCGGGGTGCCGATACCGGCCGGTTCGACGGTGATGCCGATGCTGGGAGCCGCCAACCGGCAGGAAGACCGCTATCCCGATCCGGATACTTTCGACATCTTCCGGCAAGCCAGGGGCCACCTCGGCTGGGGGCACGGTGTGCACGTCTGCCTCGGCATGCACCTGGCGCGCCTTGAAATGCGCACTGCCATCAACCTTTTGCTTGACCGGCTGCCGAATCTTCGACTGGACCCGGACGGTGGTGACCCGCACATCCGCGGACAGGTTTTCCGGTCGCCGACGTCGCTACCCGTGCTGTTCGACCCGCAGTAGAGATGCGATCTTCATGGCTGCAGGGCAGCGGAAAGAGCGTGCGCCAGGTGTGCGGGCGCCGACACCCTGCAGGTTGTAGGTTGCCAATCGGCTAGTTTCCAGTAAGGCTCTCCGTAGGGTGAGCCGTCTGGGGATGGTTTCCCGCGTCCCGGCGCTCTGAGCAGCGCCTCGTCTAAAGAGAGCTGAACAAGTATGGCTGACACTGTAAAGGTCCGGTTTGAGCCCAAGATGATGATCGACGGCAAGCTCGTCGACGGCCAGGCCGGCACCTTCACCAACATCAACCCGGCGACGGAGGAGCCGCTGGGCGAAGTTGCGGACGCGTCGACGGAAGACATGCACCGAGCCATCGACGCCGCTCGGCGCGCCTTCGATGAAACGGACTGGTCAACCAACCACAAGCTGCGTCAGCGTTGCTTGCTGCAACTGCATGAGGCTATCGACGCCGAGCGGGAAGAGCTGCGCGAGGAGCTGATCCTCGAGGTCGGCGCGCCCCGGGCGATCACCTTCGGCCCGCAACTGGACGCTCCGCTGGAAGACGGGCTGCGGTATCCGGCCAAGCTGATCGACGAGTACCCGTGGGAAACCGACCTGGGCGACAAGGTCATCAGCCTTACCGGAACGCTGACCACCCGCAAGGTCTGGCGGGAACCGGTGGGCGTGGTCGGCGCGATTGTGCCGTGGAACTTCCCGTTCGAGGTCACCCTCAACAAGATCGGCCAGGCGTTGGGCACCGGTAACACCGTGGTGCTCAAGCCGGCACCGGATACGCCGTTCAACGCCACCCGGCTGGGCCGGCTGATCGCGGAAAAAACCGACATTCCACCCGGCGTGGTCAACGTCGTCACCGCGTCGGACCACCTGATTGGTGAGGAGCTCACGCTGTCACCCAAGGTCGACCTGATCTCGTTCACCGGGTCCACCGCCGTCGGCAAACGGATCATGGAAAAGGGCGCCCTGACCATGAAGCGGTTGTTCCTGGAGCTGGGCGGCAAGTCGGCCACCATTGTGCTCGAGGACGCGGACTTCGGCCTGGCCTGCGCGATCGGCATCGCGCCCTGCATGCACGCCGGGCAGGGTTGCGCCAACCCGACGCGGATGTTGCTCCCGCGGTCCCGCTACGACGAGGGCGTGGCGATCCTCAAGAGCATCTACGAGAACGTCACGTGCGGCGACCCGCAGGATGCCGGAACCCTTTGCGGCCCGGTGATTTCGGACAAGCAGCGCACGCGTGTGCAGTACTACATCGACAAGGGCGTCGAGGAGGGCGCCACCGCGCTGGTGGGCGGGCCCAACGCGCCCACCGGTTTCGACCGTGGATTCTTCGTCCGGCCTACGCTTTTCGTCGACGTCGACAACTCGATGACGATCGCCCAGGAGGAGATCTTCGGCCCGGTGCTGTCCGTCATCCCGTTCGACGACGAGGAGGAGGCGATCCGGATCGCGAACGACAGCGTGTACGGCTTGGCCGGCAACGTCATGTCGGGCTCGCTGGAGCATTCACTGGCCGTGGCGCGCCGGATCAAGGCCGGCTTCATGGGCGTCAACGGTGGCGCTCCGTACGGCGCCGACACGCCGTTCGGTGGATACAAGGACAGCGGCGTCGGCCGCCAGAATGGTGTCGCCGGTTTTGATCAGTACACCGAAATCAAATCGGTCGCCTATCCGGCCGTCTAGCCTCCTGCGCGCCGAGATTGCCGTGAGGGCTGTGATTGGGCCTCGGACGCGACCATAGCGGCAATCTCGGCGCAGAGGCACTAGCCCGGCGGGAGGGGCCGTTTCAAGGTGCAGACGATGCTCCATTCGTAGTAGTGGTCGCCGACCCTGTCGTAGTCCTTGAAGTGGCGGGCGACCTGAGTGCGTTGCACCGAGGAGCCGACGATCTCCCAGCCCTGTTCGCCGTAGGCCTTCGTGAGTCGGTTCGCCTCGTCTAACGCCGCCTGCAGGGCCTCATCGGTTTGGGCGATGAAAGTGGTCTCCCACCGCTGGGGGTGCCACTTGCCGTCTGACGCCAGCCACCAACCGGGCCCGGGGGAGGAGGTGCTCATACCCGGCACCCTACTTCCCCGAAACTAGCCGGAACGCGAATGAAACGTGACCGCAGTCGTACGTGCGGCCAACGAACTGGCGTCCTTAGCCTGGTCAGCCGCCGACAGGCCGGCCCAGGCGACCCCGCCCCCGTACCGCCCAACGCGTTGGTTGACAATCGACTCAAGTTACTTGAGACATCAGGTCTGAAGTCCAGCGTGTCAAAGGAGAGATTCCCATGGCTGAAGCGGTCATCGTCGAGGCAGTGCGATCGCCGATCGGCAAGCGCAACGGCGGGCTGTCCGGGGTGCACCCGGCCGAGTTGTCCGCACAGGTCCTTAACGGGCTCGTCGACAAGGCCGGTGTCGACCCCGAGGTCGTCGACGACGTCATCTGGGGTTGCGTCATGCAGGCCGGCGAACAGGCCCTCGACATCGGCCGCACCGCCCTGCTGACCGCGGGCTGGCCCGAGACCGTGCCCGGCGTGACCGTCGACCGGCAGTGCGGGTCGAGCCAGCAGTCCATCCACTTCGCCGCGGCCGGTGTGGTAGCGGGTCATTACGACGTCGTCGTCGCAGGAGGGGTGGAGTCCATGTCACGGACGCCCATGGGGGCATCGCTGGCCAACGGCGGGCGGCCCTACCCGGAGCGGTTCCTGGCGCGCTACGAAGGCCGGATTCCGAACCAGGGCCTGGGTGCCGAGATGATTGCCGAGCAGTGGGGACTTGACCGCCTGGCCCTCGACGAGTTTTCCCTCGGATCGCACGAAAAGGCTGCTGCAGCACAGGATTCCGGTGCTTTCGACGATCAGATCGTGGCTATCAAGGACCAGGACGGAAACGCAGTTCTGAAGGACGAAGGCATCCGCCGAGGAACCCCGATGGAGAAGATGGCCTCGCTCAAGCCGGCGTTCAAGGAAGACGGCGTGATCCATGCCGGCAATTCCTCGCAGATCTCCGATGGCTCGGCGGCGCTGTTGTTCATGTCCGCCGAGAAGGCAAAGTCGCTGGGGCTCAAGCCGATCGCTAAGGTGCATACCGCCACGCTGGCCGGCGCCGACCCGGTGATCATGCTGACCGCTCCCATCCCGGCGACTCAGAAGGTGCTGAAGCGCTCCGGGCTGTCCATCGACGAGATCGGGGCCTACGAGGTCAACGAGGCGTTCGCGCCGGTACCGTTGGCGTGGCTGCGCGACATCGGCGCGGACGAGAAGAAGCTGAACCCCAACGGTGGCGCGATCGCGCTGGGGCACCCGCTCGGCGGGTCCGGGGCGCGGCTGATGACGACGCTGCTGTACCACATGCGGGACAAGGGAATTCGCTACGGCTTGCAGACCATGTGTGAGGGTGGCGGGCAGGCCAACGCGACGATCCTGGAGCTGCTGTGACCCAGACCGCAGGCAGCGAGCCGGGTGCGCTCGTCGAGCGCCGCGGCAACGTCCTGGTTATCACGATCAACCGGCCCGAGGCGCGCAATGCGGTCAACGGCGCCGTTAGCATCGCCGTCGGTGATGCGATGGAAGAGGCGCAAAACGACCCCGACGTGCGGGCCGTGGTGATCACCGGCGCCGGCGACAAGTCGTTCTGCGCGGGCGCCGACCTCAAGGCGATCGCGCGCCGGGAGAACCTGTATCACCCCGACCACGCCGAGTGGGGTTTCGCCGGCTACGTGCACCATTTCATCGACAAGCCGACGATCGCGGCGGTCAACGGCACCGCGCTGGGCGGCGGCACCGAGTTGGCGCTGGCCAGCGACCTGGTGGTGGCCCACGAGCTGGCCCAGTTCGGGCTGCCCGAGGTCAAGCGTGGACTGATCGCCGCGGCCGGCGGTGTCTTCCGGATCATGGAGCAGTTGCCCCGCAAGGTGGCGATGGAATTGCTGTTGACCGGCGAGCCGCTCACCGCCTCCGACGCCTGGGAATGGGGCTTGATCAACCAGGTCGTCAGGCAAGGATCGGTGCTCGATGCCGCGCTGGCGCTGGCCGCCCGCGTCACTGTCAACGCACCGCTGTCGGTCCAGGCCAGCAAGCGCATCGCCTACGGGGCCGACGACGGTGTGATCACCGCTGACGAAGCGGGCTGGGACCGCACCATGCGCGAGATGCAAACCCTGATCCGATCCGAGGATGCCAGGGAAGGTCCACTGGCGTTCGCCGAGAAGCGCGAGCCGGTCTGGAAGGCACGTTAGAGCGCGAGCAGACGCAAAAGCACCCAAATTTGCCCATTTGGGGTGCTTTTGCGTCTGCTCGCGCTAGTGCGCCAACACGTTGACCGCGCGCCGGAACACCCCAGGCAGCAGCGCGCACGCCGGCACGATGGCGCGCCGGGCGGCGCGTGGGGCGCTGGCCAGCACCAGACCACGGGTGAGCAACCGGTAATTGCGGGTAACCCGGTACCACGCAGCCTCATACGACGACGGATCGTCGGCGACGATCGCGCGGACCACCTCGGCGGCCTGCTTGACGGCGAGGCTGATGCCCTCACCGGTCAGGGCGTCCTCGTAGCCGGCCGCATCGCCCACCAACAGCACCCGTCCCGCCACGCGCCGGGACACCACCTGGCGCAGTGGGCCGCAACCGCGCGCATGTCCTCGGCCGCCGCCTTCCAGATGCCTTGCTAGCCAAGGGAACCAGTCGAGCTCCGGCTGCCCGGGAGACAGGATCGCCACGCCCACCAGATCCGGCTCCACCGGCGTCACGTATGCCTCCCCCCAGCGGGACCAATGCACTTCGACGTACTCCGACCAGGCCGGCACCCGATAATGCCACCGCACGCCGTAACGCCGCGGGGTCCCCGCGGTCGCTTCGATACCGACGGCACGCCGGACCGGCGAATGCAGGCCATCGGCGGCAACCAACCATTTCGCCCGCACACCGGCGGCCCTCACACCGCTTGCGTCCTGCTCGACGTCGGTTACCTTCGTCCGGATCCATTCTGTGTCTTGCTCTTTGGCCCGCGCCGCCAGCGCGGCGTGCAGGGTGGTGCGTCGCACACCGCGGCCCGGTCCGGTGCGAAACCTGGCCTCGACCCGACGACGTTCGCTCACGTAGGCGATACCGCGAAACGGCATACCGGCCGGATCCACTCCGAGCGAGGTCAATTCGGCCAGGCCGCCGGGCATCAGCCCTTCACCACACGCCTTGTCGATCGGGTTTTCGCGCGGCTCGGCGACGATCACCGACAGCCCTTGCCGGCGAGCGTGTAACGCCGTGGCGAGGCCGGCGGGGCCGCCGCCGACGACCAAGACGTCGGTGTCGTAATCGGTCATGTGTGGTCCGTCAGCGTTGTGTAGCCCAGTGCGGAGTTTTCCACTCGCAGACGCACGCTCAGCAGGATCGCGTTGGCCACCGTGAAACCGGCCGCGGTCAGCCACGCGGTGTGTATCAGTGGCAGCGCCAGCCCTTCGGCAACCACGGCAACGTAGTTAGGGTGATGCAGCCAACGGTAGGGGCCCTTTTGGACGAGCGGCGCATGCGGCAACACGATGACCCGGGTGTTCCACCGTCGGCCCAGCGACGTGATGCACCACCACCGCAGTCCCTGGCTCAGCGCCGCCACGCCCAGCATCGGCCACCCGAGCCAGCCGATGAACGGCCGGTGCAGCGCCCATGTTTCGATGACGCACCCGAGCAGCAGAGCAGTGTGGATTGTCACCATCACCGCGTAGTGGCCACGGCCGAACTCCTTGCCGCCCTGGGAAAATGACCATTCTGCGTTGCGCTTGGACACCACCAGCTCCGCCAGGCGTTCGATTCCGACCGCCAGGATCAGCAGGTAATACACGGCGTGCCTACCATTCGAGCAGGACCAATTCCGAGCAGAAGGCCGGACCCATCGCAATCATCAGCCCGATCGAGCCGGCCGGCGGGGGAGCGGCGATGTTGGCCCGCAGCACATCCAGTACCGAGACCGAAGAAAGATTTCCGTTGTCACGCAACGAATTTCGTGTGTGGTCGAGGGCATCTACCGGCAGCTCCAAGATGTTCTCGACCGCCTCGATCACCCGCGGCCCGCCGGGATGGCAGACCCACGTCGTCACGTCGTGGGTGGTCAGCCCATGGTCGGCGAGGAAATTACGGACATCGTCGCCGAGGTATTTCTCGGTGACCGTCGCGACGTCGACCGACAGCACGATCCGGAAGCCGTCACTGCCAATCTTCCAGCCCATGACCTCTTCGGTGTCGGGGTAGATGCGGCTGCGGGTGGCCAGCACCTTGGGACCGGGCCGTCGGGCGGAGGCCCGGTTGGCGCCGTGCGTGATAACCGCCGCGGCGCCGTCGCCGAACAGGCTGGTCGCGACCAGGTTGGCCATCGAATTGTCTTGGCGCTGAATGGTCAGCGAGCACAGTTCGACCGCCAGCAGCGCTGCCACCTGGTCCGGATATGCGCGGAGGTAGTCGTGCATCCGCGCCACCCCGGCCGCGCCGGCCACACAGCCCAGGCCGAACAGAGGGACGCGTTTGACGTCCTGACGCAGCCCCACCCGCGCCGCCAGCCGCGCCTCGAGTGTCGGCACGGCGAGCCCGGTAACCGTTGTCGAAAATACGATGTCGACCTCCGACGGCCTGAGCTTTGCTTTGTCCAGTGCGGCGACGAACGCCTGCTCGGCCAAGTCTAGGGCGACCTCGATGTAGGCGTCGTTGGCCTCGGTGAACCCGGTCAGCCTCTGGTACCGCGACAGCGGGAGCGCGGTGTGGCGGGACTCCACTCCGCTGCTGAGGGCGAAGCGTCGAAACTCCGGGCCGGCGAAGTCTGTGAGCGCGCCGATTGCCTCGGCCTGGCTGTACCGATTCGGCGGGAATTTGACAGCAACCGCCGCGATGGACGGGTCTGCAACGGTTACCGTGGTGCCTGGTTTTGTCTTCATGGAGTTGGTCACGTCGCCGTGGTCGAGTCGGTTCAATCGGACCCAGGTAGGTTGGTTCTGTGCGGATTCTGGTGACCGGTGCGACGGGCTATGTGGGGTCGCGCCTGATCACGGCGCTTCTTGCGGATGGCCACCAGGTGCTGGCCGCGACCCGAAACCCGGCCCGGCTCAAGCAGTTCGGTTGGTTCGCCGAGGTCACGCCGGTGCGGCTGGACGCGGCCGATCCGTTGTCGGCGCGGGTCGCCCTTGCCGACGCGGGTCCGGTCGACGTGGCGTATTACCTGGTGCATGGGATCGGTCAACCCGGCTTCCGCGACGCCGACAACGCCGCGGCGGCCAACGTCGCGGCCGCTGCCCGGGACGCCGGCGTGCGACGCATCGTCTACCTGGGCGGCTTCGTTCCCGATGACAGCGAGCTGTCCGAACACCTGGCCAGTCGGGCCGAGGTGGCCGATGCCCTGACCGTCGAGGACGGCCCCGAACTGGTGTGGTTGGGAGCGGCGATGATCATCGGCGCCGGGTCGACATCGTTTGAGATGCTGCGTTACGTCGGCGACCGCTTTCCGCTGATACCGATACCGGGTTGGCTGGAAAACCCGATCGACCCGATCTCCATCCGTGACGTACTGCATTACCTGGTTGTCGCCGCCGACGCGGGCCAGGTGCCCGCCGGCGCGTACGACATCTGCGGCCCCGAGACCACCTCGTACCGGAGCCTGCTCGAGGCCTATGCCCGCGCCACCGGAAGGAGGCAGGCGGTGCTGCGGGTGCCCCGGATCGACACCGCGGTGGCCTCACGAGTCACCGCCGTCGCGTTGCCAGTGCCTCCGGGGCTGGCAGGAGACCTGGTCGAGTCCCTGGATCATCCGATGCGCGCGTCCGACGCCGGGCTGCGAGATCGGGTACCCGACCCCCCCGGCGGTCTGCTGTCCGTCGACGACGCCATCGCGGTGGCTTTGCAGGATCACCGCCCGCGGCCCGTCAACGCGCTGGCCGACCCGCACCACCTCGCAGACACCGATCCGGTCTGGGCCGGCGGTGACGCGTTGCGCATCCGACGGCTTGCTCGAGCGGTGACGCCACCCCTCGTCCGCCCGGCCCTGCGGCTGGTCAACATGGTCCCCGGGCCGCTGGCCGGTGTGGTGCGAACCGGCCTGGACGTTCTGCTCGCACTGATGCCGAAAATCCGCATCCCATGAGCCAACCCACCGCGCCCTATCGGACCACCGTGGTCGAAGAGTTGCGTCGCGCGATGACCAATGTCGCTGTGCCACACAACGAACCGCCCTCGGTTGTGTTGCGCCGGCGGATCGTGGTCGGCGTCACCGTGGTGGTCGGTGCGGTGGTGCTCGGGTTTTCGCTGCGGCGCGCGCCGGGCGAATCCAGCTTCTACTGGCTGACGCTGCTGCTGGCGGCCGTGTGGATGGCCGGCGCGTTCGTGTCCGGGCCGCTGCATCTGGGCGGCATCAACTGGCGCGGCCGCAACCAGCGTCCCGTCATCACCGGGACCGCCGTCGGCCTGCTGCTTGGTGGCGTCTTTGTCCTGGGCGGGCTGATGGCCAGGGAGATTGCACCCGTCGCACACCTGATCACACGGGTCCTGCTGTATGCACACGGCGGTTCGTTTGTGCTGATCGTGCTGATCACCCTGATCAACGGGGTTGCCGAGGAGGTGTTCTTCCGCGGCGCGCTGTACACCGCGTTGGGGCGGCACCATCCGGTGGTGATCTCGACGATTTTGTACATCGTTGCCACTTTGGCCAGCGGGAACCCGATGCTCGGGTTTGCCGCGATCATCCTTGGGGCGGTGTGTGCGCTGGAGCGTCGGGCCAGCGGCGGGGTGCTCGCGCCGATGCTGACCCACTTCGTGTGGGGCCTGATCATGGTGCTGGTACTGCCGCCTTTGTTCGGCGTGTGACGTCGGACGACCCGACGACATCGCGGGCCAGCCGCCGCAACGCCAACGACCACAGCGGGCGCGCCGCAAACCAGTACAACCGCCCCGCGAGACCCCTCGGCTGAAAGATCGCCCGAAGCGCGCAGGTGCTGCCGCCGCCGTCGCGCGGTGCGACGGCGATGTCCAACCACGCCCGCCCTGGCGCGCGGATCCGCACACGCGCCCGCAGCCTGCTGCCCAGCTCGCGCTCATGCACGATGCAACGCCGGTTCGCGGCCCGCTCGGCGGCGGCGAACACGTCGTCGGGTGCTGCGGTCGCCACGGCAGTGCGTCTGACGGTGTACACCACGTCGCCGGCCCAGTCCGGGTCGCTGGGCAGCGGTTCGGCGGGCTCGGATCGCGAGGAGGCCCAGGTGGCGTCGGGTGGGCCCGGCGCGGCGGGGTTGAGGGCCAATTCGACGGCGCGGCGGTACGGCGTCAGGCCTTCTGGCGGAGGCTCGATGATGGTGTCGATATCGCGGTCACGCATCACCGCGTCGCATTCCAGCGACTCGATCAGCGGCCGCGCCAGCCCGGGGGGCATCGGGGTCACGGTGCCAACCCAGAGACTGGCGATCGTGGGGGTCAAAAATGGCAGCACGATCAAACGCCGCCGGCGCAGACCTGCCACCTCGGCATAGATCCGGATCATGTCGCCGTACTCCTGCACGTCCGGGCCGCCGATGTCCCAGGTTCGCGACGACGGCACCGCAACCTTCGCGGCGGCGACCAGGTAGTGCAGCGCGTCGCGGATCGCGATGGGCTGAATCCTGTTATGCACCCACTTCGGTGTGGTCATCACCGGCAGCCGGTCGGTGAGGTGCCGGATCATTTCGAACGACGCCGACCCCGAACCGACGACGACGCCGGCCTGCAGCACCACCGATTCGATGCCGGACTCGATGAGAGCCTGGCCCACCGCGGTGCGTGACTTGAGATGCGTTGAGAGATCGGCATTTTCGGGGTGCAGACCGCTGAGGTACACCACTCGCCGCACCTGCGCTTGACGGGCGGCCGTCACCACGTTGCGGACTGCGCGGGCCTCGTCGGCGGCGAAGTTTTTCGACGAGCCCATCGAGTGGACCAGGTAGTAGACGACATCGACTCCGGCGAACGCGGCGATCAGCGAATCGACGTCCTCCAAATCACCGGCCACCACCTCGGCCCGCTCGCGCCACGGCACGCCTCCTGATTCGGAATCCAATTTGCTCGGGGTACGGGCCATGGCCCGAACTCGATAACCCTCGTCCAGCAATCGCGGCACCAACCGACCACCGATGTAGCCGGTGGCCCCAGTGACCAGGCAGCGCAGTTCTTCCATTTGTTCCTCCGTTGCCGGTTATTCGGAACCGAAACAACGAAGGATGGCAGGGTCTGTTCAGGAGTCGGTGAAGACGGGGTCGCGCCGTTCCTGGAATGCCTTTGTGCCCTCTTTAAAGTCGGGTGCAACCAGCAACCCCGACTGCCCGTCATACTCGCGCTCGAGAGTGGGGTTCAATTCGGTCAACGTGGCGGCGTTGATCGCGTTCTTGGTCTTGGCGTACGCGACCGCGGGACCGGCGAGCAGCCTGGCGACCACCTTGTCCACCTCGGCGTCGAACTCATCCGCCGGGTAAACCGCGCTCACCAGGCCCCAGGAGAGTGCCTCGGCGGCCGGCAAGCGCTCGGGCAGCAGCGCCATCCGCAGCGCCCGGACGCGGCCGACGGCCGCGGCGACCAGAGCCGATGCGCCGCCGTCGGGCATCAACCCGATCTTCGTGAACGCCAGCAGGAAAAACGCTTTGTCAGAGGCCAGTACGACGTCACAAGACAGTGCGATCGAAACACCGACGCCCGCGGCCGGCCCATGGACCACGGCTACGACCGGGTGCGGCAATGTGGTGATGGCTCGTATCAGCCGGTTGATCTCGAGAATGATTTCGTCCGGCGAGGCGCCGCGGCTACCGGACATGTCGTCAGCGCTGATGCCCGCGCCGGAGCTGAAGCCGCGGCCGGTACCGCCGAGGCGCACCACCCGTACGCCCGGGTCGGTGGCCGCGCGTTCCATGGCGTCGGCGATTCCGGTGATCACCAGGATGGTCAGCGAGTTGAGGCTGTCGGGCCGGTCGATGGTCACCGACAGCACTCCGTCGGCCAGCGTGACGTCGAGACCTGCGACAGGCGCAAGCGTCGCGATTCCTGAATCCGGCATGGGTGTCACCCTAGGGGACCGGGTGGCGACCCGCTGCGCGAGGCTACGCCGCGCTCGCGATCGCCACGGGGCGACCGGGTGCACGGCCATCGGCGGCGGCTGCGAAGATGCGAACGGCGTCAAAGTAGACGAAAGGTCGGTACACCATGGCGGGACCACTGCGCGGCTTGCGGGTAATCGAACTGGCCGGCATCGGGCCTGGCCCGCACGCCGCGATGATCCTGGGCGATCTGGGCGCCGACGTGGTGCGCATCGATCGTCCGTCGGCTTCTGCCGCCAGTGCGGGCGACAGCACAGTCAAAGACGCCATGAGTCGCAACCGGCGCATCGTGACCGCTGACCTGAAGTCCGACGCGGGCCGCCAACGGGTGCTCGGTCTCGTCGCCAAAGCCGACGTTCTGATCGAGGGCTACCGGCCGGGCGTTACCGAGCGGCTCGGGCTTGGTCCCGAAGACTGCGCCAAAGTGAACGACGGGCTGATCTACGCCAGGATGACCGGCTGGGGACAAAGCGGCCCCCGCAGCCAGCAGGCCGGCCACGACATCAACTACATCTCGCTGAATGGCATCCTGCACTCGATCGGCCGGGTCAACGAGCGGCCGGTGCCGCCGCTGAACCTGGTCGGCGACTTCGGGGGCGGCTCGATGTTCCTGCTGGTCGGCATCCTGGCCGCGCTGTGGGAGCGGCAGAACTCCGGCAAGGGGCAGGTCGTGGACGCCGCCATGGTCGACGGGTCCAGCGTATTGATCCAGATGATGTGGCAGCTGCGTGCGGCTGGGATGTGGTCTGACGTGCGGGGCACGAACATGCTCGACGGCGGCGCGCCCTACTACGACACCTATGAGTGCGCCGACGGCCGCTACGTCTCCGTCGGCGCAATCGAGCCGCAGTTCTACGCGGCCATGCTGGCTGGACTGGGTCTGGACGCCAAGGACCTCCCGTCGCAGAACGACGAGACCCGCTGGCCCGAGCTGCGTGCGGTGCTGACCGAGACGTTCGCCGGCCGCGACCGCGACCACTGGGCCAAGGTGTTCGCGGATTCCGATGCCTGCGTGACGCCGGTGCTGGCCTTCGGCGAAGTGCAGACGGAGCCGCACATCACCGAGCGGAACACGTTCTACGAACTCAACGGCGGCCTGCAGCCGATGCCGGCGCCACGGTTCTCCCGCACCGCGCCTGAGACGCCGCGCGCGGCCGTGCGGGTTTCGGACAGCGACGATGTCCTGACGGACTGGGCGCCGCCGACCTAGACGCCGTACAAAAACGAAAGCCCCCCGCGCTGCGGGGGGCTTTCACTGGCAATAAGGACTATCGACGGAACCAATGCTGAAGCCGCGGGTTGGCCATAAGCAGCCGCGCAAACACACTCATGACAGGTCAGCTAGCCGTAGGCAGCGGGTGCCAGTCTTCGAACTGCTCGGAGGTCTCGCCTTCCACCAGCATGTCGCCGTGGTAGAGAGCCTCGAAGTCAGCCTTGATGACATCGGCACTCGAGTCGTCGATCCACATGGCCCTGAGCCTATGGGCTTCCTCTAAGGAATCTTTGAGTCACGATTCGGAAAATGATGGCAATTCTTACCCGTGGGTAGGGTATGCGGCTCTCAGGCGTTCTGCGGGGGCGTGCCGGGTACCCATTCTGCGTCCCGGTGAACCGTCGCGGACCCCAGCCCGTATCTAGTGCGGGTGTTATTTGACACCTGTAAGTTAGCTCCGATAAGTTACCGCCGGTGCGGGGCGGCGCGGTCGGGACCAGCACCCCCGCGGAGGGACGCAACATGCTTCAGGCCATCGCTCGATTGGCTATCGCAGCTCCGCGTCGAATCATCGCCATTGCTGTGCTGGTGTTCATAGCAGCGGCCGTCTTCGGTGTGCCCGTCGCCAAGAGCTTGGCTCCCGGGGGTTTCCAGGACCCGAATTCGGAGTCGGCGCGCGCCATCGCGGTGTTGACCGACAAGTTCGGACAGAGCGGGCAGCAGATGCTGATTCTGGTGACACCGCCCGACGGCGCCAACAGCGAACAGGCCCGGAAAGTCGGCACCGACCTTGTCGAGCGGCTGCAGAAGTCGCCGTTGGTGTACAACGTGTCCTCGGCGTGGACCCCGCCTCCCCAGGCGCCGGGGGCCGCAGCCGATCTCATCAGCAAGGATGGCGAGTCGGGGTTGATCGTCGTCAACCTCAAAGGCGGCGAAAACAACGCGCAGAAGAACGCCCAGACCCTGTCTGACGAGTTCGTCCACGATCGCGACGGCGTCAGCATCCGCTCCGGCGGCTCGGCGATGGAGTACGCGCAGATCAACTCGCAGAATCAGGCCGATCTGTTGGTGATGGAGATGATCGCGATCCCGTTCACCTTCTTGGTACTGGTGTGGGTGTTCGGCGGGCTGTTGGCTGCGGCGCTGCCGATGGCGCTTGGTGCGATGGCCGTCGTCGGCTCGATGGCGGTGCTGCGGTTGGTCACGTTCGCCACCGAGGTGTCGATCTTCGCGCTGAACCTCAGCACCGCGTTGGGGTTGGCTCTGGCCGTCGACTACACGCTGCTGATCGTCAGCCGCTACCGGGACGAGCTGGCCGAGGGCAGCGATCGCGAAGAGGCGCTGATCCGGACCATGGCCACGTCCGGGCGCACGGTGCTGTTCTCCGCGGTCACCGTTGCGCTGTCGATGGCCGCGACGGTGGCGTTCCCGATGTACTTTCTGAAGTCCTTCGCCTATGCGGGCGTGGCCACCGTGGCCTTTGTCGCGACCGCGTCCATCATCGTCACCCCGGCCGCCATCGTGCTGCTGGGTTCCCGACTGGACGCATTCGACGTTCGGCGGCTGATTCGTCGGATGCTGGGCCGCGCCGAACCGATACACAAACCGGTCGAGCAGCTGTTCTGGTATCGGTCCAGCAAGTTCGTCATGCGCTTCTGGGTGCCGATCGGACTGGCCGTGATCGCGTTGCTGTTGCTGCTCGGGCTGCCCTTCACCACTGTGAAGTGGGGTTTCCCCGACGACCGGGTGCTGCCGCATTCGGCGTCGGCGCATCAGGTCGGTGACCAGTTGCGCGGCAACTTCGCGCACGACTCGGCGACCGCAGTGCCCATCGTCATCCCCGACGCCCGCGACCTGAGCCCCGGGGAACTTGACCGGTACGCTGCCGAGCTGTCGCGGGTGCCCGACGTGTCGGCGGTGTCAGCCCCGAGCGGGACGTTTGTGGCCGGCGACCAGAAGGGCCCGCCGGTTGGAGCGACCGGCCTGGCCGCGGGCAGCGCGTTTGTGACCGTGAGCAGCACCGCACCCCTGTTCTCCCAAGACTCCGACGCCCAGCTCAGACGACTGCATCAGGTACCAGGGCCGGGCGGCAGATCCGTCGAGATGGCCGGTGTCGCCCAGGTCAACCGCGACAGTGTCGACGCGGTGACGGATCGCCTGCCGCTGGTGTTGGGACTGATGGCCGTAATCACGTTCGTGCTGCTGTTTTTGCTCACTGGCAGCGTCGTGCTGCCGGTGAAGGCGCTGATATGTAACGTGCTGTCGTTGACCGCGGCGTTCGGCGCGTTGGTATGGATCTTCCAGGACGGACATCTCGGCGCGTTGGGGACGACCCCGAGCGGGACGTTGGTCGCGAACATGCCAGTGTTGTTGTTCTGCATCGCATTTGGGTTGTCCATGGACTACGAGGTGTTTCTGGTCTCGCGAATTCGCGAGTATTGGCTGGCGTCCGGTGTCGCGCGGCCTGCCAAGCCCAGCGCTGCCCAGGCGCACGCCGCCAACGACGAGAGCGTGGCGCTCGGAGTTGCCCGAACCGGCCGTGTGATCACCGCGGCCGCGTTGGTCATGTCGATGTCGTTCGCGGCGCTGATCGCGGCCCATGTGTCCTTCATGCGGATGTTTGGCCTGGGGCTCACGCTTGCGGTGGCGGTCGATGCGACACTAGTCCGGATGGTGCTGGTGCCGGCCTTCATGCACGTGTTGGGCCGGTGGAACTGGTGGGCGCCGGCGCCGCTGGTGTGGCTGCACGAGCGTTTCGGCATCAGCGAGGCCGCCGCCGAGGTATCGGCGGAGTCCGCGGAAGCGATGCCCGGGCGTCACCGCCTGCCGCCCGAGGACGCGGCGCACCGCAACCCGCAGCCGTTCAAGGCGTCAGTGACGCACAGCGGGAAATGACGTGCCGATCGATCGTCGTCGCCGGGTTCCACGCGGGTCTGGGGACCGGTTCGGCGACGTGCAGGAGTTCGCGATCGCGTGTTGTGCTCGGTCGTGTGCGGGCGGGTCGCGGACGGCGTCGCCGGTAGGGACGCGGCGCCACAGCAAATGGTGGAATGGATGGTGGCACAACGTTCGTCGCGACCCATGTTGAGGTCCGTCTGAGGGGGAGGTTCACGCATGGCTCGGATGGTGGGGGCGGTGGCAACGGTCGACAATCCTTTCTTCGCACGGGTGTGGCCCGTGGTGGCCAGCCACGAAGCTGAGGCGATCCGGACCCTGCGCCGGGAGAATCTGGCCGGTCTATCGGGTCGGGTGCTGGAAGTCGGTGCGGGCATCGGAACGAACTTTGACTTCTATCCCCGGTCCGTTGAGCAGGTGGTGGCCCTGGAGCCCGAGCCGAGGCTGGCCGCCCGGGCGCGCGCCGCGGCGGCCGATGCGCCGGTACCGGTCGTCGTGACCGGCCAGACGGTCGAGGATTTCAGCGACACCCAGTTGTTCGACGCTGTGGTGTGCTCCTTGGTGCTGTGCTCGGTCAGCGACCCCGCAGCCGTGCTGCAGCGCCTGCGCGCCTTGCTGCGGCCCGGCGGTGAGCTGCGCTATCTCGAGCATGTGGCCAGCGACGGGGCCAGGGGCCGGCTGCAGCAATTCGTCGACGCCACGTTCTGGCCGAGGTTGCTGGGCAACTGCCACACCCATCGCGATACCGAGCGCACGATCGCCGATGCCGGATTCGACCTGGACCACACCCGTCGGGAGTGGACGTTGCCGGTGTGGGCGCCGCTGCCGGTCTCGGAGTTGGCCTTGGGTCGGGCGCGCAAGCCGTAGTTCCCGCGTCGCAAGTTCTTCCAGCCGCTCGCCGAGACTGCGGTGAGGGCGTGGGCTGGCGCGCAAACGCGATCTGTGCGCAGGCTCGGCGCCACCATTTCAGGTTCGATGCAGACGCGAGGCGCGGAGTTCCCGCGCCTCGCGGACCCGGCGGATGATGTCCGCCGGGCGATCGGTGGCGATAACTCGGATGACGATCCAGCCGAGCCGATCCAAGGCCTCCCTGCGGCGGACGTCCTTCCTGTATTGCCAACGGTCGACGCGATGATGCTCGCCGTCGTACTCCGCCGCAACCATCAGGTCCTCCCAGCCCATGTCGAGGTAGTACAGCTCAGCCCCGTCCTCGGTTACCACCGGGATCTGGGTGGTCGGCGGTGGCAGACCCGCTTCGATCAGCAGGAGTCGCAGCCACGTCTCTTTCGGGGACTGCGAACCGGCATCTACCAGTCCCAGCGCGGTTTCCAGTTGACGCAGTCCCCGCGCTCCCCGATGCCGCTCGGCAATCTCGACGACATCACCGACGTTGATGCCGGTAGCTCGGATCAGGGCGTCGAGGTGGGCGACCGTCGGGCCGGTCGGCTTGCGCCGGCCGATGTCGAATGCGGTGCGACCGGGGGTCGTTACCGGAATCCCGGCCACGATGCCGGACTCGTCTGGGCGTAGCGCCATGTCGTAGGTTCGCAGCCCGCGTGGCGGTCGCGCATTCGACCAGATCAGCTCGATGGGCAGGTGTTCGTCCACCCATTTGGAGCCATGCCAAGCCGCTGCGGTGAGCCCGGCGATCACGCCTTGGCGGTGCGACCACAGCCACGCCGCCACGGCTCGCCTGCGCAACGTGAGTTGTTGGTCGCGTCGGACGTACACGTCCGGGAACACCGTACGGAATCGGGAGCGCAGCTGGTGGCGCCGCACGATTTCGCTGGCCACCGCTTCGCTGCCAATGAACGGTTGATCGCTGGTCATGACAGCAGACTCGGCTATCGCATCGATTCGACCCGACCGATTCTGCGGTCAGGGCGCCACCTTGTGAACGAAACACGATCTGTGCGCAGGCTCGGCGCCACCAACGCAGACTCGGGCTACCTCAACAGGGCGGGCAGCCGCTCCAACAACCCCGGCAACGCCTGGCTTGCCGACTCGCGGATGCTGAGCGTGACGCTGTTGGACAGCGGCGTGGGCTCGGGGTTGACCTCGACGACGACCGTGCCGCGGGCCAGCGCCACCTCGGGCAGACCGGCCGCGGGATACACGATCGCCGACGTCCCGACCACCACCATCACGTCGGCGGACTCCGTCGCCTCGACGGCATGCCGCCACGGCCCCTGGGGCAGCGCCTCGCCAAACCACACGATGTCGGGCCGGATCAGGCCGCCGCACCGAATACACACCGGCGGCTCCACCTCGATTGCCGCCTCGGTCATCATCGGTAGCGGCTCGGTATACGCGATACCGCAACGCGCGCAGCGGAACTCGAACAGGCTGCCGTGCAGGTGGTGCACCGGGGCGCTGCCGGCCCGCTCATGAAGGTCATCGACGTTCTGCGTGACGACGCTGACGTCGGCGTGCTGCTGCCACTCGGCGATCGCGCGGTGTCCGTCGTTGGGTTCGACGTCGGACACCAGGTAGTGGCGCCACAGGTACCACCCCCAGACACGCTCCGGATTGCGTTCCCAACCCTGGACGCTGGACAGCTCGTAGGGGTCGAACCGGGCCCACAATCCGTTCTTGTCGTCGCGGAACGTCGGTACGCCGCTTTCCGCGGAGATCCCCGCACCGCTCAGCACCGCCACCCGCATCCCACAAACATAGCGACGGTTGAGTGATACTGGTCACGTGGACTTGCGGGATTTGCTGAAGGTCGACATGAAGGCGGGCAAACCGTTGTTCGACCAGCTCAGAACCGGGGTGATCGACGGAGTGCGGGCCGGTGCCCTGCCGCCGGGCACCCGGCTCCCCACCGTACGCGACCTGGCCGGCCAGCTCGGCGTCGCCGCCAACACCGTGGCCCGCGCCTACCGTGAGCTCGAGTCGGCGGCAATCGTCGAAACCCGTGGGCGCTTCGGCACTTTCATCTCTCGTTTCGACCCGACCGACGCCGCGATGGCGGCGGCGGCCAAGGAATACGTCGAAGTTGCCCGCGCGCTGGGGTTGACCAAGTCCGACGCGATGCGTTACCTCGCCAACGTGCCCGACGACCAAGGGGCGTGACCTTCCGTCGTCAGGACGACGTCATTTCAACACCTTGTCCAGGGTGCGCAGATTGCGCGTCGTGGTTGACGACTTGTAGCGCTTCTTGCCCATCGTCTTGCCTATGGTGCTGTCCAGCGTGCTGCCCTTTGGGACCTGCCAATAGATCACGCCGTCACCGCGGCGGATCTTCTCCTTAGCGGTCGCCTTCAGCCCGGCGAGTTCATCCAGCACGTCGGCGTCGGCGACGAATGTGACATAGGACTGGTGCCCGTCCAGTTCGCGCTCGAATGGGTACGCCTGGGAGATGTCGCGCACCGTGTCCACCTCGTAAACCAGCACCCAGGCGTCATAGCCGAACTTTTCGCGCAACGCCGACTCGGCCTTCTTGCGCACGGCGGATGCCCGGGACGAGGACTCCAGCAACACGTTGCCGGTGGCCAGGATGGTACGCACACCGTCGAACCCGGCATCGGTCAGCGCGCTTGCCAACTCGGCCATTTTCAGGTTGACGCCATTCACATTGACGCCCCGCAGGAACGCCGCGTATTTCGTCATTACCCGATTTCACCAGACCGGTCGGTTGCGGCGGCACGTAGGCTTTCGGCATGGGACGCCAAGCCTTCGACGACAAGTTGCTCGCCGTGATCAGCGGGAATTCCATGGGGGTGCTGGCCACCATCAAGCGGGACGGACGGCCCCAGCTGTCCAACGTCTCGTACCACTTCGACCCGCGCAAAGTAGTGCTGCAGGTGTCCATCACCGAGCCCCGGGCGAAGACGCGTAACCTGCGCCGCGACCCGCGAGCCTCGATCCTGGTCGACGCCGACGACGGCTGGTCGTACGCCGTCGCCGAGGGCACCGCAGCGCTGACGCCGCCGGCGGCCGCGCCCGACGACGACACGGTCGAGGCCCTGATCACCTTGTACCGCAACATCGCCGGGGAACATCCGGATTGGGACGAGTATCGGGAGGCGATGGTCACCGATCGGCGGGTGGTGCTGACAATGCCGATTTCGCACCTCTACGGCCTGCCGCCGGGCAAACGCTGACGCCCACCTCGGCCTGAACGAACGGACGCCGGGGAACGGCGGTGCCCAACACCCGACAGAGTCGTTCGGCACGCTTTAGGCTGCCGGTATGGCTGAATCTGAATCGAAGTCCGCAGGCTCGGGGGACGAGACCAAGCGCAAGTTCCGGGAAGCCCTAGACCGCAAATTGTCGAAGTCCGCGGGCGGGTCGGATCACAAGGACGGCGGCGGCAAGCAGCCGCGGGCGCACGGCGCCGCCGGCAGCCGTCGGGAATTCCGGCGTAAAAGCGGTTAGCCCGACGCCCGTTCCGCATGATCAGCAATGGTCAAAATCGCTGCGGGAACGGCGAATTCAACCGCAGTCAGAACATCTTGAAGCCAGTGTGGACGGCCGTTTCGCAGTCGCGAGAGGACTCGCCCGGCGCCCCCCGTCAGCATGACGCCCGCCAGCAGGCGCACGTCATTGACCCGCATGGGGGAGTTCCGGGCGGCCTGTAGCCAGGCGATGCCGTACCCGGCGAAGATCGCCGAGTAGAAGCGTTCCCGCGAGTCGACCGTCGCGTTCGCATCGGTGGCTCCGGGAACCGAAGCGGTGCCAAGCGCGAAGTGGTAGCCGCCGATCGCGATGCAGGACGCCCCGGTGGCGACGGCCAGTTGCCTCAAGTCACCGGCAGTCATGCGCATACCTCCCCGGACCGGCACGCGGACCGTTAAGTAGATTTCTGTCAACTTAGATCCAAAGGCGTTGAGTGTCAACTACAATCCGAGCGTGACTAGGCAGCGGCGGCTGGCACCGGAACGACGTCGCGAACACGTGGTCGATGCCGCGGAGCGCATATTCGCTGCGCGGCCTTACGAAGAAGTCACGATGGACGCGGTTGCCGAGGAGGCCGGGATCTCGCGTGCCCTGCTATACCGATACTTTCCCGGAAAACTCGTACTGTTCGCGGCGGTGTATCGGCGTGCGGCCGATCGGCTGCTCGCGGACATTCACATCGAGCCGGACGCGCCGCTCGAAGACCAGATTGCCGCCGGGCTGGACGCCCACTTCGATTACTTCTTGGCCAACCGCAATGCCGTCCTGGCGGCCAACCAAACGTTGGCCGCCGAGCCGCTGGTGCAGGACATCATCGCCGCCGAGCTGGACGCGCTGCGGGACCGACTCGCCGGCGCAGTGGCGTCGGATCACGTTGCACGCCAACGTATTTCCGCTCTGGTGATCAGCTGGCTGGCCTTCGTGCGGGTGTTGAGCGTGCAATGGCTTGCCGAGCGCAACTTCACGCGCGAGGAGATACGCGCCATCTGCGTCGACGCCCTCGACGCGGTGCTTGCGCCCAGGCTCTAGACGCGCTGCTGGTCGGCATGCTGCTGGAGTCGGGGCTGCGCCTTGAGTCCTTGCTAGAGCGCAGTCGCACGCGGATGCCGCGGCTCGTACAAGCCCAATTCGCCGCCGCCGGGAGGGGTTATCGTGGTCAGCCGACCCCACCGCTCGTCAGTGGGAGGCGAGCAGCTAAACCCGTTATCGGCCAGCATCTGCATCGTGGCGTCCAGGTCATCGCACATCAGGTACAACTCATGCTGCGACGCGTCCGAGGGATGTACCGCGACCTCCGCAGGTGGCAGTTTGAAGATCAGCCAGCCACCGCCGGCATCGACATGCCGGTAGCCCAGCGTGTCCCGGAAGAACGCACGGTCGGCCTCGGGGGTCACGGCTGTAAACGATGACGTGAGCACCCGTAATCACGTCGGCGACGGTACACCCGCCGCGAAGAGTAAGTGTGGGCAGTTCGCACCGGCCTGCTCGACCCACTTGGCAGTCCTAGACTGGCCGAGTGCCAAACCTGCGACTGGCCGGTGATCCGGCAGCTGATGCCCTGCTAGACGAGAATCCTTTCGCTCTTCTCATAGGTCTAGTGCTCGACCAACAGGTACCGATGGAGACGGCGTTCGCGGGACCGAAAAAGATCGCCGACCGGATGGGCGACTTCGACGCGCAGCAGATCGCCGACTACGACCCCGACAAATTTGCCGCGCTGTGCTCGGAAAGGCCTGCGATACACCGCTTTCCGGGGTCGATGGCCAAGCGCATCCAGGCCTTGGCGCAGATCGTCGTGGACCGCTACGACGGCGATGCCGCCGCGGTGTGGACCGCGGGTGAACCCGACGGCAAGGAATTGTTGCAGCGGCTCAAGGGACTGCCCGGTTTTGGCGAGCAGAAGGCGCGGATCTTTTTGGCGCTGCTCGGCAAGCAGTACGGTGTGACGCCGACGGGCTGGCGGGAGGCGGCCGGCGACTTCGGCAAAGCCGGCACCCACATATCCGTCGCCGACATCGTCGACGAAAAAACGCTCGGGCAGGTGCGGTCGTACAAGAAGCAGATGAAATCCAAAGGAAAGGCGGCAACGTGAAGACACACATAACGTGTCCGTGTGGCGAGGCCATCTCGGGTAAGGACGAGGACGAGCTGGTCGAGCTGACCCAGGCTCATCTGGCCGAGGTGCATCCCGGCCTGGAGTACGACCGCGACTCCATTTTGTTCATGGCCTATTAGCCCGCTCGGCGCGGGCCAGCCCGCTGGCGCGAGCTAGCCCGCTCGGCGCGAGCGTGCGTGTCCGTTCAGCGACACGCCGCAGTCGGCGCACATCTGCGCACCCTCGCGGCGAAGGGTCAGGGGGTCAGGGCCTTAGGGCACGACCGTCGAGCCGATCGTGGGCATGAACTGGCACTGCTTTTCCTTGGTGGTGACCTGACCGAAGATCGTCGACATGATGCTGCCGGAGCCTGTGTCGACAATCGCGGTCAACGTCGTCGGCCCGTCGCCGTTGATGTCCGTGCGCGGCGTCAGGGTGACGGTCCCGGACTTGCCGGTGGTCAGATTCACCCAGGTGACGTTCAACGGCAGCTTCTGCGTTTGCGCGGGCCCGGGGGTGCCGACGGCGGTGAACACGTACGCCGTCTGGCCCGGTCCGGGACCTGGCGTCGGAATCTTAGCCGGTCCCGCCACCGACAGCGCGGTCGCCAGCGAACTAGTGCCGTCCGCAAGGCAATTGGTGCCGATCGAGGGGTACATGAAGTCCTGCGTGGGCGGTGCGTCGGAC
>Ga0213876_10000248_pt1 | contig 51560 bp, 44 predicted proteins | sample BarmaccomBMRX_R9_FD_160113 | JGI IMG/M metagenome (GOLD analysis project Ga0213876, IMG submission 160113) | Root-associated microbial communities from Barbacenia macrantha in rupestrian grasslands, the National Park of Serra do Cipo, Brazil - RX_R9 | ecosystem: Host-associated > Plants > Roots...
GAATGAGGCGTGCAACAGCTTTTCAATAGATGGTGACGATCTAAGCCTTCTAAGCTTTCTATCTTTTCAACCTGCCATCGCTTCCGGCTCTGCAATGCGGCGTGCCGGCGCGGTCAATCTTGTAAACGCACGCTTCAGGGTGGGCGTGAGTGGTATACCTGCACCTTGGGAGTCAGGTGATTGAAGCAAGCGAAGTAACGTGAAGTAGTAAATTCAGCAAACGATCTTTGCCGTCGTCCTCAGGCCGAGCGACGCACGGAAAAGGTTGCGCGCCACCAGTATGCAATGAATAAATTCGTGGAAATTCTCTGCAGCCTTGCGTTCGGTGCATGCCTGTCCCTGGGCGCCTGGGCTTTGTTTTGTCTCGGCATTCTGCATTGACTGCGGCGTGGCGTCATACCATTCAGGCCGTGAATTCGGCAGAAAGCCGGCTTCGGGGGGCGCAGTTACCTCCGAATTACACGGCCTGCCTCCCGCCCGGTATCCGTTTCCAGTGCCGTTGAAACCACCGGGCTGCTGACCGGGCCACTTGCTCGAGGGTGCCGGGTTCCTCGAACAGGTGGGTGGCACCGGGGACGATCGCAAGGTCCTTCTCACCTTTGATCCGCTCGAACGCCCGCCGGTTAAGCTCCAGGACAACCTTGTCGCGCTCACCGACGATCAACAGCGTAGCGGCGGTCACTCGCGGCAACGCCTCCATCGCCAGATCCGGGCGTCCACCCCGCGACACCACCGCCTCGATGCGGGGCCCGAGCGCGGCCGCCGCGGCCAGCGCCGCCGCACCGCCGGTACTCGAACCGAAGTAACCGACCGGAAACCGTGACGCAACCGGGTGCAGGGACAACCATTGCGTCGCGGCGACGAGTCGATCGGCCAAAAAGCCGATGTTGAACCGAAGGTGTCCGGACAAGGCGTCTGCGGCTTCCTCCTCTCGCGTGAGCAAATCGAACAGGAGCGTCCCGTTACCGGCTTCGCGGAGCACACGCCCGACGAAACGGTTTCGCGGGCTATGCCGGCTACTGCCGCTGCCGTGTGCGAACAGCACGACGCCTGTGCCCCCCGCAGGGACCTCGAGGTCACCGGCCAGCGTGACCGGACCGGCCGGAATCCGGACGGCCTCCTGCAAAGGCAGCGAAATCTGCGCTTCACCGTTTTGACGTCCCGGCGCGTCCGCGTGATCAGCCTGCCCGCTCATCCTTAAAACACCCACCAACCGGCCCCATCAAGCCTCTGTTAACGTCCAAAACGAGCCCCTTCACTCCTTCCATTCACCGCGCGAGACCAGCACGGAACAAGTCGCATACCGCACCACGCGCTCGGCGGTTGTCCCCAACAGAAAACGCGCGAGCCTTGACGCTCCCTTGTGACCGACGACGACCAAATCGGGAGAAGTCGTTTCCACCTCGTCGAGGATTTCCTTGTACGGAATGCCCATCCGGACGCTCACCGAGCATTTCACGCCGCGCTCCCGGGGACGGGCGGCGGCTGATTGGAGGCGTTCACGCGCCTGCCGGGCGACCTCATCGAGGTTAGCCAGGATCCGCTCGATTCCGACCAGGCCGGTTGGGTTGATTTCCGAAGTCCTGACCTCAACCACGTGCAACAGGGTGATGTATCTCGAGGTCATTAGAGCGATCCGGACCGCGTGGTCGACCGCTACGGCCGATTCGTCCGAAAAATCGATCGGGACAAGGATATGCCGGGACTCCGCACGTTCGCCTGGGGCGGGTACGGCGGGAATCGGGTGCGAGCCGGGATTTTCCGGGCCGGCCATGGTCAGGTTTCCGTCAAGGTGTTCATGCATCAGGACGCCGGTTTCTCAGGTCCGTGACCGGTGTTCGGCCAAAGCGGAGGCCCTGGCTTCCTCCCAAAGGCGAAATCCGCCGACGAACGCGGCGTTGTTGGTAACCGTCCGGCAGCCGGGCGGCAACTCTTTAACTTCTTTGACGTTGCCTCCTCCGAGCACCACCTCGTCGGGCTGAAGCGCGGCAGTCAGCCGTGCGACCACGTCCGTCACGTATTGTCGCCATTGCTTTTTACCCCAACGCTCCAGACCCCGAAGGCCGACATAATCCTCGAAGGTACCTTTTTCGTAGGGCAGATGGGCAAGTTCCAGCGGCAAGACGAGCCCTTCAGCGATCAGCGCCGATCCTAAACCGGTGCCCAGCCCCAAAAAGAGCATCTTTCCGCGTTCGTAACTGCCTAACGCCTGCATGGCTGCATCATTGATCACCTTCACCGGGCAACCGAACCCGGCTTCAAAGTCAAACCCCACCCATCCGGGCGCGAGGTTATGCGGTTCCGAGACGATCCGTCCCCGCAGCACCGGGCCGGGATAACCGATCGAGACAGCCTCGAACCGCCAGTCTTCCGCCAATTGCCGGACACCGGCAACCATCCGTTTAGGAGTCAATTCCGGCCCGGACGGCAGCTTCCGGCGCGCTTCCTGTCCGGTGGCGAGGATCTTGACATTTGTCCCACCGACATCAACCACCAACACGTCCATATGTAGAGATAGCTTCGCTTCGGCGAGGCCGCACCTCAGACCATCCGGCGGTAGACCAATTAAGTGGCCCGGGGCAGGTGGCGCGGTCCGGGGTTTGCCGCCTCGCCTTATAAAATTGTTGAAAGGCAAAACCGGTCGATTTTCCGGGTGCGCCTACGGGAAACCTGACTCATCCCCAACCGGTTTTGCTTTCCCCGGGAGTCTAGCTCCTTTTCAAAGGCGGGTTCAAGGTCTTTACGTGCTCGGATACCGGAGAAACGGAAGGTGTAGAAGCCGCATCAACGGGTGATCAGCGCTTCCGCCCGATCCAGAGCTTTGAGCACCGCCTGGTGTGCGCCGGCGCGGTCACTCAACTGGGAATCGTCAAAAACGGTTGCCTGGAAGCGCCGGATGGCCCGGCAGAGTTCGTCCAACGCCGTTTCCCGCTCGGTAATCAACTGGTCAATAAAGATGGCCAAAGTTGCACCCTCACCGTCAAAGGAGCGGGCAACCGGTTCCGGAATCTTTTCACGGTGCCAGTGCTCGAGGCGTTGGCGAATACCCTGCAAAGCGAGCCAGGCACGTCTTCTGGCTTGGCGATTGCGTTCGAGTTCATCAAGCAAGGCTTGAAAATCCTGCGGTGTGATGGGTGGCATTTCCGGCTGGGCAAAATATGTTCGTTTGAACATATGACCACGGATGCTCGGCGGGCACGGTGGATGTGGCGGAACACGGCGGAAAGACAGAATCATCCGCAGAACACGCAGAAAGGAAAGCATCCACAGATTACACAGATTAAGAGGAGCGGGCGGCAACTCCAAGGTTGACACTCGCACCCACCCCCTACAATGCCGCTCCGAACTCCGAACTCCGAACTCCGAACTCTTTCCCCTTCCCCTTCTTTCCGCCGTGTTCGCCGTGGTCCGCCGTGTTCGCCGTGTGAACTCAGTCGTTGTGCCCGCCACACCCGCCGTGCCCGCCGTGTGACCGCCGTGTGACTTTAATCCCTTTGATCTGTGTGGTACTGAAGGTGAGATGGAGCAACCTGAAGTTCCCCTTGAAGCGGTCAGCGAACAAATTCATCATCAGGCCGAACACGCCAAGGAGCGCTGGATTTTAGGCGTGGCCCTGACCTCAGCTCTTCTGGCGGCACTCGCGGCCATCGCTTCCTTGCTGGCTGGTCATCACGCTAACGAAGCCATGATCGACCAGATCGCCGCGTCAGATCACTGGAGTTATTATCAGGCCAAGGGTGTAAAAGCCGCCGTCCTCGGATCAAAGATGGAGACGCTTCAGGCGCTGGGCCAGACAAACAGCGCGGCAGACGAAGACAAACTGAAACGTTACGGCCACGAGCAGGAGGAAATTCAGCAACAAGCCCGGGAGAAACAGTCCAGCTCGGCGATTCACCTGCAGACGCACACAATTTTTGCGCGAAGCGTCACGATGTTTCAGGTAGCAATCGCCGTGGCGGCGATTTCTGTCCTGACGAAACGCCGGCGGTTCTGGCTCATCAGCATACTTTTCGGGGTAGTCGGCATCGCCTTCCTCGTCCAGGGTGCATTCAATACCGGCCACCCCTGTCTTAGTCGCCGTTTGGGCGGAGGAAGGAGGCTCGATCTTCCTCAACTCCCCGTTGCTTCCCGCGCTGCTCTCTTGCGCGGATTAACCTGCCGGCGGCGATTTGCCGTCCGTCCGTGGCGTTGGAGGAACGGCCGGAGCCGTCTCGGCGACGACGTCGCGTCCCAGGACGAGATCAAGCACCCAGTCCAGCAGAATACGAACCCGCTGCCTCACGTCCGGCATTTTCGCCCAATAGACGGCGCGCCACATGGCCCAGGCGAGGAGGCCTGAAAAATGGAGGTTATGGAGCCGGGCGACCCCGGTGCGCTTGCCGACCAAAGCCAGTTCGCCGAGCGGCTGGAAACGGAACGGCTGCGGGCGCTCACCTTGCAGAGTGGCGGCGATATTCCGCGCCACCAGCGTCCCTTCGCGGGTCGCGTTCTGTGCGGTAGGCGCGTAAGTGCCCTGTCCGTCCGGGTGCGGAATTTCGGCGCAATCGCCCAGGGCCCACACCCCCGGGTGATCCGGCACCGCACAGGATGCGTCTACGACGATACCGCCATGGCGCCCGCGCCGGCAGTCTATCTTCTCGATCACCGGGCTGGGTTTCACGCCGGCGGCCCAGATCAGCAGGTAAGCCGGGATCCGGCGGTTACCCTCGAGCTCGACGTAGCCTTCCCCGGCGCCGGCAATTCTCGTGTTTAGCATGACTTCAACGCCGCGTTCCTGAAGCTTGCGTTGCGCGTACGCGGCAAGGTCGGGACCCAACTCGGGCAGGAGGCGGTCACCCGGGTGGACAAGGAGGGTGCGGACGTCCTTGGGGTCGACATCTCGATACCTGCCGACTTGTTCCCGGACGAGGTCATTTATAGCCGCCATCGTTTCGACTCCCGTGAATCCGCCCCCGCCGACGACAAAAGTCAAAAACGGGCGCCGGGCCTCCGCGTCCGGCTCTTCGTCTGCGCGTTCGAGCAGTGCAAGCACCCGGGTACGCACGGCGGCGGCGTCCTGCAAACGTTTCATCGTTAACGAGTGCTGCTCGAGTCCCGGGATATCGTGAAAGTTCGTCGTCGATCCCAGCGCAATGACGAGCTGGTCGGCCGAAAGCGTACGTTCCGATTCCGGGACCCCCTCGGCCGGGTTACCAATCGTCAAGGTGACGCGTTTCTCCTTCAAATCGATCGCGTCAATGCGGCCTTGCTCAAAGCGAACGCGCCTGGGCAGATGAACGGCCGGGCTGACGATATGGTGGGTATCCAGTTCACCACCGGCTGCTTCCGTAAGCATCGGCGTGAACAGAAGAAATGGATTTTCGTCCACGACCGTGATGTCGCCGTCGTCCGGTTCCGGCAGCAGCCGCGCCAGTTCAAGGGCGACATTTCTGCCGCCGAAGCCGGCCCCAAGGATCACGATTTTCCGGCCCCGGGGAATGGTCAGGTTGGCAATTTGCAACCGGTTTCGCTCAGCCCCGCGCCAAAGGGCATAGATGCCTGCAACCCCCAGACTCCAGATGACCAGCTTAATCTTTTTCGCCATAGATCGAGAAAGACGGCCTGCCGGATGGTTCATCGTGCCCACCGCGGAGGCCGGCCTGATGGCATCCCTACCAGCAGCCGGTCTTCGGCGCAAAAAAAAGCGATGTAAAAATTACGTCCCGCGCGCGGCGGAATCAGTGCGGGCCGGCGTCACCTCAGCGCCAACCGGTGCCAATGGTAGCGGCATAACCCCGGCTGCGGTAGGTATAACGCTGATTCGCATAAAGCGGCATGGCCCGGCGCAGACGGCTGACCTGCCGGGAATCGCCGGTCACATAGACCGGGGTCCCGACCGGGACCGCGGCAAAGAACTGGGCCGCGAGGTCACGAGGCATCCGCACACACCCATGCGAGGCCGGCACGCCGGGAAGGTAGCCCGCATGCATGCCGACCTTGGGAGCAAACTCGATGAAGTACGGCATCGGTGCAGGCACGTACCTGCAGCCGGGCGGCACATAGGAAGCCGGGGTTGCACTCGAGTTAACCGCGCGCCCGCCGCCATCCCTGATCGAGCCGAAACTACCCGACTCGTGAGATGCATCCTTGGCGAGCACATGGAAGTGCCCGGTGGGGGTGCGCCAGCCGTCGCGCCCGGAAGAAATCGGCGACTCCAGCACCACCTGACGATTCTGCAACAGGTACGCAGCCTGTTGGGTAAGGTTAATAATCACTTCCTTATCGGCCGCGAGCGCCGGGCACTCCACGCTGACGCCGATAACTACCATTGCTAAAAAGAACAAGATCCTCATGCGAGTCGCCTCTCATTCTATTTAACGCAGAAATGCGCCTTGGCTGACGTACCCGAACGGGTGAGTCGCCAGGCGCGAGGCGGATGGTTCCGGACGGACGGCGGGCCGTCTTTTCAGGCGGGCGTTCCGGGATTGACACCTGGGCCCGGGCAAGGCGACCGGGGCGAGAAATTTTTGTGGACGGCCCGACAGGGCACGCGGCGAGGAGTTTAAATTTACCATATTTTCAATAAATTCCGTTACGCCACCGCCGTTAGGGAATTTATCGAAAAAAAATTTACCGGTTATGAAGTTAGCGTTTTGTCAGACCCGTATCCGATGCAGCGTCGCCGCCGCGGCGGTTCTGTTGGTGGCGTCTCTGGCCGGCTGCGCGGGGCTGGGCGATAGTTACGTTGCAAACGATTGTTTGATCGTGGCTGCAAAGGCCCAGTTTTCCCTGCCGCCCTCCACGTGGAACCGGCTTCTGGTCGTCCGATACGGGCAGAGCTCGTTACAGCACGTTTACCTGGTTTACAGTCGCGGCGATGGCATGCTCACCGCCTTCGACAGCGCGTACGGCACGCGCCAGATCGCGACCACTGAGCGGGACGCAGACCGGTTGGCGCGCCTCGTGGATCCACTGGCCCGTTCGGGCTGGTTTGTCGAAGACAACGCCGGCAACCGGCACCTTGCCGCGAACTGATCGGCCCGACCTCTTATGCGAATCCGGCTAATTCTGGCAGCCCTCCTGGGTTTCAGCGGCCTCGCTCCGGCGGCGGCATACCATTTGGATGCGGCGACCCGCTTTGTCGTGGCGGCGCACGATGAACTGCCTGCACCGATTTGGAAGCGCGTGCTTGAAGTGCGTCTCCTTCCGGGCAATACGGTCCGTCATTACCTCGTCTTCAACCTTCACCACACCTTTTTCTGCTATTCGGCCCACGACGGCAGCAGGCGGATCTGGCCGGCAGGCACCAACCCTGCGGCGTTGGCGCGCGCGATCTCGCCGGCAACGGCGCTGACGGCATCCTTCGTGCAACCGGCGGACCTGCGTCTGAGCGAGTAGAACCTTTAACCAGCTCAAACGGGACCGGCGGCCCCAGCTTCAGCGTGGGGCTGCCTCGCGTTCTGAGCGGACGGCCCTTCGGCCGTCCGGACGGGCTTGGTGGCGCCGCCGGGTCAGGCCATCCACGCCGGCTGTCCCGTCTTTGCCAGCACCGATTGCCAGAGATCGCCATGGGGATCGACCCGCCTGCGCCCCTGAGTGATCATTTGCAAGGGGATGTGAACGAACGAGCCGTGCCATCGCCCGATGAGCATGTTTGTCCGTCCGCTCATCGCGGCGTGTACCGCGTTCTGAGCCAGGCGCGAACAATAGACGTTGTCCTGAGGCGAGGCCGGCACGCTTCGGATCGTGTAGCTCGGGTCAATGTATTTCAGGTTTACCTCCATTCGAAGCGAGGTCAGGTACTCCGTAATCCGGTCGCGCAGGAATAATCCGACATCCCCGAGGCGCCGGTTGCCGGAGGCGTCGGTTCGAGCCGTTTCGGTGTCTTGCTTTATGAGGTCCTGACCGGCGCCTTCCGCCACGACGATCAGCGCGTGATTACGCTTTACCAACCGGTGGCGCAGCAAGCCAAGCAGACCGCATTCCCCATCCAGATGAAACGGCACTTCCGGGATCAGGCAAAAGTTTACGTGCTGCCCGGCCAGCGCAGCGAAAGAGGCAATGAACCCGGAATCGCGGCCCATCAGCTTGACAAGGCCGACCCCGTTGACCGCGCCGATCGCCTCAACGTGCGCGCATGAGATCGCTTTCACGGCTTCGGCAAAGGCGGTCTCGAAACCGAAGCTCTTGTCGAGGTACATAATATCGTTATCGATCGTTTTTGGAATGCCGATAACGCTTTTACGCAGGCCCCTGCGGCGGATCTCCTCATTGATCGACACGCCTCCTTTCATCGTACCGTCGCCGCCGATGATAAAAAGGATATCGACCCCGAGTTCTTCAAGATGATCGACCATTTCGCCGACGCTCTGGCCGCCGCGCGAGCTTCCCAGGATCGTGCCGCCAAAATTATGGATCGTCGAAACCGAATCCGGCCGCAGCGTCAGGGGGATGTGGCCGTAGAGCGGAATCAATCCCTGGTAACCGTACCGGATGCCGTAAATGCGGGTGACGCCGTAGCCTGAGTACAATTCCATGACGATGCCGCGGATGACGTCGTTGAGTCCCGGGCATAAGCCGCCGCATGTCACGATGGCAGCCGTGGTCTTCGGAGGATCGAAAAAGATCCGCTCACGCGGACCGGCAAGCTCGAAACTCAACGGGGTCTCACCCTTGTCGAAAATGTGAGAGACGTTCTCAAGGGAGTCGTCGTACAGAACACGATGGACATCCGTTTTGAAAGTTTCCGCTCCAAAATGCCGGTACCGCAACGGCGAAAAAAACTGACACTCTCCTAACCCCTCGATGCGAATGTCCATCCCGCCGCAAACGGAACGGCAGGATACCGGTCCGCGCAAGCACGATTTTGGCACACGGCGGCCGCAGCGGGTGTGGCGGGCGCAACGTAAGAGTTCACACGGCGAACACGGCGAGCCACGGCGAACACGGCGGGAAGAGGGGGTTACTTGGCCCCGACCCTGCATTCGGCACTTGGCAAGAAGTACGCCGTCTTTGCCCCGGAGCGGCGGCGAGAGGACTTGGCACTAAAGTTCCCGGCTACCGCCAACCGCCGCTCCGGGGCAAAGACGGCGTAGATTCCCGGCGTGCCCAACCCGCAGCCCTCATCGGTGGCATTCTTCCTTCCGCCGTGTTCGCCGTGGCCCGCCGTGTTCGCCGTGTGAACTCTTACGTTGTGCCCGCCAAATCGCCGTGCCCGCCGTATGACCCGACACCCGACACCCGACACCCTCACCAGAGTTCGGCTTTATTGGGGAACTGCTGCACCGCGCGGTCGTACCGCGTCGGCTCGAGCCACGGCAGAATCATGGCGAATAAGGGGTTGAGCCACGGCCGCGTCGCTCGTGCGTAGAGGTCGAGCGGTTCCAGATGCATGCGGAAGTGCAGCTTCGGATCATAGTTTAACGGGGCGCTGTGATAAGTGCGGCATCCGTTTTCCAGGGCCCAGATCACCGTGTCCCGCCAGGTCACGAAATAAAGGTGGCGGTCGAGGGCGACGGAATAATCAAGGCCGATGTAGTTGTCCTTGAGCACGCCGTTATGGACTAAACAGCAAGCGAAGGCCACGATGCGGTCCCCTTCCCGCCAGAGCAGAAAACGGGCACGATCAGGCAGGCGGCGCCCCAACTCGCTCAGGTAGGCAGCGTTCAGTTCCTCAAATTTCAGCTCTGAACGCTCGAGCACCGCGCGGTATAAGGGGACCAATTGGTCGACCCACGGCGTGACGTCGGACACCACGTCGAAGGCCAGCGGGGCGCCCTGCGCCGCCTTGCGAAACTTGCGGCGTAGATTTTTGCGATAGGCGTGGGACAGGCGTTTCGCCAGGTAATCCTCAAAGCTCTCGAAATCGAGCGTCAACCCGGTGGCGGGCATGCTGGGTACCCGGGTGAATCCGGATCGTTTCAGCGAATCGAGCACCGGGCGGTAAGCGGCCGGGAAATCCTTGAAAACGATTAGCGTGGCCCGGAGTTTGCGCCCGAGCGGCGGCAAAACTTCGCCCAGGGCCTGCGCGGTCCAGCCAACCTCCCCGCTGGTGACGTCCCGCCCGAGATCTCCCTCCCCGGCAGAAGAACCGATCATGACCATGCGAAGCTTGAGAAAGCCGGGAAAACGTTTGCGGACCCGTTCGACCGCTTGCCGAAACAGCGGCGGCATACCGGTAACGAGATCCTGCAGCACGACAAAAACCGGCTGCACCGCACGCGTCGTTTCGTCCGCCCCTTTCAGCAACAGGTACCGATGCTCGAACTGCGCACCGAGGGTATCCTGGGTCAGTTCATAATACCGGTGGTCAGTGATACGGTCCGCGAAGCTGCTTTCCCAGATCGCCTGGTCCTCCGGCGGCGCACGCTCGACCAGGACCGCGGTCCCGAATGATGCTTTGAAGCGCAACGGGAAGAAGTGTCGGATGTCGGGTGTCGGGTGTCGGGTGTCGGTCACGCGGCGGTCCACGGAGAGAACAGAACATCCGCAGAACACGCAGACAACGCAGAAAAGAGATCCATCCACAGATTACACAGATGGACGCACATGGAGGCGATGGCGTGGTCTTGTTCGCACTCTACTCGACACCCGGCACCCGGCACCCGGCACTCTCAATGGGCCAGGATCTTCGACAAGAACTGCCGGGCCCGTTCCGTACCCGGATCTTTGAAGAAGTCGTCTTTCGGGCGGTCCTCAACGATTTGGCCCTCGTCCATGAAGATGACGCGGTTGGCGACGCGCCGGGCGAACCCCATCTCGTGAGTGACGACCATCATGGTCATGCCCTCCTGGGCCAGGCGCACCATCACGTCGAGGACTTCCTTGATCATTTCCGGATCCAGGGCGGAGGTGGGTTCGTCGAAGAGCATGGCGATCGGATCCATGGCCAGGGCCCTGGCGATCGCGACCCGTTGTTGCTGCCCGCCGGAGAGCTGGGCCGGGTATTTCTGGGCGTGCGCCTTCAAGCCGACCACGTCGAGCAGCGCAAGACCTTTGTCGGTCGCATCCCGGCCTTTTCGCTTCAGCACCCGCTGTTGCGCGATCGTCAGGTTCTGCATCACCGTTAAATGCGGGAAGAGCTCGAAATGCTGGAAGACCATCCCGACGCGGGCGCGCAGCCGGGGTAAATTGGTCCGGCTATGGCCCACCGAGACGTTCTCGATGCGGATCTCGCCTTTCTGGAACGGCTCCAGTCCGTTCACGCACTTGATCAAGGTCGACTTGCCGCTGCCTGAGGGCCCGCAAACCACGACGACCTCCCCTTTCTCGACGCGCGTCGTGCAATCGCGCAAGACCTGAAACTCGCCGTACCACTTGGAGATATCCTGAATGGAGATCATAACGCGATTTTTTTCTGTAATACCCGCACGATGCCGGAGGCGGCAAAACAGACCACAAAATAGACCGCCCCGGCAAACAGGAGGAGCTCAACGATCGTGCCGTCGCGGTCTCCCGTCCGGTAAGCGACGCCGAAAAACTCGGAGAGCCCGATGACATAAACCAGCGAGGTATCCTGGAAGAGGATGATTGCCTGGGTAAGAAGCAGGGGCAACATCCGGCGGAACGCCTGGGGCAAGACAATCAGGCGCATGGTCTGGGCGCGTGACATACCCAGGGCCAGGCCGGCGGAAACCTGGCCGCGCGAAACGCTTTGGATGCCCGCACGAATGATTTCCGCGTAGTAAGACGCCTCAAAGAGCGAAAAAGCCACGAAAGCGGATACCAGCCGGATGTCGGCCCCTGGAGTCTTGAACAATGCCTGAATCAACTGGGGAACCAGCAGGTAGAACCAGAGCAGGACCATCACCAGCGGGATAGAACGGAACCCGTTGACGTACAAGGCCGCGATGCCGGACAGAATCCCGTTGCCGGACAAACGGGCCATGGCAATCAGGGTGCCCAGCAGGATCCCGACCAGGATGGCAATCCCGGTGATCGACAACGTGACCAGCATGCCACCCCACAAAAACGGCAGGGCGCCCGGGATCGAACTCCAGTCCAATGCCGGCATTTATTTATGGCCTCCAACCAGCCCGGGCAGGCGGGCTGCCCGTTCAAGGTAACGCGCCGCCAGCATGACGACGACGTTGATGACGGCGTACAGGAGGGTTACGGCGATAAAAGACTCGTACCAATGCGCGGTAAATTCCCCCAACTGCTGGCTTTGGCGGGAGAGTTCGACCAGACCGATGGTGGAAGCCACCGCCGAATTCTTAACGATATTCAGGAATTCGGAGGTCAACGTGGGAATGATGATGCGATAAGCCACCGGCAGCAGGATCAGGAGGTAAACCTGCGCGAGGTTAAAGCCGAGGGCGAGCCCGGCAGCCCGCTGGCCGCGGGGCAGCGAACCCAGGCCGGAACGCACCTGTTCGGCGACGCGGGCGCCGGTGAAAAAGCCGAGGCAGAGAACCCCCGCCACCGATTGCTGCAACAAGGGACTGAGGTCCTGCTTGAACCACGTTCCGATCCCGGGAACGAGCTCAGGCATTACAAAATACCAGAGGAACAGCTGGACCAGTAACGGAACGTTACGAAAGACCTCGACGTAAACGGCGGCAACGAACGGCAGGACGCGGCCCGGCAAGGTCCGCATGATCCCGGCGATCGATCCGACGGCGAAGGCGATCGCCCACCCGGCGATGGAAATAATCAAGGTCCACTGCAGCCCGACGAGCAGGAATTGAAAATACGTGCCGCTGCGATCGAACGCCGGCTGGCTGAAAATGCTCCAGTCCAGGCCCAGGAAAGTGTGCGAGGGAAAGCTCATGAAGTTCGCCGGCCTCGGTTCCCACACGGCGACCACAAAGGCAGATGGGAACCGAGGCCGGCGAACTTCATGAGCTTTCCCTCACACCTTCTTACTGGTAGGCTTGGTCGGTCGGATGCGCGAAGACCTCTTTGAGATCATCGCTCAAGGGCAGATCAAGGTTGAGGCCTTTGGGAGGTACCGGCGACTCGAACCATCTCTGATACAGTTTGGCGGCTGCACCGGAAGTTTCCGCTTCCGCAACCGCTGCGTCGACGACCTGCTTGAACCCGGGGTCGTCCTTCCGCAACGCCATCGCGTACGCCTCCTTCGACTGCGGCGTTCCCACGATGACCCAATCATCCGGCTTACGGGCCTTCGCGCGTTCGCCGGCCAGCAGGGCATCATCCATCATGAAGGCCGCCGCCCGCCCGCTTTGCAGCATCAGGAACGCTTCACCATGATCCTTTGCGCTGATGACGTTGATGCCGAGCCCCTTTCCATTCAACTCACGCAGAATGCGCTCCGACGTGGTGCCCGCCGTGGTGACGACGTTTTTGCCTTTGAGGTCAGGAAAATCCTGGATCCCCGAACCCTTCTTTACCAGCAGCCGCGTGCCGACGACGAAGGTGGTGTCGGAAAAGGCGACCTGTTTGGCTCGCTCGGCGTTATGAGTCGTGGAGCCTGCTTCCAGATCGACCGTGCCGTTCTGGACCAGGGGGATGCGGTTCTGCGAAGTGACCGGGGTGAGTTTCACCTGGAGCCCCGGCAGGTTGAGTTTTTTCTTAACGGCTTCCACGACGAGCATCGCCAAATCCTGGGAGTAACCCACGACCTGGTTTTTGTCGTCGTAATAGGAAAACGGGATGGACGACTCGCGATGGCCGATCACCATCACCCCCGTATCCTTGATCTTCTTCAAGGTGCCGGCAAGCTCCTCCGCGGCGGCGATGCCGGGCACCGCGGCAAACACCATCAGGCTGCCGGCAGCCAGCAAAAAACGTTTCATCGGCGGCTGGCGAGTTGCTCTTCGCGTTTGTGACGTTCGAGCACAAACGTGTTGTTATCGCCGTAAAGCCCCCACGGACCGGGCGGCACCTCGGTGAACTCGACGAATTTCCAATCCGTCGTGTCAGTGCTGGAAATCCCAAGGTAATCGCGCACGGCCGGGGAGACGTCGAGACCGGCCCCGCGGTTCAGGTTGGGCCGCGGCCGTTCCGACCCGAAAACGTATTCGACATGATCGGTACGGAACGGGCCGACATCCTCCCACTGGGCATAACACATTCTTTCGCCTTTGCGAATGGCCACCCAGCGATCTTTCAGAACCGTATGGCCAAATTGGACGAAAGCCGCTTTGAACCAGGGAATGAGTTGGCTGGCCTCAGGTTTGGTCCGGCCGCCGCTCACGTCGTTGTAAGGAAGGGCGATGTAGAACGGGTTCTGGCGCGGCACGAACGAGGCCGGGATAAATCCGCGCCGGCTCTCAGGATAATCGGTGCCGCCGAAATTCCGCGCCCAGTTGAGGTCCCAAGCGCTGGCGTAATTGGGGACCGGGTTATTGCCGGCGGGCATCTCACCCACCCAGAAGACGGTGGTCACGATGGCGTTGTGCCACGGGTACTTGCCGTCAAGGGGCGTGCCGGGCCGATTGCGCCAGGGGCTGGGCTGAATTTTAAAGAGCACTTCCTCGCGAAGTTTCATCGCGTTTTCGGTAAATTTAGCCGCGCGCTCATTCACTGACTGGCCGTGTACGATGCCCGAGATCAAACCACACACCAAAGTCAAGAATATTTGTCGCGTCATACCGGGAAGAGGCGGCGAACCTAGAGGCACCCCCGGGGTGTGTCAACCTTACAATCTATATACCTGCAGTCGGGTTTAACGCGGGGGAAGCCTTCGGCCGCCATCGTTTGAATAAATGCGGCCTTATGGCAAGAACTTTATGCAAGAACTTTATTTATGACGGCGCATTAATTTCCAAGTAAGTACGCGAAATTATCCGGCGCGTCTGAGGATCAAGTTGCTCGATGCGCATCTGCTTGAGCCACCATTTCCCGCCGATTCTCTGGCCGGAAATGAGTTCAAAACGTTTGATCAGTTGGCCTTGCCGGTTGAACCCTTCGGCCCGCATGAGAGCGCCGCCGTCTTTCTGAACCCACAAGCGCACCGACCCGTACTGGCTTTCGCTGCCGCCCGGCGGTTGGACAAGGATAATCCAGCAAGACACCGTCTTGACCGGCTGCTCTCCTTCAACCGTCGCGCGCCGCCAGTAAATGAATCGAAGGGACAGGTCCTCGTAGGTGAGATCGGAGTTGCGTACCGGCTGGAGCAACCGGCTACCGGTCAGCCGTTGAGATCCTGCCTGGGTTTCATCGCGCAGTTGAGACCCGGTTTCACCGAGGTCCAACGTCAGGGATTCCCTCGGGTTGTCGAACTCGTAGGTGACCTGCGCGCCGCGCAGCCGTAGCCGGAAGGGGATCACGGTTCCGTCCGCCAGGCGCAATTGGCCCGTCAAATCTTCGTTGAGCTGGCCCTGCGCGGCGCGGATCTGGTCCAGAATGGCGTGTGCGTCTTGCTGAGCCAGCGCTGCCGGCAAGTAGCTGAGGGCCGCGCAGCACAGCAGCAGGCACAGGAGATTCTTTACTTGTCTCATAAAAACGGTGTTTTAGCTTACCCGTCCCGCCTCATGCCGCATGGACAAAACGCTGCTGCTCCTGATCAACCGCGACTGGACAAACCCCGCGTTGGATTCCCTGATGGCCACGATCACGAACTTCTCGGTCTGGCTGCCGCTGCTGGTCCTGGCGGGCCTCCTGCTGTTATGGAAAGGCGGGGTTCGAATGCGTAGCTTCGTCGTTGTGACCCTGGTGTCGGTGGGATTGACGGATGGGGTTTTTACCCAATTCACCAAAAAATGGGTCCACCGGGCGCGGCCGCACGAAGCGCTTGCCGGCGTGCGGGAGGTAAGCCTGCGGCACACGCATCCGGCATTCTTCGGGGCGCTGCAACCCCCGCGGGTGGAATACTCGCCCGCGCCGCAAACACCATTGCAGGACGGCGGCCGTTCGTTTCCTTCAGGGCACGCCATGAATAACGCGGTCATTGCCACGACCGCGGTCCTGTTTTTCAGACGGTGGGGCTGGCTCTACGCGGCGCCGGCGGCACTGGTGGCCTATTCCCGGGTTTACTGCGGTTCGCATTGGCCGAGCGACGTGGCGGTTTCCGCGGCGCTCGGTATCGTGTTTGCCTGGCTGTTGGCGCAGATCTACGGGCGCCTGTATCAGGGGCTCGGCCCGAGGTGGTTTGCCGACTGGTTCCGCCGCCACCCGGACCTCATCCCGGGGCCGTGCCCATGAGATTGCGGTTCTTGTTTGTCTTGCTGTTTCTGCTCGCCCTGACGGCCTTGCGCTGGGTGTTGGCGGCAAATTACGAATTGTCTCCTGACGAAGCCTACTACACCCTTTGGGCTCAGCACCCGGACCTCAGCTATTACAGCAAAGGTCCGGGCGTCGCCCTGACCATCCTGGCGGGCACCACCCTCTGGGGCGCCACCGAGTTCGGCGTCCGTTTTTTTTCCCCGCTGCTCGGCCTGGGAACTTCCCTGCTGGTCTATTTTCTGGCCCGGCGTCTTTACCGTGAAAGCGTGGCGTTCTGGGCCACGATCGCGTTGAACATGGTGCCGATTTTCAACGTGGGCTCAATCGTCATGACCATTGATCCCCTTTCCATTTTCTTCTGGGCGGCCGCCCTGGTCACGTTCTGGCTCGCCCTGGAGCGCAGCCCTCGCTTTTGCTGGTGGTGGCCCTTCACCGGGGCGCTTATTGGCGCCGGGTTCCTGGCGAAGTACACCAACGCGTTTCAGCTGTTCTCCGCCTTGTTTTTCCTGGCGGTCATGCCGAAATACCGCGGAGAACTCCGCCGGCCCGGTTTTTATTCGTTGCTGCTCGGGTTTATGCCGTTTCTGCTGCCGCCGTTGATCTGGAATCAGCAGCACGAGTGGATCACCCTGGAACATTTGTCCCAACGGGGCGGGCTGGATCATCCATTCGGCATACACTTGTCGCAAACCGGCCAGTTCCTGGGCGCTCATCTGGGGGTTTATTCGCCCCTTTTGTTCATCGGTTTTCTGGCCGCCTTCTTCGGATCGATCCCTAAAGCGTCTCAAAGCGGCCGGGTTTGTTTTCTGCTCAGTTTCACCTGGCCGCTCCTGGCCACCTACTTCATTCTGGCACTTAACCGGGCGGGCGAACCGAACTGGACGGCGCCCGCCTTTGTCAGCCTGGGGATCCTGGCGGCAGCGCAGTGGCTGCGCTGGTCGCGAAGCCGTAAACCGGCCGGCCGTTTCTGTCTGGCGGCGCTCGGGCTGGGAGCGGTCGTCACCCTGTTTACCCTGGAAACGGATCTGGTGCGGATACTGGGTTATCGGTGGCCTTATGCGCTTGACCCGAGTTCGCGGTTACGAGGCTGGAGGTCGTTGACGGAAAGTGTCGAGGCATTCCGGCAAGGGTTTGAGCAAAAGCTCGGCGAAAAAGTTTTCCTCATCGGAAACAAATATCAAACCGCCTCGATGCTCGCCTTTTACCTGAAAGACAAGTGCCTGGAGGGACCCGGACACCCGCCGGTGTATATCCCGGAGTCTCAGGACATCGAGAATGAATTTTCGTTTTGGCCTCGGTACGACGAATTTGTCGACGCGCCGCCTCCGGCGAACCGGGCTGAATCGCTTTTTACGGAGCAGGCCGGGATCAATCCGTTTATGAACCGGTCGGCGCTTTTCATTACTGACCGGCCGGCCGGCGGACCGCCCCAGGCGATCCAGGGGGCGTTTTCGCGCTGGGAACTGGTGGCGGTGTTCGCCCTGGAACGCCGTAACCTGCCGTTACGTCAGTTGCGGATCTTCGCGTGCTACCAGTACCAAACGTTGCCGTTGTGATGGTTGAGCTGTCCGTGATAATTCCGGTCTACAACGAGGCGGATAGCCTCCCGCAGCTCCAGGAAGAGCTCGGCCGAACGCTTGCCCCTTACGCGCACGAGTTGATCTTCGTGGATGACGGCTCGACTGACCGGAGCCGGGAACGCATCAACCGCGAACCCAACGTGCGCGTGCTGGCGTTTGAACGAAACAGCGGGCAAAGCGCCGCGATGTACGCCGGGCTCATGGCGGCGCACGGGCGCATCCTGGTCCTGATCGACAGCGACCTGCAGAATGATCCGGCGGATATCCCGCGCCTGCTGGCGCAAATTGATGCCGGAGCAGATCTGGTGTGCGGTTACCGTGCCAAACGGAAGGACACGTGGTTCAAGCGGGTGCAAAGCCGGATTGCCAACGGCGTTCGCAGCCGGTTTACCGGTGACGGCGTCCGTGATACCGGGTGCACCCTGAAAGCGATGCGCGCGGAGTGCCGGGAAGCCCTGGTCCTGTTTTACGGCATGCACCGGTTTATTCCGGCCTTGATCAAGGGCCTGGGTTATAAGGTTGTCGAGATCCCGGTCAACCATCGGCCCCGCCGGCATGGCGTGAGCAAATACACCTTCGGTGCTCGCGCCGTGCGTGCCACAGTCGATATGTTCGGGGTACGCTGGCTTGTGAGCCGGCAGGTGCGAATCCGCTTCAAGCCCGCCGGCCCGGGATCGCAAGCGGGATAGAACCGTACCCTTTGAGGGGGGCGAACCTTGGTTAACACTGCTTCGCCGGCGGCAGCGACCGAAGGTGAAGCAGTACGGAACGACCAAGTTTCTTCATATGAGCACGTTTGACGATCTGACAGACCAGACCTTCCCTTCCATCTTCGGGCGCAAGGTCATTGATGAACGCGGTGACGACATCGGCACCCTGGATGCATTGTGGACCGGCGAGGACACGGGAAAAGTTGAGTTTCTGGGAGTGAAAACCGGGTGGATTTTCGGCAAGACTCACATCGTGCCGGCTCACAGCGCCGAACTGCAGGAAGATCATGTCCGCGTGCCGTACCAGGCGGATTTTGTGAAGGATGCGCCCAGTTTCCCGGCGCACGAAGAGCTCTCCTCTGCACAGGAGGACGAAGTATACGATTATTACGGGATCACCAGGGAAGAAGCGGAAGCGACCACCGGCGAGACGTTTCCCACGGCCGGAGAAGCCGGTGGGGACGCGGGAACCCTGGCCGGGACGACGGGAACGGGTTTGCGGGCCGAACGTGAGGACTCGGTTGAAAACCCGGTGGTGGGACGCGGGCCGGCTGGTGCACGGGAACCGATCGGGGAACCCACGGTTCCGGGCGTGCGCAGCTCGGCAATGCCGGGTGACCGGGACATTTCCGATGAACGCGGCGATTTGATCGGGCAACCAGGTGCGGGAACAGGGAGCATCGCGGAAACGGAGCGGCCGTCTGGAGGGCCGGCCATCGCCCCGGGAATGGATATTGCCCCCGAAGCGGGACCGTCAGGGGCAGGGACGCGCGACCTTGGGGTCGGCCGGGTCCGGCTCCGGAAATTCTGGCGCGGTGAGCGCGACGAAGTGTTGAGCGAGGTGGAACGTGAACCCTCCGCCGACCAAACCCGCACCGGGAGAGGTTTGGAGGATACGGGTCAGGCCGGCCTGCTCGAACCCACCGGCGCTGCCGGCACCGGCACGGGCGCAGGGACAGCCGGAGCCGGATCAAGCGGGCTGACCGGGGCGGAATCGGAAGCTGAACGGGGCCGCGAACGCGAACGGCTCGACCGGTAGGAGCGGGTGCCGAGTGTCGAGTGTCGAGTTTCGGGTAGAATTTGGCCTTCGGGAGTGTTTGGAGAAGGGTAACTCCAGGTGTTGCGCTTGAAGGAGAGGTGCCGGCTGGATCGGCTCCGGTACCTCGGCTCTGGAAGGGGTTGAAAATGAAAAGCCCGGCCGTGCGGCCGGGCTTTTCGCATCTTAACCGGTTACCGGCAGTGATGGTTCCTTGCTAAGCCAGGGCCGCTTGTGCTGCGGCCAGCCGCGCCACCGGCACCCGGAAGGGGCTGCAGCTGACGTAATCCAGCCCGATCCGGTGACAGAACTTCACGCTTTCGGGATCGCCGCCGTGTTCGCCGCAGATGCCGAGCTTGATGTCGGGCCTCGTCTTGTGGGCCTGGTCGCGAGCCATTTCCATCAGCCTGCCTACGCCGGCCTGATCGATCGTGGCAAACGGGTTGTTCCTCACGACCTCGACCTCCTGGTAGTGCGGCAGGAAGCTTCCGGAATCGTCCCGGCTCATGCCGAGGGTCGTCTGGGTGAGGTCATTGGTGCCGAAACTGAAGAACTGCGCATCCCGGGCGATTTCATCAGCCACGACCGCCGCGCGCGGGATCTCGATCATGGTACCGACCAGGTAATTAAACCTGGCTTTGGCTGCCTTGCCGACCTCAGCCGCCACCCGATGGATCAGCTCGATCTGCAGCTTGAGTTCCTTCGAAAAACCGATCAACGGGACCATGATTTCGACGCGCACTTTTGTGCCCTTCTTTTGCGCCTCTGCGGCCGCCTCAAAGATCGCCCTCGCCTGCATTTCCGTGATTTCGGGATAGACGACCCCCAAACGGCATCCCCGGAAGCCCAGCATGGGGTTGAATTCGTGTAACTGCTGCACGCGCCGGGTGATTTTTTCAACGGGCACCCCGAGCTTGTCCGCCAATTCTCTTTGCTGGGCCTCGGCGTGGGGCAGGAACTCGTGCAAGGGAGGATCCAGCAGACGGATCGTCGCGGGCAAGCCCTTCAATTCAGTAAAGATACCAACGAAATCCTGGCGTTGGAACGGCAGCAGTTTCGCCAGGGCCTGCTTTCGTTCCTCGAGCGACTCGGCCAGGATCATCTCCCGCATCGCATCAATGCGATCACCTTCGAAGAACATGTGTTCCGTGCGGCAAAGGCCGATGCCTTTGGCCCCGAAGGCGAGGGCGGTAGCGACTTGCTCCGGCGTGTCGGCGTTGGTACGAACGTCCAGACGGCTGGCTTTATCGGCCCAGCCCAGGAGCGAGGCAAATTCCTGGTAAACCTGGCTCTTTTTCGGGTCGAGCTTTTTCTCGACCAGCACCTGGACAACTTCGGACGCCGCGGTTTCAACCTGGCCGGCATAAACCTCGCCTGCGGTACCGTCGATCGAGATGTAATCACCCTGCTTGAGGGTCACATCGCCGGCCGTCACCGTTTGTGCGGCGTAATCGATCTTGAGCGCCGATGCGCCGCAGACGCACACCTTACCCATCTGACGCGCAACCAGCGCGGCGTGCGAAGAAACCCCGCCGCGTGCGGTGAGGATGCCTTCGGCCGCGATCATCCCGCGCAAATCTTCCGGTGAAGTTTCAATCCGGACGAGGACCACGCGTTCGCCTTTATGAGCCAGATCCACGGCATCTTTCGCGTTGAACACCACCCGGCCGCTGGCAGCGCCGGGCCCGGCAGCCAGACCCGTGGCGATCTTCCGAGCATTCTTTACGCTCTGCCGGTCAAAGATCGGTGCGAGCAGATGCGAGAGCGAATCGGCCGGGATCCGTTTAATGGCGTCCTCACGGCTGATCAGCTTCTCACCAACCATATCCGTAGCGATGCGGACCGCCGCCAGGCCCGTCCGTTTACCGTTACGGGTCTGGAGGATATAAAGCTTGTTTTCTTCAACGGTGAACTCGAGGTCCTGCATATCGCGAAAATGCTTTTCAAGCAGGTCGCGCACCGTCAGCAGTTCTTTGTGAGCCGCCGGCATCTCTTCGGCCAGCTGCGCCACCGGGTGCGGCGTGCGAACCCCGGCCACAACGTCCTCGCCTTGCGCGTTAATCAGGTACTCGCCGTAGAAAACTTTTTCGCCCGTCGCCGGATCGCGCGTAAACGCCACGCCCGTCGCGCTGGTATCCCCGCGGTTGCCAAACACCATGGTTTGGACGTTTACCGCCGTACCCCACTCATGCGGAATACCGTACTTGCGGCGATAGACGATGGCGCGGTCGTTATTCCAGGACCCGAAGACGGCGCCGATTGACCCCCACAATTGCTGGCGCGGGTCCTGCGGGAAAACCTTGCCCGTTCGCTCCTTGATCAGCTGTTTGAACCGCTCGACGAGGCTCTTGAGGTGCTCAACGGTCAGGTCGGTATCCCTATCTACCCCGGCCTCATGTTTGACCTCTTCGATCACGGTTTCAAAAGGCTCATGCTCCTCCCCTGCCCGCTTCTGCACGCCCATCACCACATCGCCGTACATCTGAAGAAAGCGCCGGTACGAATCCCATGCGAACCGCGGGTTACCGCTCTTTTCGGCGACGATCTCCACCACGTCGTCATTCATGCCGAGGTTCAGGATTGTGTCCATCATGCCCGGCATCGAATCGCGGGCACCGGACCGGACCGAGAGGAGAAGCGGGTTATTGCGATCCCCCAGCTTTTTGCCCACGGATTTTTCGACCTTGGCCAGGGCGGCCTCAACCTGGTCCTCGAGCTCAGGCGGATAACTCTTTTTGTTCTCGTAGAAGTAAGTACAAACTTCGGTTGTGATCGTGAAGCCGGGAGGTACCGGCAACCCGATGCGCGTCATCTCCGCCAGGTTCGCTCCTTTGCCACCCAAAAGGGCCCGCATCTTGCCATCACCATCCGCCTTTCCGTCCCCGAAATAGTAAACATACCGAATCCGTTTGGCGGGTTTCAGATTTTCGGCCGTTGGCTTGGACTTTTGAGGCGATTTAGAAGGCTGGGGCGCTTTTTTGGCCGCGCTCTTCTTCTTCAATGTCGTTGGCATATTTCGATTAAATTTTTCTAAGAGGATCTGATCCGGGCGGCCAGGCTGAGCCACCAGCTAAAAAAACTAACAAAGCTTGTAAACGTGTCAACGCAGGAGCGCAGTGCAGAAGGTCGTCTACCTACCGGCCGTGATTCGAACGGGACCGGCATTTCAGGTTCTCCGCCTTGGAAGCAATGGGTTGGGTAGGCGGATCGAGAAGTAAGACCGATGGTGGCCCGGAACCCAATGGCGGGATATAGACGGTTATCTATCCCTCTGAGTAATTTCCCACCTAATTGGATCCGGGTACAGCTCTAACCGCCGAAGACACGGCGGTCCCGAAAAACGGGCCAGACGCCTCTGCCCGCGCCTTTGCGGTCGACACCTTACGAAGCGGCCGGAACCCTTTCCGCCGACTGGATAACCTCACCAGCCGCCGACATGAAATCATCCAGCCCGGTGCTGGGAATAATGATCGTGTTCCGCCGTCCGTGCGCTTCTTCGGTGATCCGCATAAAGCGGCCCCTTTCGTTCTCTCGAAATTCGATGAAAAAATGCTTGCGTTCGACCTGCAACTCGCGCGTGACAATTACGTTGTCCATGACGTTTCGGGGAATCCAATAACCTTTTAACACCAACCCACCACAGCGAAGGGAGAATCTTGTTAATTGGCACAAAACCGCCGCAGAGTAAATGAGATTTTGGCTCGTGGAGGGGCGGGGCGGCGATGGGACACCGGCGCGGACCGGCCCTATCTCCGATGTGAGTGAGCACCTATTCGCGGTGCGCCGGTCCGGACCGCCGCCCACCCTTTGGGGCGGGCGCTTTGCTGAGCAATGCAAAGTCGACCTGTTGTTTAAATGCGTCAACGCGGCTAACCCGTACCTCGAGGCGATCACCCGTCCGGAAGGTCATCCGGGTGCGCCGCCCGATGAGTTGGCGCCGGGCGGCGTCGAAGCTGAAGAAGTCGTCGTCGAGGCTGGAAAGGTGAACCAGGCCGGTCACCAGCAGGTCCGGGAGTTCGACGATCAGACCGTAGTTGCGCACGTCGGTGACGATGGCCGGAAAACGGTGGGGCGTACGCAGCAGCTTCTGGAGGTACTCCAGCTTTTTGAGCCGGACGGCCTCGCGTTCCGCGTCTGCCGCAACCCGTTCGGTATTTGAAATGTGCTCGCAAACGTCGGGAAGCTGGCGCGAGTTCGGCACTTGCGACTTCCATCCCGGCGCCTGGATCAGCGCGTTGAAAGCCCGGTGGACAATCAGGTCGGCATACCGCCGGATCGGGCTGGTGAAGTGGGTGTAATCGGCCTTGGCCAAACCGTAATGCCCCAGCGGCTCCGGCGAATACGCCGCCTTGCGCAAACTGCGGAGTAACCCCACCCGCAGCGCCGCCGCTTCCGGACGCTCGGCAATCCGGTCGAGCAGACGCTGGACTTCGCGCCGGTGGGTAAGGTCGCCTACCGGAATGCCGTAAAACTTCACTAACTCCCGGTACTCCTCCAGCTTCGCCGGGTCCGGATCCTCGTGGATCCGGTAGGCAGACGGCAGGAGCCGTTCCCTGGTTGCGCGGGCCACCATCTCGTTGGCCAGCAGCATGAATTCCTCGATGAGTTGGTGCGATTCGTCGTACACCTCCCGCTCCACGGCGATCGGTTCGCCCCGCGCGTTCACCCGAACCCGAACCTCCGGCATTTCCAAATCGAGCGCTCCCTCCCGAAACCGTTGTTTTCGCAACCGGGAAGCAATGCTCCAGGCCAGCGCCAAATGCCCGGAAAAGGCATCCCCGTCAGGTTCCCGCAGCAAGCGGCTCGCGTCCTCATACGTAAACCGGCGGTGACTGGAGATGATCGTCGCGGCGAACCGTACGTTCTGGGGCCGGAAATGCCGATCGAAATTTACGAACACGCTCTTGGTGAGGTGCTCTTCATCCGGACGCAGGCTGCAGACGCCATTGGAAAGCCGTTCCGGCAACATCGGCAGGACGCGATCGGGGAAATACACGCTGTTGCCGCGGCGCCGGGCCTCGCGATCGAGCGCCGAATGGGGCCGCACAAAAAACGAGACGTCAGCGATGTGAATCCCGACCTCCCAGCCGCTGCCGTGCGGCACCACGTGGATCGCGTCGTCAAAGTCCCGCGCATCCACGGGGTCGATCGTGAACACCGGCAACGACTGCAGACCTTCGCGGTGCTCCCTTTCCCGCTCGGGCAAGTCAAAGGCTATCCGCTCGGCTTCGCGAAGCACGTCCGCCGGAAATTCCGTCGGCAGATCGTGTTTCCGGATGATCGAAAGGATATCGACCCCGGGCGCCCCGGCCGGGCCGAGCACTTCAACGATTTGTCCCTCGGGGTTGACGTGGCGGTGCTCCCAGGGATCCAGCCGGACCACAACCTTGTCGTTCACTGACGGCGGCTTGGCCATCCCGTCCAACCGGACGTAGATGTCGTGGACCAATGCCGGGTTGTCCGGCACGACGTAAAAAAAGTGCCGGGATTGCTGCAGGGTACCGACTACCGTTTCGTTCGCCCGTTCCAATATCCGGATGATCCGGCCCGAACGGGCGGCGCGCCGGCGAAGGGTCGGCAGTTCCCCGGAATCATCCCGGATGATGCGCGCGACGACGCGGTCGCCGTGCATGGCCGTCCCCATGTTGTCGGCGGAGACGTAGACGTCGCCCAGACCGTCGCCGGTTTCATTCAGGATATAACCGAAGCCCTGGGGGTTTGCCTGCAGCACGCCGGTAAACAGGTCGGCATCGCCGGGCAGAACGTACCGCTCTTTCCGGATCCGCGCGATCCGGCCCTCGGCTTCCAGACGCTGCAGCAGCTTGCGAAAGGCGGACCGTTCCTCCACGGGCACCCGCAGCTTCTTCGCCAGATCGGTCTTGGCCAACGGCTGGTACTTGGGCTGCATCAGCAGATGCAGGAGCCGTGCTTCAAGGGGTTCCGGGTCGCGCGCCATGGGTTTTAAAACGTCCTGAGATCGTATTGATCGTTGTCCTTATCCTCTACTACTTCGGACGGCGGACCTTTTACGAGGCAACATTTCGTGATTGGCAAAGCTGAAATTGCCGTCCATATTGCGGACCTCACAGCGCTGCGGGTGTAGTTCAATGGTAGAACGGCAGCTTCCCAAGCTGCATACGAGGGTTCGATTCCCTTCACCCGCTCCACTCCTTCATTTCCAAGGACTTACGTAGATTCGGCCTCGAAAACGTGTGTAAGTCATAAAAGAAGTCATAATACCAAGCCTCGTATTCGGTTGCGGACGGGGCTGGGTGGATCCGGGACAGTTGGATGACGGGTCATCGGACCCGCCAATGTAGGCGCGTGGCCTTCCCCAAGGGTGAATGGCCAACGTAAGCTCCCGAAGGCCAACGCAGTTCGCCGTTCCGTGGAGTTCGTACAGACTGCCGAAGGTGGCGGTCTCGATTTATAAGAGCAGATACCACGGCTTACGCGCTTGTGAGCGTATGGACCGTGTCGGTCAGGAAGCGGCGAAATGATTGGTTCTGAAAAAACTGTTTGTAAAGTTCCGTGTCATCCTTAAGCAGCGCCACAACCACTCGTTCAAGCGCCTTGTCGTGCTCCAAGCGCGCCGTGCTCGGCGTGTTCTTCTTGGCGTTCTGGTACGCCTGGTCGCCGGCAACTTTGGGCGCAATGTCTTCTTTGATCGGCTTGGCAACCCGGTCAGCGTCCGTAAACAGGGTCCCGAACTGGTCATTGAACGTCTTAAGGATGTTGCTCAGGCGATCCAGCTCCACCTCGGCCTTACGCCCGCCGCCGCTCGTCGGCACCGGTTCGATCTCGGCACCCTCGTCGGGCAGCAGGATTCTCATCGCAGCCTTCTTTTCGGCGCGGTAGCTGTCCATGTCGATGGACTCCAAGATGCCTTTGGACAAGTCTTCTTCTTTCGGGGCGGGCAGCTTCGGAACCAGGAAATTCAGGAAAATCGAAAGCTTTTCCCAGTCGGCAGTCGTATACGGCAGGATCGAGGCCAGGAAGTCATAGGTGCGGACGAACGCCTTGGCTTTGCCTTTGAAATCGACCTGGCCATCCTCGTCCAGTTGCTCTTTATAAACGGCAACGCACCGGTCGAGGATCGGGTCGAGTTTATCACGTACCGCATTCTCGAGGTAAAACGCCACAAACGCGTTGATCTCGTCGGGTGCGTAGAGTTGGTAACCGTCCAGCGCCGCCTTGAGGTCGTGCAGTTTGTTGGGATCCGTTTCCTCGCTGAGGACCGTGGTTCGGTAATAATCGGAGAACGCCTTGGTGATCGTGTCAACGTCGTTCAGGAAATCGAGGACAAACACGTCGTGCTTCTGTGGATGCGCCCGGTTCAGGCGTGAGAGCGTCTGCACGGCTTTAATGCCGGCCAGGGACTTGTCCACGTACATGGTGTGCAAAAGCGGCTCATCATAACCGGTCTGGAACTTATCCGCGCAGATCAGGAACCGATACGGATCCTCCTGGATCCGGTCAGCGATTGCTGAGCTCGGAAAACCGTTCAGCGAGGCTTCGGTGACCTTTACTCCCTTGAATTCGGGCTCGCCGGAAAAGGCGATGATTGCCTGATACAGACTCTTCCGCTCCTGGAGGTAACCGCGGATCGCATACAAATATTGGATCGCCCGTTCGATACCGCTGCAAACCACCATTGCCCGTGCTTGGCCGCCGATCTTGTTTAAGGCGAGCACCTGTTCGTGGAAGTGGTCGACCATGACCTCGGCCTTCAGCCGGATGGCGTGATCGTGGCTTTCGACGTAGCGGCGCAGCTCCTTATTTGCCTTTTTGGTGTCAAACTCCGGGTCGCTCTCGACCGTTTTCACCAGCTTGTAATAGCTGTTGACCGGGGTATAGCTCTTGAGTACGTCCAGGATGAATCCTTCCTGGATGGCCTGTTTCATGGTGTAGCTGTGGAACGGCCGGCGCCGCACCTTGCCGTCAGTGGTGGGCTCGGGCTCGCCGAAGATTTCGAGCGTTTTGTTCTTCGGGGTCGCGGTAAACGCAAAATAGCTGGCGTTCGTCAGCATCTTTCGCGCCTCCATGCGCTCTTGAAGCGCGTCGTTGACCGTGTCCTCCGGGTCGGTGAGGGCCTCACTCATCGCCGTGGAGGTTTTACCGCCCTGGCTGGAATGCGCCTCGTCGATGATGATCGCGAAGGTGCGGCCTCGGTGTTCGTCGCCGATCTCGTCGAGTATAAACGGGAACTTCTGGACTGTAGAAATGATGATCTTCTTCCCGCCCTCAATGTACTTTCGCAAGTCGCCCGAATGCCCTGCGTGACCGACAGTCGCACCCACCTGAGCGAACTGCTTGATTGTGGCCTCGATCTGCTGGTCAAGGATGCGCCGGTCGGTCACGACGATGATCGAATTGAAGACTTCTTTCCCATCCTTGCGCGCACCGATGAGCTGATGCGCCAGCCAGGCAATAGAATTCGATTTGCCGCTGCCGGCCGAATGCTGGATGAGGTAGCGGCGGCCGGCACCGTGCTCGGTCACGTCGGCCAGAAGCCGCCGGACGACGTCGAGTTGATGGAAACGCGGAAAAACCTGCTTCCATTTCTTCTTGCCGGTCTTTTCGTTCTTTTCCTCGATGACCTGAGCGTAGTTTTCGAGAATGTCCGTCAGACTCCGCGGCGTGAGGAGGCATTTCCAGAGGTAATCCGTCTTTAGCCCGTCCGGGTTCGGCGGGTTACCGGCGCCGTCGTTCCAGCCCTGGTTATGCGGCAAAAACCAGGAGCCTTTACCCCTCAGGTCGGTACACATGCGCACCTCCTGGTCATCCACCGCAAAATGCACCACGGAGCGCCCAAACTGAAAGAGCAGTTCGCGAGGGTCACGATCGCGCCGGTATTGCTCAACGGCATCTTCCACCGTCTGCTTGGTCAGGCTGTTCTTCAGCTCAAAAGTAGCCACCGGCAGGCCGTTTATGAACAAACACAGGTCCAAGGCCCACCGGCTTTGGTCGAGGCTGTAACGGAGCTGCCTGGTCACGCTGAAACGGTTCGCCGCGTGCCGCGCCTCGGCTTTGGTGTTCCCCGGCGAGGGCATCCCGTAAAACAGATCGACCGCCACTGGCCCGTGCTTGATGCCGTGCCGCAGGACGTCGATCACGCCGCGCCTGGTGATTTCCGACTGCACGCGCGCGAGGAACTTGAGGCGTGCGGGGTTCTTTGAGTCGGTGTAGCTGGTGATCCCCAGCTTCTTGACTTCTTCAGGCTGGGTCGCCGCGAGGAACATAAAGAGTTGCACCGCGTCGAGCGCGTGGGTCCGGTCGTAATCGCTGCTCCGGCCTGCAATCCAGCCGGTGCCACCCGGTAACGCTGCAGGTGCCTCCTGCACCGCTTCAGCGCCGTTGTCAGCGAAAAGCCCATCCGTTCCAGTCATGTGGCGGATGATGAGGCTCTCCAGGCCCCGCTCAGAGGTATCGGTTGTGGGCATCGCTGATTAGGGTGATGTCGTGTAGATGGTCCGGTAGGCACCGATCACGCTGTGATGTTCTCCTCGTCCAACGCGGACGATGCGCCTTCAACCGTGTCGTCCGCCTCATCCATTGCCGTAAATTCCTCGGTTTCCGGCTCAGCAGGCAGGTGGCGAGCGGCTTCGCGCACGTCCAGCTTGCCTGTCACCACGTCTGTGATGAGCCGGGTCCGGTATTCACGCAGCAAGGCAATTTCACGCTCGATGTGGCGAATAGCGGTGGTGACTGGGCTTACCGCCACTTCCAGACCGCGCAGCATTGCATCTTGCTCATCCACGCTCGGCAGAAGCACGCGAAACTGACCGATGGTGGTCTTGTTGGTCGAGGCGAGATTGGTGGTCTGTTTAGCCGTGCGCAGAAAATAGAGCTTTGCGTAATGCGACCCCAGGAGCGCAGCGAGGAAATGCGGGCGTAGTCGGTCGCTATTCGGCCTCACTGCAAAGACATGATTTTGATGAAGGCATGGGCTGATTTCGCCATTCCAAATGCAGCCGCGACCAAGTTTGTCCGGGTCTCCGCCTTCAGTCATTAGAACGTCACCCTTCTGAAGCATTGAACGTTTCGCTTCGTGAGAAGGCAGGCGCAGAGTTTTCACTGTTAAAAGGTCGAGCCTGCCAGCCTGGACATTCGCAACACGCAGATACGGAAACTCAGTCAAGTCTTCACCGATGTAGAGCTTGCCGAGAGTCACGCCTGATTGAATGGTGCAGATGCTCTTGAGCGGAACCAATTCCCAATGTTGCGGGATCTCGCCGAGCCAAGGGATGCCGGAGGGTTTGTATTCCGGGTAAGGCTTGAGGCCATGGATCATGGCTGGCTCCGTTTCCACGCGACGGCCTCAAGGCGCGGGCAAACGCTTAAATAAGGAAGTTCTTTATTCTGAGGTATTTGTGCGTAAAGCGGTGGTTTCATTTGGGTTGCGCTTAAATAAATTTTTAGGCCCAATAGGGGAGATAGCGCGCGAATTTCCGAGAAGCGCCGACTTTTTCGTCCGGCTTGATGACTCCGGTTTCGATGGCCGCGGCAATGACCTGGGAGACGCTGGCGCTCTTGCTCTCCGCTAAGTGAAAACGCTCACGAAGAGATTGATTGGTCATTCGTTCGCCCATTACCCACTTAAGAGCACAGTGCTGGTAACAGGCGCGGATACGGTCGTCCCGGTCCATCTCTTCGAAATCTCTCGGGCCAAAAATCACTACAACAGTGCGGCGGTGACCGGTGCGGAAATCTGGAGCGGGGAGCTGATAAACCTCTGCCGCATGGACCACCTTGTCGATACCACTGCTCTTCTCCTCGCAGATACGCATGCGGCGCATCAAGTCGGCCAAGCGTTCATTACGAGACTGGTAACCGTCGATGAACCGCTCGACCGGGACTACGGGTTCGCCGGGATTGGAAATTTCGATGCGGTCACCATAAATCTCCACCATCATGGACGCTCCAGTGATGCGAAAGTCCTGGTGGATGAGAGCGTTGGCCACTAACTCACGGATGGTGATCTCCGGCACGAGTTTGACCTCTTTTCTCAAAGCGTCCTCGATCACTTCGTTCTGCGGGAGTTGCCCCATGATGAACCGGACAAGTCCCTGAAAGCCCGCGGCGTAACCCCTGGTGCCAAGTTGGTCCAACTTGGTGTCGAGCTTCGAGGTACCGGTGTAAACCACCACGCGTGGAGCTTTCCGGGAAATGTCCGGGAAATCTTGCAGCCGCTTGGCCAACAGGAGTGCACCGAGCCGTCGGATCGTGTAGGCGCTGCCGTCAAACTCCACCAAGCGCTCTTGAACGAGGCGGTCGAGCACGCCTTTTTGTTCGGAGGGGTAAGGCAGCTTCAGCAATTCAAAAAACGACTGGGTATCCAGCAATTCCACAACTTGCTGGGCGTCCAGTTGCTGTTGGGTGCTTTCTTCCAGCCAGTCCGGTTCGCCCTCGGCGAAGATGCGGCGCAACTGATCTTCGCTCATGGGTACTAGCCTCTCCCCTGACCGCATGAGGTAAGCTCCATCCAGATGGTAAGCCGTCCCGCGAGGTCGCGATGGAATGCGAAACACGACGACGCGTCCGTCGGGATGGTTCACCTCATCAACATCGACGCGAAATCCAAGTGTTTGGAACAGCTTCTCCGCCATGTTGACGGGATCGTTTACAGCGGCGGTACCGACGACGGGACGCGGCGGCTCGTCAGCCACTCCAAGCAGCAGCTGGCCACCACCTTCGTTGGCGAGAGCAATGCAATATTTGCAAGTCTTGTGATAATCGAAGCCAGTTTTTGCTTCCTTGAATTCAAGACGCTGGTGTTCGGAGGATGCGCTGCGCCAAAGGTCAATCTGTGCTGGGGTCGTGCTCACAGATGGCCTCCCTTCACAATCTCGGAGAGCAGTCCCTCGGTTTCCTTTTCGAGCGCCAGGATGTCGGCCCGGATTTCGTCCAGCGTGCGGAGCGGCTGAGGCTTGTAAAAGTGGCGGGTGAAGCTGATTTCGTAGCCGATCTGGGTTTTGCTTTCGTCGAACCAGGCATCGTGCGTGTAGGGCAGGACTTCCCGCCGAAGGAAAGCTTCGATGCCGCCCGGCTTCAGCAGCGGCACCTGTTCGGTGTCGCGCAGCTCGCTGTCCGGTTCGTATTCCACGACGCAGGTGCGCCCATCCACCTCGGCCTCGTACCGGCCGTGGAGCGGGTCAGGCGTAACTTTGCCGCTTTTGTGCACCTTGGCGATGACCGCCGGAGCAGTTTCGTCTCGCCAGCTCACGGCCCGAAGGATGAGCTTCAGGTCGGGACCGGAAAGCTTGCACGCCAGTTTCTTAAGCGCCCACTCGACCTCGTCGCGGAACCGATTGTGGTCCTCGAATACGTCCCCACCGATCGTTCCATGCAGCTTGATGGCGGTATCCACCAAACGGGCGTCGCGCTCCCAGGTTTTGGCATCGAGTAGCTTCTTCTTTTTCTTCTCCGGCATACCCTTACGAGGGGATGAGTCTTCCTGATCCTCGTCTTCCCCGTCACCCGTGCCCCATTCGGTGAGCCGTCTCTCCAGGGCAGGCTGGATGCTCACAAATTTCTCGAACAGCGCCTCACCGAACTCGTCATAGAGCGCGGAACGGACGTCCTCGTCGCCAGACGCGAAACGGAGCGCCTCGATGGCTTTGATAGTGAGCTGGCTGTGCAAACGCAGCGGGCGCTCAACCGTGACTTTCCAGTAACCGAAATGCTCGTTCGGAAAGATTTTCGACTGCTCGGTTTCCGCGAAGGCGGCGTAAGCGTCCCAGACGCGGCGAATGTCATCTTCGGAGAGTTCGCAATTCTTTTTGCCGAGGTTTTTGCGCAAGGGCCGGAACCACTGGGTGGCGTCGATGAGCTGCACCTTGCCTTGGCGCTCTGGGGCTTTGCGGTTGCTGAGCACCCAGACGTACGTGGCGATGCCGGTGTTGTAAAAAAGGTTCAGCGGCAGGGCAACAATCGCTTCCAGCCAGTCGTTCTGGATGATCCAGCGCCGGATGTTGCTCTCCCCTTGCCCAGCATCGCCGGTGAACAGCGAGGAGCCATTGTGAACCTCCGCGATGCGGCTACCGAGCGCCGTTTTGTGGTTCATCTTGGAAACCAGGTTTGCCAGGAAAAGCATCTGGCCATCGCTGGAGCGGGTGACCAGCGAGTATTCGGCATCGCCGGCATGCGTGATCCGAAACCGCGGGTCGCGAATCCCGTCTTTTCCGCCCATCGCTTCCAGGTCCTTTTTCCAGCTCTTACCGTAAGGCGGGTTGGAGAGCATGAAGTCGAACTCCACAAAGGGTGGAGTATTCCGCACCGCCGACGATTTGGTCAGCGTTTGCTCCCTCGCCTTTCAGGAGCATGTCAGCCTTGCAGATCGCGTAGGTTTCGGGGTTGATCTCCTGGCCGTAGAGGTGGGTGACGACCTGCTTGCCTCGTTGGGCGGCAAGGCGCTGAAGCGTTTCTTCCGCCAAGGTGAGCATGCCGCCGGTACCGCACGCGCCGTCGTAGAGTAGGTACGACCCGGACTGGATCGCGTCGGCAATGGGCAGAAAAATCAGGTTTGCCATCAGCCTGACGGCGTCCCGGGGCGTCCAGTGCTCGCCGGCCTCTTCGTTGTTTTCTTCATTGAAGCGGCGAACAAGTTCTTCGAACACCGTGCCCATGGCGTGGTTATCCATGGCCGGGTGGCGGAGCGAGCCGTCCCCGTGGAGAACCGGGTTGGGACTCAGGTTGATCTCGGGGTCGAGAAACTTCTCGATCAGCGTGCCGAGGGCGTCGGCTTTCGACAGCGTGGGGATCTGGTTGCGGAACTTAAAGTTGTCCAGAATGTCTTGGACGTTGGGCGAGAAGCCATCGAGGTAAGCTCCAAAGTCTTGCAGGAGCTGCTGCCGACCGCTGCGAGACCGGAGATCGCGCAAGGTGAACTTCGAGGTGTTATAGAATGCCTGGCCGGAAGCTTGGCAAAGCGCGGCCCGCTGCTCCGTGATGCCGGCTTGGTCGAGCATTTCCTTTACTTCAAGGACGCCCTTTTTGGTCGGCTCCAGCACCGCGTCGAGCCGGCGCAAGACCGCCATGGGGAGAATGACGTCCGGGTATTTGCCGCGCTTGAAAAGGTCGCGCAATACGTCGTCGGCAATGCCCCAGATGAAAGAAACGATTTTATTGTGGGTGGCTTGGTCCATTTCGACACGGGACGTGGAGGTCAAAGGGGTGGTCAGGCATGCACCCGGACCCGACCTCGGTTAAGCATCGAACAGATGCGCAAAGGGAACACCGCTCTGCTTAACCTGGTTAAAACGACACCAGCAGACCTCATCTTTGTTCTCGCAGCGCCCGCGTTGTAGCGAACGGGAAACCTCAAATCAACAATTTTTCAAAAGCTTTGAAGGTTATGGCCGCCCCAAGCGGGGTGAAGGTCTTTACGGATCGAGCACCAGCAACCCGCCAACCACGGCGCTCATCTGACGCCCCTCATTCACGTGCTCTTCATTCCTGCTCCGAATTATGCCTGATCTGACGCACTCGGGCTTCGTTTGCGGTGTTCTCTGGGGAAAGGCTTTGCAATGCTTGCTCCAACGATTCAGAAGCATCCTTTAGTTCGGGCGTTGCACGCAGCAATCGCGACAAAGTACCGAGCCTTTCAGGGAGTCCGGGCACATGCACTTGTTTGAGGGCATTACAGAGCCAGTCCGGATCCCGAAACTCTTTCGTTTTTAGCAGTTCGCCATTAAACCCGCCGGTTATTAGCATATGCACGAAAACCTCGCGAGGCTGAAGATTCCTCACCTGCCGCTCGGTCATTCTCGCTGTAAAGATGGTGCGAGCCTCTTCACCTTGTAACTGCATAAGCGCCTCAGATGCTAAACGATCTTCCCACTCCCATTCTCTTGCCCAACGTCGCTCCAACGCCGCATGATCCACCTCCATTTTGAGATGCTGGAAAACGAGAATGATCTTTAGCAGGGCGGACCACTCGTGATCGTGAAAAGGCTCCTCCAAGAGCTGCTGCCCTTCTGCGATGAGATCACGGGGTATGGGGGCGAATGTGTCCCAATAGGCCGTTACCAGGCGATCCGCCAAGTCCGAAGCCAAGCTCTTCTGGGCACGTCTAGCCTCCACCGATGCGGCCTGCTCAAGCTGTACTGAGTTTAGTTTTCCCGAGGACAGGTATTCAAGCACGAGCGGGTCGGCAACCGACGCGATGAAATCGCTTCGCATGAGCGCCTGCTGCAAAGGCGAAGGTTGAAAACTCTTTACGACCTCCGACCGTAGTTTCAGGATCGCCCCGGCCTCGAGATCTCCAGCTTGGATTGGTTGGCCGATTTGCCACCTCAGGGCGGTTATATGGGCCACGTTTTCGAGAATGCGGTCACGCGTAGGTGCCGGCCACGTGGTGAGGTTACGTTGAAAATGAGCGACCGCCCCTGCAGCTTTGGCAAGAACGCGGAGATTTCTGATCCCAAGTGGCTCGAACGCGCGCAGCAGCCATTTGCGAACTGAGTCGCCGGCCACAAGGGCAGAAACGAGATCTTTGACCGAAGGCTCGAAGGCGTACTCAAGATCAAAAACCTTTTCGCGTTGAAGGTTCAACACGTCGAGGTCCTTCGCGAGCGCATCCTCGTTGCAGATCACCAGTACACGGCAACCACGCGTCTCGACCAAACGCATCACGCACCCGAGCACCTCCTGCAATTCGAGCGCGGTGGCGCGACGTTCCAAGTCGTCGAAGACTACAAGTGCGTTGGACATTAACCCGGAAGCTCCAAGGGCGGCGAGTTCAGCCAAGCCAGAAAGGCGGCTTCCGTACCCTCCTAAACTCACTACCCCGGAGAGCGTCTTTGAGAGGATTTTGCTTGCGCTCTTTATTTTGCCCAATGCAGCTCCGTTAAACCGCTCCAGGCCGCTCAGAAATACCGAGCGTTCGTCGTTCAGCTCCTTTACCCCGGCCAAGGAAACGTAAGCGAACATTTTAACTTCTAGGTCTTCGGGCGGTTTACCATTGGCGGGATTCAACAGGGAGAGCACTGCGGAGGTTTTCCCAATCCCCCAAGGTCCTTTGATCATGGCGGTAGTCCAGCCCTGGTGATGGAGGAAGCCTTTGAGAAAATGCCGGAGTTCCTGGAGTGCACCGGAATCTGAGCACAGGTCGCATCGCAGTTTCATGATAAAAGGTGGCACTCTAGCGCAGAAACTGCCGATTGCGTACAAGGCTCAAGGGGAACGCGGTGGACGGTCGCGCTATGTTCCCGCATTTACTCCCGGCGCAGCAACGCACCAGTATGGAAATTCAAAAACAGACGGCCAGGTCAAAACAACGTCCCAAGCCAAATGCGACGCCCGAATCGTTGCTGCTTCAGCTGATCTCCCTATACGCAGTCCGGAACAATTCGTCTTCCCGCACCTTTAGCGCCCGAGCCAAGCGGTGGATGATTGCGCATTTCGTGGCGCTTGGCTGGGTTAAGGCGGGGCGGCATCGAAACCGGCGTGTCAAGGCAGCCTCAACGGGGTCATGCGGGCAGGCTTCTTCGCAACGGATCACTTCCGTAAGCTTGTTCAAGCGTTTCTTGGTCATTTCGTCGATGATAATTGCCGGTTTATTCCCCGAAATGGCGGTGCTTTGGACGTTTATATCCTGGGACGGGTATGCGCTGTATCCAAGGTGGTGAGTTGCCAACTTCCACAAAATGAAGCAGGCCCCGCGCCTTGCCACCTCTACGAGCTTGGCCCGCAGCCGGAGGTTTTGATGTGAACTCCCTTTAGCGTAAGTCTTGCAAAACTCGCTTTCAGGCTTCTGAAGTTGCCAGTAAATGGTGCTCTCATGCCACCCGAAGAAGGCCGCCATCTCCCATGCCGTGGCGTAGATCCGCCTGAGCGCCTCCACCAGCGAAAGGTCAAACTGGAGACGGGGTCTGCGGTCGGTTTGCGCCATACGTTACCAAACACCGGGTCGGTATCACCGGACGGTATGATGCTCTGTATTGCATCGCGTGTTGCCAAGTAATCGTGAGCCTTATCGTCTCGAGCCCCTGCGTTCCATACGGGTTCGATTCCCTTCACCCGCTCCACGCCTGGCGGCAAAGCGGGGGTGACTCACTTTTGGGGCCGGGACCTGTTCCTTATGGACAGACCGTTTCCCGTGCATCCAAAACTTCCCGCACCAGGGTGGCCAGCCGATCAGGAAGGTACGGTTTCTGGAGGAACGCCACCCCCTCGCCGACCCCGCGTTCCTGGCCGGCCATCTGCGGGCTGTAGCCGCTGGTGAGGATGACCGGCAAGGTCGGCGCCTCCGCCCACAGCCGTTCGGCCAGCGCGCGCCCCGTCATGCTCTCGGGCATGACGATGTCGGTCAGCACCAGCCCAACTTCACTTTTGCGTTCGCGCCACACCGCGAGAGCTGCCGGACCCGAATCGGCTTCGAAGACACGGTAACCGAGGCTCTCCAGGATCGTCCGCACCACCTGCCGCACCGGCGCTTCATCTTCGACTACCAGGATGCCTTCACTGCCCCGCGGGAGCACGGGCGCGTGCATGGGTTCGCCGGGTTCGAGGGGGGCCGCTTCCACCCCGAACGACCGCGGAAAGAAGGCGCGGAACGTGGTTCCTTTCTGGATCTGACTTTCGACGGTGATCCAGCCGTGGTGCTGTTTCATGATGCCGTAGACGGTCGCCAAGCCCAGGCCTGTGCCTTCGCCCACCTTTTTGGTGCTGAAGAACGGCTCGAAGAGGCGCGGCATGTGTTCGGGAGCGATTCCCTGGCCCGTGTCGTTGACGCTCAGGCACACAAACGCGCCCGGGCGCGCCTCGGGGTTGACTTGGGCACCAGACTCGTTCAGGTCGACCATTTCCGTCTGGATGCGGAGGCGCCCGCCTCGGGGCATGGCGTCGCGCGCGTTAATGGCCAGGTTGAAGACCACCTGCTCGATCATGCCCGCATCGGCACGGATGAAGGGCTGGGCGGGGGAAAGGCTCACGTCCAACCGGACGTCCTCGCCCAGGAGTCGTTGAAGCATCTTGGTGAGGTCGGCGACCACCTCGTTGAGGTCCAGCTCGGCCATCTGGGTCACCTGCTTGCGGCTGAACGTGAGCAACTGGCGCGTAAGGGCGGCCGCCCGCTCGGCGGCCACGGCGATCTGGTGGGCCGATTCGGCCACCTTTGCGCTCAGATTCCCGGCGCTCAGCTGGGAGGCGGCGTGGAGTTGGATAATGGTCAGCAGGTTATTGAAGTCGTGGGCCACGCCCCCGGCCAACTGGCCGATGGCTTCCAGTTTTTGGGCGTGGCGCAGTTGGGCCTCAAGCCGTTTGCGCTCGGCATGGTCGCGCAAGATGACTTGCACCGCCGCTTTGCCCTCGTGCAGGAAGGGAATGGCGGTGACTTCGACCTCCACCGGCGTGCCATCCAGCTGCAAGAGCGTGTCCTCCTCGGGGGCTACTTCCACGCTCGCCAACACGCGCTGAACCCGCCGCTGCGCACGCACGCGTCCTTCCGGGGACACCAGTTCCAGTGCGCCTTTGCCGAGCAACTCTTCAGGCCGGCGGGCACCGAGGATCTTGCAGGCGGCCGGGTTGGCGAAGACGATGCGGTCCTCGCAGTTGACGAGCACCCCATCGGGCAACCGGTCCACCAACAGCCGAAGGGCTTCCTCGGCTTGTTCTTTAGCCGTTACCTCAGGGGGTCTGATGCCGCAGTCGGTGTCGGCATCATGCAAATGGCCCATGATGCTGTGCAGTAGCCGGGCGATGGTTTCCCGGCTGCCGGATAATGCTTCGCGCTCTTGTTCAAGAAGGGCCCGCAGCCGCTCGGCGTGGGCCCTCAACTCATCAGCCATAAGCGGATCCGTGCAGTAAAGAACCGGGCTGGCCGGAGACGAGCCGGCCGGCGGGGCGAATGGGGCGATGCGTCCCGTGCAGACGCCCCCTGGCGATTTTACAATCCATGTTAATTATCAAGACTATCGATATGATCCCATATAATGGATTTAGCAGTTGTAAAACATTTTCGAGCCGCGCATTTGCTGACGGCGGCGCCGCCTGCCCCGCAGTGGGGCGGGCATCTCACCCGGCGTCGGGTGCCTCGTCAACTGCAGGCTCATCGCCGGGGGCGGCCCCGGTCATGATGGCCACCACCTCGGCCATGGTGTGGCGCCGAGGCGCGGTGAGGGCGGCACGCCGGCCAAGCCGCATGATGTGGATGCGGTCGGCAACCTCAAACACGTGCGGCATGTTATGGCTGATCAGAATTACCGGCAACCCGCGGTTGCGGATGGTGCGGATCAAATTCAGCACTTGTCCCGATTCACGAACCCCCAGGGCGGCGGTCGGCTCGTCCATGATCACCAGCCGGCGGGCAAAGATCGCGGCGCGGGCGACGGCGACGCCCTGCCGCTGGCCGCCGGACAAGTTTTCCACGGCGCTGTCGATGGCGGGCAGGTGGAATTTCAGCTCCGCCATTTCCCGTTCGGCTTCGCGTCGCATGCGCCCCTTGTCCAAAAGGCGGAACATCGAGCCGACGGGTCCGTTGCGGCGCACTTCGCGTCCGAGGAAAAGGTTGGTGGCGATGTCCAGAGCGGGCGCAACCGCGAGGTCCTGAAAAACCGTCTCGATCCCGCGTTTGCGCGCGTCGAGCGGGTTTTGAAACCGGACGGGCTGGCCGTCCAGGAACACCTGGCCCTCGTCCGGGATCACGGCGCCGCAGAGCACTTTGATCATGGTGCTTTTCCCGGCCCCGTTGTCGCCCACCACGGCCAGCACCTCCCCAGCCCTGAGTTCAAGGTGGGCGCCGTTAAGTGCCGTGACGTGGCCGTAACGCTTCACGATCCCGCGCGCCTCGAGGACGATCCCGGGTGTCGTTGGCGATGACGGCGGCGAAGCAGGCATCAGCGCTGCCTCCGTCGTGAAATTTGATCCAGAGCCACGGCCCCGATCACGAGCACGCCCGTAACGAGATCCTGCCAGAGCGGATCAATCCCTGAAAGCGTCAGGCCGTTGCGCAGGACGGACACGATCAGGGTTCCTACCAGCGTGCCCCAGACATTGCCCCTGCCCCCGAACAGGCTCGTCCCGCCGATCACGACCGCGGTGATGCTGTCCAGGTTGGCATTCTGAAGCGCATTAGGGTCGGCGTTGGGGATGCGCCCGAGGGCCAGCCACGCGCCCACGCCGTAAATAAACGCGGCCAGGGTGTAGACCGAGAGCAGCCGGTTTTCGACCGGGATGCCGACGAGGCGCGCCGCCTCGCGGTGATTGCCGATGGCGTAGACGTGCCGGCCCCACGCCGTCTGGGTCAGGAGGTACCAGATGATGACGTAAAGGCCGATCATAAGCATCGTACCGTAAGTGACGGCCGTTCCATGAATGGAAAGGGCATTGCCGGTCCAGCTGAGGAAATCGTCGGTAACCGGGAAGGCGCCTCCTTGGGCGATGAGACGGGTGGCTGCGGTCACGATGCCCAGAAAGCCGAGGGTGACGATGAAAGGAGGCAGGCGCAGCCTGCTGACCAGAAGGCCGATGAGGAACCCGACGAGCACGCAGAGAAAGATGGCGAAGGCCAGGCATGCCATGGCATTGTTCCCGGCGTTTGCGAGGCGTCCCGCCACGATGGTGGCGAAGACGGCGACGGCACCGTTGGCCAGATCGATACCGGCAGTCAGGATGACCAGGGTCTGCCCGATGGCGAGCGTGCCGACGATCACGCTCTGTTGGACGACGAGCGACAGATTACCCGGAGCCAGGAAGGTTCGTGTGGTGAGTCCGAAGTAGGCGGCGAACAACAACAGGACGAGCAGCGGCCCCAAGGTCGGCAGCGTCAAAAGCCGGAGGGCTGCCGGCATGTCTCCCTTGCGGTGAGACAGAGCGATTTCTGGGTTGGACATCGGATGGCGACGGTGACCGCCGTACGGTTGCGCTCGCGAAGGAGGGCCCAAGGGTGGCCGAGGAACCTCGTCAGGGGCCGGGCGGAACCTCGCGTGCCGCCCGGCTGCGCCGGGCTTTGCTTTTACCCCCAGCAGTTTTCCAATCCCCACTTCGTATCCTTTGAGGGCAGCCCTTCAAAAGGTTTATCGGTGATCAACTCGGCACCCGTGTTGATGAATCCACTCGGTTTTTTTCCGGTCTTCACGTAATCGACCACGGCGTCAACGCCGCGGGTGGCCATGATCAAGGGGAACTGCATCACCGTGGCCGCGATCCTGCCATCCTTGACGTACTGTACGCCGAGACGGCCACCGTCGATGGAAGTTAGGACGACGTCTTTGGTTTTGCCTGCCGCCTTGATGGCCGCGTAAGCCCCTTCCGCCGCGGGTTCGTTGACGGTGTAGACCACGTTGATGTCCGGGTGGGCGCTCAACAGGTTTTCCATCGCCGTTTGACCTTCATCCTGGGCGCCGTGCGTGTTCTGCCGGCCGACAACGGCCGGATCACCTTCTTTGATGCCGAAACCCTCCAAAAAGCCGTTGTGCCTGAAGGTGTCGACCGTGCCGCCGGGGGTCCCGTCCAGCATGGCCAGCTTCGGCGTCTTGTCGCCCAATGCTTTCCGGGCATATTTGCCTTGCAGAACCCCGGCCTGGAAATTGTCCGTGGCAAACGTCGCATCCACCGCGTCCGGAGGATCCGTCGCGGTATCCAGGGCAATGACCAAAATGCCTTTATCGCGGGCCTTTTTCACCACTCCAAGCACGCCGGTCGAATTGTTCGGGGTGATCAGAATGCCCTTTGCGCCCGCGCTGATGAGCGCTTCGACCGCCGCAACCTGACCTTCGTTATCCCCGTCGAACTTGCCGGCGCGCGCGATGAGCTTGACGCCCTGTTTCCCCGCTTCGGCGGCAGCTGCCTGCCTCATCTTGACGAAGAACGGGTTCACCTCGGTTTTGGTGACGAGGCCGACGATGATTTCATCAGGGGCCGCCCAGGTGGCGACCACCGGTCCAAACAGCGCGACGAGCGCCAGCGCGGGAATGAGGAGCGGCCGGAGCCGGCGCGCGGCAAAAGCGAACGGCAAGCGGGGCGAATGGTCTGAAGATGACGCCCTCGTGTCAAGGGCGCGACGTTCCAGGGGGAAAAGTTTCGGCATGAACGAATAGTCAGGCCGAGCGCAATCGCATTTGTCAATCCGAATCGGATCGCCTGGGCCTCAGCGGCGGGGCACAAGCGGCCGAGGGCGAAGACGGGTCTCCGGCGTGATAAAGCACCGGGCCAAGACGGGTTGCCTCTCCGGGACAAAGACAATCCCGGCCGGCGCTGGAGCGGCCGCGCTGCTCGCCTCAACCTTCCGGGTTATCTTCGCCCCAGGTACCGCTCGTGCCGTCATAGGCATCGCGCAGGTATTGGGCAAAGCCCCGGCGGGAAAGTTCGTGCTGTCCCAGCCAGTTAACGGCTTCGAACAGGTTCCCTTCCTCAAAATTGTGCTGGTCGCAGCCATTTATCTCCAGGAAAGCCAGGGCACACGCCAGCGCCGTGCGCTTGTTTCCGTCGTGATAGGGAGGGTGATTCGTGATCGAAAACGCGTAAGCTGCAGCCTGTTCCCAGACATCGCCGCCGTCGAGGAGCCACACATCGTAAGGCACACGAGCCGCCATCTGCAGGTTGCCCGGGTTCATGAGGCCGGGCTGGCCGCCGAACTCTTCAACCGCAATGGCGTGCAGCGCATGGATTTGGTCGACGGTAAGATAGAGGAACGGTGACTCGCTCACACGCCTAACTTTTGCATGGTCAACTTATACTTGGCGAAAACTCGCAGTGCCACTTTCCGCACCGCTTCATCCGAGGCGAAGCGGATCTTGTCCTCCCGCTCTGGAGCACTGTCCGGGGGAGGCTTGGGGGGTCTCCTAAAGAGTTGCACACCGGGATTGTTTCCAAAAGGGGCGTCCGGCGCAATCGAAAAGCGGGGTCGAACGATCTCCCGGAATCCTCCGGGACCCCGTCACGGCCGGTTCAGCCTAAAGAAAGCGGCCGCCCCTCCGTTCAAAAGCAGTATGGACGATGTAAACTCGTCGAAGCTCGCCGCCGAGCCGGAAAGGCACGAAGCGACCCTGCTCGCCGGCGGTCAGACCTGGCCGCTGTCTCCCACCCTGCTGGATGCATTGCGCGCGTACGTGCGCGACAACCAAGCTGCAATCGAAGCTGCCTTTCGCAAGGCGTTCGCCAAAGGCAGGCCTTTCGGGCATTGAAGCCGGCGCCGGCTCTCGGGCAGGTTTCTGGTTGTGACGGACGTCCGGCGTTCCGCAAAAATACGATCAAGGGTCTGGAATGCCCCGGATGCCGTAAACAACCATAAAAATGCCCATGCCACAGAATCCACCGAACCACCCCCCCGCACGCGGTCCGGCCAAAATCGCCTACCTTTTCAGACGATCGTTTCAGGAATGGAACGAGGATCAATGCCCCACACTGGGAGCGGCGCTCGCCTACTATACCGTCTTTTCTCTGGCGCCGTTGGTCCTGGTGCTCCTGGCGGTGTTCGGCATGGTCTTTGGAAACAGCGAAGTCGCCCGTCAGAAGATTACCGAGCAGTTGCGCTACCTGGTAGACCCGAGCGCGGTAAAGGTAATCCAGGATATCGCGGCCAACGCCGCCAAGCCTGATGCGAGCGGCACTGCCGCCGTGGTCGGGGTCCTGGTGGCCTTGTTTGGTGCCAGCGGTGTCTTCGGCCAGCTTCAAAATTCCCTGAACACCATCTGGGGCGTGAAACCGAAACCGGGCCGGGGCCTCTGGCATTTCATACGGAGCCGTTTCCTTTCTTTCGGCATGGTTGCCGGTGTAAGTTTCCTGCTGCTGGTCTCCCTGACGTTTGAAAGCATTCTAAATGCCTTCAGCGCCTACCTGAGTGCCCATTATCCCGGAGGCGACGTGCTGGCGCTATGCGTCTTCGTGCTCTTCGACCTGGCTCTGATCGTCTTTCTTTTTGCCATGATCTTCCGTTTTTTGCCGGATGTGGAATTGACGTGGCGGGATGTGCTGATCGGGGCGGGATTGACGGCCCTGCTTTTTTATGTGGGCAAATTCGTGCTCGGCCTTTACCTGGGCAGCGGTGCCGCCGGCTCGGCGTATGGAGCCGCGAGTTCATTGATCACGCTCCTGCTCTGGATCTTTTACTCGGCCCAGATCGTGTTGTTCGGAGCCGAGTTCACGCAGGTTTACGCGAACGCGTACGGATCTCACGTGCGGCCGAGCGCTGACGCCGTCAGGGTTAAGCGCCAGGAAATCGAGATCGACTCGCCCAAAGGCTCCGGTTGATCCAAGTCACTCACTGGGACCGCTCGCCGGGGGGCGAGGGATGCCCTTTGGCCCGCTGTTCCGCAGCGGCCTTTTCCGCAGCCGCCTTTTCCGCCTGGGCTTTCTGGGGCGGCGCCTGGTGAGCGGCCGCAGCAGCCGCTTCTGCCTGCTTCTGAGCCGCGGCCTGCTGGGCCCGCTGTTGTTGCTCGGCTTGGTGCTGCGCCGCCTCCTGCCGTTGGGCTGCCTCGGCTTGCGCGCGCCGCTGCGCTTCCTGTTCCTGCTGATGAGCGGCGGCTTGCGCCTGTTTTTGAGCGGCGGCCTGGGCCGCGGCCTGCTGGGCTCGCTGTTGCTCGGCCTGGTGCTGGGCAGCCTGTTGCCGTTGGGCGGCTTCCTGCTGGGCGCGCTGCTGTTCGGCCTGGTGCTGGGCAGCCGCCGCCTGCTGGGCCCGCTGTTGCTCGGCGGCTTGTTGCCGTTGGGCCGCCTCGGCGGCCTGCGCACGCCGCTGCGCTTCCTGCTGCTGCTGTTGCGCCGCCTGGCGTTGGGCAGCTTCCTGCTGCGCGCGTTGCTGTTCGGCCTGATGCTGGGCAGCTTCCTGCTGGGCTTTCAACTGTTGCTGCTTTTGCGCCTCCAGCTCGCGTTGTTTCGCCGCAGCTTGCTCCTGTTCAACTTGCGGGTGGGCAGGTTGCTGTTCGGCCTGTTGCCGGGTCGCCTCCGGCCGGGATTGCGGTTGCTGAACCTGCCGGGTATCAACCTGCGGCGGGGTTGCCGGTGGGGCGACCGGCGGTTGTCCGGCTTTGGGCTGCTCGGGTTTTTGAACCGCAGCGGGCGATTGTGCGGCTTGAGGTCCCGGTTCGACCTGGTGTTGAGCGCCGGCCGGTGATGGCGCGTTCGGCTGCCGGACGCGCTGCTGCTCGGCCTGGCGCTGGCCGGCAGCCGGTTGCGCAGGCTGCTGCCCGGCTTGCGCGTGCCGCTGCGTTTCCGGTTGCGCCTGCGGCTGCTGTGGTGATTGTGCGGCCTGGGGCTGGGGTTGCGCGGGCTGCTGCCCGGCCTGGCGCTGCGAGGCTTCCGGCTGAGCGTTCAACGGCTGCTGCTTTTGCGCCGGCCCCGGCGCGGTCTGCGGCTGCTGGGCTTGCCGGGCGCCGGCCGGGGGTGGTTGCGCTCCCGGTGGCAGCTGAGGCTGCCGTTGGGTGCCGGGCTGCGGCGGGGATGCCTGCTGGTGCGGCGGCCCGGCCTGCGGCGGCTGGTTATGCTGCTCGAGCGCCTGCTTCTGCTGCTCAAGCCGGGCGCGCTCCGCTTCCAGCTTCGTCCGTTGCGCCGAAAGGTCATTGGCGCCGGGCGATGCCTGAGGAGCGGCAGGTGTCCCCGCCGACGGCTGGCGCGCCACGATCACCGCTTTGGGCGGCGGCGCCGGTTGTGGAGGCAAGGTTTTTGGGACCTGGGGTTCGCTGCGGGCCAAGGCCTGACGGATCTGCCGGGCATGATCCGGGTCAACGTTTTGCCAACCCCGTTCGACTTGAGCACTCTGAATCGTCTGGGTCGCCCGGGGCGGGACGGTGGCCCGAGGCTGCAACCGGGCAGGCGGCGCGACGACTTGCAGGCGGTTGCCGGTAATAACCGTCTGGAACGGAGCCCGCGGTTGGGCAGGCGTTACGTAGTCGATCTGGCATTTGGGAATGGGCTGGTTGACCCGCTGCACCAACTGTTCGTACCGAGGTCCCGCAACATTGACGGTCTGGTTGTTGTAGTAGATGTCGGTGATGTTTCTGGTGCGCTCGATAATCGAAACGTTTTGCTGCACGGGCAGCACCGATTGCCGGTAGGAAGGCCGCACCAGGTCAGCGATCTTGAGGAAGACGTACGCTGCCGGGCCGATATCGTAATACTGATCAACCCACCCCTGGACCCGCGTTCGGGGCTGCGGCTCGCACTCGGGCGGGAGGGGCGCCCAACCGACGTAACCTTCATCCTCTGACTCCCGCCAGGAAACCCAGGCGGGCGCCCATCGATCACCCGGCACCCAGATCCAGCCGCGCTCCCGCAGTCGGGCCCAACGGCCATAATGGTAACATGCCCAACCAAAACTTTCGTTGGAAACCCAGGTCCAGCCACGGTCGGTGTAGACCCAGCGGCCATCGGTATAAGGCCGCCAGCCTGGATCTTCGGCCGCCACCTCGGGCTGCCACACGTACCCATAAGTGGCGTCGTCAAACCATTGGCCGCCTTCCCGTAGATCTTCGTAGAAGACGTCGTAGGATGCGCCGGACGGGGGCGGACCATCATAGCCGGCGTCATCGTCATCGGCCGCTGCCGGACGCTCCTCGTCACCGTCGCTCTCGGAACGATCTGCATGCCGGGGATGCCGCGTTTCGTCGGATGAGGCGGCAAGCAGGACCGGCGCTTTTGATCGTGAATCGGGCCCAAAGCCCGCTTTTTTCGCCTCCAGGTCCTTACGCTCAGCCGCCAAAGCCGCACGCTCGGCGTCCAATTTATCCCGTTCGGCTTGCAGCTGCAGTTGCTGTTCGCGTTTTTCAACGTCACGGATTTTGTCGTTAAGGGCCTGGATCTGGGCGGAGGTGTCCGCCGGTTGATTGCAGCCCACGACGGCCAATGAGGCCGTGAACCAAAGGAAGGGAATCAGTCGGTGGAACATACGAGAGGGTGGGGCTTGGACTGCCGGAGGCGATCAAATATTCAGTTAAAGCGGGTTACGGAATTTCCCGTGCACATCAAGTTTCTTGTATTACCGGAATATAAGGGCGCGGCGCGGTTGTTTTGATCCTGCCACGCTTGCGGGCTTACACGAACGCTTTGCGGCAACCGTACCCGGAATCGTGTCCGAGCACCCGGCGGCGCGGCGCGGTTCCGGCCGTTCAGCGCTCGTCCGCGCCCATGGTTGTGCTCATCGTGGCCGGCTCAGGAACTGGGAGGCGAGTTGAAACGCTTCGGACAGGAGTGCACCCCCTCCCTGGCCGGCATTTAAAAACTGGCCCAGCACCGGGTTCGGAGCCTGCGGGTCTTGCACATGGTTGCCGGTGGCGAGCAGCCGCATGACAACCGGAAGCAACATGGGAAGCATGCCGAGCAGGGTCGATTCACTGAGCCCGGTTCGCCGCGTCAACTCGGCCACGATCTGGTTGAACCGATCGGCCCCGAAAAAATCCTGAAGATCAGGAACGGTTGCACCGCCCTGGGCAAGATCCGTGACGCTCTGCTGGACGGCCGCGGTGCCCTGGGATTGTTGCTGTTCGTTGAGGGCATCCTTCACATGTCCGCCCAGCACGTTCAGAATCGGTTGCAGCTGCTGTTCGGCGCCCTGCAGTCCGGGCAGGAGGTTCGCGATTCCCGCCCAGCGTTGGAGGTCGCCCGAGTTGCCCGCGTGGTTCGGATCAGCCACGGCGGCGAGGATAGATTGAAAGAAGCTCATAGGTGAAAGCGGATGTATAACTTATCTGCGCCGGTGAGTTTCCTGCCCGGCCTTTTCCTCCAGCAACACGAACCCATGAGGTCCGAGTGAAACCTCACCGGGCTGCCTGGCAGCGTGAACGCCAAACTCGCTGAGCGGCGCGTCGCCGGACCACTCGCAGCTCCCTTGCTGGTCGGAAAAGTTAAACGCGCACCATACCGGCGCGTGGCCGTCAGCCGTGCGCCGGAACACCAGCAGCGGACCGTCCGCCGTCTGGAACTGCAAGTCTCCGATGATGAGGGCAGGCCGTTCCCGGCGCCAGGCCAGCAATGCCTTGACGTGGTTCAGCACCGAGCCCGAATCCCCGGCCTGAGCCGCGACGGACAGGCGCCGATGTTCATCCGGCACCGGCAGCCAGGGTTCAACCTGGGAAAAGCCGGCGCCCGGACCTTCGCCCGTCCACGGCATCGGCGTACGGCAACCGTCGCGGCCCCGGTAGTCCGGCCAGAAGGCGATTCCGTAAGGATCACGCAGCCGTTCAAACGGCACTTCCGCTTCGGGGAGGCCGAGTTCCTCGCCCTGGTAGACGAAGGGCGTACCGCGCATGCTCACCAGCAAAGCGGTCAGCATTTTGGCCAGACCGGGCTGGTCGCTCGACCGCGGCCAACGCGAAACGAGGCGCATGCTGTCGTGGTTCGAAAATGCCCAGGACGGCCACCCTTCCGGAGCCGTCGCCGCAAACTCGCCGAGCACCGTGCGCGCCGCGCCGGCATCGAACGCTTTGCCCAGAAAACTGAAATTGTAAGCCGTATGCAAGACGCCGGCCTGGACGTATTCGGCCGTGCGCACGACAGGCTCGTCGTCGGCAACCTCGGCTACAGCCATCGCGCCCGGGTAACGATCGAGCAACTGCCGGATCCGGCGCAGGAAGGCGAGGTTTTCAGGTTGCGACTTATCGTAGAGGTGACGCTGCCAGTAGTACGGGTTGTCGTCGCGCCCTTCCCCCGCGTACGGCCGTTCTTTGGGCCATGGCGGGTTGTCACGCAGCAGGGCGTCGTGCATGTAAAAATTGGCGGCGTCCAGGCGAAGCCCGGTGACGCCGCGATCCAGCCAGAATCGCGCAACGTCCAAAAGGGCATCCTGCACGGCAGGTTGATGCAGGTTCAGGTCCGGCTGCTCTTTAAGGAAGTTGTGGAGGTAATATTGGCGGCGCCTCGGCTCCCACTGCCATGCGGGCCCACCGAACACGGACACCCAGTTGTTCGGCGGCGTTCCATCGGGTTTGGGATCTGCCCAGACGTACCAGCCGGTCTTGGAGTTCCGCCAGTCTTTCCGGCTCTCACGGAACCACGGGTGCCGCTCGGAGGTGTGGCTGAGCACGAGGTCAATGACGACCTTCAGCCCGAGCCGGCCGGCCTCGGCTGCCAGCGCGTCAAAATCGGCGAGGGTCCCGAATTGAGGATCAACCTCGGTGTAATCTTCGACGTCGTAACCGAAGTCAGCCATGGGGGACTTGAAGAACGGCGTGAGCCATACCGCGTCGACCCCCAGGTCCCGCACGTAAGCAAGCCTGGCGGTGATCCCGCGCAGGTCCCCGATTCCGTCACCGTTGGAATCGGCAAAGCTGCGAACGTAAATTTCGTAGATCACTGCGCCCCGCCACCATTCAGGGGGTACGCTGGCCGGCACGGCATTTGGCATAGGGAAGTTGCTTGGGTATCGGGATTCGAGGCTTGCATAAAGCAAGCCGGCACAAATAACAACGCTTTACGCGAGGCGCTTGCGAATGCGAAATAGGGACTTGCGCCGCGTTTTCGAATGCGTATTGTAAGAAGTTTACACTGACCCAAAATGAAGGTTAAGGCTCGAGGTGAGAGTTGGTTCCTACGGACCGTGACGGCGCTTTTGCTGTGTGCGGGATCGTTTACCCCGGTACCCGCCCAGGTCGTACCGGGCGGCCCGGCGCCGGCCGCTTCGCTTTCACCGCTTGGCCTTAATCCCTTCGAACAGGAGGTAACGGCGCTTGAAGGCCGGCGAATCGACATCACGCAACGGCCGATCGTTTTTTACGGCAGTTCGTCCATTCGCCTCTGGACCAGCCTGACTCAGGATTTCGCGGGTTACCCGGTCGTTAATTGCGGTTTTGGCGGTTCGCATTTAAGCGATTGCGTACGGTACGTCTCCCGGCTGGTGTTGCGCCTGAAGCCTGTCGCCGTGGTGCTTTACGCCGGGGACAACGATCTGGCCGAGGGGACCTCGCCGGAAAAGGCGTTTGCGTCGTTTCGAGACCTTTATCGTGCGTTGCGCGGCTATTCGGAACAGATGCCGATCGGCTATATCTCGGTTAAGCCTTGTCCGGCCCGGATCCGTAATCTCAACAATATCCTGCGCTTTAATGATATGGTGAAGACGTTCCTGCAGAATGAGCCGGCGACCAGGTACATCGACATTTGCACCGCCATGCTCGGATCGGACCGGAAGCCGAATCCTGCCCTTTTCGTGCAAGATCAGATTCATCTCAGCGGAGCCGGCTACCAGATTTTGCGCCGCGACGTCTCCGCGTTTCTGGCGAGTGAGGTGCGTCCTGCGACGCCGTCGGCTTCGACGGCAACGGCGGCAAAAGCGCAGCCTTCACCTGCGACGTCTGTAAAGGCGCAGCCGCCTGCGCATACTTCGAGCTAGGCCGAGCGCGCCGGGGGATGGTTCGGTCCAATCCGGGCAGGATGGCCGGCGTTTTCTCAGGTCCGAATCCTTGCAGAATGACAGGCGTATACTTGAATTGAGCACGATCAGGCAGCCACGGCTGTGTCATTGAATGGCCGCCAAGCCCTCTGTATCCGGGAAAACTGAAGGTATCTCCAGAATTGGCACGGGATCTGCCGTTTGAAATGCGTTATGAAGCGATTGGTTGAACTCGATATCCTCCGCGGCTTCTTGCTGCTGTTGATGATCAGCAATCATTCTCCGTCGCCTTTGCGCCGGTTCACTGATCAGCCGGTCGGCTTCTTTTCGACGGCAGAGGATTTCGTGTTTGTCTCTGCCTTTCTCGCCGGAATGCTCTTTCAGAAGCGAACCGAGCGACAAGGCTTTGAGGCCGCCAAAATGGCCACGATGGGACGGGCCCTGCGGATTTACCAGGCGCACCTGGTTACGCTTGTGTTCACTTTCGGGATCGGAAGCCTGTTTTTATTGCAACTCCCGGGTTTGCGGGATCTCCTGAGCCCGTATTGGAAGAATCCGGCGGCTGCGGCGCTGGCGTCGCTCGGCCTGGCTTTTCAGCCGCCGTTGATGGACATCCTGCCCATGTACGTCGTTTTCTCGCTGCTTACGCCCGCGGCTTTCTGGGCGGCAAAACGCTGGGGGTGGCGCAACGTATTCATCGCGAGCGCGGCGCTTTGGGTTCTGTCCCAGTTTAATCTGCGGGACGCCCTCTTGGGGCCGGTAAAGAGCCTGTCGTTCATCGACCCCGGCCCGTTTGACCTGTTTTCGTGGCAGTTCCTGTGGGTGGGCGGCCTGCTTTTCGGAAAATGCCTGCAGGCCAGGCAGCCGATCAGGCTGCCGGCGGCCGGCGAGGCGGTCTTCCTGGTCCTGGCGATCGTTTTCCTGATCTGGCGGTGGTACTGCAATTACCTGGAACTGGACCCGAGTAAGACCTGGTGGTTTCTGAATAAATGGCACCTGGGACCATTGAGGATACTGAACTTTTTCGTGGTGACCTGGCTCGGGGCAAAGATTCTGCCTTACCTGGCACGATGCCAGGAACTGTTGAGCCCGCTCTGCTGGGTGGGCCAGAACATGCTGCCGGTGTTTGCCTTTCAGATTTGTTTGTCGCTCGTGCTCGTAGGCTGGGTGACTCCGGCCAATAATCCAGGGGGTCTGGCCTCGACTGCACTGGTCCTGCTGCAGACTCTGCTCGCCTTGCTGTTCGCCTGGTTTCTGGACTGGCGGCGCACGCGCCAGAAGTCGATGGACTCCCGGCAGAATTCCCAGGAACGCGCGCTGGCTCTGACGTAGTAGCGTTTTCGCAGCCGACTCCGGTGTGGTGCCGCCGCAGCCCCCGGCCGGCGACCGCACGGGTGCGTAAAACCTAACCCGGCGCGGTTTGTCCCGAGAAGGCTTCCACCCTACGATGGAGCCGGGATCGGGCCTCAGGCTTATAATGGAGATTTTCCTCGCCAAGGGCGGGTTGAGTTCCTATCTTGCCCGGTCGCGATCTACTATGTCTTGGAAACGTGCGCAGTTTCATGCGGAATCGATGCTCGCCAACCTGGGAGCAGGACCGAAGGTGAAAGGCCGCAAGGACCTCCGGGGCAGGAAACTACTGCTGGTAGACGACGAGGCTAACCCTTACCGCACGATGTGCTTTACGATCGCGGCAAAAATCGTCAAAAAACGCGGCGGCGACATCGAGATTCGAGCCCCCAAAGCGGGGGAGATACCGCATGCGGAAATCCTCGGAGGACCTCCGGAGAAGCCGGAACCGCGAAAACCGGAAGGCCGAAAGGCGGAAGCCCGTACGCGTACGAGCACGCCGGGAACAAAGCGTCGCT
>Ga0213876_10000249_pt1 | contig 51512 bp, 41 predicted proteins | sample BarmaccomBMRX_R9_FD_160113 | JGI IMG/M metagenome (GOLD analysis project Ga0213876, IMG submission 160113) | Root-associated microbial communities from Barbacenia macrantha in rupestrian grasslands, the National Park of Serra do Cipo, Brazil - RX_R9 | ecosystem: Host-associated > Plants > Roots...
AGCATCATTCGGCAATACATCGAACAGCAACAGACGCCCGATTAAGCACGAACCCGGAAACGCCGTTTCAGGAGCGGCGCTATCCTTCCCCGCCATCAATGGCGGGGCTTGCCGCGCGTTCTGGTCATGGCGCTGGCCGGACTCAGCACCCGAAAGGCGGCGATCGACTACGCATTGACCCAAGCGGAGCGTGCGGCCAAACTCGCGCAGCTGTTTGCCCGGCCCTGGACCCAGCAAGAGTTGGATGCGGCGCTGGAGCCCGGCTATGACCTGGAAGCCCTGCGCGAGCGAGACAAGCCACAAGCCGGCCCATGCGGATTGATTCCACTTTCTATGTCGATGCATTGCGTCGACGGCAGGACGTTCGTTTCTTGCTGAGGCCTTGGCTGATCGCGGGTCAACTGTGGACGTGTGGGGTCATCCGGGCTGAAGTGCTGCGCGGCGTGCGTTTGCCGCGTATCAAATCCGACCTGAATGACCTGTTTGACGCTATGGCAGAGGTGCCGACGGATGCGGGGTTATGGCGAGCCACGGCCGATCTTGCATGGGAACTGGACCGGCGTGGCACGATCCTGCCGCTCACCGATCTGATCATCGCCGCGTGTGCCTTGCAGGTAGGCGCACCGGTGGTGACGCTGGATGGGTATTTCAGTCTGGTCCCCGGGCTTCAGACCCGGCGAGATCTTCCGTGAGCGAGGGGGAGAAGGCCGGAAGCGAACGGTCACGGGTCCGGCGTCGGCGTGTACCCGGGGAGGGCGCCGTCGTACCGCCCTGCGTTATCCATCCAGATAGTCCTCGCGCCACGACCGCAACGGCGTAAGCGTCGTCCCCTGATCGTCGAATACGTGAACGAAACGGCGGTCGACGGAAAATCGAACCGGCGCTCCCGGCGGGAGGTTGCGAATTCCACGGACGGAGGCAATGACGTTTTCGCCCGATTGCAGATTGGCGAACACAATCGTCTCGGAGCCGAGGATCTCAGTCGCGATGACGGTCCCGGCCAGCGGCGCGCCGTCACCAGCCAGCGAGAGATGTTCGGGTCGAATTCCTGCGGTACACGCCGCGCCGGCAGGCGTCCTGTTTCCGTCCACGGCGGCGTCGATTGCGCTCCGCCCACCGTCGACGGACAGGGTCATTCCGTTTCCGGTGGCCGTGTGCACCGTTGCCATGAGCATGTTCATTTGCGGCGTGCCGAGAAAGCCGGCGACGAACCGGTTGCGGGGCCGTGCGTAGAGCTCGATCGGGCTTCCTACCTGCTCGACAGCCCCCTCACGCAGGACCACGATCGTGTCAGCCATCGTCATGGCCTCAACCTGATCGTGGGTGACATAGATCATGGTTGACCCCAGCCGGCGATGCAGACCGACGATTTCACTCCGCATCTTCACCCGGAGTTCCGCGTCCAGGTTGGAGAGCGGTTCGTCAAACAGGAAGGCTTTCGGCTCCTTCACGATGGCGCGACCGATGGCGACGCGCTGGCTCTGGCCGCCTGAGAGCTGAGAAGGCCGCCGCGTGAGAAGTTCGGAAATCTGGAGGATCCCGGCGGCGCGCCGGATACGGGCGTCGGTCTCCGCCTTTGGGATCTTCTGATTGGCCAAGCCAAAACGGAGGTTCTCGTACACGCTCATGTGCGGATAGAGCGCATATGACTGAAATACCATGGCCATGCCTCGCGCGGACGGCAACAAGTGATCGCAGCGGATGCCGCCGATGTGGACTTCGCCCGAGGTTAGGTCTTCAAGCCCGGCAATCAGCCGCAACAAAGTCGATTTTCCGCACCCCGAGGGGCCGACGAATACGGTAAACGATCCGTCTTCGACCGTCAGGTCGATGCCATGAATCACTTCAACTGACAGAAAGCTTTTACGGACGCCTCTTAGCTCAAGCTTCGCCATACGGTTCCACGCTTACGACCAAACGATCGCCGGCTTGCAGGGTGTGATCTTTTCCGAGCAGGATTACGTCGCCGTCCCGCTCGGCGGCCTGACCCTGCACCGTGACTGCCCCGTGAAGGCCCGGCAGCCAAAGTCTCGACACTTTTAGTTCGCCGCCCTTCACCACCAGCGTCACGGCCGATCCGTTCCAGTCAACTACGCCCCAGCCGCACCCGGCGGACCAGAGATAGACGCCGTCACCGGTGCGCGCGGGTTTGAAGCCGATCTCGCCGTGCCGCCGGTCGAACCGCAGGCCTGAATACGCATTAACAAGCGCGTAGCTCGAGAGCGCCCGGGCATAGTAGCTGCCGCACTCGATGTCGTTCCAGGGGTTGCGCCGCGACCCGTCGTGGCGCGCGCGTGCCGCCCGAACCACGGTGAGGCCTTCGTCGACCAGACCGCGCTGGATCAGGTACGACGCCATCATGTATTCGAGTCCGGTCCAAACCTCTTCTGCGTAGGGTACCGGTAATGCCGGTTTGCTCGACCCGTCGGGCCAGGTGCAGTTGAGGAGCCCCGCTTCGCCCTCATAAGCGTAAACCCGGCAAGGATTGAAGTGGTCACAGAGGCTCGGCCGGTAATTTTCGTTGAGCACGGATTTCAATGCCGTCCTGACGTTTTCCGGCGCCAGGAGATCACCTAACCCGGCGATATCGGCGTGCCATTGACCAAGGACCTGATCCGTGAGGCAGCCGTCGCCGATCTGGTACTTGATTTGCCCGTACTCATCAGACCAGTACGCCTCCATGAACGAGTCGCTGAGCACACCGGCCTTGCGCCCCTGGTCGAAGGGAGTAAGCAGCGAGCGATCGGACAGATCGACCTTCTGAATGTAGTAGCGGCCGTTGAAGAGCTCGCGATCAACGTAGGCGCCTCCTCTCGCCGCCATCTCGTGGCATTCCTTTGCGAAAACCGGTTCGCCCATAGCGCCTGCCATGATCGACGCAGCCCTCAGCGCTGCGAGGTACATGGTGGTCAGCCAGGGGTTTGGGCCAAACAGCTCCATGTCGAGGGTGTGGTGCTGGCGGCCCCAGAGCACGCCGGTCTTTTCCGGATCCCATTTGTCCGGGTTCTCCGGCGACCAGGCGTACTCCATCGCCCGCCTGATATTCGGCCAATACCGCTTCAGCCACGCGTCGTCGCCGAAGTTTTTCCACTCGCGGTAGGCTTTGACGACCGCGCCGAAGTGCCCGTCGGCGCACGGTCCGATGACGTCGAAGCCGGACCCAAGGGGGAGCCTTTGTCGGAACGTCAGTCCGCCGTTTGCTAACTGATTATAGGTAAACTCCGTCTCGCGCAACGTCCGTTCGAGCGCCGGGAAAAGGTTGGGGAGCGCCTGCTGATAGTTCCAGACGTGGGTGCAACTACCTTCGCAGGAACCTTCATTTACGTGCTGGCCCTCCCATCCCCAGAGTTCGCCACCCTCCAGCCGGATGACGGTAGCGGATCTGAGAATCCCAAGGGTGCCGTTCACTGCGTCGATGATTTCAGGCGGCAGCGAGGAGCCGAAAAGCGCATCGCGGAAAGAGACGGTCTGCGCCTCGAGCGCGTCCCACCGTTTCAAAGCGTCCGCCCCGCTCGCGGTCGCGTCCGCCCATTGGGTAGCATAGTAGTTCTTCCAGGTAGGCGCCCTGCCTGCGAATGGCGGGCTGCCGGGCCCCTCGCGGTTGAACCAGTAGATGCTGCCGAACGGATAATTCCAGCTGATCGCAAAGCGCACCCGCCGGGTTTCGCCAGGCGCGACGCAGACGCGCGCTGCCACGGTGCCGTGCTCGGGTTGCTGGAACATGTTCCTGGTCGCACGCGGCTTGTCGTAGCGCCGCTCACGGAGGCGGCCTGCCCGCGCGAATTCTCGCCAGTAGAGACCCAGACTGTCGAACCACTGTCCCCGAAAATGGTAGTCGACGTGTTCGACGTCGTCCCCATCCGTCGTGATTGCGAGGTCGCCATGTTGCTCCGGATCAACCGGATCGGCCGCGGTGAAATGGAGAACGTTGAGCCCCTCATGCCGCGAAAAGGTGTGGATGCCGCTGTCGCAACCGTAATTACCCAGCGTCGCGGCGATCGTGTAGTCAATCGGTGCGCCGGTGTCGTTCTCGACTGAGAATGCGAACAGCGCGACCGGCATCGAAGAGTCGCGGTCATTGTGCGGGATGAACGGGCTGAAGGCGGTTAACCGCACACGGCCTGGAAAGCCTGCATGATGAAACTCGAGCTCGACAACCGGAAAGCGCCCGACGAACGTGACATCCTCAAAGTGGGGGACTCCGGCCATCGAGTCGCGATTCGCGCCAAACCCAAATCCGTCGAACTTGCGTGGGCTGGGCGAACCGGCTGGTGTCCCCTCGTAGGGTCCGTTCAGTACGCGAGCACCCAGCAGATGTCCGTCCCGCTCTGCCTTGACCGCGAAGTGGCTGTAACCGTTGAACTGGTGGATGGCGGGCCGGTTACGGATGCTCCAGTCAACCAGCCGGCCGCTGCCCGTCAGTGACACGCTGCCGGTTCCGATGCCGCCGAGGGGAAAGGAGACGTATCTGCGCCTTTCGCCGGTATAAACAAACCGGTCGCTAACAGTCCTGGGGTCGTTCGACATGATCATCGGTTTTCTGTTTGTTTAGCGGGCTACCTTGCAAGTCTCGGTCATGACGACGCCGCACGTCTGCCCCGCTCTACCTCTGCCCGGCTGGGATGCGTGCGGTTGCGGGACCAGCACCTTAACTCTTGATTCCGCTCATCGTAACGCCTTCAATCACCATTTTCTGGGCAAGAAGAAAGATCAGGATGACAGGCAGCACGGCCATGCTCATGGCTGCCATCACCACGGAAAGATTGCCGGACGCCATATACCCGCGGAGCAGATCCATCGCGACGGGCAGCGTCATCGCCTGCTGGGGTTCGAGCAGCACGCGCGCCTGGAAGTAGTAATTCCAAGTCTGGGTAAACGTGATGATCCCCAAGGCGGAGAGTGCGGGTCGAAGCTGCGGCAGCGAAATTCGCAGGAATATTTTGAAGTAGCCGGCGCCGTCCATGAGTGCCGCCTCTTCCAACGCTTTCGGCTGCGAGCGCATGAACTGGCGGACAAGAAAAACCCCGAAACTCGACGTCAGATACATGAGCACGAGCCCGATCGGACGATTCAGCAGTCCGGCCTGAGCGAACCCGAGGTAAATGGGGATGATCGTTACCTGCGCGGGGAACATCAACCCCACCAGCATCACGAAGAAGATGCTGTCGCGGCCGGGGAACTTCAGACGCGCGAAGGCGAAAGCGGCGAGAGTACAGGTAATGAGCTGCCCGAGGGTGACGAGCACGGCCACTTCGAGGCTATTCCAATAGATACGCAGGAAGGGAACGCTGGAGTTGAGAACGGCTTGGTAGTTTTTGAAGTCGAGGGTAGGTGGGAGGAAGCTCGGCGGCATTTTGTAGGCCTCGGCTGGCGGTCTGAACGACATGCTGAAAAGCCAGGCGAACGGCAGGAGCATGAACACGCCCAGCACGGCCATAACGGCGACAATGACTCGGTCAACCCAGCGCCTGGCGGTTTTGGTCTGCATCCCCAACCTCAATACCGGACCCAACGCCGCGAGGCGAGAAGCTGAATTGACGTGATGATCAGAATAACCAGCGTCATAATGACGGACACGGCTGCACCGTAACCGATATCAAAGCTGCCGAAGGCTTCCTCAACGATATGGATCGACATCGAGCGGGTTGCATCGCCGGGACCACCCCGGGTCAGGATCACGATTGACTCATAGACCTGCAGTGCGCCGATCGAGGCGTAGACGATCCCGAAGAAGACAACCGGCGAAATCCACGGCAACACGATGCGGAAGAACCGGCGCCAATAGGAGCCGCTGTCCATGGTTGCAGCATCCATGATCGCCTTCGGCACGCCCTGCAGTGCGGCAATGAAGATGATCATGAAGAAGCCGGCGTTTTTCCAGATATCCATGATGACGATCGACATCATCGCCGTGCGGCTTGACGTCAGCCAATGGACCGGAGGGAAGCCGAGTCTGATCAGGTAGTAGTTGATGACGCCGAGATCGTCGCCGTAGAAATAGCCCCAGACGATTGAGACGAACGCGGCGGCAATGATCACAGGCAGGAAATACGCGAGGCGGAACAGGTAGAGAAGAAACGCGGGCATGGCCCGATTGAGGGCGAGCGCCAGGAGAAGTCCGACGACGACGTTTCCCGTCACGGCGAAGAATGCAAAGCAGAGGGTGTTCCAAAAGATCTGAAGGGAGCGATCGCCGGTGAAAAACCTTTGGAAATTTTCGAGCCCCACCCAGCGCGACCCGGCCATTGGATCGTAGTAGGTGAAGCTGAGCACGAAGGTCAGGATGACCGGCGCCAGAACGAAAGTGGCGTAGAGCGCGACGGATGGCAGGATGAAAAGGTAGCCGGCACGCGTTTGTGCTTTCTCGAGGTCCGACTTGGCTCGCCCGGCCGGAGCCTGCGTTGCAGTTGCGCTCGAAAAAGGCGCCACGTTCTTTGCCCGGTCGAAATCTCACCCCTTATCGACTCTGACGGGCAGCGAGGCGCTTGAACGATTCGTTCAGTTCCTGATCCGCCCGCTTGACGCCCTCTGCGATCGAGACTTCGCCTGACATCATGGCGACGTAGTTACGGATAAAAATCTTTTCGACCTCCTGGAAATTTGCCGGCGACGGTACCGGCAGCGTGTGCGGCAGCGTCTGATAGTACAGGGCAGCACTCGGCGGGTAAGCCAGGAAGTCCGGGGTCTCGGCAGCCGATTTCCGCCCGGGTACACCCCCGCCGGCTTCGCCCTCTTCCTTCTGCGTTTCAAAGCTGGTGAGTTCACCGATGAGTTCCTTGGCAAGTTCCGGATTCTTGGACGTCCTCGCGACTCCGTAGCCGCCGAACCCGATAACCGTGACATCATTAACCTTGGCCGGCGGAATGGCGACGTCCAGGTCGAGGTGGGCGGCTTTCGCGTTCTCAACGATCCAGTGGCCGCGCGAGATCATTGCCACCTGTCCGGCCATGAACTGGTTGTCCATCGTGTCCTTGCCGGGAATCGGCGACACTTTATCCACGTGGATCAGGTCGTAGAGGAACTGAAGCGACTCGGACACTTTCGGGTCAAGCATGTTGGATGCGGTCCAGTCTGCGTTCAGGACGGAGGTTCCGTTCGAAAAAAACCATGGCTGCACGAAAAAGAACTGGTTAGGGACTTCATACCCGAACTGGGTCACGTTGCCCGCCGCGTCGCGAACGGTCAGTTTCCTGGCGACCGCACGGAAGTCATCCCAGGTCCAGCCCGCCTTGGGGAGTTCAACACCGGCATCCCTGAACAGCTTCCGGTTGTAGTTGATCATGATGTTGTTCCACCCGATCGGGATAAAGTAGGTCTTGTCCTTGTAGGATGCGTATTTGAAGAGGGCCGGAGCAAAATCGGAAAAGCTCGCGTGGCCGGCGATGTAGTCGTCGAGCGGAATGAACAGGTTACGGGTCTCGAACGTTCTGAATGTTTCGATCGCCGTACCGTAGACGTCATACGCGTTGTTGGCGTTAAACTGCGACAAGACGCGGGTGACGTAGTCGCCCCAGCCGTTTGAGATCGGGTCGATGGCGATCTCGACCTTCGCGTTCGGATACTTCTGATTAAACCGCCCGACGGCATTGGTGACCGCCTTAAGTTGAGCGGCACCACCGAAGGCCATAAGCCGGAGATTTCCGGAAGCATCGGCCGCAAAGGCGTTGCCGGAAGCGAGCACGAGGCCGGCTGCCAGCACGAACGTGGCAAAATGTGATTTCACTATGACTCCTGTCTGATGGGGGGATTGAGAGCGTCCTCTTTTAACATACCCATTCTCACCGTCAAGCAGGCGAATCTTTGGCGCGTCCACGGTGGGAGAAAGGTCCACGGCAAAGGACTGGCGTTGCTCCCGCCGCGGTGCACCGTGCAGGGGGGATAGCAATATCACCGTGGCAGCTGCGCCAGGAGCCGCTTTACCAGCGCAACGACAGGCAAAAATCGTTCCGGATTCCGCTTGGCCGCGGCCTCGTAGATCTGCAGGGCTTCCTGGTATTCTTTGCGCGCCTGATCGGGCCGGTTCCGGTTATGGTCCAGGTTGCCCAGATTGTTCAGCGTCTGCGCCACGGCCGGCAGGTACGCGTCCGGATCGGTTTCGGCCAGTTTGCGACGGATTTGGAGCGCTTCCTGGTACTCCTGGCGTGCCTCGTCGGGCCGGTGTTGATCAGCGTCCAGGTTACCCAGGTTATTGAGCGTCGCGGCAGCGTACTGGAGATACGCTTGCGGGTTTTGCCGGGCCAGTTGGCGGTAGATCCGGAGTGCTTCCTGGTACTCTTTGCGAGCCTCGTCGGGCCCGCTTCGGCCGCGGTCCACCACCGCCAGGTTGTTAAGCGTCTCGGCCACGGCCGGCAAGTGCGTCTTTGGGTTGGTTTCGGCCAGCTTGCGGCGGATTTGCAAAGCTTCCCGGTATTCCTTGCGCGCGTCGTCGGGCCGGTCCTCGCCGCTGTCCAGGTTGCCTAAATTGTTAAGCGTCTGAGCCACGTCCCCCAGATCACTGTCCGCGCTTTGCCGGGCCAGTTTACCGCGAATTTGCAACGCCTCCTGATACTCCCGGCGCGCGTCGTCAGGCCGGTGCTGGTCACGGTCCAGGTTGCCCAGGTTATTGAGCGTTGCAGCGACCGCCGAAAGGTGGGTTTGGGGATCGTTCTCAGCCAGTTTGCGGCGGATCTGGAGCGCTTCCTGGTACTCCCTGCGAGCCTCATCAGGCCGGTTTTGGTCACTGTCCAGGTTGCCCAGGTTATTGAGCGTAAGGGCCACGGCCGGCAGGTAGGTATCCGGATTTTGCCGGGCCAAACGACGGTAGGTCTGTAACGCCTCTTCATACTCGTCGCGGGCGTCGTCGGGCCGGTCCTGGCTGCTGTCCAGAACGGCCAGATCGTTAAGCGTTGCGGCCATAGCCGACGAGTAGGTTTCGACCAGGTTGCGGCGGATTCGCAGCGCTTCGCGGTATTCGTTACGACCATCGTCGAACCGGCTTTGATCGTTATCCAGAACGGCGAGATGGTTAAGCGCCGTCGCCACCGCGTCAGCGTTCCCGGTTTTCCTGGCCCACTCCAAACACCGGCTGTACGCCGCCCTGGCGTCATCAACACGGTTCAACGCCTGGTTGAGAACACCGTAAGCGAGATTGACCTCAAAACTGCCCGGTTTGGCCGCCAGCGCCTGGCGGTAAACGTCGCCGGCCTCCTCAAAGCGGAATCCCAGAATCAGCAGTTGGGCTTTCAGCAGCCACTCCTGCACGCCATTCTCAACGTCCGGCGGGGTCGATTTCGCGTCGTCCAGGAGTTGAATCGCCCCGGTCAGGTCAGCATCCAGGAAAAGTCGCTTGGCTTGCCGGTAGCGGTCTGAACCCTGGCCCGGCGGAATCCTGGCGAATGCCTCAGCTGCCATTTCGGCCGCGGCTTTGGCCTGGCTGCGTTCCTGCTGGAGTTGGGCCAAGGGGGCAGCATCGGCGTGATGTTCGTGTTCCAGAATCCTCAGCTTTTCCTGATACGTGCTCTCAATGACTTTATCGCTGGTGACGCGGTACAAAAGCCCGGCCCATTGTTCTCGCTCGGCTTCGGGGCAAAGGATAATCGTGAGTGGATTTGCGTCGGGGTTGGCCGGCAGCACCGTCTCTAGTTGGACGCCGTTGACCACTGTGTAACCCTGCTTGCTTACCCGCACGTGCACGATCTCGCCGGGGTGTTTGTCAGGGATGGTCAGGGTAAACTTTCCGCCGTCCTTCGACGTTGTGGGGTTGCCGGCCGCGGCTTCATCCACGCTGATCGCGACATTGTCCATCCCTGGCCCGCCCGCGTGGTTTTCAATGACCACGCCGGTCAGCACGGCTGCATGCGCCGGAAAAAGCGCTAAGACGATCAACGCCACACTGGCAGCAAGCCGTACGTCCATCTACCTCTCCGGTGAAAGTTGGGTCAATTCCACGCGTTTGCAAAATCATAATCGTTCGGATGCGAATCGGCGGTTTCGCAGCAGCGAGCGTCCGGGATTAACAGGATGACGTGGCGAGAGGCGATTTCGATCACGTGGTTGAGGACGCGGCGGGATTTTGCTCATGGCCGGATGGTGCAGGGAAGAATCCCCAATGTTTTTGGGTGAGGGCTGTCCCCGATCGCATTAGCGGCGAAGCGTTCGCGGGGTTGCCGGATCGTCTCCAGGCTACGCTGCAGGTGGACACGGTGCGGTCAGACCAGGGGCACGCCGAAGCGGTCCGGGAGGTGGCGTGCCTGGAACGCGGACCCTTGCAGCCAGGGACGCTCGGGCTGTCGCTGGCCGAAGCCCGATCAATTCTGGCCGGCCTGGAGCAGAACCTGGCGGCGCTTCCCGGTGTGGCTCGACCGCCAGGACCTGCAAAGCGACGAACCGGTCACATTCTCATCGGACGGCCGCGACACGGTCCGTGAACTTCCGATGAGCTCCTTGGTAAGGCGCTGCCAAAATTGCGGTCAGTCTTGCGCGGATGACCGCATTCGTTGTATCCAAGTTTGTAGCTTCTCGACCGTCAGCCATCCGATGTCCTCCTCCCGCAAACGCGTCCCTGATGCTGCTCGGTTCAGGACCTCGCTCGGTGACAGTTCATCTCACCCCAGAGGCTTTCCCCATGAAAGGCTACCAGAATTTTATTGATGGCAGGTTCGTGCAGAGCGATCACGAAGGCCAGACGATCCCCGTCCTTAATCCGGCCACTGAAGCCGAAATCACGCAGGTCCCGGAAAGCAGCGCCGCGGAAGTCGACCGCGCCGTCGAGGCCGCCGCGCGCGCAAAAGCCCTGGGCCAAGCGGGCTGCGGTTGAGCGCGCCCACCACTTGCGCGCGCTGGCCGAGAAGATCCGCGAGCGGACCGAGTTCTTGGCCCGGGTCATCACCGAGGAGCAGGGCAAACCGCTCTGGCTGGCCAAGCTGGAGGTCGAGGTTGCCGCCGATTACCTGGTCTACATGGCCGAGTGGGCCCGGCGCATCGAAGGCGAGATATTGACGTCGGCCAGCGGCTTACGGCCCACCGCGGCGTCGGCATGGTCAGCTTCACGGGCAGTGTGGAGACCGGCTCAAAAGTCATGGGCGCCGCCGCCGCGAATCTCACCAAGGTTAATCTGGAATTGGGCGGCAAAGCGCCCGCCATCGTCTTGAGCGATGCCAACCTGGATTTGGCCGTCGAGGCGGTTAAGAGATCGCGCATCTTCAACGGCGGCCAGGTCTGCAATGCGGCCGAGCGCGTGTATGTAGACCGCAAAATCGCCGACGAGTTTACGGACCGGCTCGCCGGAGCGATGAAGGCGGCTAAGTTCGGCAACCCGTTGGAAGACCTGTCGGTGGACTACGGGCCGCTAATCAACCAAGCGGGGTTGAGCAAAGTGGAAAGCATGGTGGCGCGGGCGACCAAAGAAGGGGCGACCCTGGTGACGGGAGGTCGCCGTGCTGAGCGAGACAAAGGCTGGTAGTACGAGCCGACGGTGCTGGCCGATTGTCGCCAAGAGATGGAGATCGTGCAGAAGGAGATCTTTGGCCCGGTCGTGCCGGTCGTTGCCGTTGATGACTTAGATCAAGCCATCGCGTACGCCAATGATTGCGAATACGGCCTGACCTCCTCCATTTACACGGCCAACCTCGATGTGGCGATGCGCGCGTGTAAAGAGATCCGATTCGGCGAGACTTACATTAACCGGGAAAACCTCGAGGCCATGCAGGGTTTTCACGCCGGGTGGCGCAAGTCGGGCATCGGGGGCGCCGACGGCAAACACGGCCTTTATGAGTACACCCAAACCCATGTCGTTTACGTGCAATTCAATGCGGCGGCAAAGTAGTAGCAACGTTGCCGATGCTGCGGGTCGGGGTCGAAGACCACTGCCAAATATACCGCCTCAAATACAGAAAATCGACGTTCAAGCGGGCGTTGACCGGGACGCCGGCAACACCGTGCGTGACATGATCCAGGGCCACATTTATTGATCAAGTGCCATGCTGGGAGACCGGGACAAAATGGGGGCGGACCAGAACCGATCTAGGGATTTCGGCCAGAGCCGCGCTTGCTGCTGGTTTACCAAGGAGCCGGGGCGTGAGTGACCCGGCCCGCGGCGGCGGCACGTCCTGGTCAACGCTTGCCTCTTGCCCCCCGTTTTGTCCCGGTCTCGTTCAAGCCACCAGTTGTATTATTAAGCCTACGACGAGTGGAACCAACAAGCGCATCAACCGTAAAGGCGACCGTGGGAGCCGCACGCAGGCCGTAAGCGAGCTAACCACGGATCTCCGGATTCCGGAACCGCACGCTGAATCGGAAGACCTTCTTTTCCTGGGAGACGATCTGGCCGGTTTGCAGGTCGACGCGCAACGGCACGCCGACCCGCGCAACGTCGGCCGTGACGTGAAAACCGCGTTCGGAAAAGATGTCGATCAGCATCGTCAAAGCACACGGGTCTTCGAAGAGCGGGTCTTCGGAGTTGATGCTGGCCATGCCCGAGATCGCGTGGCGAATCACGATCGGCATCATCTTGCTTTCGATAAACTCGATCACCCGTCCGAAGGTCTCCGTGCGTTCCACCTCGTAGCCGTCCAGTCGCCGGACGAGATCCTGACGGGCGTGCCGGACGATCTCGCTGGCCAGCGGCAAACCCCGAAGCCGGTCGAAGGTGAGGGGATCCAGTTCGAGCGAACTCTGGTATTCGAGTTCGCGGACGATATTGGCCTGCACTTCGGGGATGGGCGCCTGGGCGTTGATGAAGTGGTAGTTAAAGATCTGCTTAAGAGAAAGCAGCGCGTCGTAGGTTTGCTCCTTGAAGACGCGGTAACGGTTGCGCGCGAGCGCCTCACTGAAGTCCGTCGCCCGTTCCTCCCATAGTTCGCCCACGCCTGAGCGGGCGACCTCTTCGTTGTGGGCGACCACCTGCCGTCCGCGCTTGAGTTGCCGCGCCACACTCTCCGTCTCGTCGACAAACAGCACCATGATATGGAAGATAGGCTGCTTGAAGTGGACCACCTCCGGGGTCCCGGAAAATTCCCGCCGGAGCGCGATCATCTCGTCATAGAGCAGCCTGAGACACTGCACCTGCACCTGGGTGCGCGGAAAGCCGTCGAGCAACGCGCCGTTCTGCTGCTCGCGCTCAAGCAGTTTTCGAAACAGGATCCCGACCACCTCCCGGTCCCCAACCATACCACCACGCGCCTTGATGGCGCGCGCCTCCGGGGTGTCAAGAAGTTGGGAAACCACGATGGGCGGCGCCTCAATGCCGCGCACCTTGCGGATGAAATCCGAGTTGGTGCCTTTACCCGCGCCCGGCGCCCCTCCGAGCAGGATCAATTCCTTGGGAAAACGCATCCGGATCCGGCCGAACTCCCCCTCCAGTTCCCGCCAGACGGCGTTGAAGATAAGTTGCGCGTCCTTGATCTCCAGGTCGGAGGAGTTAGCCACGGTGGGCACTACGGCAGCGGCCGTCCCGTGGCCTGTCCACGGGCCAGCCGTGTCCGCTTGTTTCTGGGTACGTTTCATGCGCCGGGGTAGAGAATCCAACTGCCATTTGTAACTAAACCGGATCGCGAGGCATTTGAAAGCGCATTTTTGCCGCGGAAGCGCCGTGCGACGACGTCCTCGGCCGCCGGCCCGCACCTCCGGCGCTCGGGCAGCCCCTCTTGGCCGGCCAGCGCACTTTTCGATTTCGACCCGAATCGGGGATTGCGGTCTGCTCAACGGGGTAGGTGCCCTCTTCCGGCCCAGGAACGCTTCCCGGACCGGTTTGTCCGACGCTTGCCAGCGCTTTACGACCTCAAAGATCAATCACGCCGGTTCGCTGCCGGGGTTGCGGCGTACGTGCCGGGTCCGCGCCGGGGTGACGTGACGAGGGGGGGAGGAGCGGCCCGCGTTTCGGGCACGACGGCCCTGGGCGGATTGGGCTTCATCCCAGCCTTGTCCCATCCTCATATCGACAAAGGGTACCCTCCTGTCGCGTGCGCAGGGGCCTGCCGCCGATGTGGCACCGTCTGGAGCGGGTTTGATGAAACGATAGCGGCCTTAAACCGTTTCCGGAGGAACGAGCGGCAGACTGGTCCCGCCGCGCGGGCCGCTCATCCGGCGTATCCTTGCCTGACAACGCGCATTATCGCATGCTCCTCTGATCCGATAAGCTATGAGACGGCCACGCCACATCCGGGTCCGGTCCGGCCAATTCGAATTTGTTAAGCTAAATGCCCAGCAGGTCGATTGGCGGGATACCTACCATTCGATCCTGACCCTGAGCTGGCCGGGTTTCGCCGGCCTGGTTTTCGGCCTCTACCTCCTGATCAATGTGATCTTTGCGACGTTGTACGTGCTGAGCCCACATGCCGTGGCCGAGATGTCGCCCGGCTCGTTTTCCGACGCTTTTTTCTTCAGCGTGGAAACGCTGGCGACCGTTGGCTACGGGCACATGTATCCTGAGTCTTTGTACGGGCACCTGATCACCATGCTCGAGATCGTCGTGGGCATGTTCGGGCTGGCGGTCATCACCGGTTTAATCTTCGTGCGTTTCTCTCGACCCACGGCGCGGATTCACTTCAGCAAAGTCGCCGTCATTGCACCGTTCGATGGAGTGCCTCATTTGATGATTCGCGTAGCCAACCTGCGGCACCAAGCCATGGTCGAGCCTGAGTTTCGCATGTTCATGATTCGGAGCGCCATCACGGCGGAAGGCGAGGAGGTGCGACGGTTCCGCTCCCTCAAACTGGACTTTGACCGTTTGGTCGCGTTTCCGGCTGTTTTAACCGTGCGGCATCGGATTGACGAAGACAGTCCGCTCTTCGGGATGACCCCAGAAGATTTCCAGCAGCAAGACATTCGCGTTACCGCGTCCATTGTGGGCGTGGACACGGTGATCGTTGCGCCCGTCCAAAGCTTCGGCGACTACAATTACGATCAGATCGAATGGAGCCGGCGTTTCGTCGAAATCTATGATGAGAATGAGGCCGGCGATTGGACGGTCGATTATGGCAGAATTGACGAAACCGAAGACATCCCTCCGGCTCGGAAGCCGGCAAGCGATCAGGGGGAGCGCGCGGCGGGCCGGGATACGACGTTGAGAGATAGCGCAGCGGGTGTGTAAGCCGGGTGGAAAATAAAAATGCGCTCAGGTCCGCCTTTCGCGATCCCATCAAAGACCGCTGGTAAATATGAGGGCCTGGGGCTAAAAACCCTCTCGAAATGGACCTGCAAACCGCGACCGACACACCCACACCCACACCGACACCCGCGCAGGTGAACGCTGCGCTCCTGATTGTTCGAATCGCCGGTGCCCTCGCTTTTCTCTACCACGGCAGCGCGATCCTGTTCGGCGCCTTTGGCGGTCCGGGCCCTCAGGGCTTCGCCGCGTTCTTGCATATGCCGGTCCTGGTCGGCTATCTGGTTGGGTTGGCGCAGGTTGGGGGCGGTCTAGCGATGTTAAGCGGGATTCTGATTCGTCTCGGGGCAATCTGCATCATCATCGTGATGCTTGGGGCCATTTTCCTGGTACACCTGCCGCACGGTTTTGATGTGTCCAAGCACGGCATGGAATACGCGCTGATGCAGTTGCTGATCGCCGTTGCGCTGCTCATCACGGGTGCCGGCGCCTATTCGCTGGGGGCGCGCCTCCCACGGCCCCTGCGGAAATGGTAGCTCGTCTTCGAGGCGGTCCGGGCGTACCGGTGCGAAGAAAAGACGCCGAGGTACCCCGACCCCAGGCCAGGATTGCAGCCTGCGATCCAACTAACGCCGGCGCCGCCTGACGGGCGCTTTGCGGTTCCAGCCGGCCGGAAAATGAAACAGGAGCGCACCGCAAAACTCCTGATCAGACCTGCGTCGCATAGCCCGACGGGCGTCACCGGTCGCGAAATGAGTGGTAATTCTCTATGAAAATGTTGTCCTTCCTTCTGCTGACGGCCGTGACGGCCGTTCTACCCGGCAGGGCGCTCACACTCCTGACCGGTGTCCGGATCATTGATGGCACCGGGCGAGCGCCGCTGGAGAACGGCGCCCTGTTGATTGATGGGGCAAAGATCGTGAACCTTGGCCCGCTCGACACCGTCCGTCCTCCGCCGGGATGCCAACTTGTTGACTTGCAAGGCAAGACCGTCATGCCGGGGTTGATCAGCGCGCATAGCCACCTCGGGCTGTGTCAGGGCGCCCTCGGACCGAATCCGGCGCACTACACCCGCGACAACGTCCGCCGCCAGCTCGAGCAATATGAGCGCTGCGGCGTGCTGGCGGTCATGGCGCTGGGGTGCAATAAGGATGTCCTTTACGCCTGGCGTGACGAGCAACACCAGGGAACGCTCGGCGGCGCCGCCATTTTCAGCGCTGACCGCGGCCTGGGCGTGCAGCGCGGCGCGCCGCCTTTTCCGCTTCCTGAGGACCAGATGTACCGGCCGGCCAGCGCCGACGAAGCCCGTGCCGACGTTCGGGCATCGGCCGCCCGGCATCCGGACATGATAAAATTGTGGGTGGACGATCTGTTGGGGACGGCGCCCAAGATGCCGCCCGGCATCTTTGAGGCGGTCATCGATGAAGCTCACCGTAACGGCCTGAAAGTCGCGGCGCACCTGTTCTACCTGGCCGATGCCAAAGCGTTGGTGGCGGCTGGCGTTGACGTGGTGGCGCACAGCGTTCGGGATCAGCCCATCGATTCCGAATTACTCACCGCGATGAAAGCCAAGGGCGTCGTCTACATCCCGACCCTCGACCTGGATGAATCTCAGTACATCTACGCGGAACGGCCGGCCTGGATGCAGGACCCGTTCTTTGTCCAGGCGGTTGATCCCAAGCTGCTGGAGCGTTGGCAAAACCCGCTGTACGCGCAGGAGATGCAGGCCAACCCCAATACCCGGAAAAACAAGGCCGCCGCGGCGATGGGACAACGAAACGTAAAGGCGGTGTTTGATGCGGGAATCACGGTTGCCCTGGGGACGGATTCCGGGGCGTTGCCGACCAGGATTCCCGGGTTTGCGGAACACCGGGAATTGCAACTGCTGGTTCAGGCTGGTCTGAGTCCGATGGAGGCGATCGTCTGCGCGACCCGGAACAGCGCGGCCGTGCTTGGGGCCGGCGACCGCGGTACGCTCGCGCCAGGCCAGCGGGCCGACTTCCTGGTGTTAAACGGTAACCCGCTGGAAGACATCCGGCACACGACCGAAATCCTGATGATCTACCACGATGGCAACCGGGTTCGATAGCAGCAACCCTTAACCTGGCGCCGTTCGGACCTGTGTCTGTTTGGTGCTTCGCGTTATGTATGCGGCGTGACGCACGTTGAAGGCCTTGCCCGCCCCGTCAGCGCGCCACAACGCAGGTTGGCCCCGGTGCCGTGAACAAAGAATCCTTCCCGGTCCATTCTGCGCTGGCCTTAGGACCGACAGGCATTAACCTGATCCACGAAGCGTTCCCGATGCAAAATTCTCTGTCATCTTCTGCGGACCATAAGCCCGCAATGCTCCGCCCGGCGACGGCTACCGTCATCACCGTTTCAACCGACGAGGCGTTGTTGGCCAGCGTCCGGAAAGCGCTTGCGCACGCGGGCGTCGCCTGCCTGACTGCCGAGCGCATCCAGGACGCGATCAAACCGTCACGCCGTGGCGGCGCCAATTTGCTCCTCATCGATTTCCCATTGTCCGGCTCGTCGGGGCAGGAAGAACTTGAGCGGCATCATAAAACCGGAAAGTCCATACCGTTTGTTGCGCTCATCGCGCCGGGCGCGGAACGTCTCGGTCTGGAGTTGATGCGAGGCGGTGCACTGGACTGCCTGCTCAAAGACGCACAACTACTCGAACGGTTGCCGCCGGTGATCAAAGAGGCCTTGGAACGTCTCGAGGAGCAAAGCCGGCTTGCCGCCTCCCAAGAAGCGCTCCGCCAGAGCGAGGCCCGGCACCGCGCCCTCTTCGAATGGGCCTCCGTTGGTATGATGGAAGGTTGTCCGCAGACGGGCCGTTTCCTGCGCGTGAACGAGGCGTTCTGCCAGATCACGGGCTATTCCGCACAAGAGTTGCAGACCAAATCTTTTTCCGAACTCACGTACCCTGAAGATCGTGAAACGGACTGGCAGGCCTATCAACGAGCGGTGCGGGGCGAAACCCGCGATTACCGCAGCGAAAAGCGCTACCTGCGCAAGGACGGCTCGCCGGTGTGGGTGCGGGTCAACGTGTTTGTGATCCGTGACGCGCACGGCCGGCCGGTGCACACCGTGGGGCTGGCCGAAGAGATCACCGAACGGAAGCGGTCCGAAGCCGAACTGCAATTGTATCGTGATCTCTTTTTCTACGCCCCGGCAGGCTTGTGCATCGGTAACGCGGATAGCCGGACGATCGGCCGCGTTAATCCTGCCTTCGCGCGCATGCACGGGTATGAGCGGCCCGAAGCGCTGGAGGGCCGGCTGATTGAGGACATTTACGCGCCCGAGGAATGGCCGAACGTGGCCGGGATTATCCGCCGCGCACACCAGGGCCATTGCCAGGTGGAAAGCGTGCACGTGCGCAGCGACGGCAGCCGTTTTCCGGTGCTCATCGATGTGATCGGGGTCAGCGACGAGGTGGGCCGGCTGCTTTACCGGGTGGTGAGTACGGTTGACCTCAGCGAACGCAAGCGCGCCGAAACGGAACTGCAAGCGCTTAAAGATCAACTCGCGGCAGACCTGGCGGCCATGAATCGCCTGCACGACCTGAGCACGCGCTTGCTCAAGGCGGCTGATCTCGATGAACTGCTGGACGAGATCCTGGAAGCCACGGTGTCCCTTCAAGGCGCCGATTTCGGAAGCGTCCAATTCTACAATCGTCGGAGCGGCACCCTCGAACTGGTGGCCCATCGCGGGTTCCACCAAGCGGACGTGCTCGAGCCCTTTCGAGCAATTCGGGAAGGGTCGGCGGCCTGCGGTCTGGCCCTGGAGCGGCGCCAACGCGTGATCGTGGAGGATACCGAGGCCGATCCGGCCTTCGCCGCTTACCGGGCTCTGGCGGCGGCCGCCGGCTTCCGGGCCGTGCAGTCCACGCCGATGTTCGGGCGTGACGGCGAACCCCTCGGCGTGCTTTCGACCCTTTTCCGGCACCCGCACCGGCCGTCGGCGCAGGACTTACGCCTGACCGATCTTTACGTGGGGCAGGTCGCCTGCCTGATCGAGCGTAAGCAGGCTGAGGAAGCCCTGCGGGCGAGCGAAGCCCGTTACCGCGCGTTGGTTCATGCCACCTCAGTGGCCGTGTGGCGACTGACCCCGGACGGGGAGCGGCAGCTGAGCCTGGAGGGCGGCAACATCCAGGGGCATGGCGAGCCGGAAACGCATCCCGGCGACTGGCTCAGCCAGATCCATCCTGAGGATCGGGCCCGAACGCATGAAGCTTGGCGCCAGGCAGTCGCGGCCCAAAGCCTTTACGAAATTGAACACCGCGTCGTCATAGCAAATGGAAGCTATCAGTACATGTTGTCACGCGGCGCGCCGATTCGTAACGCGGCGGGCGACGTGGTCGAATGGATCGGCACCAGCGCTGACATCACCGCGCGAAAACAGGCCGAGACGGCCCTGCGTGAAAGCGAAGAGCGCTACCGGCACGTGAGCGAGAGCGGCTTCATTACCATCTCCTTCTTTACGGCTGACGGCCGGATCACTGACGCAAACGATGCATTCCTGCGCCTCATGGGTTACAGCCGGCAGGAATTGGCGGCGGGCCTCGTGCGGTGGGAGCGCCTGACGCCGCCGGAATGGCTTCAACGCACCCGGCAGGCGATGGCAGAGTTTGAGGCCACTGGCCACATGATCCCTTATGAGAAAGAGTACCTCCGGCGGGACGGTTCCCGCTTTTGGGGTCTGGTCGGGGCCGCCAGGCTTGAAGGCCGGCCGGAAGGGGTCGCCTTTGTGCTCGACATCACCGAACGCAAGGAGGCTGAGGAAGCTCTCCGGGAGCGGGAAGCGCAACTTGCCTTTGCACAACGGATCGGACGAGTCGGTGTATGGGGGTGTGATCTGGGAAGCTGGACCAGCTTCGTGACCCCGGAGTCGTGCGCTATCGTCGGTATCCCGGATCCGGCCTCAATCCGCAGTTTGCCGGATTTCCTGGCCCTGGTACACCCCGACGATCGTGCACGGATTCAGGCAGCCAGCTGGCAGGTCATCAAGACCGGCTGCGATATGGACTTCCAGTTGCGCGTTCTACATCCCGAACGCGGCGACCGCTGGATGCTGGCGCGCGCCCAGCGCCAGCCCGCGGCGGACGGCAGAGGGCACCGGCTCCTCGGTGTCATCATCGACATTACCGAGCAGAAGCGCACGGAGAAAGCTTTGCGCGCCTCCGAGGAACGGCTGCGTTTTGCGGCCCAGGCCGCCGGCTTCGGCATTTACGAGCTGGATTTGGTCACGGGCCAGGCCTACCGCTCACCCGAGTACCAGTCCCTTTTCGGGCTGCACCCGGAGCAAGAGTTCCACCTTGATGCGGACTGCGTGCCCATTTACGTGCACCCGGACGACCACGCGGTGGTCCGCGAGGCGACCCGTGAATCGCGCGACCCACGCGGGTCCGGCATCAAGGATGTGGAGTACCGCGTCCTGCTGCCGGACGGCACGGTGCGGTGGCTGCTCGTGCGCGGTCGAACGTTCTTCGAAGGCGCGGGCAAGGCACGGCGGCCCGTGCGGTCTCGCGGCATCGCGCTGGACATAACTGAGCGCAAGCAACTGGAGCAGGAAATTCTGGAGATCAGCGGGCGCGAGCAGCGCCGCATCGGTCACGACCTGCACGACGACTTGTGCCAGCGGCTCGGGGGCGTGCAGTTGCTGAGTGGCGTGCTCGAGCAGGAGTTGGCCGCCGAAGGCCATCCCCGGGCGCCGCAGGCCAACCGCATCCTCGCGCTGGTCCAGGAAGCCCTGGACCGGGCGCGAATGCTGGCTCGGGGCCTTGCGCCCGTGGCGGTGGAGGCAGGGGGCCTGACCACGGCGCTGGAGGAGCTGGCGGGAAATGCGGCGGAGTTGTTCCAGATCCGTTGCGAGTTTCGGGGCGAGCTGCTCGTGGGCATCACCGACGCGGGCGCGGCAACCCACCTGTACCGCATTGCCCAGGAAGCCATCAGCAACGCCGCCAGGCACGGGCGGGCTAAACGGGTGGTGATCAGGCTGCGCGACGGCGGCGACTGCTTCGAGTTGAGCGTGGTGGATGAGGGGCGCGGGTTTGCCCGCACGACGGCTGCCATGGCAGGCATGGGGCTGCGCATCATGAAGTACCGGGCGGCAATGCTCGGGGCGACGCTCGAGGTGCGCTCGGCTCCCGGGCAGGGCACCACGGTGACCTGCGCCTTCGGTAAAGGCCTGTGCAGCGTCACGCCCTAGCCAGGACTGAGGCAACGCGGGGGACAGGGTGGGGTTATCCGGATCAAGCCGGCTGATAGAGCCGTGGAAGAGCTTTGGCAAGTCGCGCGTCGGGTCGTCAACGGCCGTCGTGAGGGCAGACACGCTGGGGGAACGTGCCGATGTGAGCGATTGGTGTGCAACCGAAACAATGATGTGGGCGAAATACATGGATGCGCTCCAAACCAAGCGGCGAATCCGTATCCGAAGCCAAGCCGGCCCGTGTGACGGGGCCCGGCGGTGAACTCTGGACCGCACCAATCGCAACCTGCGAGCCGTGAATCGCCGACCGCCGACCCAACTCACCCATACGAGTCCCAGCCGAGGAATTGATCCGGCAGCGCGGAGAGACATCATTATCGGCGTTCTGCTCGCGATGTTCCTGGCGGCGCTTGATCAAACGATCGTTGCGCCTGCATTGCCCACCATCGGGGACTCTTTAGGAAACGCCGAATACCTCTCCTGGATTGTCACCGCTTACCTTTTGACGGCGACCGCAGTGACGCCGCTCTGCGGAAAGCTGGCAGATATAAAAGGACGGCGCCCGGTTATTTTCTGGGCAATCGGGATTTTCGTAGCCGGATCAATCATTTCGGCTTTGGCTCGATCGATGTTACTGCTCGTAGCCGGTCGAGCAATCCAGGGAGTCGGCGGAGGTGGTTTGGGCGCCTTAGCCATGACCGTCATCGGCGACGTGGTTGCTCCCCGCGAACGGGGCCAATATCAAGGATACATTTCGGGGATGTGGGGAATCGCAAGTTTAGCGGGACCGATCGTTGGGGGCATTCTGGCGCAAAAGCTGCATTGGTCGATGATCTTCTGGATTAATCTGCCGCTCGCCGCGTTCGCCATTATCTTTTTGAACGCCCCTTTAAAAAAGCTGCCTCCCGTTCATGGCCGGCATCGGCTGGATTTGCTGGGAGCGGGCCTGGTGATCCTGGCGACGATTTCTTTGATGCTCGTGTTGACTTGGGGCGGTTCGCGGTTTGCCTGGACCTCACCCCAGGTTCTCGGGCTGACCTTCGTGTCCCTGGTATTTTGGGTTCTGTTCGGTCTGAGGATTCGCGGTTGCGATGAGCCGATCCTTCCGATGGAGGTGTTGAAAAATCCGATCGTCGCAACTGCAACGGCGTCGAACTTTTTTTCGATGGCGGTGAATCTGGGGCTCGGCGTTTACATCCCGCTGTATTTACAAGGTGTTCGGCACCTGAGCCCGAGCGGCGCCGGTATGAGCTTGGTCCCGTTGATGTCCAGCATGGTATGCGGGGCCGCGTTCTCCGGTTGGATGACAACCCGATTGAGACATTATAAACGAGTGGCGTTGGTTGGTGTAACGACGGCCGCGCTTGCTCTCTTTTTGTTGGCAGCCTGGGCCGGTGGATTGCCCTACGTCGGGCTGGAAACGTTCTTTGTGGTCATCGGCGCCGGTGTCGGGACTTCATTCCCCTTAGCGATTGTTTGTGTTCAAAACGCGGTGGATCCGGCGCACCTTGGTGTGGCGACCGGTGCGGCGACCTTTCTGCGCTCGCTCGGCGGCGCGATGGGTGTCTCCGTTCTGGGCGCGGTGTTTCTCAGTCATGGCTTTGCTCAAAACGCCGAGACCGCCCAAGGGCTAAGTGATCTTGGGACCCGCGCTGGTGCGGCTTTCGCCGCGATTTTCTTAACGGCGGGGCTTGGGCTGGTAATCACCAATGTGTTTCTCCTTTTTATGGAAGAGAAACCGCTGCGGAGCGGACGCGCTGAATGACTGGCGATCGGTGATTGCAGGCGTCGCGGGTCCAAATGGGCGCATTCACACCCCACGTTGAAGTGCCGGGCTGACTCTCCGGGCTGGAGAACAGCTCAGCCAAATTGAACCCCTCAACCCGCCTGACAGCGGTCACGCGCGCGCCGATACACTGAAGTTGCGCCCGGCGCTTTCGAGAACGCCTGGTGGGAGCTGGATGTTATTCATCAAGGATACCATGAACAGGTCGAGCGGTATCGACTGCGGAGGGGCGCCTCCCTCTCTCTCCACGCAGCCGCCGCAGTGAAAGCTGGGCTCGAGCACGCTGCCCGGGGTTTCGTTTCGCCGGTCCCAAAGGGCAATTCCTCCGGAGAGGTTTTTGATCGTGCCGCCACAGACGTCGCAGCGAAGTTGGGGGTGCAGATGACCTTGGTCATCGACCTGAAAGACAAGTGCCATGGCAACCAGCTTAGGGTCATTCGGCGCAATCGGCAACTCCCTCACGCGGCGCGCACGGCGGAGCGACAGGGGTGTCCCTGAAGCCCAACGCCCTGGCCGCGGTTGCCGGGGTACGCTTCCCATTTTATCCGGACCGAACGGAAGCCAAGGCTGGCTCGGGGTCAAAGAGGTTGAACTCCGAGACGGCCTGGAAGGGCAGGTGGTTGAGTTCACGCACCGGGCCGCGCCCCAGTTTGAGCTCCAGCAGGCGTTGGCGGGCCGTGCGCACCAGCGCCTCCAGGTCCTGGGTGATCAGAAAGTCGATGACCCCGGCCCGCAGCAACGGCTCGGTGACCTCGTGCAGTTCGTGGCTGATGAATAAGGGGCGCCGGGCCAGCGGGCTGTCCCGAAGCGCTTGGGCCAGGCCCTGGTTGCCGCCGGCCACGTTGTAGAGGCCGGCGATGTCCGGGCGTTTTTTGAACAACTGCAGCGCCGCTTGGTAGGTGGCCTCGGCCGAATCCTCCCCTTTGATGACCTCCACCAGCTCCAGGCTGGGGAAGCGCTGGCGCAACAAGGAGCGGAAACCGATCTCGCGGTCTTCATGGCAACGGTAAGCGAAGTAGCCCACCACCACGGCCACTTTGGCCGCCGGCAACCGTTCCAGGCAGCGGCCGCACAAAAACCCGGCAAGCCGGCCCGCGGCGCGGTTGTCGATGCCGACGTAAGCCGCCCGGGCGGCCGCGTCGAGGTCAGAGACCAGCGCCACGACCGGTTTGCCGGCCGCGCGCCACTCGGCCAGGGCTGCCTTGAGCGGCTCGGTGTTCTTGGCCACCAGGGCCAAGCCATCGGCCTCGGCGCCCACGGCTTGCAGCAATTCGAGGGTCTCCTGGTCGGAGCGGCTGGCCAGGGCCTGCAAACCGGCAGCCGCGCTGCTTTGGGCCTCGTTGACCCGCCGGACGGCTTCCAGCAGCCGCCGCGTGAACGTCTGGCTCGCCTGGATGATCAGGCGCAGCTGATACGCCGTCTGCGATTCGCCAACCGGCGCTTCTGACCCCTGCGGCGTCTGGCCGTTCTCCAGGCGGTTGATGACCCGCAGGACGTGAGCCTGGGTCCTGGGATGCACCCCCGGGCGATTGTTGATTACACGATCGACGGTCGCCCGGCTTAATCCCGCGGCAGCAACAATATCGTTGATGCTGACTAATCCTTGCCCCTTCATACAAAACGCCGGCGCAGCCCGGGTTTCGCCTCACCCCTGAGGGGCCGGTGCGTCCCGCCGCTGTTCCCGCTTAAATCATTTTCAGCCACCGCATCTACTTACATCTCAAAATGACTCATGTAAATCCGGTTCGATGAGTTTTAATGAGCGATGCTCGAGGCCGGCGTGGTACCTTCGCCGGAGTGAAACCGGCCTTGCGCAATGCCGTTCCCCGGCAGAACTTCGGCCTCGAGACGCGGAGAGCCGACGGTACCGGCTCGCCTGAAAAGCTACCCCCATAATCATCCGACACACCGAGGTTTCTAACTTCGGAGAAAGGCAAATTCATGGCAAAAAAGACAGTCGCTGAGTTGCTTGTTGACACCCTGGCCGCAGCGGGGGTGAAACGCGTGTACGGCATTGTCGGCGACTCCCTGAACGGGGTCACCGATGCCATTCGCCGGCACGGCGGAATCCGGCTGGTTCATGTGCGCCACGAGGAGACGGGCGCGTTTGCGGCCGGTGCCGAGGCCCACCTTACGGGTGCCCTGACGGTTTGCGCCGGCAGTTCCGGGCCCGGCAACCTGCACCTGATCAACGGTCTGTACGATTGCCACCGTAATCGCGTGCCGGTGCTGGCCATTGCTGCGCATATCCCGAGCAGGGAGATCGGGAGTAATTACTTTCAGGAGACCCATCCGGAACGGCTGTTTGCGGAATGCAGCCATTATTGTGAAATGATTTCACACCCGGAACAAATGCCGCGGGTGCTTGAAATTGCCATGCAGACAGCCGCTTCGCGGCAGGGCGTTGCCGTGGTCGTGCTGTCCGGCGATATCGCCTTGCAGGAAGCGATCGCCACGCAGCCCCGGCTGAAGCTGAACCCGGCACGGCCAACCGTCCGGCCGTCGGATGAAGATATCCAGCGGCTTGCGGCGGTTCTGAACGACGTGCAAAAGGTCACCATCCTGGCCGGTGCCGGCTGCGCCGGGGCGCACGATGAATTGATCCGGACCGCCGAGAGACTCAAAGCTCCCATCGTGCACGCCATGCGGGGTAAAGAGTTCGTCGAATACGACAACCCGTTCGATGTGGGCATGACCGGCCTGCTCGGCTTTTCCTCCGGCTACTACGCCATGATGAACGGCGACGCCCTGCTGATGCTGGGAACGGATTTCCCTTACCAACAGTTCTACCCGGAAAAGGCGACCATTGCTCAAATCGATATCCGGCCGGAACAGATTGGCCGCCGGAGCCGCGTGGATATCGGGTTGGTAGGGGACGTGAAAGAAACTCTGAAAGTGCTGCTCGCCCACCTGAACGCCAAGGCTGAGCGTTCACACCTTGACCTCTGCCTTGATCATTACCGTAGAGCGCGGAAAGGCCTGGACGACCTGGCCACCGGCGTGCCCGGTAAAAAGCCGATCCACCCGCAGTACCTCACCAGAAGGCTCGATGCACTGGCAGCGGACGATGCGATTTTCTCCTGCGACGTCGGGACCCCGACCATCTGGGCCGCCCGCTATCTGACGGTGAATGGGAAACGCCGGTTGCTCGGATCGTTCAATCACGGTTCGATGGCGAACGCCTTGCCGCAGGCCATCGGTGCCCAGGCGGCTCTCCCGGACCGGCAGGTTATCTCCCTTTCAGGGGATGGCGGCATCGCGATGCTGCTTGGAGATTTGCTTTCGCTTAAGCAGTTGAACCTGCCCGTCAAGGTGGTCGTGTTCAACAACGGTTCCCTGGCATTTGTGGAACTGGAAATGAAAGCGGCCGGCCTGCTCGGTTTCGGTACCGACCTGCACAACCCGGATTTCGCCAAGATGGCCGAAGGGGCGGGCCTCCTGGGCCTTCGGGTCGAAGCTCCCGAGCAAGTGGATTCGGCGCTGAAGAAGGCGCTCGAGCATGACGGCCCTGCGCTCATCGACGTGGCGGTAAATCGGCAGGAATTGTCGATGCCGCCGACGATCGACTTGCAACAGATGACCGGCTTCGGCCTTTACCTGATCCGAGCCGTGCTCAACGGGCGCGGTGATGAAGTCATCGATCTGGCCCGGACGAATTTGTTCCGGTAACCAACAGCGTGCTACCTGACCTTTGAAGATCCGAGAGCGTTGTGAGATGCCCGGGAAAATGCACCCGGTTGCCGCCGATTTTCACATACCTCTGATACCGTTCAGCAGACAGTTATTTCAGTAGAATGTCGGCTAACGGAGCGTCGGCACCGGAGGCTGCTCCGTACCCGGTTGGATCGGCCTTAGGCCCAACGGGCCGGGAGACGGTTTGATGGCCTGAAGGGCTAAAGGAACTTAGCCCAGGGTTTACCCTCGGTAACCGTAAAATCACGATCGAGCCCTGATGGGGCGGCAGAATTCGCCGGCAATGCCTGCTACTGCCCATTCAGGGTTGGGCCGGAGGGGAACGCCTTCGCCCGTTAAACCCTGGGCCGAGGTCTCCCGGCCCGTTGGGTCTAGGCCGTTTATACGGTTTAAAAGGTTTAACGCCGACAGGGTACCGGGGAAGGAAGACAAGATTTTACCTCCATGGCCTTCGAAATGGTATCAGCCAGAAACTTCAGTCCCTGCCTGACATCAGCCGTCCCTCCGGGACGAAAGCACCCCGCAGCCCCTATCTAAATGCCCGCGGGTAATCTCCATCCGCTTGCCATTAATCACTGACGGGCCGGTGGGGAAGGTGCGGTGGGCGGTTCCGGCTGCATCGACGCGAAGACAGCTTCGGGATCGCGTCCGGAAGCGTGACCGGCATCGATCCAGCCGAAGCGATGGGTAACGCCGCCGACTAGAAAGGCGGCATCCGCCAGGAGGGTAGCCGGCCAAAACCCGGCTCCGATGCTACCGGCGGCCCGCAGGATCAACGCGGCCGGTCCGGTCAGGAGCCCGGCCGATCGCAGGAGCAAACCCGAGCGCCCCTCGTGCACGGCACGGTCCACGGCCCCGTGGTGCCTCAGTTCCAGCAAGAGCCAGACGCAGGTCTCGACGATTGCCGCAAGGAAGCCGAGCGCATTCAGGGCGGGCAATCGGAACCCGAGCAACTCCAGGACGGCAACCGCCGATCCCAGCCCGACCGTCCCGAAGTGGGCCGGTAATAGCCGCACGTGGGAAAACCAAGCCGGGATGGTGCTCACCCCGATCAAGACGCCCGTATAGGTGGCGAGAAACATCCCCCAGAAGCCGGTCCCGACGGCAAGCACTACCGCGAGCACATGCAAGGCTAAAGCGGCTCCGCTGCCGGCAGGGATCAGGTGCCGCTGGTCTAACTCGAAGGCGATCGCGCTCGGAACCGCGCAGGCGCCGAAGAAACTCACGATCCAGGAGCCGACGGACATGGGGGACTTCGGCTTGAACACTCGCAGCATGTGCAGAAACAACCAGGGACGGCCGAGGTCCCAAATCAGCAACACGGTAGAAATCATGACGCCTGCGGCCGCCAGCCACATCGCCGCGCGCGTGACGTCCGCATGCCCGCGAAAGCAGGCGACCGCACCGATCACCCCGGCCATGCCCGCAAGCCCGCCAACAAAAAAATAAAGTGCGATCTGCCATTCCCAGACCGGCGGCCGGACCACCGGCCGGCCGTAGTAACCCGGCTTGGCCGGTTGCAACGAACCCGCCGGGATAGGTCCCCCGGCAACGTCAACGCCGCGTCCGCTGACCCGGCCGGTGGCGCGGGCTTCCTCCCGGAGCTGATCCAATCGGGCCTCGAAATCCGGATGCTTATCGTTGGAGGGCGTATCGTTGGAGGGCATTGCGCTCGAGTTAGAATAGGCTGAAGGTCAGGATCGTGGCCACCAATGCCCCGATGGCAGTGATCAGCGCCGCGCCCCAGCTTGCCTTCAAATGGATGATGGGAACGTCCGGCTTGGGCGGCAGGCCATAGGCCGTCGGGTCCCCCAGCAGAAGAAAGGACGCATGGATACCCTTTACGCTGGTTTCCTGGGGGTCGTAATTGTGCGCGTCGGTGTAGCCGAGCGCGTGGAGATCGGCCACGCGCCGGGCGGCATGGGCACGCAATTCATCCAGCGGGCCGAACAGGATGCTTTCGGTCGGACAGGTTTTCGCGCAGGCCGGCACCAACCCGTCGCGCTGCCGGTCGTAGCAGAAGGTGCACTTGAACGCTCCGCCGGCTTTCGGCTGCGGTTTTGCGCGGCGCTCGATGACGCCGAACGGGCACGACACCACGCAGTAGCCGCACCCGTTGCAAATATCATCCTGCACGAAGACCCCTCCGGTTTCGGTCCGGATGATCGCGCCTGTAGGGCAACTCTCCAGGCACCCGGCCACCTCGCAGTGTTTGCAGACGTTCGAGAGAAACAGCCACCGGAACGGCGCTTCCTGAGCGCCCGTCATCGGGCCGGCGATTTGCGGCCCGCGGTTGAACGGTTGTTCTAGGAAAAGCACGTGACGCCAGGTCGATGCACCCAGGGCACCCGTGTTGTCATACGAATTCCCGGTCCAAACAAAACCGTCGTCCGGCACCTGGTTCCATTCCTTGCAGGCCACCTCGCACGCCTTGCAGCCGATACAGACCGTCGGGTCGGTGTAAAACCCGACGGTCCGGCCGTCTTTAACGTAGTGGTGCCGTTTTTGGTTAGTCGAAAGTAGACCTTCACCAATCATTCTGTTTTTCCGTATTGGCCGTAACTCGAGGAAAACTTGCCGCCTTCTGGTGCGCCGGGCGGCGGTTGTTCCGGGTGCAGGTTAGGTTGCGGGGTGGGGGGCGCTATCCGCTTCATGAATTCCAGGTACTGCGGCCCGCGCGGTACCCGTCCGGGCACGATGGTGCAGCTGACCGCTTTGGTTTCCATGATGGTGACGTTTGGTTCCCCCGAAATCGCCAGGAGGTCGCAGGCGCTGTCGCCCTTGATCGGGCCGCCCCTGCCCCAGTGGAACGGCACCGCGACCTGATGAACGAGTTGGCCTGCTCCGACCCGCACCGGGCGAAGTCGCCGGCTAACCAGGGCGCGGGCCTCAACCGCGGCGCGCATGGTGGCGATGGTCACGTAATCGCCATTTTTCACCTTCAATTCTTCCGCCAGCTCGGGCGACATCTCGATGAAGAATTCGGGCTGAAGCTCAGCCAGGTGGCTCAACCACCGGCTCATACCCCCGGCCGTGTGGTGTTCCGTGAGCCGGTAAGTGGTCAGCACGTACGGAAACCGCGGGTCGCCCGGCGGCGCGAACCGGTTCTCCTGCCGGGTAAACCAGTCGATCACCGGATCGGTATTGCGGCGGTATAGCGCGTTTGAGACCGGGGATTCGATCGGTTCATAGTGGGTCGGCATCGGCCCGTCTTCCAAACCTCTAGGGACGTAGAGCCAGCCCAGGCCGTCCTCCTGCACAATAAAAGGCCGGTCGCCGGGGTGGGCATTAAGCCCCGTGGCGCCGGGTGGCGGCTGATAATCGGGCGGTTTGTCCGGCGGAAAATCCGGGACGTCGTTGCCGACCCATCGCTTCGCGACCGGGTCCCACCACACCAGCTTTTTCCGCTCGCTCCAGGGGGCGCCGTCCGGCCGGGCGCTCGCCCGGTTATAAAGGATGCGGCGATCGCTCGGCCAGGCGAATCCCCAACCGTGCCCGTAAGGACCATGCGGGTCCCGGCGATGGGCTTTGTTGATGCCGTCAGACCCGAGGATGCCGGCATAGATCCAGCAGCCGGACGCGGTTGACCCGTCGTCCTTGAGGTCCTGGTAATGGTCGATTTGCGGCCCGTGGTGAAGCCGGCCCTCGACGTCCTTCACCCAGAGAGTGCCCTTGGCCTCAGCGTGCGGCGCGGTGTGCCAGCCGTTGATTTCGGCCAGGACCGCTTCCATGTTCGGCTCGCCGTTTTCCTCTTCCGGGTACCACCAGTCCAGCGCCCGCAGCGGCTCGTCCATGGGGTCGTTGGAAGCCGCCGCCTTTTGCTTCAGCCGTTTGGCCAGTTGGTGCATGAACCAGCTCTCGCTTTTGCAATCCCCGGGCGGCTCGACCGCCTTCTCACGCCATTGCACCATGCGTTGGGTGTTGGTAAAGGCACCTTCCTTCTCGGCGTGGCCTGCCGCCGGCATCAGAAAAACCTCGGTGGCGATGTCCTCCGTCTTTAACTCGCCGCGCTCGATTTCCGGCGAGTTCAACCAGAAGGTCGCGGGCTCGAGTTCCACCATGTCGCGCACCACCAGCCACTTCAGCTTCGCGAGCGCTTTCCGTTGGAAGCCGGCATGCTGCGCAGCTACCGCCGGGTTCTGGCCCATGCAGAAATAACCTTCGACCTGGGCATCCGCCATCTGATACACGATCTTGAAGAAAGAATGGTTCCTGCTGAGTTTCGGCAGCCAACGGAACCCGAACTCGTTCTCCGCCGTTGCATTCTTCCCGTAATAAGCCTTGAGCAGGCTCACGAAGTACTTGCCGAACTCCGTCCAGAGCCCGGTCGGGTTCGTGTGCTTGCTGATGTAATCGTGCAGCGTGTCCTCGCCCATCCCGGCCCGCGGCATTGGGAGATAACCGGGAAGTATATCGTACAGGGTAGGAATGTCGGTTGAACCCTGAATGGACGCATGGCCGCGCAACGCCATAATGCCGCCGCCGGGCCGGCCGATGTTGCCTAACAGCAACTGCAGGATGCTGGCGATCCGGATCATCTGCACGGCCTTGGAATGTTGCGTCCAACCCACCGCGTACGCCATGGCCGCCGTTTTGTCCGGGCCGCTGGCCCCGGTGAACTTTTCGGCCACTTGGAAAAAGAGGGCCTGCGGGATGCCGCAAACCTTTTCTACCATCTCAGGGGTGTACCGGGCGTAGTGGCGCTTCAGCAGCTGGAAAACGCAGCGTGGATGTTGCAGGGTGAGGTCCCGGTTCGGGTGGCTGACGTCGTCACTGTCGTATTGCCAGGTCTGGGAATCGTACAGGCGCTTGTCCGGGTTCCATCCCGAAAAGAAACCGTCCAGGCCGTCGTCGGGCATGCGGAAATCTTCTCTGATGAGGGCGCTGGCGTTGGTGTAGTGCAGCACGTAGTCCTTGAAATACTTCTCGCGCTCGATCACGTAGTGAACCAGGCCGCCCAAAAATGCAATGTCGGTGCCGGCCCGAATCGGCACCCACAGGTCGGCCACGGCACTGGTCCGTGAAAACCGGGGGTCAACGTGAATCAACGTGGCCCCCCGTTCCTTGGCGGCCATCACCCAGCGGAACCCGACCGGGTGGTTTTCCGCCATCGAGGAGCCTTCAATAAGGATGCAGTCGGCGTTGGCCAGATCCTGCAGAGCCATCGTGGCGCCTCCCCGCCCGAATGAAGTGCCCAGACCGGGCACGGTGCTAGAGTGTCATATTCGCGCCTGGTTGGAAAGGCAGACCATGCCCAGGCCGGCGGTAAAGAGCTTTTTGATGAGGTAATTCTCTTCGTTATCCAGCGTGGCGCCCCCCAGGTGCGCAATGCGCGTCGTATGATTAACCGGATGTCCGTTCTCTTCCGTCTTCCACGCGCGTTTGCGCGTTTCCCAGACCCGATCGGCAATCATGTCCATCGCCTTCTCCGGCTCGATCTCGACCCACGCTTTGGCGTGCGGCGCCCGGTATAGCGTCTTCGTCAGCCGGTTCGGGTGAGTAAGCAGCTGGTAGGATGCCGACCCTTTAGGGCAGAGGTTACCCTGGCTGACCGGGCTGGCCGGGTCCCCTTCGATGGCGAGGAGTTTGCCTTCCCGGTGATAGATCAACTGACCGCAACCGACACCGCAGTAGGGACAAACCGAACGGGCGACTTCGGCCTCTTGCACTCGAGGCTTAAGGGCACGCGTCCTTTCGGACATGGATTCCAGGCCGGTGCCATCCGCCCAATGACGGATTTGCCGGAGCAACGGCCAGTTACCGAGAAAACTGAAGATTCTCATCACTGTATCCCGCCCACGCGGGTCCTCTTCCAGTTACTTCGCAATAAACTCCATCACGGATCGAAAAAAATGCCGCCGCAAAATGCGTGGATCAAGAGAGAACTTTGCGCACGAACGCGAGCAGGGCGGCGTTGAATTCCTCCGGCCTCTGCAAGGGAGCGAAATGGCTCACGGCTTTGAGGACGCGCAACTGGGCGTCCGGAATGGCCGCGGCCAGATATGCTGCGTGTTCAGGTTTGATAAATTCGTCGTGCTCGCTTTGCACGATCAGGACAGGGACGCGGATCTGCGCGAGATCCTGCGCGGAGCAGTTCGGTTGCGTCCGCTGCATGAGGCTGACGTCTTCGACGAACCCCTCGAACTGCTCCGGCGTCGCCGACAGCCTGGCGTAGTCCTTCCTGTGTCGATTAAAGCATCGATTGAGCGTGGGACTTGCTTCCGGCGGCTTTACGCCGGTTGGGTCCATGTTGCAGGCGAAGAAAAACACGCCCGCAGCGCGTGCGGGAGCTTTCGCAGCCAGGATTAACGCGGTGCAGGAGCCGTCGCTCCAGCCCACCAAGGCGGCTTTTTGAAGCCGCAGCGCCTCCATCACGGCCAGAACGTCAGAGGCCATCAACTCATACGAGAACGGTCGCGCATCGCGCGTGCTGCGGCCATGGCCGCGGCTGTCGATCAGAATGGCGCGGTAGCCGCTCTTGACCAGGGCGGGCACTTGATAGCCCCAGTTGCCGCTGTGGCCGACGCCCCCGTGCAACAGCACGACGGGCGAGCCAACGCCGTAAGCGGCATACCGGATTCGCGCTGCCTCGTGTTCAATGTAGCCTTGATCATCGGCGGCCGGTAACGGTGCGGCGCCCTCCGCTTCGAATTTCTTGAGCTCGTCATCGTAGACGTCCATTGGATTGTTTCTGCGTGCGAGCCAGGTCAATCTCTACCCGGCTGGATTGCCTCGACCAGGATACGCTGCGCCGGCTCCAGCCGCGTCGCCATTGCCTCGGGCACCCCGGCCTGCCGCAGCATCGGCGCCACCGGGTGGAAAGAGACCAGCACGCGCCCGTCGCCCTCATCGCGCACCAGTACCCGCAACGGCAAGTCGAGGGCGGCCTGCGGCGCCGCCAGCATGATCGGGGTGCCGCCCCGTGGATTGCCGTAGAGCAGCACCACGGCGGGCGGCATCTCCAACCCGGCTTGCCGCGCGCCCGCCGCATGGTCGATCCGGGCGAACACCGTCATCCCGGCCTTCTCAATGGCCTGAACCAAGCGCTCCAGCGTCGGCGCGAAAGCAACGGCGCTGACGTGCTCGACAGGTCGATGTACGGGTGGGCTACTCATCTCGCCTCATCACCCCTGATGCAAAGGTGCCTTTGCAGTTTCTAGCTAAAAAGCGCCCCGGTGCAACCACCGGCACTCAAAAATGCAGGCGCCCTTCCGCGCACGCCCAACCGGACTTAAACCCGCACGTGGCTCTCGCGAAGTCCGTTACGCGTGGCCGGTTCGGCGTGCGGTCTTCGAGGCGAGTCCACTCATAACGGGCCTCGTGACGCCGCCCTCAGCGCTGCACAGAACTTCTCCCCCGCCGGGGTCACGTCGCCTTTGGCAGCCCAGGCAACGCCGACGCGATGGAATTCCGTCCCACCCGACAGCGGACGATACGCCAAGCGCTGGCCGGCCACGCGCTTGAAGTGCTCGCTGACCAAGGCGACCCCGCGCCCCACCGCCACCGCTGTGACCAACGAACTCGTGCTGTCACATTCCACGGCGATGCACGGGCGGAAGTTGTGAGGTGAAAAGATCCGCTCCAGGATCCGATGAAACTCGGAGTAGTCGTGGCGTTGTAACACGATCAGCGGCTCCGTGGCGACTTGTCGGACGGAGACGGACTTCAGGCGCGCGAACGGATGGCCCGGCGCGACGGCCACCAAAATGGGGTAGCGGCGCAGTTCCTCGAAAACCAGCCCGTCCGCGGAGGCCCCGGTGGGTTGAACCATCACGGCCAGTTAGAGCGAGCCGTCGAGCAACCCCGCGTACAATTCATCGCTTGCGAGGTCATGGAGCATCACGTTCACGCGCGAGACGGCCAGCTGGAAAGCCGCGAGCGCAGGAGGCAGCAGGTCCACCGAAAGGGAGGGCTCATAGCCGATGTGAAGCTCGCCGCACTGGCCGCGAGCCAGCGCGCGCACTTTGGCCACCGATTCCTCGACGCGCTTCAGCATTTCGCGGGCTTCCTCCAAAAAAAGTTTTCCCTCGGCGGTGAGCGTCACGCCGCGCGGGCTGCGGCGCAGCAAGTCCACCCCGAGTTCTTCTTCGAGATCCTGCACCTGCCGGCTCAGGGCGGGTTGCGCCACCCGCAGTTGCGCGGCGGCCCTGGTAAAGTTCAACGCTTCAGCCACGGCGACTAAATAGCGCAGGTGCCGCAGTTCCATCGTGGAAATCCAGTATGCCCGGAAAGCATGGCTGCGCAAGGAAAGGGGTATTGGGCAAAGCCGTGCGGCCGGCGTACGGCTGCTGGTAGCGGGACAACCGGCCCGGCAAACCAAACGGAGCCGAGAAGCGTCAAACCGAAAGGCCAAGTTTATGCATACCGATTTCACGAAACAAGGGGCCAACCAAGCGGCGTGGCTCACCGGCGGCGCGCGCTCCCTCGGCGCGGCTATCACCAAACGGCTCGACGCTTGGATGCGCGCTTGGGGAAACTCGCCGCCGGCCGGCGTCATGTTCGTGTCCCTCCGGCCAGGGTGGGCGGGGATGAGGGTGATGCCGCACACCCCCGGCGCCGGGGCGATGCCCCGGCCGGACTCCGCCTCCGCATCCTTGGTCCGCGCGTACCCCGATGAGCCACCGGCGGCGAGGCACAGAACCTTTGGCCGAAGGGCCGCGCTTCGGCCGCCCATCCTCAGTCGTTCATTGCTGAGAGACCATGATTGCCCCTCCCGAAAGACGCGACCGCAATCGCGCTTTCAAGGTTGCATCGCGGCGGCGGAATCGTCGCTGTCACGGCGCCGTCGCTAAAGCTCGACGACGGCATTCCCCGGACGCAAACCCTTGGGAAACGCCCTCACAGGGACTGAAGGCCATGCCTACGATCAGCCGTCCCTCCGGGACGAAAGCAATACCCGGCCTGCTGCCCTTAACGGTATGCATCGGTGGCTCGTTATATGCTCATGCTGTGCGCCTGGCGCTTCCTAACCTGCAACCGGTGCAAACTCACATCCTCCAAGGTAGAAAGTTTGTAATGCTCCAGGAGCTGAATCATCGCGTCGAGTACTCAACGGGTTGGCTTCGCCGGCGGTTAACGGCTAAAAACATTTTGCAAATCGGAACAATTCCGTCGACGCCGGCCGCAGTTCAGGGGGGGAACGGCGGCCCGGGGCTCACTTTTTCTAACTGGCCGATTAGGATGATTATCGGTGTATTCGGAAAAATGTTTTATCGACAATTTCAGAGAAACCGTTGACACCAGCACCGATCGGCTCCATGTAACGTAACGCGCCGGCGCGGTCCTCTTAGGATTTCACCGGTGAACGCGTCCGATTCCCCCCCCCCTTAAAATAGCATAGCATACACGCGCATGAAACGCCCCCTCTTGTCCGTCGTGGCTCTCCTAACTACGATCGGTTGCCTCACCGATGCATCAGCTGCGCCCCAAAAGAAATGGGTCGTCGCGCTCTCGAATTCTTACTTCGGGAACACCTGGCGGCGACAAATGGTCGATGCTTTCAAAGAGGCGGCTGAACAAGCCAAGAAAGAGGGCCGGATCGCCGATTACGACATCGAGAACGGCGACGGGTCGGTAAACCAGCAGGTTTCTCAGATGAACGGCCTGATATTAAGGCACGTCGACGCCATCGCAATCAACGCGGCTTCTCCCACCGCCCTCAACGGCGTCATCGAGAAAGCCTGCGCCGCGGGCATCAAGGTGATTGCCTTCGACTCCATCGCGAACAGCCCCTGCTGCTATAAGCTGGACTTCGATTTCAAGAAGGCGCACGTGGACTCCACCACCTACATCGTCGGGACATTGCTGGGCGGCAAAGGCAACGTGCTGATCGTTCGCGGCGTCAAGGGTTCGGCGCCCGATCAAGAGATGTACGCCGGGCAAATGGAGGCTCTAAAACAGTACCCGAACGCCAAAGTGATCGGCGAGGTGTACGGTCAGGCCACAACCGCGGTGGCGCAATCGGCGGTCAGCAACATCCTGCCCAGCCTGCCTGACGTTGACGCGGTGCTGACCCAGGGGGGCGGCGATGACTACGGCGTGGTGCAGGCGTTCCTGCAGGCAGGCAGGAAACTGCCGGTCGTTGAAGGGTGCGGCAGCTCGAATTTCCTTAAATGGTGGGATGAACAGTACAAGAAGAGCGGTTACAAAACGATCTCGGATAGTTCCGCGCCGGGCATTGGGGGCGCGGTGGTGTGGCTAACGCTCAACATCCTCGACGGCGCCAACCCGTCGAAGAACATGCTCATGCCTTACGCGATGGTCACGGCGGAGAACCTGTCGCAATACGCCGACTTACCCCCGGGCACCATCGTTAGCCCGAAATACACCGAGGATTGGGTGAAACAGAACCTGCTCACCGCTCCTAAACAGCAATCGTCGACCGGGACGGCTCCGGGGTCGATCGCCGGCACAGGGCCTCGTTAGCACAGGGCGCGGTTACCCCTTTTGCGGCCTTATGGAACCGCCGGTGGTTGATGCAAAGCGTACAGCGCCGTTGGTCACGGCAGAACGGTTGACCAAAGCGTACGGGCCCACGATCGCCGTTAACGAAGTTTCGCTCTCCATCCGGCGCGGGGCCATTACGGCGTTGCTGGGCGGTAATGGGGCGGGCAAGAGCAGCCTGACCCGCTTGTTAAGCGGCGGCGCGCGTCCCGACAGCGGCGCCTTGTTCTTTGACGCCCAACCGGTTTCCCTCGCAGAATACACGGTTCGAAAGGCGAAAGAAGCCGGCATTCGCGTGGTGCACCAGGAACTCTCGGTCTGCACCAACCTGACCGTGGCGGAAAACTTCTTTTTGGAGCTGAACCAGCTGTTTCCGTCGGGTCCGTGGCGCAAAAAAGCGGGCGAGCTTGCCCAGAGGACGCTGGCAACTATCTTTCCGGCAAACCAGGCGGAACCTTCATTGAATGTCGGTTCCTTGACCCTGGCCCAGCAACAGATGGTGGAGATTGCGCGCGCGGCGGCCGACCCGCGCTTGAAGTTACTCATTTTGGATGAGCCCACCTCATCGCTGGATGCCACGCGAGCCCACGAACTCACCGAGTACCTTCGGCGCCGGGCCAGGGAGGGGCTGGCGGTGGTCTTTATCGGCCATAAACTCGGTGAAATCCTCGACCTGGCGGAGGATTTTCTAGTGATGCGCGACGGCCGGTTGGTCTGGGCGGGCTCCCGTACAGAAACCGACCACGAAAAGTTAGTTGCGCTCATGTCGGCCAAGGCTGCGCCGGCCCTTGAGGAACCTAAGGTCGCGACGGCGGTTGGCGTTCCGGTGAGTGACCGGCCGGGGGACACCTCGAGAGAAGCCCCGCTCGTCGAGGTCGGCGACCGATGGCGCGAAGGCCGTGAGCCTGGCGCGGTGCAGCTGTTTCGAGGGGACATCATCGGCCTGGCCGGCCTGGAAGGCAGCGGCCAGCAACGGTTGCTGTTCGGCATGTACGCGGCGTCAGGACGGGCCAAAGACGGCATCAGCCGTAATGCGCCGGTGGCTTACGTGGCCGGCGACCGCCGCAAAGAAGGGGTGTTCCCCCTCTGGACGACGATGCAGAACATGACGATCGGCCGGCACGCGCGCCACCCTTCGTTGCAGCCGGTGTCGGACCGGGCCGAACAGGAATGGACTACGCCCTGGCGGGACCGCTTCCGTTTCACGGCCTCGGCGATGGAACGCCCGATCCTGCAGCTCAGCGGCGGCAACCAGCAGAAGGCCCTGATGAGCCGGGCCTTGATCGACCGGGCCGGCGTGATTTTGCTGAATGACCCCACCCGGGGCGTCGACGTCGGGGTAAAGCGGGAGTTTTACCAGGTGCTGCGCGACGTTGCCGCCGAAGGAAAATTGATCGTGTGGTACAGCTCGGAGGACGCGGAATTTCTGGAATGTTCGCGAGTGCTGGTGATGCGGCGTGGCAAGATCGCCGCTGAAATCTCCGGGCGGGACGCCAGCCGCGAAAACCTTGGGGCGGTGTTCTTCGGGTCGCCGGAAACCCGGACGCAGGCGGCGCAAGCGGCCCAGGCGCGCGGCAAGTGGGGGGCACTACCCGGGTGGCTGGTGCCGCTGGCCGCCTTGGTGATCGTGCTGACCGCGATCGGCATCTTTAACCCGCGCGCGCTGACGCCGTTTGGGCTGGGCCTGCTGTTGAGCACGGCGCTGCCGCTCGTCCTGGTCTCGTTTGGGCAAATGTTCGTCGTCGGACGCAGCGAGATTGACCTTGGCATCGGCGCGTTTGCCGGCCTGGCCAACGTGATCAGTGCGACGTGGTTGGTCGACCAGCCGCCCCTGGGTGTCGTCGGCCTCGCCGCTGGGTTGGCCGCCTACGGCCTGCTTGGCTGGGTCATTCACGCGCGTAAAATCCCCGCCATCGTGGCGACGCTCGGCAGCGCCTTCGTCTGGACGGGGCTGGGCTACGTCCTGCAACCCGCCCCGGGCGGAAGTTCCCCGCCCTGGCTGAGCGCAATCTTTAACGTCGCGATCCCGCTGGTGCCCTTGCCGGTCTGGGTCCTGGTGCTGGCTGCCTTGGTGGCGGTCCTGGTCACCCGGTCACGCGCCGGCATCGTGCAACGGGGGTTTGGCAATAATGAGGCGGCCATGCGCCAGTTAGGGTGGCCGGCCGCACGGACCCACGTCATCACCTACCTGTTAAGCGGGCTCTTCGGACTCGCGGCCGGGCTCTGCCTCACGGGCGTCAACACGGCTTCGGACGTTAACGCGGCAAGTTCCTACACCTTGCTGAGCGTCGCCGCTGTGGTGATGGGCGGTTGCGACTTGGTAGGCGGTCGAATCGAACCGGTGGGCGTCGCCTTTGCCGCGGTGACCCTCTCTCTGTTGGGTACCCTGCTGGGCTTCATGCGGCTTAGTTCCGATGACATCGCCGCCGTCCAGGGCCTGATTCTGATCGGCATCGTGGTGTTAAGAACCATTTGGGGACGCGCGCGATGAAACGGCTTTTTGAGCAACCGTGGATTTGGGCCCTCCTGGGCGTCGTAGGTCTTTGGGTGCTGCTGAGCATTGGCGCGCGCCAGGTTAACCTCAGCAACCTCACCGGCATCATCGCTTCGGCGGCCCTGCTCTGCGTCGTGGCGATCGGTCAAATGCTGGTGGTGACGACCGGCGACGGGGCGATCGACCTGTCCATCCCGAGCGTCATCACCCTTTCTGCGTTCGTGCTGACCAGCGTGACCGGTGGGCAGGACGCCCGTCTCGCGTTCGGGTTAGCGATCGTAGGCGTGATCGGCGCGGGGGTAGGTTGGGTTAACGCGTTGATCGTCAACCGGCTGCGCATCCCGCCGATCATCGCCACCCTGGCCGTGGGTTACATCCTGACCACGGCCACGTTGATCTATAATCGAGGGTTTAAAACCTATGCGGTGAGTCCGCTGCTGGCGTACGCGGCGAGCGGCCGTCTATTCGGCATTCCTCTCATCCTGATCCTTGCCCTCATCCTGACCGCGGCAGTCTCATGGCTTTTGCACGCCAGCGTTTATGGCCGCAGCCTTTCTGCGGTCGGCCAGAACCGGCGGGCCGCCCGCTTCGCGGGCCTTCGGGTGGAAGCGACGACGCGCACCGCCTACATGCTCAGCGGGGTGCTGGCGGCGGTGGGCGGGGCGTTGTTGTCCGGCCGGGTGAGCGGGGCGTTTCTGGAGATGGGCAGCCCGTTTTTACTTCAGTCGGTGGGGGCGGTGGTCGTCGGGGGCTCTTCCATCATGGGGGGCAGAGGAACCGCGTTTGGAACCCTGCTGGGGTCGATCTTTCTCGTGATGATCGTCACGACGATGCAGGTGCTCCGGGTTGCCGGGGGCGCCCAGGACATCGTCGAAGGGTTGCTCATCATCCTGGTGCTGGCCGTGGCGACCGTCGGGGCGAAGCCGGCAAAGACGGCGCCCACTGCCACAGGGCAGGCCGCAAAACCGCAAGTCAGTTAGGGCCCGGCGAGGGGGTAGGTTCCTACCGGATTTCTATCAACGATGAAGCAGAGTTCGCGCGGATCCGCGTTGGTACCGTGTTTTCCCCTGCGGGAACGGTACCCGGTAAACGAAAGGCGCGCGAGCATTAGTTAGCCCCGGCTTGAAAGCGCGGTAAGGGGACGGTCGCGCGACCTGGCGCCAATGAAAAAGGGACCTCATACCAACGACCTTCACCAGGTGACTGAACCGTTAACCTTCCCGTCGCACCGTATTTCCGTGGATCCGACGGGCCGGTACGATGAACCCTTGGATCGTGAATTCCCCTTCTTCATTCGGTTCTTTCATTTCCACCAGCGGGATTTCACGCCCGCCCCGAGTTGGCACGAAAGGCTGGAGTTGTTCGTGCCGTTGGACGGGCCGTTGTGCATGCGGATGGCCAATCGGGAGGCGGACCTCAACCCCGGGGAAATCTTGATCGTCGACAACCTGAAACTGCACATGGTGGCGGACGCCCCGGATCTAAACACCCGGGTTATCGTCATCAGCTTCCTCCCCGAATTTGTGTGGGAGGGGGCCGGCCACTCGCACGGCCATCTTCTGCTGCTGCCGTTCTACGCGCCGCTGGACCGTGACGCGAAAGTGGTGCGCCGGCAGGCGCCCCTTCTGCCCCGGATGCATCAGACGCTCGCAAAGCTGATCGCGTGCTACGTCCGCCGCAGCCCTTATTTTCAGGCCGGTTGCAGGGTGCACTTTCACGAACTGCTCTACTACCTCGCCCAGCATTTCCGTGCAGCCGATTCGCCCCGCTCGGCGCTGGTTCGCGAGCAAGACCACGCCGCACAACTTAAGCCGGTCTTCCGGTTTGTGTCGGACCATTACGCCGAACCCGTGACGCTTCGCCAAGGCGCCTCGATCGCCAGACTGCGCCCCCCCCAGTTCATGAAGCTGTTCAAAAAGGTGGCCGGCACCACTTTTGTTAGTTACGTCACGCTCGTTCGACTCGCGAATGCGGTTCCCCTGCTGAAGGAAACGTCGTTAAGCATCCGGGACGTGTCCAGGCAGGTGGGCTTTGCTGACCAGAGTTATTTCGATCGCCGCTTTAAGTCGGCCTTCGAGCAGACCCCCAGGGCTTTCCGATCAAAATACGGCAACGGTGAAAATCGTTAAAAAAACTCAAAGCGCGCTAGACAACGAGGAAGTAAGCGGGATACTTTCTTCCGACGGAATCTTTCGTGCGTTCCTCCGCTAACGCCGCGCGAGGGCTCGGGTGCGTCGCGGGCCGTGTTATGCGCCGAGCGTTAAAGAACACCCGAGATCTTAGAAGGGCATGCCGACGATCCCCTTTTTACTAAACACCGTGAAAAAACTGCCGGCGCCGGGGCGGAGCGGGCAGCGTCGTCGAAACCAAGGCAGCCCGAGGGTTAACCCGGCCTGGGCTGTCCCAGGTGCGCTTTTACCGCAAGCCGGCTCCTTAAAGGCAGACTAACACCAAACCGTAGCTTCAAATCATGAACATCACCCTCTTGGGTGCTGGAGGAAAAATGGGCGGTCGCATCACCGCTAACCTCCATCACCTGCCGCAGTACCAGGTCGACTATGTCGAGGCCAGCGAGGAGCGACGAAAGCAAATGGCAGACGCCGGCATTAACACCACGTCGATGGAGGAAGCGCTCGCCAGGACGGAGGTCGTGATTTTGGCGGTCCCGGACCGGCTGATCGGCAAGATCACCCACGACATCGTCGCGAAGCTGAAACCGGGTACCATCGTGGTCGGGTTGGACCCGGCGGCGGCTTACGCAGGCGTTATGCCCCGGCGTGACGACATCACCTACTTTATCGCCCACCCGTGCCATCCGCCGTTGTTCTCCGACACCGAGCCGGCCTCACCCAAAAGCGACTGGTTTGGGGGCCAGGGTACCCTGCGGCAGAGCGTGGTTTGCGCGCTGCACCACGGGCCGGAAGATCACTACCCGATTGGTGAACAGCTTGCCGCCGCCATGTTTGCGCCGATCTTGCGGATGCACCGGGTTACGGTCGAACAGATGGCGATTTTGGAACCGGCGGTGGTCGAGTCGACGATGGCGACCTGCATCGCCGCGATGCGCGAAGCGATGGACCGGGCGATCGCCTTGGGCGTCCCCGAACACGCCGCCCGGGATTTCTGCCTGGGACACATCCGCACCTTAACGGCCGTGACGTTTGGGTTCGCCGGGTTTCCCATTTCGGATGGCGCCATGAAGGCGATCGAGCAGAACCGGCCTCGGATCTTCCGCGACGACTGGCTGGAAGCGGTGATCAGTCTGCCCGCGATCCGGGAAAGCGTGCGCGACATCTGCGCGGCCTGACCGGCCCGCCGCGATGAATGGCCGGGGCCGGCCCAGTGCGTCGTAGGAAGGCAATGGCTTCCTTCGCCGCGCCACATTGCCGGAACCGCCAAACCCTGTCCGGCCTTGGGCATGGCTTGTAAAATTAAGTAGGCAAACGGGCATCAGATAAAACTCACCATCGCGTGAACGGCAAATGAATGGTAGAACTATAGGAAAGATCGGGGTGGGGTCATGGACGTTTCCCTGGGCGACCGGGACGGTCCTGAACCACCGGCCTGACCGCCCGTTAGATCCCCTCGGCGTGGTCCAGCGGGCCAAGGACCTGGGCGTCCACGTTGTGCACTTCCTGGACAACCTGCCCTTGGATGCGTGCGATCCTGAGGCGATCGATCGTGCCGGCGCTTTTGCCGCGCAGCACGGCATTGAGGTGGAAATCGGCACCCGGGGCACCGACCCGGAGCACCTGCGTAAGTTCCTCCGAATCGCCGAGAGGATGGGCGCCCGGTTAATCCGCACGATGGGCGGCTGGCACGGCGCGCCGGCCACGTTGCAGGAGATAGGGGACAACCTTCAGGCGGTGTTACCCGCCTTTGACGATGCCGGGGTAAGGATCGCCTTGGAAAACTACGAAGCGTACCGCACGTCGGACCTGGGGGCGTTAGTGGGCCGGATCGGCCACCCCTCCTTAGGGGTCTGCCTGGACCTGACCAACTCCTTCGGCGCACTGGAAAGCGCGGATGAGATCCTGCGTAACCTCGTCCCCTTCACCATCAGCGTTCACCTGAAGGAGTTCGCCGTTGAACGGCTTGAGTTTCTGATGGGGTTTGCGTTCCGCGGCAAACCGACCGGCCAAGGCATGTTGCCCCTCCGCAAGATGTTTGATGCTTTGGCAGCCGCGTCCCGGCAGGCGAACGTGATCGTGGAACAGTGGCCCCCGTTTCAGGAGACCCTACAAAAAACGATGGAACTGGAGCTCGATTGGGCGCGGCAGAGCGTTGAGCACCTTGCGGCCATGGGGTACCTGGCAAAGTAGGCGAAGCGGGTACGCAGGTCTGGTGGCGTTAGGGCGCCGTAACTGGATCCACATCGGCAGCAAAGGGGCCGGCCCGCGGGTGGCCAACCTCCTCTCGGGGGTCGAAACCTGCCGGCGCTTGGGGCTGCCGGTGCGCGAGTACCTGGCCTCGGTGCTGCCCAGGCCGGCCGACTTGCCCGTCCCGCGCGTGGCCGAACTGACGCCCCGGGCCTGGGCGGCTCGCCAGTAACCACCCCCTCGGCGCACCCGTCAAGGGCGGGGTTGCTCACACGCTTCCCCTAAAACCGCCTAATCGATTATTACGCTCCTTCGAGCCCAAGCCCGTTTTTGCCAGGTTACGGGCCGCTCGGGCTGGCGGTCGGCGACGGCGCCGTGGCCGGTGGTAGTCCAAAGCTCTTGTAGATGAGTGCCCAACTGTCCGGGGTAAGGCACGCGGTCAATTGACAGAGCTTCCATGTATCGCCCTGACGAGTATCAATCTCCGACCAATAGCCCTTGATTGCTACATCCTCACCGTTTTTGCCTTTACCCGTCTCGCTCCAGACTCCAGCGCGCGTTAAAGTGTCTGGCCCTAACATGCGGGCAGAATGCGGATCTGTCGTGCTGGTATGGTTTTTGGGTTGCCACCCCTTGAAAGTGTCTGTGTAGAATTTCTCGATGGCTTGGCGGCCGTAAAGCGGTCCTGTTGTGTCCGTCACAAAAATAGCGTCTTCCGTGAACAGCGCAGCAATAGCAGCCGCGTCATGATTGTTGATCGCCTCATTATACTTCTTACTAATTATTGTATCGTGCAGCGTTTGGATTAGTTGAGGATCGACCGGTTCTTTTTGCTGGGCAAAGGTCGGCACGGCAAAGCCGATGGCCAACCCTGTAAGGGTAAGTAGTAAGCGCCTTTTCATGGTTTGCGTTGGGGGTTTAGGGTGTGCGTCGCCGAAAGTTCTGCGCCCAGTTTCCGGCGAATCGTTGCCAGACCTCAGCCTTTTCTATTGGAACCGAGTCGCTGTTTCGGTCGCATACCCGATCGGGGGAATTAGTTGTCCATTGATATCCAATATTTGGATCTGGGCGCTCGAGGTAAAGCTATCCTTTCCGGCGCTTAGCGCGATCGTCCGCGTGACTTTCTGGGTACCGGCAAAGGTACCGTCGGCGTTGAACCGGAAAAACTCCAACTCGGCCCTATAACTACCGCTACCCTCGCGTTGCCACACGCCCATGCCAGGTCCCCTCTGAGAGGGAGGCGTACGCGCGCCGAATTCTTCGAACTGGCCGCCACGAATGTACATGTTCATGGCGTGAAAGGGGGGGAGAAGAGGGTTCCCGTTCGCGTCGCGAATCGTCACGGTCACGTCCCAGACACCCTCGAGACCGTGATCGGTGAACGTGCTGAGTTGGGTTTGACTGTCAGCGTTGACCGAGGATTCCTGCGCCCTCAGGGGCAGGCCGGTAAGAGCGGCGAGCGTGAGCAGTGATAGGGGGAAAATACGCCGGGCGACGACTGTTCGGAGGCTTCTTTCGAAGACTGGATTGAATTTCGTGAGTTGCCTGGAAAAAATAGTTTCGTATTTCATGCGTAAGCCTTAAATCGCTGTTTCTTTGGACCATTTACTTCGACCGGCCGAGATGGTTGGTCTTCTTTACTGGTACACACGGATTGGCAGGCCAGAGTTTCAGGCCTTGTGCAAAAAGATTGAACCTTGCGCTATTGCTGACTTTTCTCGATTAGGAGAATCCGGGCGCGTTTTCCAACGTTTCGCTTGTCCCTCTCAGCAAGAGTCGCTTGGAACTCCCGGTCTGGTTTGAAGACCTGGAGAGAAGGACCATCAGGCAACCAACCCAGAAAGCCCACGTCTCCATTCACGAAAGACTCGTGCATATGTTGGTAGGCTTCTTCCTTACGCCCGAGAAACCGAGCGCAAAAGGCCAACATCCAATGGCTCCAGTGTTCGTCGTACTTCTTCATTCTCAGATGGTCCCTGGCCATGGCTTCGCAGCGCTCCGCGCTTTGCCTTGCCTCGGTCTCCCGTCCGAGAGCGCGCAACGCGAGGGCCTCCGGCATGAGGAGCGTCCCCGGAACGAGGCCTTTTCTGGTGTCACCGGCTTGTTTCAAATCGATGATTAGCTCCAGCAACGCCGGCCAATCTTTTAGATGAAGCAAACAATCAATCAACAAGCCCGAAGCGCTGAATGCGTCACCATAAAAGCCTTTCGGTAATTGTCTTAGACCAGGCACTGCCGCCGCGTAGTCGCCCCGGAGCACCAACCGCTCGCATTCTATTATCAGACGCCTTTGTGAATCGAATTCCACGTCGATCGCCCGCTGCATCCACTTTTCCGCCAACTCATTTTCACCGACCATCCAGCAAATGTATCCCATAAGGTCAGGCGCGTAGGAGTCGTTGGGGTTTACGGCAAAACACTTCCTCAGATACGCATACATTTGGTCGTACCGTCCGGTCCCATAGAGCTCCTCGGCCGCGAAGCGGTTTGCCCGCCAATCACTTGGGTTTAATTCGAGTGCTCTGCGAATTGGCTCATGCGCTCTCTCAGGCCAACCTTTGTTAAGGAAGGCCCGCGCCAGCTCGGTATAGCCGCGGACTTCCTTCGAATCCAGAGCGACGGCTTGCTGACCCAGGTCGACGGCAGAATCTGACCAGAACTCTTCACCATGGAACCGCTGCACCCGTTCTATATAAGCGTCGGCGAGGCCGGTGTAGGCCAGTGCGAATTTCGGGTCAGCCTCTAAAGCCTGTTTGAACAAACCGATCGCCTTCTCGTTCTCGTCCTTTCGATAAAACTGGTAAAGTCCCCAGCCGCGCAGGTAAAAATCGTAGGCGACAAGGCTTTCGGTTGGTTTGTGCCGGATACCGGCCCGCTCCTCTCCCGATAGCCTGGCTTGGAGGGCGGTAGCGATTTGCTCGGCAACATCGCTTTGAATGGCGAAGATGTCTTTCATCTCGCGGTCGTAAGACGCTCCCCAGATGCGCCTGTTCGTGCGGGTATCGTATAGGACGGTGATAATCTTTACCCTATCATCGATCCGCTGAACGCTGCTTTCGAGAATCGCTGCAACGCCTAGTTCCCGGCCGATCTCGTTTAGGCTCTTGTGGCGTTCAATTGGAGCATCTTGGTACCGTAGAACGGATTGGCGTGAGATCACGCGGAGGTCAGCGACCTTAGAGAGCTGAAAAATCACTTCGGAGGTAAGACCCTCGCTGAAATAGGAGTTTTCCTCGCTGTTGCTAAAGTTGTCAAACGGAAGCACCGCTACAGACTTGGTGTTGACAATAGGCCAAACATTTTTCGTGACAAACCAGTAAACCATTCCTGCCGTCGCAAGGAGCAGAAGGGCGACGCCCGCAATGCGTCCCTTCCTGCCGCGCCATCGCGATCTCTGTCTTCCCGAGATAGGGCCGACAAGGCTTCCCTTGTCAAGTTGATCCTCCGCCTGCAGATCCCCTCTCAATGCGTGCAGCAGGGCTAGAAGCTCGGCAGGGCTCTGTGGGCGTTCGGCAGGATTTTTCTGCAACAGCGCCTCAAGCAGGACGACGAACGGCCGCGGGATATCTTTCACCTGTTCCAGCGGTAAAGCCGCATGCAGATGCTCGTGCATCAATTCTGCGGGGGAGCCCCTGAAAGGCGTCTGGCCGGCCAGCATCTCCCAAAGCGTCACCCCAAGCGAGTATAGATCGGAACGAACATCGACCCCTACTCCGGCGAACTGTTCCGGACTGGCGAATTCCGGTGTGCCGGCAAATCCTCCAAGCACCGAGATCGAAGATTCAGAAGAGGAGTCCCCGACGGTCTTCGCCAGTCCAAGGTCAATAATCTTTGCCGTTACACGATCGTCGTCCTTCAACTTTACGATGATGTTCGTTGGTTTTATATCGCGGTGGACCAAATGCTGTTCATCGATGGCAGCCAAACCGGCGGCGACCTGCGTTACAATTTCCAGCGATAGATTCACACCAAGACAGCCAGAGCGCGCGACGAGACTCTCCAGTGTCTCCCCATCCACAAACTCCATCGCATAGAAGTACTTGCCGCTGCTCCTCCCCAGGTGGAACACCGAGGCGACATTCGTGTGTCGCACCTTGGCTGCAGCTCGTGCTTCGCGCAAAAAGCGAAGTCGCGCCGATTCGTCGCCAACATATTTCTCGCTGATTAGCTTCAGGGTTACAGGCACCCGCAAATCAACATCGAATGCTTTATAGGATACGCCCATCGCGCCCCGACCCAGCTCAATGGGTTTCCCGTCCTCGCCGACCGCTAGTTCATAGTGTTCGAAATGGTGTGATACCAACTCCCGTGTGGGTTCGACCGCACGTTCTAAAGCCGGCTCGCCGGGCTTACCCTCCCGGCCCAGAGCTTGGCGCAGCATGCACACCGGACAGAATTTCGTTGCTTCGGGCAACTTAGTTCCGCAGGTCGGGCAGACGCGGATTTCTCGCGGGCTTAGGTCGTCGTTTTTACGCGGCTCCTTCCCAGGATCCGCGGGCTCCACGTTCAAAGACTGATCCATCCTTCGGCGGCAATTAAAGCTTCGCAGAGCGCGTGAATCTCTGCGTCCACATCTGCCTGGTCGGCAAGCGTACGGCTAATCTCCTCCCGCACAGAATCGGTGTACTGTTTACGCAGCCGATGGATCAGCGTCTTAAGCGAGCCGACGCTGATTCTGAGTTGGTCCGCGACATCTTCGTACGTCCGAACCTCTTTGCAGTTGATCGGGTCAAGGAACGCCTTCAATGCTTCGAACGTGGTTGCTTTTCCTTGGGCTGAATATTCTCGGCTTAGTCTGTTCATCGCCTCACCGAGCAAAGCCATTGCCCACCTGGCATCAAAGATCTTTTCCGGCGTCAGCGTTTCGACGGGTTCCATACTGTAGCGTTCCTCAGCGCGTTCGATATCCAAATAAACAAATTTCGCTCCTCCGCCTCGCTTGAGACAACGCGCACGCTCTGCCTCGTTCGATAGGTAATTCTGCAGTGATGCCAGCAGAAAAGATCGAAATTTCCCTTTTGATCGATCAACACGTTTTAATGTCTTACGTTCGACCAGGTGCAGGAAAAAGCCCTGAGCTAAATCCTGCGCATCTTCTGGTGAATATCCAAGATGTCGAATGAATCCGTAGAGCGGGTACCAGTACAACGTGCATAGCTTCGCAAAAGCCTCGTTGCAATCGGGTGCTTGACTCTTGGCTGAAAGCAGCACCACGCTCCATCGAGTGGTGTGAAAGCGGTTAGCGCCGCCTGCCGGTGAACTCTGATCCAGCCGCACGTCTGAATTCCTCGCTTGGATTAGGATATCGGAACGGATCGGTGCCTGAAAGAAAAAAAGGTGCCCCGGGGCGGTGTACTTTCCCCGAGAAAACGGACACGCGCCCGCAGCAGTTTGCCCACAAAGCGGGCGGGCACCGAGTAGGCTTGTCGACCCACCCGCACCAGCGCTTCGCGGCTCACGCCCACGGCCTCTTCGTCGTACTCGGGCAGCGGCTCGACCCGCAGGGGCCGCAAGCAACCCTGCTCTTCTTGGAAACGGGTGGCGCGCTCGGCACTACGCCGGCGACAATCCGCAGAACCATGCCGTCTTTCTCCGAAGTTTCTGGCCACGAACCCTACCGAAACCCCAACGCGTGGTCGATCACATTCCTGGCGCAGCCCCTCATTCGACCCGCGGTCCCGCTGGTCCGCGCGCGGCGGGCATGCTATGAAGGAACGTAAGAGACACAAAGGCCCCGACCCAGGAACCGAGGGCCGCGAAGCACACATAAAGCCAATTGTTGGTGTAGCTGATGACAGCATACGAAGAGAGGAGGTACCACACGCCACTCCAGTTTGCGGCCGAAAGCCTCCGGCGGGCGACAACGGCTGATGTGAACCGGACGTAGACGGCGTCAGTAGCGGCTGTGGCCACGAAGACAGCGGCGGCCGTTAAGGGGTTGAGGGTGGGAAAGTGCATGGGGTGATTCCGTAATGCTATGAGGTGTGTTCAGGCGAACTCCTGTACCCGTCGTCCATCCAATATAGGTAGGTCAAATGGCAATTTCGGAAACTCCCTCCGGTCCGGCATAGAAAAAATCCGGCTTCCTGTTTCTGCCTTGAGCGGCTCAATTGCAGGCGTGTTCAGGAAGTGCGGCGTGGCAACGGGTCCCTCGGCCACGCACGGCCATCAGAAATTCCATTGCGCCTCTATGAATGGCCCGGCTTCTCACTGACTACGCCTGGGTGAAGGGTGGGGGTTTGAGTGCAGATCAGCAAACGCGGCCTGAACGACGCAGGGATCAACGATGTCCGTCGCCGCGCAGTCATTGTAGTAAAAACTATGCCCTTGCCTGCCCGAACTTCTTTTTATAGGTTTACAGCCAATGGACAGATCGGGAGAGTGGCCTTCACCCCGGGAAAAAGGAGATTATCAGGAGCTTTTCGAAAAGCATCGTGCCGAAATTCTCCGGATCCTGGCCAGGCACGGGCTGAGCAATCCGCGCCTTTTTGGTTCCGTTTTGCATGGGACGCATCGACCCGACAGCGACATCGACCTGTTGGTCGACGCGCGTCCGGGCACCTCACTGCTTGCGCTTTCCGGGGCGGAACTCGAGCTAAAAAACCAGTTGGGCCTAGCCGTTGACCTTCGAACGCCGGAAGACTTATCGCAGCGTTTTCGAAGGCGGGTTGTTTCCGAGGCGTGCCCGCTGGAGGCATGGAAAGAAACCGAACGCAAGCCGTCGATGAGTCCACAACTTCGAGATCGTGATTATTTAGGGCACATACAGGATGCGCTCGCGAAGATTCATCGCCAAGGGTCGAGGCGCGAGGATTTTTTCCGACGGGAAGAGATCCAGGACTCGGTCATCCGAGGTCTCGAAATTATCGGCGAGGCGGTCAGTCGACTGAGCCCGCAATTGAAAGAGGCTTATTCGGAGATTCCTTGGCAGAAAATCAGCGCCATGAGAACCCGGCTGATCCACGGCTACTTCGACGTTCAATTAGAGCGCGTCTGGCAGACAGTCCAACAGGATGTTCCAGCGCTTGAGGCGTCGATCAGGCGCGTCGTCGAAAATCTTGGTCCGGGTGATGAGGACTAACCGATCAATCGTGGTCTTACCCCATAGCGGCAAGCAGGCAAAAGGCATGCGAAAAGTTGTGGAAAAGTCGTCCTCAAAACCTGCTCGTTTGACACCCGTGGCTGTTCCTTCTTAGTCCGATAGAGCTCCATCACCTTACAGGAGATCCCGTGACGGGCGCCTGCCGGCCTTGTACGTAGAAATGCGTATACTCTCACCAACGTTTTCCGTGTACGCTTTGTCCGGTCTACACCAGATCCAACCCGTTACCGTCAGTGAACGCCTTCAGGTCCGCCGTTACCTTTCATCAGAGCAAACCTGCGCCTTGCGGCTCGTCAGAACGCGAGAACCTGCCCATCGGCGATTCCGCGGTGGTGATTGCGTACGCGCGGTGTCCGGCAAATCTGACGCCGTTACAGGTA
>Ga0213876_10000250_pt1 | contig 51059 bp, 50 predicted proteins | sample BarmaccomBMRX_R9_FD_160113 | JGI IMG/M metagenome (GOLD analysis project Ga0213876, IMG submission 160113) | Root-associated microbial communities from Barbacenia macrantha in rupestrian grasslands, the National Park of Serra do Cipo, Brazil - RX_R9 | ecosystem: Host-associated > Plants > Roots...
GGCCGAAGGCGGTGCCGGAAACGCTCTCCAGCAGGTCCGCGAAGCCGCGGATGTTCTCGGCGCTCGTGCCCAGCAGCGCGGCCGGCTGCGGCAGCATGTCGACGACCATTGCCTTGCCGACGAGCCGGGGGTGGCGGGCCGCCAGCATCAGCGCCAGCGTTCCGCCCATCGAATGGCCGACGACCGCCGGGCGGCGCAGGCGGTTCGCCTCGATGTAACGCGCGATCTCCTCGGCGAGCGGTGCCACGATCGGGCCTTCGCGATTGCCGCGGGCGGGCGCGCCGGCGAAGCCCGCCACCTGGATGAGGTGGTAGCGATAGCCGGGAACCGCGGCGAGGGTTCCCCGCCACACCTCCTTGGACGCGGTGAGGCCGGGGATGAGGATGACGTCCGGCCCGCTGCCGACCACCTCCACCGAAAATCGCGTCGGCGCGAACGCCGGTGCGGCGAGCGCGGGCGGCGGGGGCGCCGCCGCGGCGGGCCCGGCCAGGAGCAGCGCGAGGAGGGGAGCGAGGGCCTTCACCGGTGGACTCCTACGCCGGGTTGCTTGAACCGCGGATTAGCCGCCATCGTCGCGCAACAGCTTCAGCCGGCGCACGAGCGGCGCCATGGTCAGCCCCTGCACGAAGACCGAGAAAGCGACGATCGCGAAGGCGACGGGGATGATCTCACCGCGCTCCGGTACCGACACCGGGACGGCGAGCGCCAGGCCGAGCGCGAGGGCGCCGCGCAGCCCCCCCCACCACAGGACGTGCTGATAAGGCGCGCTGATGCACAGCGAGGTGCGTCGGAAGGCGAGGGCGATCGGGTAGATGGTCGCGGCGCGCCCCACCATCGCGAGCACGATCGCGACGGCGGCGGCGGCGAGCACCGGCACGATCGGCGTTCCCGCTTCCGCCGCACCGATCAGGATGAAGATGAAGGAATTGGCCAGGAAGGCGGCATAGTCCCAGAAGTAAAGGACATTGGGCCGGCTGGCGTCGGAGATCGACCCCATCCAGCCGAAATTGCCGACGATCAGCCCCGCGGTCAGGCCGGCGAGGACGCCGGAGACGTGGAAATGCTCGGCGAGCAGGAACGAGCCGAAGGCGGCGAGCGTGGTCAGCGTGATCTCGACCAGCCGGTCGCTGGTCCGCCCGGCGATGACGAGCAGCGGCAGGGCGACCGCGGCGCCGGCGGCGATCCCGCCGAACGCCGTCGTCAGCAGCTTCGCGCCGACCGCCGGAATCGTGACGGCGGATCCGCCCGCGACGACGACCAGCACCGCGAACACCACGGCCGCGACGCCGTCGTTGAGCAGGCTCTCCGCCTCGACGAGGAGGTGGAGGCGCGGCTCGACCGGCACGTCCTTGAACAGCGCGATGACGGACACCGGATCGGTCGCCGCAACCAGGATGGCGAAGAAGGCGGCGCCGAGCCAGGACCAGCCGATGAGATAGTGCATGCCGGCCGCGACCACCGCCGCGGCGAGCAGGACGCCGATCGTCACCAACACGCCGAGCAAAGGAAGCTCGCGCCGGAACGGCGCCCACGGAATCTGGATCGCCGCCTCGAAGATCAGGGGCGGCAGGAACAAGGTGAAGATCATCTCCGGCGTCAGCCGCACCTCGAACCCGATCGGCAGCACCGAAAGGGCAAGCCCCGCCGCGACCAGGCCGGCGCTGTAAGGCAGCTTCAGCCGCCGCGTGATCATCGCCACCAGGCAGGCGACGAACAGGATCAGGCCGAGCAGGGGGAAATCGACGGCGTGCATCGCCTCTCTCAGCCTCCCCGCCGCGCGATGGTTGTTTCACCGGCCATATCGGCCAAGGCTTGGATCGATGACCGGCAACGGCCATGACGAGGCGGAGAGGCGGTCAGGGCTAGGCGCGAGGAGAGTTGCACGGGGCGGCGGGCACGACCGCTCCCCCGGAGCGGTCTGCTTCGTGCGGGGCACGAAGCACCCGCTGCCCCGAGCAACTCGATGCTCGATGCAGCGTGACCGACGAGCAACGACGATGAGCCGGTGCGAACGTCCCCCGGACGTTCGCAGCCATGTCCGGGGGACATGGCGGTCCGGCTCAAGGCCGGCTCTCCGCCTCGCCGCTCCGCGGTCGCCCGGAGAAGGGCGCCGGCTACGTCGCGGCGCTTGTGCGGGCAACCAGCCCGCCCCGCGCACCGCTCCTTGCCGGTGCCCTTCTCCGGGCGATCCTGGCCATTGCCGGTCATCGGTCCAAGCCTTAAGTCCTCGCGCATGCCCCACCTCTACCTGGTCGACGGCTCGAGCTACATCTTCCGCGCCTATCATCGCCTGCCGCCCTTGACCAACCGCCACGGTCTCAACGTCGGCGCGGTCTACGGCTACACGACGATGCTGTGGAAGCTCGCCGAGAGCCTCCATAAGGAGGAGGGGCCGACCCACCTCGCGGTCATCTTCGACGCCGGCTCGAAGTCGTTCAGGAACGACGTCTACGACCAGTACAAGGCGAACCGGCCGCCGCCGCCGCCGGACCTGGTCCCGCAATTCCCGCTGATCCGCGATGCCACCCGCGCCTTCTCGCTGCCCTGCATCGAGGAGGAAGGGCTGGAGGCGGACGACATCATCGCCTGCTACGCCATGGCGGCGCTGGCCGAGGACTGGAAGGTCACCATCGTCTCGTCCGACAAGGACTTGATGCAGCTCGTCGAGGAGGGCCGGCTCGATCTCTACGACACGATGAACGACCGCCGTCTCGGCCGCGACTACGTGCTGGAGAAATTCGGCGTGCCGCCGGAGAAGCTCGGCGACGTGCTGGCGCTGATGGGCGACAGCGTCGACAACGTCCCCGGCGTGCCCGGCGTGGGCCCCAAGACGGCGGCGCAACTCATCCAGGAATATGGCGACCTGGAAACCGTCCTCGCCAGCGCCGAGGAGATCAAGAAGCCCAAGCTCAGGCAGAATCTGATCGAGCATGCCGACAGTGCCCGCCTGTCGCGCGAGCTCGTCCGCCTCGTCTGCGACTCGCCGCTTCCCGAACCGCTCGACTCGCTCGAGATGAAGGGGATTCCGCCCGAGCCGCTACGCGAGTTCCTCGAGGAGCAGGGCTTCCGCTCGCTGTTGAACCGCCTCGGCGGCGGCAGCGACGTCAAGGCGGCGACGGGCGCCGCCGCGCCGTCCGCCGTGCCGCAGCAGCGCGAGGTGCGGCCGGAGCCCAAGATCGACCGCTCGCTCTACGAGACGGTGACGACGCTCGACGCGCTCGACCGCTGGATCGCCGAGGCGCGCGCCAACGGCTTCGTCGCGCTCGACACCGAGACCGACGGCTTCGACTGCGTCACCGCCAAGCTGGTCGGCATCAGCCTCGCCACTGACTGCAACCGCGCCTGCTACATTCCGCTCGAGCATGGCGGCCACGATCTGCTCGCCGAGCGGCCCGAGCAGATTCCCGCCGCCGAGGCGCTCGCGCGCCTCAAGCCGCTGCTCGAGGACCCGGCGATCCTCAAGATCGGCCACAATTTCAAGTTCGACTGGATCGTCTTCGACCGCCGCGGCATTTGCGTCGGGGCGGTCGACGACAGCCTGGTAATGAGCTTCGACCTCGACGCCGGCGGCCTCAACAGCCACGCGATGGACGACCTCGCCAAAAAGCATCTCGACCACGAATGCATCGCCTACAAGGACGTCTGCGGCTCCGGGCAGAAGCAGATCAGGTTCAACCAGGTGCCGCTCGACCGCGCCACCGAATATGCCGCCGAGGACGCCGACGTCACCCTGCGCCTGTGGAAGCGGTTCAAGGCGCGGCTGCCGTACGAGCGGGTGGCGCAGGTCTACGAGACCGTCGACCGGCCGCTGGTCCCGGTCGTCGCGCGCATGGAGCGCGAAGGGGTCAAGGTCGACCGCGACGAGTTGAACAAGCTCAGCCAGGAATTCACCGAGCAGATTGCCGGCCTCGAGGAGCGGATCTGCGGCGAGGCGGGGTGCCGCTTCACCATCGGCAGCCCGCAGCAACTGGGCGACGTGCTGTTCAACCAGATGGGTCTCAAGGGCGGCCGCAAGGGCAAGTCGGGCACCTGGTCGACCGACGTCAACGAGCTCGAACGGCTGTCGCGCGAGGGCGTGCCGATCGCCGCCCTCGTGCTCGAATGGCGCCAGCTCTCGAAGCTCAAGTCGACCTACACGGACGCGCTCCAGCAGCAGATCAACAAGGAGACGGGCCGGGTCCACACCTCCTATTCGCTGTCGGGGGCGCAAACCGGCCGCCTCTCCTCGACCGACCCGAACCTCCAGAACATCCCGATCCGCACCGAGATCGGCCGCCGCATCCGCGACGCCTTCATCGCCGAGCCCGGCCACGTCATGCTCTCGGCGGACTATAGCCAGATCGAGCTGCGCCTCGCCGCCCACATGGCCGACGTGCCGCAGCTGAAGTCCGCCTTCGCCCACGGCCTCGACATCCACGCGATGACCGCGCAGGAGCTGTTCGGCGAGGTCAACCGCGACACCCGCGCCTCGGCCAAGACGATCAACTTCGCCATCCTCTACGGCATCTCGCGCTGGGGCCTCGCCGGCCGCCTGTCGATCACCGCGGACGAGGCCCAGGCGATGATCGACCGCTATTTCGAGCGCTTCCCCGGCATCCAGTCCTACATCGCCGAGACATTGTCGAAGGTGCGCGAGACCGGCTTCACCACCACCCTGTTCGGCCGCAAGACCCACTTCCCCTCGATCCGCGCCAAGAACCAGGGCGAGCGCCAGGGCGCCGAGCGCGCGGCGATCAACGCACCGATCCAGGGCACCAGCGCCGACATCATCAAGCGCGCCATGGTCCGCATGGGACCGGCGCTCGCGGCGGAGGGGCTGACCGGCACCAGGATGCTGATGCAGGTCCACGACGAGCTCGTCTTCGAGGTGCCGGACGCGGAAGTCGAGGCGGCGACCGCCGTCGTCCGCCGCGTGATGGAAAGTGCCGCCGAGCCCGCGGTGACGCTCGACGTGCCGCTCGGCGTCGAGATCGGCACCGGCCCCAATTGGGGCGCGGCGCATTGAGCGCGGCTCCGGCCGACGCTCCTCAGGACGATATCGCCGCCCTCGCCCGCGGCGGGCGGACCAACTTCTTCGGCTTCGTGTTGCGGCTCGCCGCGCGGCTCCCGTTCCTGTTCATCGCCGGGCGGCTGTACGGGCCGGCTTTGCTCGGGCGCTTCGCCTACGCCGTCATCGTCATCGAGCTCGCGGCGCAGCTGGCGACGCTCGGGCTCAAGCGCGGCCTCGCCCAGCAGCTCGCCGAGACCGACCAGCCGCACGTCTGCATCGTGTTCGACGCGCTGCTCGCCGCGCTGATGGCGTCGGCGGTCGCGACGATCCTGCTCATGGTCTTTCCGCGGGCGATGTTCCCGACCGGCGACATGTACGGCGCCGAATGGCTGCTGCCGCTCGTGATCTTCGCCGTCGCGGGCTGCGACATCGCGCTCGCCGCTCTGGCCTACCAGCACAATGTGCGCGCCACCGTGACGGCGCGGGCGCTGGTGGAGCCGTGGACGATCAGCATCGGCGCCGGGCTGCTGTGGTTCGTGTCGGCGCGGGACGGCCTGATCTTCGCCTACGTCCTCTCGGTGGCCGCGGCGCTCGTGGCCGCTCTCATCCCCCTGGTGCGGGCCTACGGCCTGCCCCACGGCTGGAAGCCGCACCCGGGCAAGCTGCTCGCGGTGGCGCGCCACAACGTGCCGCTGGCGGCCGCCGACGCCATCGAGTGGGGCTCGCGTCGGCTCGACATCGCCATCCTCGGCCTGCTCCTCCCCAAGGAGGTCTCCGCTTACTACGTGGGCATCTATTATGTGGCGCAGCAGGTCGCGACCCTGCCGCAGAAGCTCAAGACGAGCTTCGACCCGATCCTCGCCCCGGTCATCACCAACCGCCTTGCCGAGGGCGACCGCAAGGCGGTGGCGCGGCAGGTCCGCCAGGTCGGCTTCTGGGTCATCGCGGCGCAGACCGCGGTGGCGCTCGCGCTCGGCATTCCCGCCAAGGCGGTGATGGCGCTGATCGGGGACCGGTTCACCTCGGGAACTGCCGCCCTCGTCCTCCTGCTCGCCGCCGAGGTCGCCGCCGCGACGGCGGTCGTGTCCGAAGGGGCGCTGGTCTACGTCGCCCGTCACCGCAACCTGGTCATCTCGCTGCTGATGATCGCGGTCGAGGCGGCGCTCGCCGCCGTCTTCATCCTCGGCGCCCGTGCCGCCGGCCTGCCGCAGAGCTTCCAGGCCGCCGGCGCCGCGCTGGCGCTCCTCCTCGCGCTCGGCCTCGCCTCGATCCTCAAGGCGCGGCTCCTGTGCCGGCTGCTCGAGGCGCCCGTCCAGCCGTGGCGCTGGCCGCTCTTCTGGGCGGCGGCCGCGGCGACCCTGGTCGGCTGGTTGTTCAGCCTGCTGCCCCACGACCTGGTCTGGCTCGACCTCGCGATCGGCGTGCCGGGCATCCTCGTCACCTTCGCGATCATCGTCTGGAAGCGCGGCTTCACCCACGAAGACCGCGTCCTGTTCCGCTCGGTCCGGCCGACGCAGACGCCGGAGCCTTAGCGCTCCTCCCCGGGACGGGGAGGGGGACCAGCCGCAGGCTGGTGGAGGGGGGGCCTCGCGTCCGCAGCGCCTGGCTCAGGGCCCCCTCCACCACGCCGCTTCGCGTCGCGGTCCCCCTCCCCGTTCCGGGGAGGAGCTTAGTGCCGGAAGTGGCGCATGCCGGTGAACAGCATCGCCAGGCCGGCTGCGTCGGCGGCGGCGATCACTTCCTCGTCGCGGACCGAGCCGCCCGGCTGGATGACCGCGGTCGCGCCCGCTTCGACGGCGGCGAGCAGCCCGTCGGCGAAGGGAAAGAAGGCGTCGGACGCGACGGCGGAGCCGACCGTCCGCGGCTCCGGCCACCCCGCTCTGTCCGCGGCGTCGCGCGCCTTCCACGCGGCGATGCGGGCGCTCTCCAGGCGGTTCATCTGCCCGGCGCCGATGCCGGCCGTGCTCCGGTCCCTGGCGTAGACGATCGCGTTGGACTTGACGTGCTTGGCGACGGTCCAGGCGAACAGGCAGTCGGCGAGTTCGGTCGCGCTCGGCGCGCGGCGCGTGACGACCCGCACGTCCTCCGCACTCAGCCGGCCGTTGTCGCGCGTCTGGACGAGATAGCCGCCGGCGATGGTCTTGAGGCCCAGCCCCGGACGCGCCGGATCCGGCAGGGCGCCGGTGAGGAGCAGGCGCAGGTTCTTCTTCTTCGCGAACACCGCCCGCGCCGCCTCGTCCGCGTCCGGCGCGATGACCACCTCGGTGAAGATGTCGGTGATCGCCTCGGCGGCCTCGGCGTCGAGGGGGCGGTTGACGGCGACGATGCCGCCGAAGGCGGACACGGTGTCGCAGCGCAAAGCGCGCCCATAGGCCTCGACGAGGGTTCCGCCGGTCGCGACGCCGCATGGATTGGCGTGCTTGACGATGACGCAGGCCGGGCCGTCCTCGCGAAATTCCGAGACGAGGTCGAGCGCGGCGTCGGCGTCGTTGTAATTGTTGTAGCTGAGCTCCTTGCCCTGGACCTGCTCGGCCTGGGCGATGCCGCGTCCGTGCGGGCCGAGCGGCAGGTAGAGTGCCGCCTTCTGGTGCGGGTTTTCGCCGTAGCGCAGCGCCGGCCCGCGCGCCATCGTCAGCGGCAGGACGTCGGGGAAGAGCTGGCCCTGGTCGCCGAACGCGAACCACTGGGCGATCATCGAATCGTAGACGGCGGTGGCGGCGAACGCCTTGGCCGCCAGCGCCTTGCGAAAGGCGAGTGACGTCGTGGCGTCGTCCTCGTCGAGGGCCGCGACCAGCGAGCCGTAGTCGGCCGGGTCGGTGACGATCGTCACATAGCCATGGTTCTTCGCGGCCGAGCGCACCATCGACGGGCCGCCGATGTCGATATTCTCGATGATCTCGTCGCGGCCGGCGCCGCGCGCGACCGTCGCGGCGAACGGATAGAGGTTGACCACCACCAGGTCGATCGCACCGATGCCGTGCGCCGCCATCGCCGCCGCATGCTCGGGCTCGTCGCGGACGGCCAGCAGGCCGCCATGGACCATCGGGTGCAGCGTCTTCACGCGCCCGTCCATCATCTCCGGAAAGCCGGTAAGCTCGGAGACGTCGCGGACGTCCAGCCCGGCCTCGCGCAGCGTCCGGGCCGTGCCGCCGGTCGAAACCAGCTCCACGCCGTGGCGCGCGAGTGTCCGGCCGAGCTCCGCGAGCCCGGTCTTGTCCGAGACCGACAGCAAAGCGCGCTTCACCTTCACCCGGTCCGGCACTCGTCCCTCCTCATCAGCTTGCGCGCCGGAAGACCCAGCCGATCGTCATGCCCTCCGGCGGGGTCTCGCCGGCGATCACGAGCTGGGCGCTTGCATGGGGCACGCCGTCGCCGTCGATCCACAGGCTCTCCTCGATGGTGAGGCGCCCGCCGCGGCAGCGAAACTGCCAGACCGTCGCGCCGCGCACCCGGAGCAGGGCGCCCTGGCCGTCGGCAGTGCTCGCGGCTTCGACCGCCGGGGCGAGATGGAAGCGGACGGCGAACGGCACCGCCTGGCCCTTGCGCCGCCGCCCGGCCGCCGCGAGCGAATCCTGCCCGCGCAGCTCCCGCCCGTCGGCGGAGAGCACGAGCTGCCGCTGGTGGACGAGCCCGAAGCGTTTCACATAGCCGTCATGGCTCGCCTCGACCGTGGCAATGCCGCCCGTCTCGTCGCGCGCCAGCTCGACCTCGCCGACGCCCTTGCCGAGGGTGCCGTCCTCGAGGATCGCCGTCGAGTTGCGGTCGCCGAGCGTCAGCGTCGAATGGGCCGCCGTGGTGCGCAGCGCGCGCACCAGCTCCGCCGGCAGCGCGTCGAGGGCCGCGCCCGGTCCGCCGCAATTGACGACGAGCCGGTTGGCGCCGTCGCTCATTTCGAAGGCGAGGGTCGAGGCGGAGCCCAGCGAGGGCCCCCGGCTGGGCGGCGGCGGCGCGGCGTCGAGGACCAGCAGGGTGTTGCGCGCCTCGAGCCGCTGGTAGCCCCAGCCGCGCGCCTGGCGGAGCGGGCGCGCCCGGACGCCCGAGCCTTCGACGGCGGCGGCGATGCGGCGCCGGGACAGGGGGTTGCCTCCCTGCCAGCTCGACAGTGCCTCGTCGCCGAGCGTGGTTCCGAGCAGCGCCCCGACGGCGCCGGCGAGGGCGTCGGCGACGGGCTCGGGCACCTCGGCATGCCCGGCATTGTAGGCGGCGCGCAGCTGCGCGAGCGTCTCGACCAGGGCGAGCTGCTCGGCCGGCGCCCGGCTCACCAGGCCGCCGTCGTCGCTGAGCGAGGCGCCGAGCGCGCGCACCAGGCCCGCTTCGGCCCGGCCGAGCCGAACGGCGCCCCCTTGCAGCACGAGCGCCGACGCCGTGAGCCCTGCCCAGGCCGTCACCCGCCCGAGGCCCGGCGGCATGCGGTCCGCGCCCTTGTCGAGGTGCCGGGTCGTCAGCGCGAGGTGCTTGAGCACCGCGGCGCGGTAGACGGCATCGCGGCTCGAGAGGATGTAGGGCGCGTAGGCCGTCCAGAAGAGGATCCGCCGCCCGGCATTGTCGGGCCGCCAGGCGGGTTCGGCCGGGTGGTCGCCATGGGCGGCCAGCCAGGCCTCGACGATCCGCTCCGACCGCTTCGATGCGCGCTCGCGGGTGGCGGCGGCGGCGATGTCGCGCAGCCAGGCGAAGCCGTGCAGCCGGTCGGCGAGGTCGCGCGGCATGTCGCCGGTGCGCGCGAAGTCGATCCGCTCGACGGGGATGCGGTCGCCCCGATGGAGCAGCGCGCCCTGCATCAGCGCCTCGCCGGCCGCCTTGTCCCCCGCGACGGGATCCTTGGGCACCGCGACCAGCTTGAGCGGCGCGCGCCGCCCCAGCGCCGGCAGCGAGAAACGGCGGAGCCGCCAGGCGAGCCGGTCGAACAGGGTCGTGCCGCCGTCGTCGCCGGCCCGAATCAACCGCTTGCCGGAGTCGATGGGCGGTTCGTCGGTCGGGGCGATCTTCTCGAGAAGGCTCATCCCCTGAGGCCCGCGATATTGGCCGCGTAGGCGGCGGGGCCGCCGCGGAAGGTCGCGGTGCCGGCGACCAGCGCGTCGGCGCCCGCGCTCACCGCCAGGCGCGCCGTCTCCGCGTCGATGCCGCCGTCGACCTCCAGGTCGATCGCCTTGCCCAGCGTGTCGATCCGCTTGCGGATCGCCTCGATCTTCTTGAGCTGCGAGGCGAGGAAGCCTTGCCCGCCGAAGCCGGGGTTGACGCTCATCACCAGGACGAGGTCGACCTCGGCCAGGACGTAATCGAGCATCTTCGCCGGCGTCGCGGGATTGAGCGAGACGCCGGCGCGCTTGCCCAGCGCCTTGATCGCCTGCAGCGTGCGGTGAAGGTGCGGCCCCGCTTCCGGATGGACGGTGATCGTGTCCGCCCCCGCCTCGGCGAAGGCGGCGAGGAACGGATCGACCGGCGCGATCATCAGGTGGACGTCGAACGGCTTGGCGGTGTGCGGACGCAGCGCCTTCACCACGGCCGGCCCGATGGTGAGGTTCGGCACGAAATGGCCGTCCATGACGTCGACATGGATCCAGTCGGCGCCCGCCGCGTCGAGCGCGCGCACTTCCTCGCCGAGCCGCGCGAAGTCGGCGGAAAGGATGGAGGGGGCGATGCGGACGGGCTGCTGCACGCCGAATCATTAACCGTGCGCGACTCGCCCGGCAAGGAAGCGCCCGCGACTTATCCCCCGCTAAGTCCGCCTGAACCGCGCGACGAAGAAGCCGTCGGCCCCGCCCTGCTCCAGCCACAGGCCGGGCAGCGTCCGGACGCAACCGCCGGGAACCGGCACCTCCCGCGGCAACTCGCCCGGTTCCGGCGGGACGAGCCGGAGGTTCCCGCCGGACGCGAGCAACGCCCCGGCGACCCGTTCTCCCTCCTCCGGCTCGAGCGAGCAGACCGAGTAGACGAGGGTCCCGCCCGGCTTCAGCCACCGGGCCGCCCGGGCCAGCATCGCCTTTTGCCCCTCGGCCAGCTCCGCCACCGTCCGGTCGCGGACCCGGTGCAGCACCTCCGGGTGGCGCCGGAAGATCCCGGTCGCGGAGCAGGGGGCATCGAGCAGGATCGCGTCCACCGGCTCCGCCGGCTCCCAGCGCATCACGTCGGCCGCGACGACGTCGGCCGTGAGGCCGGTCCGCGCGAGGTTCTCGGCGAGTCGTGCGAGACGACTTTCCGATGCATCCACCGCCGTCACCCGGAAGCCGGCCGAGGCGAGCTGCATCGTCTTGCCGCCCGGCGCGGCGCAGAGGTCGAGCGCCGTCCGCCCCTCCCCGCCGCCGAGCAGCCGCGCCGGTATCGACGCGGCGACATCCTGGACCCACCATTTGCCTTCGCCGTAGCCGGTGAGGCCGGCGACGGCGGTGCGGGAGGGGAGGCGCAGGTGGCCCGGCATCAGGCTGAGGCCCTCCACCTCCGGCACGGTTGCCGGAGGGAAGCACAGGTCGAGCGGCGGCGGTACGGCAAGCAGGCGCGCCGCGGCCTCGGCCACCTTCGCGCCCCAGTTGCGCTCCCACCGGTCGCCGATGCGGGACGGGAGGGTCGGCACCTCCGGCAGCCCCGCCTTGCGGCGCATGAGGGACCCGAACACGCCGTGGACCAGCCGCCGCGGCCCGCCCTCGACCAGCGGCAGCGCCGTGGCGATGGCGGCGTGCGGCGGCGTCCCCATCGCCAGCGCCTGGACGAGCGCAATGCGCAGGGCGAACCGCGCCTTGGCGTCGTCAGGCAGGCGCTGCTTCGTCGCGCTGTCGATCAGCGCGTCGAGATCCGGGAGGCGGCGCAGCGTCTCGGCGGCGATGGCATGGGCGAAGGCGCGGTCGTCGGCGCGGGCAAGGTCGCGCGCGGCGGCATCGAGCGCCGCCTCGAGCGGCAGGCCCTTGCGCAGCACCGCGTCGAGCAGGCGCATTGCGGCGCGGCGGGAGGCGGTGCCCTGGGCTTCGTCCATCTTGCATCCGCGCCTGCCACAGCCGAGATCGGGGGTCCACGCCGGAGATACACGATGGGCCAGCGCCCACCCCACCTGAAGCCGCCGCCTCACTGGACGAAGAGCGATCCCCCGCCGGAGCCGGCGCCGGGGACGGACGGGAAGGAGATTGGCGGGCCGAAGGGGGAGGAGCCGACCCGCTACGGCGACTGGGAGAATCACGGCCGCGCCTGGGATTTTTGAGGGCCCGTCACCCAGGCGGAAGCCGGGATCTCGTGGCGGCTCGACCGCGGCGCCCTTTTTCGGACGGAGATCCCGGCTTCCGCCGGGATGACGTCACACCCCTTCCGCCCGCAGCGGGCGGGAGAGGAGCTGCTCCACGACCTCGTCGACGCCCAAGGCGCCGGACAGCAGCGCGCACACGGCCTCGACGATCGGCATGTCGACTTCCGCGGCGCGGGCGGCGCGGAGGAGGACGGGCGCGGTGAAGGCCCCTTCCGCCACCGTCCGCCGGTCGGCGAGGAGCTCGGCGGCGGTGCGGCCCTCGCCGAGGCCCTTGCCGAGGCTGAAGTTGCGCGAGCTGGTCGACGAGCAGGTGAGGACGAGGTCGCCGAGACCGGCGAGGCCCGCCAGCGTTTCCGCCCGCGCCCCGCGCGCCAGGCCGAAGCGGGTCATCTCGGCGAAGCCGCGCGAGATCAAAGCGGCGCGCGCATTCTGCCCGAGCCGCCGCCCCTCGACGACCCCGCAGGCGATCGCGAGCACGTTCTTCACCGCGCCGCCGATCTCGGCGCCGACCACGTCGTCGGACAGGTAGGGGCGGAACCATGGCCGCGCGATGCGCGCGCGCAGCCGCTCGCCCAACTCGGCGTCCTCCGCGGCGAGCGTCACGGCGGCGGGCAGCCGCGCCGCCACCTCGTGCGCGAAAGTCGGGCCGGACAGCACCGCGATCGGTGCCTCCGGCCGCGCCTCCCGGGCGACGTCGTGCATCAGCTTCATCGACGCCTCTTCCATCCCCTTGGCGCAGAGGATGAGCGGCATCGCGCCGCGCGGCATCGCCGCCAGCACCGCGCGCATGTGCTGGGCCGGCGTGACGACGAGGAGCGCGTCGCAGCCGGCGGCCTCGGCCAGGTCCCCGGTCGCCCGGATCGCCGGATCGAGCGGCACGCCGGCGAGGAAGAGCGCATTTTCGTGGTCGCGGTTGATGCCCTCCACCACCTCGGGCTCCCGGGCCCAGAGCAGGGTCTCGCCGCCTTCCGCCGCGACCTGGGCGAGCGCCGTCCCCCAGGCGCCGCCGCCGAGGATGCCGAGCCTCATGCCTTCACTCCCGCGCCGCGCACCCGCTCCGCCGCCGGGTCGAGCGGCCAGCGGGCGCGGGCGGGGGTGTCGAGCGGATCGACCAGGCCCGCCTCGAAACGCAGCGCCCCGGCCCAGGCGATCATCGCCGCATTGTCGGTGCACAGCCACAGCGGCGGCGCGACGAACGGAAGGCCGCGACGCGCGGGGAGGTCGGTGAGCGCGGCGCGCACCGCCCTGTTCGCGGCGACGCCGCCGGCGACGACCAGCGCGGTCGCTTCGGGTGCCGCGCCGAGGGCGCGGGCGGTCCTGTCCACGAGGCAGTCGACCACCGCCTGCTGGAAGGACGCAGCGATGTCCTCGGCGGCGTAGCGGCCACTTTCCCGGGCGCGCAGCACCGCGCTCTTGAGCCCGGCGAAGGAGAAATGCGGCTCCGCCGAGCCGACCAGCGGCCGCGGCAGGGGCACCGCTCCCGGGTCCCCGTCCGCGGCGGCGCGTTCGACCGCGGGGCCGCCGGGAAAGCCGAGGCCGAGCAACTTCGCCGTCTTGTCGAACGCCTCGCCGGCGGCGTCGTCGATGGTCGTGGCGAGCCGGCGATAGCGGCCGAGCGCTTCGACCGACAGCAACTGGCAATGGCCGCCGGAGACGAGCAGCAGCAGATAGGGGAAAGCGAGCTCCGGCGCGCTCAGCATCGGCGAGAGCGCGTGGCCTTCGAGGTGGTTGACCGCGACGAGCGGCTTGCCGGCGGCGAGGGCCAGCCCCTTGGCCGTCACCAACCCGACCATGACGCCGCCGATCAGCCCCGGGCCGGCGGTGGCGGCGACGGCGTCCACTTCCGCCAGCTGCACGCCGGCTTCGGCAAGCGCGGCTTCGATCAGGTCCGGCAGGATCTCGACATGGGCCCGGGCGGCGATCTCCGGCACGACGCCGCCGTAGGGCGCATGCGCGGCTTCCTGGCCGGCGATCCGGCTGGCGAGGATGCGGCGGTCGGCGGTCACCAGCGCGGCCGCCGTTTCGTCGCACGAGGATTCGATGCCGAGGATCAGGCCCATCGCCGCTTCCCTGCCATTGCGCGACCCGCTAGCACAAGCGCCCCATGTTCCCGCCCCTCCGCCTCGGCACCCGCGGCTCGCCGCTCGCCCTCGCCCAGGCGCGGATGGTCGCGACGGCGCTGCGCGACGCGCACGGCTGGCGGCCGGAGCGGATCGAGATCGTGCCGATCACCACCACCGGCGACCAGATCCGCGACCGGCCGCTGGCCGAGGTCGGCGGCAAGGGTCTGTGGACCCGCGAGCTCGACCGCGCCCTCGCCGAGAACCGCACCGACATCTCGGTCCATTCGATGAAGGATGTCGAGACGCTTCGGCCGGCCGCGTTCGTCCTCGCCGCGATGCTGCCGCGCGCCGACGTGACGGACCGGCTGATCGGCGCCGACAGCCTCGCCGCCTTGCCGGAAGGCGCCCGCTTCGGCACCTCGTCGCCGCGCCGCGCCGCCCAGCTCCTCGCGCGACGGCCGGACCTCGCCATCGTCACCTTCCGCGGCAATGTCGAGACGCGGCTGCGCAAGATCGCCCTCGGCGAGGCGGACGCGACCCTGCTCGCCTCGGCCGGCCTGCTTCGTCTCGGCCATGCCGAGGTGGGGGTGGTCCTCGAAGACCTGCTGCCGGCGCCCGCCCAGGGCGCGGTCGGCATCGAATGCCGCGCCGACGATAAAAGGGTGCGCCAGTGGCTGCGCGGCATCGACGATCCCCTCACTCACGCCTGCGTCGCCGCGGAGCGGCGTCTGCTCGAAGGGCTTGGCGGCACCTGCCGCTCGGCGGTGGCCGCCCTCGCGACGCTGGAGGACAGCGCCATCCGGCTCCGGGCCGAGATATTGAGCCCCGACGGGCGGGAGGCGGTCGCGGCGGAGGAGAGTTTCGCGGCCGAGGACGAGGGATCGCCGCGGACGATGGCGCGGGACATGCTCGCCCGCGCCTCGATCGACCTGCGCGCGCTGTTCGCCGGTTGACGGGAACGGTCCTCATCCTTCGCGCCGAGCCCGGTGCCTCGGCGACGGCCGCCCGCGCCCGTGCTCTCGGGCTGGCGGCCGTCGCGGCTCCGTTGTTCGACGTGCGCCCCGTCGGCTGGTCTCCGCCCGAACCGAGACGTCATGACGCCATCCTCTTCACCAGCGCCCACGCGCCTCGCCTCGCGGGGGAGGGGCTCGAACCGCTGCGCCAGCTCCCCGCTTATGCCGTGGGCGAAGCGACGGCGGAGGCTGCGCGGCGATCCGGCTTTGCCGATGTGCGGACCGGGCCTGCCGACGGTGCCGCCATGCTCGCGCTCGCCGCCGCCGACGGCGTGAGGCGCGCGCTCCACCTGTGCGGGCGTAATCACCTTCCTCTGGCGCATCCGGGCGTGAAGGTGGAGCGCGCGGTGGTCTACGCCGCGGTCGCCCGCGACGCGCCGCTCGCGGTTCCGGCCGGCGCCGTGGTGCTCCTTCATTCGCCGCGCGCCGCCGCCCTGTTCGCACGCCGCGTTGCCGCCCGCGGGGAGATCCCGATCGCCGCCATCAGCCCCGCGACCGCCGCCGCGGCCGGGGTGGGCTGGGCGGCCGTCGCCGTCGCGCCGCGGCCGCGCGACGAGGCTTTGCTGGAGGTTGCGGTTGCGCTGTGCCAAGGTAGCGGGCCTGACGCGGCGGGAGCGGGATCGTGATGGATTATCAGGCGGACGGGGCGGTGCAGCGGCGGCGGTCGCTGGTTTCGCTGCTGTTCCTGCCGCTGCTGGCCTTCGTCGCGGGCCTCGCCCTCATGGGCTGGGTCCTGACGCGATCCGGCACGGCCGACGGCTGGTTCGGCCTCGTCCGCGCCGCCGACGTTCCCAAGCCCTCGCCGCCGCCGCCGGTCGTGGTCCAGAAGGAGGCCGCTCCGCCTGCCCCGCAGACCGCCCCGCCGGTTCAGGCGAGCACGACCGGAGCTCTGGACCCGGAGCTTCTCCGCCGCGTCAACCGGATGGAAGAGAAGGTCACCCAGCTCGACCTCCAGGCCCGCGCCGCCGTCGGCAATGCCGACCGCGCGGAATCGCTGCTCGTCGCCTTCGCCGCGCGCCGGGCGCTCGATCGCGGGCTCGGCCTCGGCTATCTGGAGACGCTGCTGCGCCAGCGTTTCGCCGGGACGGAGCCGCAGGCGGTCGCCACCATCTTCACCGCGGCGCGCGCGCCGGTCACGCTCGAACAGCTCCAGGCCGAGCTCCAGGAGCTCACTCCGAAGCTCACCGGCGGCGGCCCCGACCAGGGCTGGTGGCAGGCTTTCCGCACCGAGCTCGCCGGCCTCATCTCGGTTCGGCGCGAGGGGACGCCGTCGCCGCTCCCTTCCGAACATCTCCGCCGCGCCCAGGCAAGTCTCCAGGCCGGCCAGGTCGACGTCGCGCTCGTCGAGGTGAGCCGTCTCCCCGGCCGCGCCAACGCGGCGGACTGGATCGAGAAGGCGCGGCGCTACGTCGCCGCCCGCCGCGCGCTCGACACGATCGAGACGAGCGCGCTCATGGAGCCGCCGCCGGCGGCGCCCGCCCCGCATCCGGCGGCGGCTCAGTCCGCGAAGGCGTCGCCGCGCTAGATTTCGAGCAGCGCGTATTTTCGTCCGAACGCCGGCTCCACGACGAACTGCGCGCAATTGTAGACGGGGATGCCGCGCGGCGTACGGCCTTCGTAGGAGCCGCGATGGGCGTGGCCGTGGACCACCGCCTTGACGTTGTCGAACCGGTCGACGGCGTGCGCGAGCCGCGACGAGCCCAGGAACGGATAGATTTCGAGGGGCTCGCCGAGCACCGTCTCGGGCACCGGCGAATAATGCAGCACCGCCAGCGTGCGCTCGGTCCTCAACGAGCGGAGCGCGTTCTCGAGCTTGCGCGCCTCCTCGCTCGATTCCTCGACGAACGCCTTGATCGCCTGCTCGCCGAAGGCGCCGAGCTCGCCGCGCCCGAAGCCGCCGACGAAGCCCTTGACGCCGGCGAAGCCGACCCCCTCGACCACCGTCGCCTGCTCCCCGAGCATCCGGACCCCGGCCTCGGCGAGAATCGTCTCGACCCGGTCGGGGCAGCCGCATTCGTAATCGTGGTTGCCGAGGACGGCGAGCACGGGGACGCTCGCCGCCCGCGCATCTTCCGCCAGCACCTCGGCCTCGCTCGCCTTGCCGAAATTGGTGAGGTCGCCGCACAGCACGATGACGTCGGCGGCGTCGGACATCTCCTCGAACAAGGCGCGGTAGCGGCCCTGGGAGTCTTCGGTGACGTGGAGGTCGCCGATCGCGGCGACGGTGAGCGGCTCAGTGATGGTGGGGGCGTTCATGCTTCTCGTCCACGCCCTTCCCGACGACATCGGCGAAGCCCCATTCGGTGACGTCGACGACATAATCGGTCGGGCTGATGAGGCGGCCGCGACAGATCTTGATCTGCGCCGGCGGCATCGCGTCCTGGTTCCTGAGGCGGCTGAGCAGCTCATCGTAGAGCCAGCGCGGGATGAGGTCGCGCTCGGTCGGATAGACGAAGCGGAAGTTCAAGATGTTGATCAGCAGCACCTCCCAATAGAGCTCCATCGACGAGAGCAGCCATTGCCAGTCGATCTCCTCGTGCTTGAGGAGGATGGCGTGGACGATGTCGGCCCCGTCGTAGCGATAGCGGGTCTGGAGGAAGAGCTTGGAGAGGATGAACTGGGTCGGCGGCGTCACCCGGACGGTCGTGCCGTAGACCTCGGCCTCGTACACCTCCTGAAACCATTCGTCGGTGATGGGGATCGAGGCGGAGGAGATGTTGAAGATGACGTCGAAGAAATGCTCGTCCTTCCAGACCTTGCCGATCCAGCGCACGTCCTCGACCTCGATCCGGTAGCCGCGCTCCTGGAAGAAGGCGAGGATCCGCGGCGCGTCGGACGGCTTGCAGAAGACGTCGAGATCCTTGGTGGGCCTGGTGATGCCGGTGAAGCAGGCGAGGGCGTAGGTGCCGGAGAGGAGGAACGGGATGCCCGATTCCTTCAGCAGCCGCAGGCTCTCGGCATAGAAGCCCACCGCCGCGGGCGGCGGCTCGAAGACGGAGGAATCGAGGGCGTCGAGAAGATTGCTCACGGCCCCCGTAACGGTACCGGAGCGTCCCCGGTTCCGCTCAGGGCTGCGACGCCGCTCCCTTGACGATGGCGTTCATGGTGACGGTGAAGTCCAGCGTCGCGCCGGGCGGCACGGCGCCGCCGCCCGCGCCCTTGTCGCCATAAGCGAGCTGCGGCGGGATCCAGATCCGGTAGGTGCCGCCCTGGTGCATCAGCTGCAGCGCCTCGGCGAAGCCGGGCACCACCCGCGCCACCGGCAGGCTCGCATTTTTGGCCTGGTCGAACACCTTGCCGTCGGTCAGCCGGCCCTCATAGTCGATGATCGCGGTGTCGGCCGGTCCCGGCGACCCGCCCCTGCCCGGCTTCAGGGTCCGAAACCGAAGGCCGGAGGCGGTGGTGACGACGCCGCGCATCGCGGGCGGCGGGGCGGAATGAGCGGCCGGCGCGGCGGCGGCGGCGAGCGCGAGAGCGAGGATCAGCATGGCATCGGCCTAAGCGGCGTCGCTGGCGACCGCAAGCCGCCTCAGCCGCGCCAGGCCTTCCAGTCGCGTTCCGTGGCGGCGGCGACGGCGGTCGCGGCTTGGGCCAGCCAGCCGCCGCCGCGGCGCGCCAGATCTTCCTTTACAGCGTCGGCGCCGCCCTTCCCGCCCGCATGCACGCCGGCGATGTCGCGGGCCATGGCGCGGAGCAGGCGGCGGCGCAGGTGCGGCCTTAATTCCTCGAGGTCGAGCTTGCGGCTGTTCGGCGCAAGGCGCCTGACGACGATCTCGCCCTCGGCCTTAAGCCAGGGATCGGGGGTCCTGAACCGGCCGCGGGCATAGGCATAGCCGGTGCCGGCCTTGCCGCGGGGCGCCCAGCATGATGGCACCGCCGCCTTCGCCTCGCGGGCGAGCGGCCCGCCGCGCCAAGCGGCCGTCGCAGCGACCAGCCGCAGCCGTCCGAGGCTGCCGACCCCGGCGCGGCGATGCGCGATCGCCACATCGGCGCCGCGCTCCGGGAGGGCGCCGCGTAGCGCGGCGACGAACCCCCCGTCGCGCCGCCGCGCCTTCGGCAGGGCGAGGATCTCGGCCCAAAAATCCTCGCGGTCTTGGGGGCTGGCGGCGAACAGCTCGCGCAGCCAGCCGCGTTCGCGCTCCAGCACATAGGGGCGCGGCCGCGCGATCCCCACCGCATAGCCGTCGAGGATCGCGTCCTCCGTCTCCGCGGCGCTACAGCCCCGCTTGCCGGCGGCGACCAACGCGCTGGCCGCGAGCCGGACGAGGTCGAACGGCCAAGCGGCCGCCGCCGCTTCGTCATAATCGTTCACGCCCCAGACCAGGCGGCCTTCGACGTCGCTCCACAGGCCGAAATTGCCGACATGGCTGTCGATCACCGACGGCACTTCGGGGGCGCCGAGGAGGTCCGGGCACAGCTGCGGCGCGGTCTCCGCCCAGCGGAAGCAGGTGCCGCGCAGGAAGGCGAAAGCCTCCTTGCGCATCAGCTTGTGCTTGTGGGCGAGATCGTCGGCGACGAACCGGCTCCCGAGCCGCGCCCGCAGCCAATCGTCGTAGTCCCGCATCGATTGCGCGATTGCCGTCATGGCGAACCCTCCCGCCGCGCAACGATGCGCCGGGTGGGAATGTAAGGCAATCGCGAGAAGGAACGCTCGAGCGGGCGAAGGGATTCGAACCCGCGCGCAGCCCTTCGGGCGGAGCGCCGTCGAGACTCGAGGGTTCGACAAGCAACGAGACGCTGGAGCGGGCGAAGGGATTCGAACCCTCGACCCCAACCTTGGCAAGGTTGTGCTCTACCCCTGAGCTACGCCCGCTCGTGCGTGGAGCCGAGGTCGCGCCGGTGACGCGGCCTCGGCCGAGGTGAGGCGGCGGCTGCTAGCATCCCGCCACGAGGCCCGCAAGCCCCCGCGGTCCAGGCCGGCGGAGGGTTGGCAGCGGTGGGCACGATCCCACATAGGGGGCGCAACGATTCGCGTGCGGAGACAGCAAGACGTGGCGACCCTGGGCATGAGCGCGGCCGAGAAAGAGGCGCTGGAGACCTTCCGCCGCGACGTCGTCGAGCCGTCGATGGACGCGCTCGTCATCCTCGATTTCTGGGCCGAATGGTGCGGGCCCTGCAAGCAGCTCGGGCCGGTGCTCGAGAAGGTCGCGGCCGATTATGCCGACCGCGGCGTCAAGCTGGTCAAGATCGATGTCGATGCGAACAAGATCATCGCCGCCCAGTTCCGGGTCCAGTCGATCCCCACGGTCTATGCGATCTTCCAGGGCCAGCTCGTCGCCGACCTCACCAGCGCGCGCACCGAAGGGCAGCTGACCCGTATCCTCGATCAGATCCTCTCGCAGCTGCCGGTCGCGGGCGAGGCGCAGCAGCGCGAGGCGGAGATCGAGCCGCTGATCGCGATGGGCGAGGAAGTCCTCGCCGGAGGCGACGCCGAGCGCGCCGCGAACATCTTCGGCCAGATCCGCGACATGGCGCCGGACAATGCCGAAGTCCTCTCCGGCCTCGCCCGCGCCTTCGTCGCCGCCGGCCGCACCGACGATGCCAAGGCGCTGCTCGACGAGGTGCCGGAGAAAGCGGCGATCGACCCGGCGATCGCCCGCGCCCGCTCGGCGCTGGCGCTCGCCGAGGCGGCGCCGCAGGGGGCGGACACGCGCGCGCTCGAGGCGCGCATCGCCGCCGATCCCGACGATCACGAGGCGCGGATCGAGCTCGCCGGCGCGCTGATGGCCGCCGGACGTCGCGACGAGGCCGCCGACCAGCTGCTCGAGGCGATACGCCGCGACCGCGACTGGACCGACGGGGCCGCGCGCAAGCGGCTCCTGCAGCTGATGGAGGTGGTCGGCCTCGAGGATCCCTGGGCGCGAGAGCAGCGCCGCCGCCTCTCGGCCATCCTGTTCACCTGATGCCCGAGACGGCGCTCCTGCGCGTGCCGGTCTTCCCGCTCGCCGGGGCCCTGCTCTTCCCCGGCGCGCAGCTGCCGCTCCACATCTTCGAGTCCCGCTATCGCGCCATGGTCCGCGATGCGCTCGGCAGCGACCGCCTCATCGGCATGATCCAGCCGCGCGACCATGCCGACCCGCCGTCGCTGTTCGAGATCGGCTGCCTCGGCCGCATCGCCGCGGCGGAGGAGCTGGACGACGGGCGCTTCAACATCGTCCTCGAGGGCCTCGGCCGCTTCCGCATCGCCCGGGAGGCCGAGGTCGCGACCCCCTATCGCCAGGTCGACGCCGACCGCAGCGGGTTCGACGATGCGGACGAGCCGGATCCGCTCGGCCTTGCCCAGCGTGCCGAGCTGGAGCGCGAGGCGCGCCGCTACGCCGACGCGCTGGGCTATTCGGTCGACTGGGAGGCGGTGTCGCGGCTCGACGACGAGATGCTGGTCAACGGCATCGCCCAGATCGCGCCGCTCGACGTCGGCTCGAAGCAGGCACTGCTCGAGGCCGCCGACATCGCCGAGCGCTGCGACCTCCTCGTCCAGTTCATGCAATTCCAGCGAATGGTCCCCGGCGGCGCCGACGGGCCCGAGACGCTGCAATGACGCGTCCGGCGCGCCCGCGGTGAGCGGCGCAGACGACCTGACCGGCCGTTGGCACGGCTTCTACACCTATGCCGACGGCCGCAGCTGCGCCTTCGAAGCCCAGGTCCGGGACCATGGCGGCGAGCTCGTCGGGGTCACCCATGAGGTCGCGGAGTTCGGCCCCGCCGCCGGCGGCACGCTGACCGCGTCGATCGAAGGCCGCCGCAAGGGCAGCGCGGTCGATTTCGCCAAGACCTATGACGACGTCGCCCTCGCCCACTACGCGATTCACTACGCGGGCACGCTCGGCGACGGCGGCAATGAGATCGAGGGCACCTGGTCGGTTCCAGGCGTCCACAGCGGCACCTTCCTGATGATCCGGGAAGGCGGCATCGAGGCCGAGGAAGAGCGCGAGGCGGCGGAGGAAGTACCGCGGTAAAGCTCCTCCCCGGGACGAGGAGAGCTAAATCGTCATCCCCCGCAGCAGCAGCGGCAGCTCGCCGCTTTCGCCCCGCGCTTCCGCCATGAACTGGTCTTTCAACGGCCCGATCTTCTGGACGAGGCCCATGCCGAAACGGCGAACGGCGGACGCGGCGCGGCCGGGGATGCCGTAGAGGCGGGTGAGGCCGTCCGTCGCCGCGGCGACCATGAAGGTGTCGAGGCTGCGCCAGCGCTCGTAGCGGGCGAGGAGTTGGGCGTCGCCGAGGTCGAGGCCGAGCCGCGCGCCCTCGACCAGCACCTGCGCCAGTGCCGCCGCGTCGCGCAGCCCGAGGTTGAGCCCCTGGCCGGCGATCGGGTGGATGCCGTGGGCGGCGTCGCCGACCAGAGCGAGGCGCTCCGACGTCATGACGGCGGCGTGGTGGAAGCCGAGCGGATAGGTCCAGCGCGGCCCGGCGAGCGTCACCGCGCCGAGGAACCCACCCATCCTTTTCTCGATCTCGTGCGCCATCGCCCGGTCGGGGAGGTCGGCATAAGCCGGCGCGTCGGCCGCGGGGACCGACCAGACGATCGCCGAGCGCGTCCCCGGCAGCATCGGCAGGATCGCGAAGGGTCCGGTCGGATAGAAGAGTTCGTAGGCGGTATTCTCGTGGTGGCGCTCATGGTCGACGGTGACGACGATGGCGTGGTGGTCGTAGCGCCAGCGGGCGACCTGAATGCCCGCCGCCTCGCGGGTCGGCGAGCTCCGTCCCTCGGCGCCGACGAGCAGCGGCGCCGTCATCGCCCGGCCGTCGTCGAGGGCGACGCGCACGCCGGCGCCGTCGCGGACGATGTCGGCGGCGCGGGCCGGCATCAGCAGCCGCACCCGCTCCGACTCCCGCGCCGCCTCGCCCAGCACCTGCCTCAGCCGCCGGTTCTCGACCATGATGCCGAGCGGGTCGTCGGCGTCGGGCGCGTCGAACACGATGCCGCCCGGTTCCAGCCTCTCGGTGACCCGGATGGTGCGGATGGGGCAGCCTTCGCCCTCGAGGCGGTCGGCGACGCCCAGCGCCTCGAACATCCGCCACGAGGCGCTGGCGATGGCGGTGGCGCGGCCGTCATAGGCGGGCGCCGTCCTCGCCTCCGGATCCGCCGGGTCGATCACCGTCGCCGCCAACCCGTGGCGGTCGAGGGCCAGCGCCAGCGTCAGGCCGACCAGACCCCCGCCGAGGATGATGACGTCCGCGCGCTCCACGTCGACTCCTTCGAACTTCGCCCGGTTGAACGATTTTCCCGCCCTACCGATGCAAAGCTGCAACGCCAAGCGCTTGACCGTCGACTCCCGACAGGCGCATTAACCGGTCTGCGGGAACATTTGGGGCACGGTAAGGACCATGGCGACAGTCGCGGCGGGCGCCCGGCAGGACAGGATGGCGCAGTGGCGTTCGGGGATGCGCAGCGGGATGCGGCGCACCGCTCGCCTCCTCCTGGGCGGCGCGCTGGGCGCGCTGGCCCTGCTCCTCCTCCTGGCATTGGTCAGCTACCGGCCGACCGATCCGTCGCTGGATACCGCCGCCGCCGGTCCGGTGCGCAACTGGATCGGCGCCCCCGGTGCTTATGCGGCCGATTTGCTGCTGGCGCTGTTCGGCCCGCCGGCGGCGCTGCTGCTGCCGCTGGTCGCGCTCGCCGGCTTCCGTCTCGCGCGCCTCGGCACCGCGGGCCGATGGGGACGCTCGCTGCTGCTGACGCTCGTCGCGATCGTGCTGATCGGCGCCGCGGCCGGCCTCCTCGTCGGCGGTGCGGTCAACGGCCTCCCGGCCGCCTGGGGCGGTGCGCTGGGCCTCAGCCTCGCCAAGGTCGTCGGCCTCGCCTTGGCGAAGATCGGCGATGCCTCCGTGGCCCAGCCCTTCCGGATCGCCGCCATGGTGCTGCTCGCTGCCGGCGGCCTCGCCTTCGCCTGGTTCGGCCTGGGGCTCAGCGCCGACGAACGCGAATGGATCGCCACCCGCCGGCTGCCCAGGCGTCCGCGCGCGCTGCCGTCCCCGGCGATCTTCGCCGAGGAGGAGGATGACGACGATTCCCCGATGGAGCGCCGTGCCCGCGCCCCGGTGGTCGTCCCGGCCGAACCGCCGCGCACCGTCATCGCCGACCGTGTCCGCGCGCCGGAGGCCGCCCGCCGCCCGCCGCGCGACCGCCAGCCTTCGCTCGCGCTCGGGGATTCCTATCAGCTTCCGGGCCTCGACCTGCTCGCGCCTCCGCCCAAGCCGGTCGACGCGAAGCTCGACAAGGCCAGCCTCGAGCGCAACGCCCGCCTGCTCGAAAGCGTCCTCTCCGATTTCTCGGTGAAGGGCGAGATCGTCGAGGTCCGCCCGGGGCCGGTCGTCACCATGTACGAGCTGGAGCCGGCGAGCGGCATCAAGGCGAGCCGCGTCATCCAGCTCGCCGACGACATCGCCCGCAACATGTCGGCGCTGTCGGCGCGCGTCGCGACGATCCCCGGCCGCTCCGTCATCGGCATCGAGCTGCCCAACCCGAAGCGCGAGATGGTCTCGCTCTCCGAGCTCATCGCCAGCCACGCCTTCGAGGACCAGGTCGCCCAGCTGCCGATCGTGCTCGGCAAGAACATCGCCGGCGATCCTGTCGTCGCGGACCTCGCGCCGATGCCGCACCTGCTCGTCGCGGGCACCACCGGCTCGGGCAAGTCGGTCGGCCTCAACTGCATGATCCTCTCCCTGCTCTACCGGCTCACCCCCGAGCAGTGCAAAATGATCATGATCGACCCGAAGATGCTCGAATTGAGCAGCTACGACGACATCCCCCACCTCCTCGCCCCCGTCGTCACCGAGCCGGCCAAGGCGATCCGCGCCCTGAAGTGGACGGTCGAGCAGATGGAGGAGCGCTACCGGATGATGGCGTCGATCGGCGTCCGCCAGCTCTCCAGCTTCAACGCCAAGGTGCGCGAGGCCAAGGCCAAGGGCCAGTCGATGGGACGCCGCGTCCAGACCGGCTACGACGCGGAGACCGGCCAGCCGAAGTACGAGATGGAGGAATTGGACTATGACGTCCTTCCCCAGATCGTCGTCGTCGTCGACGAGCTTGCCGACCTCATGATGACGGCGGGCAAGGAAGTCGAGTTCCTCATCCAGCGCCTCGCCCAGAAGGCCCGGGCGGCCGGCATCCACCTCATCATGGCGACGCAGCGCCCCTCGGTCGACGTCATCACCGGCGTCATCAAGGCGAACCTGCCGACCCGCATCAGCTTCGCCGTCACCTCGAAGATCGACAGCCGCACCATCCTCGGCGAGCAGGGCGCCGAGCAGCTCTTGGGCAAGGGCGACATGCTCTACATGCCCGGCGGCAAGCAGATCGCCCGCGTCCACGGCCCGTTCGTGTCGGACGAGGAGGTCCGCGCCGTCGCCGACTTCTGGCGCGGCCAGGGCCGGCCCGAATATGTCCAGTCGGTCACCGAGGAGCCGGAGGACGGCGGCTACATGTTCGAAGGCCAGCCGACGGGCGACGACGATCCGGAAGCGCAGCTCTACCGCAAGGCGATCCAGACGGTGGCGGAGAGCCAGAAGGCGTCGACCTCCTACCTCCAGCGCCAGCTCCGCGTCGGCTACAACAACGCCGCCCGCCTCATCGAGCGGATGGAGAAGGACGGCATCGTCAGCGCGCCCGACCATGTCGGCCGCCGCGAGGTGCTGGTCGACCCGGAAGGCCGCCCGATCGGGTGAGGTTGGGCCACGTCGGCGCAATCGCCACCCTCGCTCGGGACGAACGGGTTCCAGTGACGCAGATCTCCGATTCACCATTGCCGGAACCTCCCGGGTTCACACCGCATTCAAGGGCGTAACGATAGCCGCCTCGGCAATTCCCAGATACGGAGTCCTCCATGCTGCGTTTCAAGACGCTCCTGCTCGCCGCGCTTCCGGCCGCCGCCGCGCTCCCCGTGCCGAGCGCCGTCGCCGCCGCCGCGCAGCCGTCGCCGGCGCTGGAGCGCGTCCAGGCCCACTTCCGCGCCGTCGCCTCGATGACCGCAAATTTCGTCCAGACCGACCGTCGCGGCCGCTCGCTCAACGGCACCCTCACCTTGAAGCGCCCGGCGCGGATGCGCTTCGAATATCAGAAGGGCGTGCCGCTGCTCGTCGTCGGCGACGGCAAGGCGATCCACGTCGTCGACTATCAGGTGAAGCGCGTCCAGCGCCTGCCGATCGTCAACTCGCCGCTCTCGGTGGTGCTCAACGCGCGGCCCGATCTGTCGCGCATCGCCCGGGTGGTGCGCGACGATGCCGGCGCGATCGTCATCTCCGCGCGCGATCCGCAGCGGCCCGAATTCGGCACGATCACGCTCGCCTTCGCTAAGGGCGGCGGCCCGGCCGGGTTGACGCTCCAGGCCTGGACGGTGCTCGATTCCCAGAACAACCAGACCACCGTCCGCCTGTCGAACCAGCGCTTCAATGTCCCCGTCGCCGACACCGCCTTCCGCTGGACCGACCCGCGCACCGGCCGGACGATCGGTTAATTCATTCATCCTCCCGACAGCTTGGCGGCGCTAGAGAAGGCCATGCGGTCGCGGGAAGTCGCCGTCGGGATTTCCCCCTGTTGCCCGACGAGGCGCCTGCGACCGAGCCTCGCGTGAACAACGCCTGGTTGGCCCCCGCTCCACGCCCCCGGAGCGGGGGCCTTTGCTTTTTGGGAGTTCCCCCGTCCTGACGGATGGGGAGCCACTTGCTGGTGACTCCGCCCGCGGCACTCCCTAAATCCCCCCCATGTCCCTCAAGATCGCCTCCTGGAACATCAACTCCGTCCGCGCGCGCCTTTCGATCGTCGAGCGGTTCCTCGACGAGGAGCGGCCGGACATCCTCTGCCTCCAGGAGACCAAGGTCACCGACGATCTCTTCCCCGGCGGCTCCTTCGCGGCGCGCGGCTACGTGCACCAGATCGTCTGCGGCCAGCGCATGCACCACGGCGTCGCGATCCTCTCGAAGCTCCCGGTCGAGGAGGAGGAGCGCCACGACTGGCAGGCGAATGGCGAGGCGCGGCACATCGGCGTGCGTCTCCCGGGCGGCATCCGGCTCGAGAATGTCTACATCCCCGCCGGCGGCGACGTGCCGGATCGCGAGGCGAACCCCAAGTTCGGCCAGAAGCTCGACTTCATCGCCCGCATGACCCGCTGGTCGGAGGCGTGCCGCTGCCCCACGATCATGGTCGGCGACTTCAACGTCGCGCCCCTGGAATGCGACGTCTGGAGCCACAAGCAATTGCTCACCGTCGTCAGCCACACGCCCGTCGAAGTGGAAGCGCTGACCGCCCTCCAGGCGAGCAACGACTGGGTCGACCTCGGCCGGCACTTCCATCCCGCGCCCGGCCGGCTCCACACCTGGTGGAGCTACCGCTCGCCGGACTGGACGAAGAACGACCGCGGCCGCCGCCTCGACCATATGTGGGCGACGCCGGACGTGGCCGCGCACGCCGTCGCCCATGCCGTGCACGAGCCCTGCCGCAGCTGGGAGCGGCCTTCCGACCACGTGCCGCTGGTGACGGAATTCGCGGTGTGACGCCAGCCGCCGCCGACCCCCGCGCCGTCGCCCGCGCCGTCGATGCGCTCCGCCGCGGCTGGCCGGTGACGATCGACGGCACCGCCTTCCTCGCGGTCGAGACGGCCGACGACGCGGCGCTTGCCGCCTTCGACGCCGAAGGGCCGGCCGATCTGCTCGTCTCGGGCAATCGCGCCGTGACGCTGAAGCTCGCCAACCAGGTCGACGGGACGCCGACGGGGCCGGTGCGGATCGCCCGCACGTCGTGGCTGGACCTCGCCGAGGCGGTCGCCGTCGCGGACCCCGCGCTCGACCTCGCCCACCCCCTCAAGGGGCCGTTCCGCGCGATTCCAGTCGGCGGCGACCATGCGGCGGTCGCCGCCATGGCGCTGGCGCGGCGCGCCGGCCTGCTCCCGGCGTTCTTCGTCGGAGGCCGCTCCGGCGAGACGGCGACCAGGCTGACGGCCTCGGACGTCGAGCAGTTCGAGCGGGCGCCGGCGCTTCGCATCGCCTCCCGCGCCCGGCTTCCCACCCATGCCGCCGAGAAAGGCGAGATCGTCGCCTTCCGCTCCGACGAGGACGCGGCCGAGCACGTCGCCCTTCTCACCGGTGCCCCCAACGGCATGCCCCCGCTCGTCCGCCTGCACAGCGAATGCCTGACCGGCGATGTGCTCGGGTCGCTGAAATGCGATTGCGGCCCGCAGCTCGGCGCCGCCCTCGCCGCGATCGCCGCCGCCGGCTGGGGAATCCTTCTCTACCTGCGCCAGGAGGGCCGCGGCATCGGCCTCGTCAACAAGCTCCGGGCCTACGCGCTCCAGGACCAGGGCTTCGACACGGTGGACGCGAATCTCCGCCTCGGCTTCGCCGACGACGAGCGCGACTTCGGCGTCGCCGCCGCGATGCTCCGCCTGCTCGGCCAGGCGGAGGTGCGCCTCCTCACCAACAATCCGCGCAAGGTGGCGGGGCTCGAGGCCGCCGGCATCCGCGTGGCCGAACGGGTCGCCCTTCAGGCCGGCGGCAACCCCCACAACCAGGCCTATCTCGACACCAAGCGCCTTCGCAGCGGCCACCAGCTCTGACGCCATGACGCCGTGCCTCCAACCTCCCTTCCCCGAGGGGAGGGCGGGGGCGGGTAGGCGAGCCCGCGAGACTTCGACGGTAAGATACGTGCACTGTCACCGTAATGTTTCGTCACCGTAATGTTTCGTCAAAACGGTGACAGTGCACTTATCTGCGCCTGCTTGACACCGCCGCTGTATGAAAGCACCAACACACCGTTGGATCAGCAGGGGATGAGCGGCCGATGAGCGACCCGCAGGCGCCGGCGCTGGAGCTGGTCAATCTCAGCAAGACCTACGGCCGCCGCGGCAAGGGCGTCCGCGCCGTCCGCGACGTCAGCCTCAGCGTCGCGCCGGGCGAAGTGTACGGCTTCCTCGGCCCCAACGGCGCGGGCAAGAGCACGACCATCCGCATGACGCTCGGCCTCATCGCGCCGACGGGCGGCGAGGTGCGCCTCTTCGGCGAGGACCTGCGGCGCCATCCGGCGGTGCTGAAGCGGGTCGGCTCGCTGGTCGACGGCGGCGCCTTCTATCCCTTCCTCTCCGGCCGCCGGAACCTCGAAGTGGTGGCCAGCACGCACGGCGCTCCCACCGACGCGGATCGTATCGATAGCCTGCTCGACCAGGTCGGCCTCGCCAAGGACGCGAAGCGCAAGGTGAAGGGCTATTCGACCGGCATGCGCCAGCGGCTCGGCGTCGCCGCCGCGTTGCTCCACGACCCCGACATCGTCATCCTCGACGAGCCGGTGAACGGCCTCGACGTCGCCGGCATCCAGGAGATGCGCGCGCTGATCCGCGGTCTCGCGGCCGATCACCGCAAAACCGTGTTCCTCTCCAGCCACCTGCTCCACGAGGTCCAGCAGGTCTGCGACCGCGTCGCCATCATCAGCAAGGGCGAGGTGGTTCGCGAGGCGCGCATCGCCGACCTGCTGCGCCAGGAGGCCGGGCTGCGCGTCGAGGCGGCGCCGCTCGACATCGCCGAGGCGGCGCTCGCCGCCCGCTGGTCGGTCGAGCGGAGCGGCGACGCCCTCGTCGTCGGCGCCACGCGCGACGAGGCGCCCGAAGTGGCGCGGCGGCTGATCGGCGCCGGCGCACAGCTGTTCGGCCTCGCCGCGGAGCAGCGCAACCTCGAGGAGGTGTTCCTCGCGATCACCCAGCCGGAGACGGACGATGCTTGACGCGCTCGCGGCCGAACGGCTGAAGCTCACCCGGCACAAGGCGACCTGGTTCCTCGTCTGGCTCTACCCGGTCCTGTTCCTGGTCGCCTATCTGATCGCGATCGCCGTCGCCGCCGCGCACGGCGGCGGGCCCTCGAAGCCGCCGGGTGCGGCGGACTGGATCAGCCAGACCGCGATCATCTGGAAGCTTCCGGACCAGACGATCGGCCGCCTCCTCATCGGCGCCTACGTCGCGGTGGCGATCGCCGGCGAATATGGCTGGAACACGTGGAAGCTCGTCATCCCGCACCGCTCGCGCACCTCGCTCCTCCTCGCCAAGGTCGCGCTGATCGTCCTGCTCTTCCTCGCCGCCTTCCTGCTGACGGCGGGGATCTCCCTGCTCTTCACCTGGATCGAAGGCGCCGTCCGCGGCCGCGCCGTCCCGACCGGCGTCACGGCCTCCGCGATCCTCGATGCGCACGGACGCGCCGCGCTCGCCGGCCTCGCCCCCTTCCTGTTCACCCTCGCCTCGGTCGGCCTCGCCGCCATCCTCACCCGCTCGACGATCGCGGCCCTCGTGATCGGCGTCGTCGTCGCGATCGTCGAGAAGCTGTTCGTGCAGCTCGGCCCCTATCTCTCGCCCTATGCGCCGAGCCTCGTCTGGGGCCTCTACCACGCCCTCCCCGGCTACCACCTCGTCAACCTCGCGTCCTGGGTGACCGAGGGCGCCCCCCACCGCACGCCCTTCCCGGACGGCAGCATCGTCGCGCTGGACTGGACTACCTCGCTGGCCGTCGCCGGCGCCTGGACCGCCGCCCTCGGCGCCGCCGCCTTCGCCGCCTTCCGGCGGCAGGACATCAACTAGCGCCGAGCAGCCGCCGGATCGAGGTGAGGTCGTAGCCGGCGTCCGCCGCCTGCCGCAGCAGCGTGTCCCCGCCCGTGCCGCGGCGCGACCGCGCCAACGCCCAGAGGTAGGCGGAGCGCGTCCCCGACCGGCAGAAGATCAGCGCCGGCCCCGCCTCGAGCGCCTCCGCCATATCCTCGATCTGCTCCGGCCTCAGCCCATGCGCCACCGGGATCCAGCGATAGCCGAGCCCCGCCGCCCGCGCCGCCGCCTCGATCTCGCCCGCGCGCGGCTGCCCCGGCTCCTCGTCGTTCGGGCGGTTGTTGACGATGGTGCGGATGCCGCGAGCGGCGATCTCCGGCACGTCCTCCGGGCGGATCTGCCCCGCGACCCAGGTCGTCTCGTCGAGCTTCCTCATCGGCGGCGCCGTAACAGCTCCTCCTCGTCCCGGGGAGGAGCTACTCGAACCCCCGCACGACCTCCACGAACGCCTCACCATATTTTTCCAGCTTCGCCGCGCCGACGCCCGACACCCGCGCCAGCGCCTCCCGGCTCGTCGGCCGCACCGCCGCCATTTCGCGCAGGGTCGAATCGTGGAAGATCACGTAAGGCGGCACGCCCGCGGCCTGGGCGAGGTCGCGGCGGCAGGCGCGCAACGCGTCGAACAGCGGATCGCCTTCCGGGTTGGCGTCCCGGTTCGCGCGCGCCCGGCGCGTCCGCTTCGGCGGCAGGACCAGCTCCAGCGCCTGCTCGCCCTTGAGGATCGGCTTGGCGGCCGGCCCGAAGGAGAGCCCGCCATAGGCATCGGCGCGCAAGGCGTCGCGCGCCAGCAGCGCCCGCGCCACCGGCTTGATCAGCGCGACTTCCTCCTCGCCGGCAATGCCGAACACCGACAGCCGGTGGTGGCCGAACGACAGCACCTTCTCCGTCTCCCGGCCGGCGAGCACGTCGGTCAGATGCTGCACGCCGAAGCGCATCTCGGTCCGGAACGCGGCGGAGAGCAGCTTTCGCGCCGTCTCCGTCGCGTCGAGCGTCACCGGCGGGGCGAGGCAATTGTCGCAATTGCCGCACCGCTCCGGCGGTTGCTCGCCGAAATGGCGGAGCAGCAGCGCCCGCCGGCACGCTCCCGTCTCGACCATCGCGGCGAGCGCGTTCAGCCGCTGCCGCTCGCCGCCGCGCCGCTCCGCCGGCACTTCCGTCTCCAGCCGCGCCCGCGCCCGGGCGAAATCCTCGGCGCCCCAGAACAGCCACGCCTCCGCCGGCTCGCCGTCGCGCCCCGCGCGGCCGGTCTCCTGGTAATAGGCCTCGACCGACTTGGGGATGCCGGCATGCGCGACGAAGCGCACGTCCGGCTTGTCGATGCCCATGCCGAAGGCGACGGTCGCCACCATCACCATGTCCTCGCTCGCCACGAACGCCGCCTGGTTGCGCGCCCGCACCCGCGGGTCGAGCCCGGCATGGTAAGGCAGCACCCGGCGCCCGGGCGTCGACAGCTGCTCGGCGAGCTTCTCGGCCTTGTCGCGGCTCGGCACGTAGACGATGCCGGGACCCGGCTGCTCGGCGAGCAAAGCCTTCAGTTGCTGGCCGACGCCGTCGCGGGGCCGCACATGGTACCGGATGTTCGGCCGGTCGAAGCCGGCGACGATCAGGCCGTCGTCCGGGATGCCGAGCTGGACGAGGATGTCCGCCCGCGTCGCCTTGTCCGCCGTCGCCGTCAGCGCCAGCCGCGGCACCTCGGGGAACGCGTCCAGCAGCGGCTTGAGCAGCCGGTAGTCCGGCCGGAAGTCGTGCCCCCATTCCGAGACGCAATGCGCCTCGTCGACGGCGATCAGCGCCAGCTTCGTCCGCGCCGCGAGCGCCCGGAACGCCGGCGTGCTCGCCCGCTCCGGCGCCACGTAGAGGAGATCGAGCTCGCCCGCCTTGAGCCGCTGCAGCGTTTGCTGCCTCTCCTCGTCGGGATCGGCGGACGTCAGCGACGCGGCCCTGATGCCGAAGGCGTCGGCCGAACGGATCTGGTCGTGCATCAAGGCGATCAACGGCGAGACGACGAGCGCGGTCCCCTCCCGCGCCAGCGCCGGCAGCTGATAGCAGAGCGACTTGCCCGCGCCCGTGGGCATCACCGCGAGCGTGTGCCTGCGCGCCATGACGCGGTCCACCACCGCCTCCTGCACGCCGCGGAAGGCCGTGAATCCGAACATCTGGTGGAGAATCGCCGCGGGGGAGGTCACCGCGTCGTCGTAACCGTGGCGTTGGGCTTGCGCGAGTCGCATGGCGCCGCCATAGCAGAACACATACGGAACGCAAACGCGGCGCGGCGTCAGCCTGCCTCGGCCATCCGCGCCTTGTGGTAGCGGGTGCGGGTGACGATCACGTAGGCGAAAATCGCGAACCCTGCCGCGATCAGCCCCCACCCCGTCATGCGCAGCCCGGGCCGGGGCGGCCCTTCGAGCTGACTGTAGAGCAAAGCCGCCAGACCCGCGCAGTTGAGGGCGATCCCGGCCCAACGCCACCCGCGCCTGAAGCGCAGCAGCTCCCAGCGATACGCCGTGCGCGCCGCCGGATCGGACAGGTTAGGGCGCATCTTTCTCCCTCCCGGCCGCCATTCTACTGCATTGCCGCTTTCACCTCCAGCCGCGCAGGTCTACTAGCACCCGTCCCCGGGGGACCGCGCGCAAGCGGTTGAGAACTGGCTGAGGCCAGGACCCGTCGAACCTGATCCGGCTGACACCGGCGTAGGGAGGGAGAACGGGCCGCCCGCTCTCCGTCCGAATTGGAGAGCGAACACATGCCCGACGTCCCTGTCCTGAGCGAAGTCGAAGGGCCCGCGCGCACCGAGCTTAAGGTCACCACCGGCCCGATCCGCGGCAGCCGCAAGATCCACGTCGGCCCGCTCAAGGTCGCCATGCGCGAGATCGACCTCGAGCCGACCTCCGGCGAGCCGCCGCTCAGGGTTTACGATTGCTCCGGCCCCTACACGGACCCCGCCGCGGCCATCGACATCATGGCCGGCCTTCCCGAGCTCCGCCGCGACTGGATCCGCGGCCGCGGCGATGTCGAGGAGGTGACGCAGCGCGAGGTGCGGCCGGAGGATAACGGCCAGCTCGGGCCCGACCGCTCGGGCGGAGTCGCCCCCTTCCCGAACGTCCGCCGCAAGGTTCTGCGCGCCCGGCCCGGCGCCAACGTCAGCCAGATGCACTACGCCCGCCGCGGCATCGTCACGCCCGAGATGGAGTATGTGGCGATCCGCGAGAATCTCGGCCGCGATCTGCTCCGGGAGTCCGTTCGCCCCGAGCGAAGTCGGGGGGCGCCCGCGCGGGACGGCCAGGATTTCGGCGCCGCCATCCCCGACTACGTCACCCCGGAATTCGTCCGCGACGAGGTGGCCCGCGGCCGCGCCATCATCCCCTCCAACATCAACCACCCCGAGAGCGAGCCGATGGCGATCGGCCGCAACTTCCTGGTCAAGATCAACGCCAATATCGGCAATTCCGCCGTCGCCTCCGACGTCGCCTCCGAGGTCGACAAGATGGTCTGGGCGATCCGCTGGGGCGCCGACACGGTGATGGACCTCTCCACCGGCCGCAACATCCACGACACGCGCGAATGGATCATCCGCAATTCGCCCGTCCCGATCGGCACCGTCCCCATCTACCAGGCGCTGGAGACGGTCGCCGGCGTCGCCGCGGACCTGACCTGGGACATCTACCGCGACACGTTGATCGAGCAGGCCGAGCAGGGCGTCGATTATTTCACCATCCACGCGGGCGTGCGCCTCCCCTTCATCCCGATGACGGCGCGCCGCGTCACCGGCATCGTCAGCCGCGGCGGCTCGATCATGGCGAAATGGTGCCTCGCCCACCACAAGGAGAGCTTCCTCTACACCCGCTTCGACGAAATCTGCGAGATCATGAAGGCGTACGACATCGCCTTCAGCCTCGGCGACGGCCTCCGCCCCGGCTCCATCGCCGACGCCAACGACGAAGCCCAGTTCGCCGAGCTGGCGACGCTGGGCGAGCTCACCCAGATCGCCTGGCGCCACGACGTCCAGGTCATGATCGAGGGCCCCGGCCACGTGCCGATGCACAAGATCAAGGCCAACATGGACAAGCAGCTGGAAGCCTGCGGCGAAGCCCCCTTCTACACGCTGGGGCCGCTGACGACCGACATCGCCCCCGGCTACGACCACATCACCAGCGCGATCGGCGCCGCGATGATCGGCTGGTTCGGGACCGCGATGCTCTGCTACGTGACGCCCAAGGAGCATCTCGGCCTCCCCGACCGCGACGACGTCAAGGTCGGCGTCGTCACCTACAAGCTGGCCGCGCACGCGGCGGACTTGGCCAAGGGCCACCCGGCCGCCAAGCTGCGCGACGACGCCCTAAGCCGCGCAAGGTTCGAATTCCGCTGGCGCGACCAGTTCCACCTGAGCTTGGACCCCGACACCGCCGAGCAATATCACGACCAGACCCTCCCCGCCGAAGGCGCTAAAACCGCCCACTTCTGCTCGATGTGCGGCCCCAAATTCTGCAGCATGAAGATCACCCAGGAAGTGCGGGACTTCGCGGCGAAGCAGAATGCGTCGGCAGTCACCTTCCTCGCCGCGACCGAAACTCCTCCCCGAAACGGGGAGGGGGACCATGCGCAGCATGGTGGAGGGGGCTCGGTTCAGGACGCGGAAGCCGGTATGGCGGAGATGAGCGATAAGTTTCGCGAGAAAGGCAGCGAAATCTACGTGCCGGCGACCGAGTGAGCGGGGGGAGGCCGCCGGCGGGGAAGAACAAGTCTTCTTCAAGGCGAACGACGCCGTCCTCTCCCATTGCGCCTGCGCCCCCACTGACGCGCCGGCCAACTCGTCCAGCCAGCTGGATTCCCCCTGTGCGCTGCGCTGGCTGAATTCGCGCCGCACGGGCGGAAGGCGTTCACCTTCGCCGACGTGCGGGGCCGGACGTGCCTTTGGTGGAGCTCGCCCGCCGCGAAGTTGCCATGCGTAGAAGGAAGGCCTGATCTGTCTGTTGGCCAGTGAGGGCGATGACCTACAAAAGAGCGAATCGTCGTGATAAGGCGCAGGCGAAAGCCTGATCGGATGGCCCGCAGTGCGACTTCCCACGCCTCGCCAGGAACAAGGTGCCCGCTCCACAGCGCTCAGCACACTGCTGTGGGCCCTCGGAACGCTATTAACAGCTCTGATGGTAGCCGAACGACTCAACGCAGATATGTGGGCTCGGGCTTTTATCGCAGTCATGGCAGGAGCAGATTTTGTCACTTTCCTGTTTTCTTACGTTTACCTGTTGTTCAAAGATCGTGATGCACTGCGTTCGGAGCCATTCGCGTTGTCCAAAATGGCGATAGAAAGAAGTCTAACCGGTGATAGTACTTCCGGATTTAAGTTAGGGGATGCTCGAGAGGGTATGGATATTTCTATCGATTCTGATCCACATTCCGAACAGGAAGGTCATCCGTGAGGTTTATTGTTGTAACCGACTCGGCCTCTGTCTCTGACAGGGAGAGGGACATAATAACAGCTTTACTGGAGGGTAAGGGCTGGTCTGTCTGGCATTGGTTCAAAGATCTTTGGCTTGTGGACGAAGCTCCAGATGAGTTGGCGTTCGAGGGATTACGTGAAGAGATCCAGGCCCTGTTTCCTCAAAGAAAGAATCTTCTGATCATGTCTACGGAAGGCCGCAAAGATCACGCCGGAACTGTGCCGCCGGGTGCCATCCCTTGGCTGAAAGAGCACTGGCGACGAAGGTAACCCAAGAGCGCGCGAACGCCGAATTGCCTGCCGTTCCCGCGTCGGCCGCTCGATCCACTCCCTGAGCGCCTCGTCCATGCGTGTCTGCCAGCCTTCACCGGGGGCGCGGAAGCGGACGAGGACGTCGCGGGAGACGCGCATCGAGATCAGCGCCTTGGTCGGGGCCTTTTGCGTGCCGCGGACGCCCCGAGGCGATCGCTGCATGATGGCAGGCAATTGGCCGAAGCGCCGGGCGCGGACGAAATCTTCGTCCTGGAGCTCGCGCACCTCGCCGTCTTCGTCAGTCAGGGAGGAAGCGGGTCTTTCTCTGCCATATCTCTTCACCTCCCGGTCGTCGGCCTTGCGCAGGCTGATCACGCGAATGCCGTCGTCCGTTTCCGCAAAGCACAGCACAGGCAGTCGCCCACCTCACCCGATCTTCCGCGGCCGGCCCCCCTTCTTCCCATTCTCCCGTGCTGCCGCCGCCTTCGCCGGCGTGCTCGTCCGACCCGCGCATGCGGCCATCCACTTCGCGGTGCCGAAGACGCCGTTCATCAGCCCCGGCACGCTGAAATCCTCGTCGATCCTCGGCCAGTGCAGCCCGTAGCCGCCGGGGGAGACCTCGATGTCGGCGAGTTCCTCCGGGCTGGCGTCGCAGAGCTTCTGCGCCAGCGCCGGCGGGAAGGCGAAGATGGCGCCGCTCGTGAGCTCGACGACGATCCGCCCAGTCTTGGCGTCGTAGCGGGCCGAGTGGGCGCGCGGCTCCGTCTCCCGAACGATGCGGCCGCGCTCCTCCGCCGCTTCGATCTCGGCGTTAGTCAGTTCCATCCTGGATCTCCTTCCACTTCGCCAGCAGATAGGCCCGCCGCTCGGCCACGATCCGAAGCACCTTGCGAATGTCCGCCTTCGTCGCGCCCATGGATTCCCGTAGCTCAGGCCTTCCATCCGAGCCGACCAGATTTACGATCGTCTCGCCGTCCTTGATCGCGTGGACATGCGCCGGCTCATGGTCGTTGCGATAGATCGCGAACCGGAAGCCGTCCTCGCGATGCACGGTGACCATCGCCCCTCATAACCTATCTACTTGGGTTTGTCAAGCCGAGAGGCGTGGCCCCGACCGGTCCGACCTGATAGGCTATATCCATGCTTCGACGCGCGCTCTGTACCGCCTGAACGACCGTCCCCTGCCACAGGGGGGCCGGTCGTATTCGCCGGCGCAGCGCCCGAGCTTCCACGACATTCGTTCCCGCATGCGTCGGCCCTCAGCGCGCCGTGGCGGAAAGGTTACGTGCCGGATTGCAACCCCGGTTATGCAGGTTCGAGTCCTGTCGGCGCTGGTGCAGGTCGCCGCGTGATCGCAAGCGGCGGCGGCATCTATTCACCCGCAGCACCGAAGCGACCGGAGCGGTCGTCGCGGCATTGCCTTCGACGCTGCCGCACGAAGGTGACACCGTCACCGCATCAACCTCGTCGACGGCCGCCCGCCTCGTCACCGCCGAAGCTCCTTCGGTCCTTCGGTGCTTCGGGTGAAACAAGGCGCCTAACGCGCCCCGGCGCCCGGTCGATCAGGCTACCGGCGGGGCGCGGTCTGCAGCCCCCCGCTACCTCCCCGGCTGCCGCTCCCGCCCCGCGCGCTACAATGCTATCCTCCGCCCATGAAGCCGCCGATCGCCGCCCTGCTCCTCGCCTCGCTCCCCGCCCTCGCCGCCGCCCAGGCGCCGGCGCCGAGCCCGGCAGGGACGTGGGACCTCGTCTGGCAGACCCGCAAGGGGCCCTCGCGGTCCGGCTGGCTGGTCGTCACGCAGCGGGGCAACGCGCTCCACGCCGAGATCCACGGCCGGGGCGCGGTGCGCGCGGACGGCAGCCTCGCCGGCGCGCTCATGACGCTGAGGGGAAGCCGCCTCGCCATCCCCTACGTCATCGCCGCCCGCATCGAGGGCGACAGGATCGAAGGCAGCCTCAAGGTGCTGAGCGTCGAACGCCGCTTCACCGGCTACCGCCGACGCTAGCCGGCGACCGGGCTCCCCCGGTCATGGCGCCCGCGCCTCGCCATGGTGCGCGCAAGCCAGGCCCGCGTCTCATTGTGGGCGCGTCAGGCGCACCCCTCAGCCCCCGCCTCCTGCCCCGCAGCCGCCGGCGGCGCGCCGAACAGGCTGATGCCGACGGTGAGCGCACCGTCGGGCGAGACCGGGCCGGTCACGGCGGGCAGGCCGAAGCTGGTCGTGCCGTCGCCGCCATAGGTGGTGCCGATCAGCTGGAACAGCGCCGGAAATTCGTCCGCGGCGAGCGTCTGGCCCTGGCACGCGATCCAGCCGGCCGGCGCGAACGGGAAGGCGAAGATCCGGGTCTCGCCGAGATACGGGAGGTCCGTCCCTCCCTCTCCGCCCGCCGCCCCGGCGGTCTCAGCCTCCGCTTCCGCCTCCGGCCGCGGGGGATAGGTCCCGGCGACCGCGATGCAATATTGGAGGCTGCCGGTTTCCGCCGGCAGCGGCGGCAAATCGGGCAGGGCGAAGGTCGTCTGGCCGTCGCCGCCATAAGTGGTCATGAGCAGGCTGAAGAGCGCGGTGTTGGAGCCGATCGGCAGCAGCTGGCCCTTGCACGCCAGCCATCCCGGCGGCGCGAAGCCGAACGGCATCGCCCTCACCTCGCCGAGGAATATCAGGTCCATGCGTGTCTCCTCCGGTTCGGGCGCGGGCGGCGGCGCTCAGGCCGCCGGCGGCGTGACGAGGATGCAGTAATTGAGGAAGGCGCCGTTTCCCGCCGGGACGCCGGCGAGCGACGGCAAGGCGAAGCTGGTGCGCCCGTCGCCGCCATAAGCGGTGCCGAGCAGGCTGAACAAAGCCTGGTTCTGCGCAATCGGCAGCAGCTGGCCGTTGCACGGCGCCCATCCGGCCGGGACGGCCGTGAAGCTCATCGCGCGCACGTCGCCGAGATAGGATCCGCCCATGATCTGCCTCCCAACGCGTCCGTGTCGTTGCCGAAACAATCCTGCGCGCTGCCGCGGCCAAAGACAAGCCACGGCAGCCTCACCCCCTTCAGTGCTTCGGGTGAAACAGCGAGCCTGACCCGTGTCGATGAAGCGTCAATAAGGACAGCGGCCTTGCGCGATCCGCAGCCCCCCACAAAAAAGGGGCGCCCGCACCGGACGCCCCCTCCTTCGGTCCGGACCGCGCGTCCTAGAAGCGCAGGCCCACGCCCGCCGCGACGTGCCGCCGCTGCAGGTTGACGCCGGCGAACTTGCCGTAATCGGCATAGTTGACCTCGGCCATCGCATAGGCGTTGCGGCCGAGGTTGAAGTTGACGCCGATCGCGCCCTGGACGCCGTCGGCGCTGTCCGACCCGGTGACGCCGCCACTCGAGGCGGTGAAGCGGATGCGGGCATAGCCGACCTTGCCGTAGACGAGCACGGTCGGGCTGACGGCGACGCCGATGCGCCCGCCGACGCCGAGATTGCCGTCCTCGGTGAGGCAGCCGGCCGTGTCGCACAGCTTGACGCTCGAAAATTCGTAGACGGCATAGGGGCCGGCGACGACGTTGCGGCCGAGCTTCGCGTCGAAGCCGACTTCGCCGCCGTAGGAAACGGCGCTGTCGATCTTGTAGACGCCGCTGGAGTCGCTGATCGTCGGAGTTTCCCAGCCGAGCCGCGCTTCGGCGCGGATGCCGTTGAAGTGCGGCGCCGGACCGGTGTCCTGCGCGGCGGCGATGCCGGGCACGCAGGCGAGGACCGCGAACGCGGCCAGATACTGCTTCATATTTCCCCCGTTTGGAACGTAAGGTTGGGTGAGGAGCCGTCGCCATCGGACGATGGCCGGCGAGCACAGGATAGCGGGCGGCTCCCGCAGCGTCGAGCGGGTTTTACCTAAGCGGTTGAACGAGGGCCGAAAGTCTCCTGGTGCAAGCGCGCGGCAGCAACCCGCGGGTCGGGACGCCGCGCAGCAGCGGCCGAAGGGAGCAATTGCCGCCAATTTGGACCAATCCGGTTCGCCGCCCAGGCCCAGCCGCCGGGAGGCCGGGCCGACGCCGGCACCAGGCGAAATCCGTCCCTCGACGCACGCCGTCCTTTCCCCGCCATTCATCGTCGTCCCGGGGAGCCTTGCGCCGCGCGCGGCCCTACAAGTCTTTAGGGGTGACGCGCCGCACGCCCGCGCTTTAGCGTGGCGGCGACGACGCAAGGACGAGGGGATCATGGCCACCGGCTATCGGGCGTTGACCGAGAAGGAGAAGCAGACGCTGCGCCTGCTGCTCGCCGGCCACGACGCCAAGTCGCTGGCGCGGCATTTCGGCCTGTCGGTGCACACGATCAACGAGCGGCTGCGCGACGCCCGGCGCAAGCTGTCCGCCTCGAGCAGCCGCGAGGCGGCGCGGCTGCTGCGGGAGGCCGAAGGGGCCGACCCCGAAAGCGTCGGGGACAAGGCAATCGGGGATGCGCCCGTCGCCCCGGTCCCCCAGCACGGCGGCACAGCCACGCCGGGCGTGCCGCGCCGCGCCGCCTGGGCCATCGGAGGACTCGCCATGATCCCGCTCGCCGTCGCCGCCCTCGCCCTGTCGGCCCCGCCGCATGCGCCCGCGCCGGCCGCACACCGCGCCCTCGCGCCCGTCGCCGAATCCGCCGCCGCCAGGGCGACCCGCGCCTGGCTCGCCCTCGTCGACGCCGGCAACTGGCCGGACAGCTACGCCGGCACCGCCCACCATTTCCAGACCGTCAACAGCTTCGAGATGTGGCGCAAGGCGTCGGTCGAGGGCCGGGTGCCGCTCGGCCGGGTGGTCTCGCGCCGCCTCGTCAGCGACGAGGACATCCCCGAGCCGCCGAACGGCCACCGGCTCGTGCGCTTCAGGACCGCTTTCGCCGACAAGCCCCATGCGACCGAGACCCTGACCCTCGTCGACGAGGACGGGGCGTGGCGGATCGTCGGCTACATCATCGAGTGAGCGGGGCCGGTGCGCCGGCGCCTCACCCGTGCAGCGTCTCGCCCCGCTCCAGCATCGCCACGAAGTCGGCGATCCGCCTCGCCCGCGTCTCGGGCCGCCTGGCATCCAGCACGCGGTAGATGAGGGCATAGCGATTGGCGCCCTTGAGCGTCGCGAAGAAGGCCGCCGCCGCCGGGTTCGCCGCGAGCGCCGCTGCCAGGTCCGGCGGGGGCTCGGCGCGGCTGTGGGGCGGATAGGCGCCGGCCCAGCGGCCGTCCGCCTTCGCCGCCTCGACCTCGGCGAGGCCCGCCGGCCGCATCCGCCCGGCCGCGATCAGCGCCTCGGCCCGCTCGCGGTTGATCACCGACCATTTGCTGTTCGCCCGGCGCTTGGTGCAGCGGATCAGCCAGCTCGTCGCGTCATAAGGGTTCATCAGCCCGTCGATCCATCCGAAGCACAGCGCCGCATCCACCGCCTCGGCTTTGGAGACGCTCGCCACCCCCGAGCCTTTCCGGAACAGCCGCAGCCAGAAACCGGCCGCGCTCGCCCCGTGCCGCTCCAGCCATGCCTCCATCGCCGCCGCATCCTCGAAGCGGAGCACCTCCAGCCCCGCCCGCATCTCCTTGTCCGCCACCCATCCTCCTGCCGGTCCGCGCCGGTCGCCCGGAGCCCGGCGGAGCGCCGGACGATCGCCACCCAGCCTAGTGACCCGGCGCGGAACCGTCGGCAAGGGCGGCCATCGCGGCCTGGTGGCAGCCGCGCTGAATGGCTTCCTCATAGATCTGGCAGATGTTCGCGCCGGTCGCCTGCCCGGACGCCAGCCTCGCCTGGGCCACCGCGACGGCCAGGTCGATGGGCTGGTCGAGCGTGGCATGCGCCTCGTCGCCGGGCAGGAGCAGGCTCGGCGCCGACGACGCATATTCGAGGAAGGCGACGCAGGAATAACGCTGCTTCAGGTCGGCGACGCACTCGTCGAATACCCCCCGGGTCCGCGCGAGCCGGGCCGGGTCGGGCGGCGGAAGCTGCCAGCCGCGCGTCTGGCCGCGCGCGCAGGCCGCCCGATCGGACGCGAGCGCGCACTCGAGGCGATGGACGGTTTCCAGCTTCGAGCGCGCCTCGCGCAGGCCCGCGGGGAGATTGGCGTAGAAATAGACGCAGGCGTAGGAGCCTTGCGGGGTGGGGCGGCACTGTCCCAGCGCGAGCAGGTCGGCCATTTCGGCCGCCTGTTCATCATAGCGCGCCTGCAAGGCCCGCCGCGCGCGCTTGTAGCGAGCGCCGGACATGTCGCAGATCGCGGCGAAGAACTGTCTGTACCCGGCATCCTGGGTGACCCAGTCGGGCCAGGTTTGTCCCGCGATCGCGCCATCGGAAAGGATCTGCTCGCACGCCGCCGGATCGATCGTCCTGGCCCGGGCGAGGGCCGCGACGACGTCGCGGGCGAACGGCCGACCCGGCGAGCTCGAGGCGACCGGAGGGGTGCTGCCGCGCAACACCAGCCGGACCGTGCTTTCGGGGATCCGGATGTTGCTGTGGACGAAGGCTTGCACGGCCTTGACGTCCTCCGCCCGGATCGCCTGATCGAGCCCTTCCGAATTCCACCCGTAACCCATGTCGCGGAGCAATTCGCGATCGCTCTTGAACAGCGACTGGACCTGCGGAAGCGCGGCGAGGCCGGCGATCGTTCCGACGAGCGCAATCGCGAGCCCGGCGGCCGAGGCCTTATGCTCGCACACCAGAGTCCAGAACGCGCGCGCGGTCCGCTTCAAGGCGGCCCCGACCGCGACCATCGAAGCTGCGACGCCGGCCACCTGTCAGTGCGGGCGGTCCGTCGCGGGCGCGGGCATGGCGGCCGGACCCGTGCCTGCTTTCATGCCGGTCGCGGAATTCGCCTTGAGGCGCCCTTGGACGACGACCATGCCCGGCTCCGGCTTGACCTTCAGGGCCTTGTTGCAGTCGTTGCCCACCGTCGCCGGCGAGCTGGTCGACCAGCCGCCCGCGCCCGACACCATCGCGCCGCCCTCGACGCAGGCGAGGCTCCCGTCCGCCATCCGCGTCACCTTGCCGGCGTGCGCGACCGTCGCCGCCAGGGCGCAGCCGGCGAGTGCGATCAGCGCTTGGGGTACGAATCTCATCCCGCTTCTCCTTTGCTGAGTGTGCCGCCCCCCTCGACGGAACGGCCTATCCCTTGGCTGCGCCGCGGCCGGGACCGGCGGGCTGTCCTTCCGCCGGGCTGGGAGCGGCAACCGCTTCGGCGCGCCTCTTGAGGAACCGCTCGACCTGCTGGCTCCAGTCCTTCCCCAGCACCCGCGCGAACAGCGCCTGCTGCTCCTCCAGCGACAGAAGGTGGGGCGGCGCGCGCCCGGAGATGCTCTCCGGGGAGTTGCGGAGGAGCGGGGGGAGGACCCCTTCGCGCTGCGGACTCGAGGCGATCAACTCCACCAGCAGGGGCACATCCGCGCCCGGGCGCGGCTTGGCCAGTGCGGCCTCCGAGAAATAGCCGATCATCCCTGCCCCGGAGAGGATGCCGTCGAGCGACGGGAGATCGACGTCGACGCACCTCTTATAGCCTCGGCTGATGTCGCCGAAGGCGGCGTAGTTGCCGTCGGGGTCGGTATAGTCGAGGACCGTCAATCCGACCCAGTCGATGATCGCGTCGCGGTCGCCGTCGGTAACGTAGATGGTAGGCATTCCTCGCCTCCCTCAATGGATCTGGTGCGCCATGATGCGCGTGCCGAGATGGAGGCGCTCCGGCGCCGCGAGATTGGGGCCGCTGGCGAACGCATCCCAATAGACGTGGTATTTGAGCACGTAGGTCACGGTGGCCCCGGCGGGGACGTCGACGACGAGATCGTTCTCCGTGTAGCCGGTCGTCGACTCGTGATTCCGATACACCAGGATCGGGTCGGTCTCGGAGTTTGCCGATCCGACATAACCGGAGAGGAAGGGGCCCATCGTCGAGTCGGCGATGGAGAGCGCATCGAGCCAGCTGAGGAAGTTGTCGACATCGGTTACACCGTAGACGTCGTCGAGACGCGGGTCGCCTTTGAGGCCGAATCGCGTCTGGAAGTTCGCGTTGACCAGCGGCACGCCGGAATAGGGGACTCCCCAATCGCGCGCCCGATTCAGCCGGTTGAGCGCGCGCAGTTGATAGCGGCGCAGGCAAGGGCCGGAATTGGTGAAGGTGATGCTGGGCGCCTCCACCGTCCCGCCGCCGAGATCCGGGAGGCCGTCCAGCCGAATGTGCCGCAACTGGCTGTTCTTCACGTTCGGGACGTCGATGTGGATGCAACTGCCCCACCGGCCCGAGCGGCTGAACGCTGGCGGCGGCGGCACGCGGTCGCCGGAGACGAGGCCGCCGTGCGGATCGAGCGCGATCTCCGGCGCATCGTGGGGAATGCAGACGCGCGGCAGGCACTTGGCGCCGGCGCTGAGCAGCGCGCCGATGCTCGCTTTTTTGACCGTGGGTGCCTCGTTCCCGGTCGGATGTTCGGGGCAATGGCAGGAGTCGCTTTCGGCCACTCGTCGCGTCGGGACGTCCGTCCTGGTCGGAACATCGGCGCGGGTCGGCACATCCGCTTTCGTCGGGCCCGCCGTAGCCGCCGTTCCCGCCACCGTGCGGTCGCCGCGGCACTCCTGCACGAGCACGTGGTAGTCGCAATTGAGGTCCGCCGTTTCCATCGCGCAGATGTCGGGCTCGCTGCGGCACAGCTGCCAGGCGGTGCAGCAATCCGGGCAGCATTCGGCATGCACCAGGTCGGGCAGATGCTCGGGCGGGAGATGGCACCCGCTGAGCCGCTTGTAGAAGACCGGGCAGCCGCCCTTCGCGGCGACCAGCACGAAGGGGTCGTCGCCGCAATAGCGCTTGAGGGCATGGACGTCCGCCAGCACCTTGATGCCTTCGCGCTCGCCGCGGACGTCCTCGATCTCGCGGACGCGGTCGTTGTTGCGATCGGTCACCACGGCCCGATAGGTGATCGCGTCGTCCAGGTAGATGCGCGGAAGCACGCCGGCAGAGTCCGCCTGCACCGGCTGCCGCAGCGACACGGTGCGGGTCGCGTCGCCGTAAACCGGGGCGTAATCGCCGGTCTTGCGGTCGTAGAAGTGAACCTGGCCGTTCGGAACGATCCCGCCGTCGTTTCCGAAAATCGTGCGATATACATCCATTCTGAATGAATCGGACATCGTCTCCTCCCCTGCAAGGACGCGACTCCAAGGTATCAGGATGAGCCTGTAAGAAATTAAGTGCAATAGCGTCAGGTTTTTTAGATTTTATTCGATGAATCCACTAGGTTAGGTCTCGCTCGTTTCCCGGCAACCGCTAGGTGGTCCAGCGACGACCACGGATAGACTCCCGGTCTTGGCGGCACTTGGCTGCGTCGATTCGCGTGGCGGCGCCGAGATGTCTCGGCCGGGCTCGAGCGGCTTCGCGGGCTCGCCCCCCCGAGCTTGACACCGTCCCCCGTCCCACCGATCGACCGCGCCGGGTCCCTCTCCCCCAGGGGCCGGTCTCGAGCGCGACATTCGCAACGGATGGGGGAGCGGCTGCGCCATGCCGACGTCAGGGGCCGAAGCCCGCGGGTCGAAGGACGGCCACCTCGCCAAGTTCGCCTGCCTCGATTGCCGGAGCGTGTTCAAGCGGCCGGTGCGGGGGACGGCAAGGCGCGCGCCGCGGCCGATCGAGCTGCGCACCTGCCCGAATTGCGGGCGCTCCGCCTACCTGATGGGCGGCGATTTTCGGGCCCCGCCCAAGCGCGACGAGGACGGCTGGGCGGTGGTCGCCTGCCTGGTGCGCGCCGGGCTGCCCTTCTTCCGGATCTACGAGGATCTGCCCCTCTCGGTCATGGGCCATCCCGCCCGCCGTCCGCACGGCCTGCTGGGCGTGCAGCGCCGCCTCGCCTATCCCGCCACGCTCAGGGAAGCCCGCGCCTTCGTCGAACGGCACCGCGACAAGGCGATGCCGTTCGTGCCGCCCGACATCCCCCCGGAAGCGGGCTGATCCGGATCGCCCGGATACACTTCTCGACGATGACCAACTTGTACCCTTCGAGCGTGACGCTGTCAAGCGTTTTTTCCAAATAGGAGATCTCCTATTTTTGGCCGACGACTGCGCAAAATAGGAAATCGACGCCACGAAAATGCGCGTTTCAAAAAAATTTCGCACCGCGCGTGAGGCGGCGATTCGCCGCCGATTCGCGTCCTGCCCGCAAATGCCGGCTGCCGGCCGAGTCGCGTCTCGCTCGTCAGCGCAGCACGCCCGCCGCCCGCTGCCGCATCGCGTACCACAGCAGCAGCACGGCCACGATCCACAGGACGATCGTGAAGCCGAGCCCGCCATTGGTCCTCAGGCTCTCGGGCATGTTGCCGATGAAATATTGGTAGCCGGTCGCCACGACCAGCCCGGCGAGCGACACGGCGAAGGCATGGACGGCGAAGCGGCTGCGCAGCAGAAGCAGCAACGCCCCGAGCACCGCGCACCAGACGCCGAGCGCCCAGGCCGCCACCATCCAGGTCGGGAAGCTCACGAACCAGGCGCGCTGCTCGGCCGTGAACGCGGCGAGGTACCGCGCGTTGCGGGTCTGGGTCATGACATAGTCGAGCGCGGACGGCGCGCTCCACAGCAGGGCGAGCACCCCCACCGCCCACAAGTGCCAGGGCGTGCGCCGCTTCGTCGCTTCGTTCATCTCCGATCCTCCCCCCGGAAGAGGGACGAGGAATACACGGCCCGCGGCCGCTTGGCGAGATGCGCTCAGCCCGCCCGGCTTACCCGCACGATCCTGACCGGCGGCGTCAGCCGCTCGCCGGCGGCGGGGGAGGCGAGGATGCGGCGGACGACGTCCATGCCCTCGACGACCCGCCCGAAGGCCGCATAGCCCTTGTCGCCGCCCGTCTTCGCATCGAGGCCCGGCTGCGGGCCGACGCACAGCACGAAGTCGCCCATCGCCGTGTCGGGCGTCGAATGGGCCATCGAGATCGTGCCGTCGCCGTGGCGCAGGCCGGTCTCGCTGGTCGGCTCGAGCCGGATCGGCGGCAGCAGCCGCCTGGCGCTGTGGGCGATGCCCCCCTGGACGAAGCCCTGCTTCGGCGCCCAGGCGTTGCGCGCCGTGCGATAGAAGGTCGTGCCGTCGAAGCGGTGGTCGTCGGCATAGCGGACGAAGTTGGTCGTCGTGACGGGCGCGTGCTTGCGGTCGAGCGCCACGACGATCGGCCCCCATTCGGTCTCGATGCGCACCCGCACGACGTCGGGAAGGTTGCTCGGCACCGGCGGGTCGAAGGACGGACGCGGGGCCGACCCGTTCGCCGCCGGCCCCTGCCCGCCCGAGTCCGCGCGGGAGCCGCCGCAGCCGGCCAGCGCGACGAGGAGGATCAAGGCGAGCGGCGGCCGAATCACGGCTCTCATCCCTATCCCACGCCGCGTCTCCCCGCACTTGCCTACGCGACGGCTTTGCGGGACGCTCGGCGGGCGGGGCGACTCGCCTCTGCAGGGGGAACAGGGGGGCAGAATGGATCCCAACATCCAGTGGCCGCTGGCGCACAACCTCATCCGGCGCAAGGCGGTGTCGAACACGTTCGGCATGGTCCGCCACAATCCGGACGGCAGCAAGCGTCCGCATCAGGGCTGGGATTTCGAGGCCCCGATCGGCACGCCCTGCTTCGCCATCGCCGACGGCAAGGTCGCCTTCGTCAACACCGCCGGCGACTATGGCAATCTCGTCGCCCTGGGGTTCGCCTTCGAAGGCAGGACGCTCTACGCCACCTACGCCCATTTGAGCGCGATCGCGGTGACGCTCGGCCAGGCGGTGAAGAAGGGCGACCGGATCGGCCTTACCGGCGACACCGGCAACGCCAGGGGGATGAAAGGTCCCGACCTCCACCTGCACTTCGAGATCCGGACCGAGCCGCGGCCCGGCCGCGGCCTCGCCGGCCGGATCAGCCCGCTGACCGTCTTTCGTGCCGTCCCGCTCGACCACGCCATCGACGTCTGACCGACGGCGGGGCGCAGGAGGGCGCGCGGCATGGCGGACGACGCGGTCCTCCTCTTCTCCTACGGCACGCTGCGCCAGCCGGAGGTCCAGCTTGCCAATTACGGGCGCCTGCTGGACGGGCGGCCCGACGCGCTGCGCGGCTATCGCCTCGCGCCGCTCGCGATCACCGATCCGCACGTGGTGCGGATCAGCGGCAAGGCGGTCCACGCCATCGCCCGCCGCACCGGCGATTCCGCCGATGTGATTGGAGGCATGGTCTTCGGCCTGTCGCCGGCGGAGCTCGCCGCGACCGACCGCTACGAGGTCGACGCCTATGCGCGGGTCGAAGTGACGCTCGCCTCGGGCGCTCGCGCCTTCGTCTACGTCGGGCCGGACGTGCGATCGGAAAGCGCTGCCCCTCCCGACAAGTAGAGATCGGCATGAACCGAGGTGCCTCTACTCAGTCGCAGAAGTACTTTTCGAATGAATTCTGTCTCGGCCGCGACCGTCAAATTGACTCACCTCGGGCGGGCGGTTAGGCTTCAAGTACGTGGTCAGGAAAACCGAGTCGGCGTTTCAGCAAAATGGGCGGTGCGGCGGTGCGTGGTACTCACCGTTCTTGTAAAGTTGCGCGCTTCTTTTGCGTGAAAGGCGATGGGTGCTCTTGATCGGACTTCAAGGGGGGGCACAATGACCGACAACGATCCCATCGTTTCCAATCCGACCTGGACCGGCAACATCCAGGGCTTCTTCACCGCCGGCGAGATCGCCTGCATGCAGCGGATGGGCATCGACCTCTCCAGCTATGACAGCGTCAAGCAGAACGCCCAGGCGATCTACGAACAGACGTCGAGCGGCAACATGCCGCAGGGCGGCCCGCGCTGGAGCGCCAACCGCGTCCAGACTTTCAAGAACTGGATGGACACCGGCTACCCCGAGGGGGCGGGCGGCGGCGCGGCCGCCGCGCAATCGGGCGGCGCGGCTGCCGCGCAATCGGGCGGCGGCGCCACCGGCGGCGACGATCCCCTGGTCGCGAATCCGAGCTGGACGGGAAACCCGGCGCAGGGCGGGAACATCCAGCAATTCTTCACGCCCGACGAGATCGGCTGCATGAAGCAGACCGGGATCGTCGACCTCTCAAGCTATGAAAGCGTGAAGGAAAAATCGACCGACATCTTCGAGCAGACCGCGTCGGGCAACATGCCGGCAGGCGACACGCCCTGGAGCGCCAACAAGGTCCAGACCTTCCTCAACTGGATCAACACCGGCATGCCCGAAACTCCGTCCGGAACGGCTGGGCAGCCGTCGGGCGGAGGCGGGGGGAGCGTGACGCCGCGCCTGCGTAAGAACGTGAACGCGCTGTCGACCGACGAGGTTGCGGCCCTCAAGACCGCCTTCCAGGGCATCATGGCGCTCAATCCGGGCGACAAGAACAGCTATTTCTACCTCGCCAGTATCCACGGCCTGCCGCTCGGCTACTGCATGCACCACGTGAACACCTACAATCCCTGGCACCGGGTCTACATCACCAAGTTCGAGGACGCGCTCCGCTCCATCCCCGGCTGCGAGAACGTCACCCTGCCCTATTGGGATATCACGGAGACGACGGTTCCGGCGCTGCTAAGCGAGGCACCGTTCAACAGCTACACCGTCACCCAGAACATCAACGATCCGAACTACCAGATCCCCTATACGACGCAGCGGAGTCCGGACGACCAGATCATCGCGAACCTCGCCTCGTTCGGCGTGACAAGCCTCGTCGAGCAGGCGCTCGGCCAGCCTCTGTTCGGCCAGTTCCAGCTCCCGCAGGGCTATTCCCAGCCGGTGATGCAAGCCCATGACAGTGGCCACGTTTCGTGCGGGGTGCCTCCATCGCCTTATCCGACCATGGGCGATCAGGACATCGCCGCCTACGACCCGATCTTCTGGTTCTTCCACTGCAATTGGGAGCGGGTGTTCTGGAGCTGGCAGGTCAATGCGGGCGCGACGACCCTCGCGGGATTCGAAGCGACGCTGGCGGGCGACACGGATTGGCTCAACCTGGCGCTGGACCCCTGGCCCGACACCACCGCCGACGTTATCCCCTACACCCAGGTCACCTACGATCAGCTTGCGGGAGGAGGAGACCGGGTGCTCAAGACGCAGTTCGGACATGTCGACGCGGCCCGCGCCTTCACCATCCCGGCCTCGGCGCCGGTCTCGGTGCGGGTCAAGGACATCGACCGCATGAACATCCCGGGGTCGTTCGTCGTCCATCTGCTCGCCGATGGAGAGACGGTTGCCAAGCAGGCCTTCTTCCAGCCCAAGTCGCCCAAGGACTGCACCACCTGCCGCAAGCAGTCGCTGGTCAGCATCGACTTCAAGCTCGATCAGCAGAAGATCGCGGGCCGAAAATTGTCGGTGAGCATCGAAGGGCCCTCGGTCGGCGGAGACGGGACGGGTGCGTTCCCCCTGTCCAAGGCGGGCAATCCGACGATCAACGCCCGGCTCCTCCTGGAGGAAGCCGACTAGAGCACGCTGAGCTTAGATTGAATCGATTGGGGATTCCCAACGCGGCTGTGTTGTGATTCAAGCTGAGGGCTGGTGTGAGGAGGCCAGCCCTTATGCCTCGAGCTTATTCCCAGGATCTTCGCG
>Ga0213876_10000251_pt1 | contig 50908 bp, 38 predicted proteins | sample BarmaccomBMRX_R9_FD_160113 | JGI IMG/M metagenome (GOLD analysis project Ga0213876, IMG submission 160113) | Root-associated microbial communities from Barbacenia macrantha in rupestrian grasslands, the National Park of Serra do Cipo, Brazil - RX_R9 | ecosystem: Host-associated > Plants > Roots...
GTCGTCCACCTGCGACTGCTTGAAGGAGAGGTCGATCTCGGCGTGGCCCGTGACGGTGCCGCGCCGCTCGATGTACGCGACGCCGTTGCTGTAGAGGATGACGCGCCGGATGGGGAGCGTCTGCGCGGGGTGCGCGGCCGCCGTCGTTCTTTCTGCGGACTCGGCCGGCGCCGCGGCCGACTTCAAGGCGGCGCGGCGCTGGGCGCTCGCCGCGGGCGCGGACGCGTGCAGGCACAGCGCGAGCAGCGCGAGTGGAAGGAGCTTGGCTTTCATCTTGGGCCTCCGAAAAAGAGAGAGTCGTCAGGGCACACGCCCGCCCTCGGCGTTCGCAGGTGTCGGTTCGTGTGCGGAATTACCCCGGCGGCCGGGTTCGGGCCGGCGCGTCAGCGGAACGTTCGGCGTGACGATTAGTTGATGCGAATTTTCGTTCAGAGGGTTGGACGGGGTGCCGGCGAAGGGCCGCCGCCGACTTTTCTTTTGACGGCGCACGGGCCGCGGGCGCAGAATACCCGGGCGGCTCAAAAGGGAAAACGCGGTGGCGCTCGCGGGCGTATAACTTCCCGGACGGACAACCTGTGGCGGGAGATTCTGAAACGAATGGCTGACAGCAAGCGAGAGGCGGTCGGGCGCGCGCGCAAGGATTTGGCGGAGCGGCTCGGCGTCGCCGAAGGCGAAGTCGAAGAGAGTTCGGTCGAAGAGGCCGACTTCCCCAACACCGCGCTCGGCGCGCCCCTGCGCGGCGAGATGAGCGGGATGATGATCACCCCCGGCTGGCGCATACGCCTCGCCGCCCGCGGCAAGACCTACGAGTACCGCGCCGACCGCGGACAGATTCGCCTGTACGACTTCAAAGGGAAGAACTACAAGATTTGAAAGCGAGAGGTCAGATGCTGGATGCTGGATGTTAGTTAAAGGCAAGCTCTCTTCACTAACATCTAACATCTGACCTCTCCACCAAGGAGTGAGCGATGAACCGGAGAAACTACACCCTTCACCTCGTGCTGGCGGGCGCGCTCGTCGTGCTGGCCGCCGCGGCCGGCCGGGTCGAGCGCTGGGAGGGAACGGACGCGCCGCGGTATGAGGTGTCCGCCGTCAAGGAGGCGGCGCCCCCGGCCGCTGCCGTAGACACGCCGCCGGTCGCCGGCGATGACGAGGAGCGCGAGGCCGAGGTGCTCGTGCGCTTCAAGCCGGGCGTCTCCGAGGAGCGCATCGAGGAGATCGCCGCCGCCCACAACGACCGCGTCGAGGACGAGATCGAGTCGGTCGAAGGGCTCACCGCCATCGACGACTTAGACAACCGCGAAGCCGCGCGCGTCGCCGAAGAGTACGCCTCGCTCCCCGAAGTCGAGTACGCCGAGCCGAACTTCCGCATCGAGGCCGACCCCGCCGAGACGGCCGGCGCCGAGAGCGACCCCGCGCCGCTCGCCCTCGCCGGCCCCAACGACCCGCGCTTCTCCGACCAGTGGGGGCTCCTCAACACGGGGCAGGGCGGCGGCCGCGCCGAGGCCGACATCAGCGCGCTCGGCGCCTGGGAGAAGACGCAGGGGAGTAAGAAGGTCGTCGTCGCCGTCCTCGACAGCGGCGTGGACTACACGCACCCCGACCTCGTCGGCAACATGTGGCACCGCCCCGACGACATGGAGATGTACGTCGATCCGCAGCTCGGCGTGATGGACGACGCCGACGGCTTCAGCGCCGTCGAGAGCGAGCGCGACCCGATGGACGAGAACGGCCACGGCACGCACTGCGCCGGCATCGTCGGCGCCGAGGGCGACAACAACATCGGCATCACCGGCGTCAACTGGCACGTCGAGATCATGCCTTTGAAGTTCATGGGGCGCGGCGGCTTCGGCTCGACGAAGGACGCGATTGAAGCGATCAACTACGTCATCGCGCGCAAGAAGGACGGCGTCAACGTCCGCGTCATCAGCGCGAGCTGGGGCTCGCCGTCGCGCTCGAAGGCGCTCGAAGACGTGATCCGCAAGGCGGGCGAGAACGACATCCTCTTCGTCGCCGCCGCCGGCAACGACAGCACGGACGCAGACCGCCGGCCGCACTACCCCTCGGGCTACAAGCTCCCGAACGTGCTCTCGGTCGCCGCGCTCGACCGCCGCGACCAGTTGGCCTCGTTCTCGAACTACGGCGCGAAGGGCGTCCACGTCGCCGCGCCGGGCAAGGAGATTCTCTCGACGTGGCTCGGCGGGACTTACCGCGACGCCTCGGGCACCTCGATGGCGACGCCGTTCGTCGCGGGCGTCGCGGGGCTCGTGCTCTCGGTCGAGCCGAACCTCTCGGTCAACGAGCTGCGCGACCGGCTCATCAACACCGTGGACAAGCTCGACGCGCTCAAGGGCAAAGTCTCCTCCGGCGGCCGCGTCAACGCCGCGCGCGCCGTCGGGGCGATGCAGATCAAGTAAACAATCGGCGCCGCGGGTGGTTGAAAGCGGGCGCGTGTGACTCGTCACACGCGCCCGCTTTCGGTATGATGGCTCACACCGGAAATCCAAAACTTAATCGAAGGCAGGGGGACGAAAGATGAGCGCGTCAACGCCGACCAGAGACACGAGCGCCGAACTCGACCAACTTTGCATCAACACCATCCGCGCACTCTCACTCGACGCCGTGCAGCGCGCCGAGTCCGGCCACCCCGGCCTGCCCCTGGGCGCCGCGCCGATGGCCTACGTCATCTGGACGCGCTTCATGCGCCACAACCCGCACAACCCGAAGTGGCAGGGGCGCGACCGCTTCCTGCTCTCGGCCGGCCACGGCTCGATGCTGCTCTACTCCCTGCTCCACCTGACGGGCTACGACCTCCCGCTCGAAGAGCTGAAGCACTTCCGCCAGTGGGGCTCGAAGACGCCGGGCCACCCCGAGAACATTCTGACGCCGGGCGTCGAGATCACGACCGGCCCGCTCGGGCAGGGGTTCGCCAACGGGGTCGGCATGGCGATGGGCGCCGCGCACCTCGGCGCGAAGTTCAACCGCGAAGGCTTCCCGCTCGTCGATCACTACGTCTACGCCATCGTCTCCGACGGCGACCTGATGGAGGGCGTCTCCGCCGAGGCCGCCTCACTCGCCGGGCACCTGAAGCTCGGCAAGCTCATTTATCTTTACGACGACAACCACGTCACCATCGAGGGCTTCACCTCGCTCGCCTACTCCGACGACGTGCCGAAGCGCTTCGACTCCTACGGCTGGCACACCGCGACGGTCGCGGACGGCAACGACCTCGCGGCCATCGAGAAGGCCATCCGCGACGCGCAGGCGGTCAAGGACAAGCCTTCGCTCATCTCCGTCAAGACCGTCATCGGCTTCGGCATGCCGACCGCCGGCACGCGCAAGGCGCACTCCGACGCGCCCGGCGCGGAGGCCGTCAAGGAGACGAAGCGCGCCCTCGGCTGGCCCGAAGACCAGGAGTTCTTCATCCCCGACGAGGCGCTCGCGGAGTTCCGCAAAACAATCGAGCGCGGCGAGCAGCAGGAGCAGGAGTGGAACGAGCTGGTCGGGCGTTACACGTCACAGTTCCCCGAGCAGGGCGAGGAGTGGCGTCTGACGATGAGCGGCGAGCTGCCCGCAGACTGGGAGTCGCACCTGCCCACGTTCGAAGGCACGAAGTCGATTGCGACACGTCAGGCGAGCGGCGAGGTCATCAACGCGCTCGCGCCCTACCTGCCGACGCTCATCGGCGGCTCGGCCGACCTCGGCCCCTCGACCAACACCGACATCAAGGACGGCGGCAGCTTCCAGTTCGGCTCGTACGAAGGGCGCACCATCCACTTCGGCATCCGCGAGCACGGCATGGGCGCGGCGCTCACGGGGATGAGCCTGAACGGCGGGCTCATTCCTTACGGCGCGACCTTCATGTGCTTCTCCGACTACATGAAGCCCGCCATACGCCTCGCCGCGCTCTCGCACGTGCAGGTCGTCTACGTCTTCACGCACGACTCCATCGGCCTTGGCGAGGACGGCCCGACGCACCAGCCGGTCGAACAGCTCGCCGGCCTGCGCGCCATCCCGAACCTCTACGTCATCCGCCCGGCCGACGTGCACGAGACGCGCGAGGCGTGGCGGCTCGCCATCCTCCGCCAACACGCGCCGACCGCGCTCGTCCTCACGCGCCAGAAGCTCCCGCTCATCGACCGCGCGGGCGCCTACGCCCCGGCCGAGGGCACGCGCCGCGGCGCCTACGTCCTGGCCGAAGCGACGGACGCGGAAGGGAAGACGGTGACGCCCGAACTCATCCTGCTCTCGACCGGCTCCGAGGTCTCGCTCTGCCTCGAAGCACGCGAGACGTTGCAGAAGGAGGGCACGCCGACGCGCGTCGTCTCGATGCCCTGCTGGGACTTATTCGAGGAGCAGGACGCGGACTACCGCGAGAGCGTTATCCCCTCCGCGGTCAAGGCGCGGCTCGGCGTCGAGGCCGCCGCCAGCCTCGGCTGGCACCGCTGGGTCGGCGACTCCGGCGACCTGGTCTGCCTCGACCGCTTCGGCGCCTCCGCCCCCGGCCCCACCGCCCTGAAAGAACTCGGGTTCAGCGTCGATAACGTTCTCGCGCACGCGCGCGCTCTGCTCGGCAGTTAACGCAGCGTCATTGCGAAGCCGTAGGGGCGGGGCCTGTCCCCGCCCTTACTTTTTTTAGAAGACGACGTTCAGGGCCGACGGCATGACTCGAAACTCCGCGGGCGTCTGGCCGCGCGGGTCGCCGTCGGCCTCGACGCCGAGGGAGTCGGCGGGGTCGAGGGTTTCGATGCGGACGTGTGCGGCGCGGGTGAGTTTGACGTGGGGGCTGTTGACGTGGCCGCCGTGGTGGACGCGTGAGAGTTCTCGGAGGAGGGCGGGGCGGGAGATGTCTGCGACGGCGAGCACGTCGAGGAGGCCGTCGGTCAAACTCGCTTCGGGCGAGAAGTTCATGCCGCCGCCCGCGTAGGTGCCGTTGACGACGGCGAGCAGATTTGTCCCGCACTCCTCCCAGACGCGGCCGTCCGCGGTGACGCGCACGCGCCGGTCGCGCCAGGCCGCCAGTCGCGGCAGCGCCGCGAGCGCGAAGCGCGCCTCGCCCGGCAGACGCCGCGCCGCGCGCCCTTGCGCCGCCACGCGCGCGGCCACCTCCGCGCCGATGCCGAGCGTCGCCGCGTTCAGACAGATGAATCGGCGCGCCCCGCCGTCCACGCTGCCGAGAAGCACGTCCACGCGCTTGACCGACTCTTCAAGTGAAGAGTCGGCGCGGCAGTATCGAATTAGTTTCTCGGCCCAGGCTTCGAGCGGCTCGCGGCGGCCGCCCGCGAGGCCGCGCGCGAAGTCGTCGCCCGTCCCCGCGGGCAGAAGCGCGAGCGCGGCCTCGGGGTTGACAGGACGAGGCAAAGAGCCTTCGGATAACTCTGCGCACGGCTCGAAGAAGCCGTTGGCCGCCGCGCTCAGCGTGCCGTCGCCGCCGACGGCCGCGACCGACGTGAAGCCGCGCCCGAGGGCGTCGCGCGTGCGCTCCTCGGTCTCGCCCGGTCGGGTTGACTCGTGCGCCTCTACGGGGACGCCCGCGCGCACGAGCGCCTCGCGCACGCGCGGCCAGGCGAGGCGTGCGCGCGCGGCCGTGTGGTTGACGACGACGAACAGTCCGGCTCCGCTCATCCGTGCTTCAACTTTAACACGCGCGCCGGGCGGGGCGTTTGATGTTAAAGTCTCCGGCATGGTTGAAGAGAAGATGCTGGCCGTCAGGATTGTTTCGCATGAGGGCGCGGGCAGACTGGAAGTGTGCGAGGTCGAGCGACCGCAGGCGCGCGCGGATCGCGTGAGGGTGCGCGTGCGCGCGGTAGGGCTGAACCGCGCAGACCTTTTGCAGAAGCGCGGGCGCTACCCCGCGCCGCCGGGCGCGCCGGCCGACATCCCCGGCCTCGAGTTCGCGGGCGAGGTCGAGCAGTTGGGCGAAGAGGCGCACGCGTGGCGCGCGGGCGCGCGCGTCTTCGGCATCACGGCGGGCGGGGCGCAGGCCGAGTACGTCGTCGTGCCCGAGAGCCACCTCGCCGAGATACCCGACGGCCTCTCGTTCGAGGAGGCCGCGGCCGTCCCCGAAGTCTTCATCACCGCGCACGACGCGCTCTTCACGCAGGCGGGCCTGCGCACGGGCGAGCGCGTGCTGATTCACGCGGTCGGGTCGGGCGTCGGCACGGCCGCCGCGCAGCTCGCGCGCGCGGCCGGCGCGGGCGCGGTCTACGGCACGGCGCGGACGGCCGAGAAGATAACGCGGGCGCGCGAGTTCGGGATGGACGAAGGCGTCGTCGTGAGTAATGACCCGGACGCGTTCGCGGAGGCCGTGCGCGGTTGGACGAGGGGCGCGGGCGTGAACGTCGTGCTCGACCTGGTCGGGGCCTCCTACCTCGACGCGAACCTTGAGGCGCTGGCGCCGCACGGGCGGCTGCTGCTCGTCGGCACGCTCGGGGGCACCTCGGCGCATCTCGACTTCCGCCGCGTGATGGGGAAACGCCTGCGCGTCGTCGGCACCGTCCTGCGCGCGCGCTCCGCCGAGGAGAAGGCCGCGGCCGTCCGCCGCTTCGCCGCCGAGGTCGTCCCGCTCTTCGCGCGGCAGAGCGTGCGCCCCATCCTCGACGCCGCCTTCCCTCTGAAAGACGTGGCCGCCGCCTACGACCGCCTCGAATCGAACGAGACGTTCGGGAAAGTCATCCTGAAAGTGATGAGTGATAAATGATGAATGAAAGGCGAGCCGTCTTATATTCATCATTCATCACTCATCATTCATCATTTCCCTGTCCGCTTGTCTCCCGCCGGGGCATCTGAGAAAATGATCTTTTCATAAACGAGGCGCGAATGTACGGCGCCGCCCCATCGCCGGTCTTTAAGAGGAGATAAGAGCATTGAAAGCGGAATTGGAGCAGTTAGTCGCCCTGCAAAATGTCGATACGGGCATACGCAGGCTACAGTCCGACCTGGAGTCAATCCCCAGAAGGCGCGCCGAGATCGAAAGCGAGTTCGATCAGCGCGCCTTTGAATTTAAGGCCCTGCAACAGACGGGCGAGGCCGCGCGCGAGACGCGGGCCGCCCTCGACCGCGAGCTGGCCGAGCAGCGCGTCCGCATGGAGAAGGCCGAGCGCGACCTGATGGCCTCGAACAACGCGAAGGTCTACGAGGCCGCCATCCGCGAGCGCGACGCCGCGAAGAAGCACATCTCGGAGCTGGAGACCAAAGTCCTCGAACAGATGGAGGCCGCCGAGTCGGCCGAGAAGCAGTTGGCCGAGCGCCAGCCCGAGTTCGCGCGCCTGCGCGAAGAGCACGAGGAGCGCCTGCGCGCCTTCGAGGAGCAGACGCGCTCCTGGACGGAAGAACTCGAAGAGCGGCGCCGCGAGCGCGAGCGGATGTTCGGGGCGCTGCCGCCGGGCATCAAGGCCACGTACCAGCGCATCGTCGCGCGCATCCGCGACGGCGTGGCCCTGGCCGAGGCGCGCGGCGGCGCCTGCTCCGCCTGCCGGATGACGCTCCGGCCGCAAATCCTGGCCGAGATCCGCCGCGGCGAGGAGATCATCCTCTGCGACAACTGCAACCGCATCCTCTACTACCAGCCCGCCGCGCAGCAGACGCAGCACGGCACGACCGTCTCGGCCACCTGACGCGGATTTAACCGCGGAGACACGGAGGCACGGCTTGAAGATTATTCTCTTCAAGCCGTGCCTCTCTGTCTCCGCGGTTAATAGTTCTTAACGAGCGGCCCGCCGTTTGTAAGGGCATCCGCACCTGCTTGCGGCATGTGTTGTAAAAGGGGCTTTCAAGGGGATGGCGAGCGCCGAGTATGCAGTCCAACAGAACATCGCGGCCGGGCTTTTGGCCGGAAGCGTTACACGCGACCGGCGCGCCGACTGGTGGCGCCGGACGGGGCCGCAGTCGCGCGGCTTCCGCTACGAGACGGCCGACGGCCGCCCTTTAAAAGACGAAGCGGCGCTCGAACGCATCAAGTCTCTCGTCATCCCGCCCGCTTGGCGCGACGTGCGCATCTCGCCCGCGCCGCGCAGCCGCTTGCAGGCCATCGGCGTGGACAAGGCCGGCCGCGTCCAGCGCATCTACCACCCCTCCTTCGTCGCGCGCCGCGCCCGCCGCAAGTACGAGAAGATCGAGCGCTTCGGCGCGGCGCTGCCCCTTCTGCGCCGCAAGGCGAACGAAGACATCGCGCGCGAGGGGCTGGGGAAGGAGCGCGTCCTCGCGGTCGTCGTCCGCCTCATCAACGACCTCTACTTCCGCGTCGGCTCCGAGGAGAGCGTTAAGAAGTATCGAACTTACGGCGTGACGACGCTGCGCAACCGCCACATAGAGATTCAGCCGGGCGGCCGACTCGTCTTCAAGTTCACGGGCAAGCACCACATCAGGCACCGCCGCCTCCTCGTGGACGAAGAACTCGCCGCGCTCATCCGCGACATTAAAGCCATCGGCGGCGCGAAGCTCTTCGAGTACGTCGGCGAGGACGGCAAGGTGCACGCCGTCAGCCCGCGCGACGTGAACGACTACATCAAGGCCGCGGCCGGGGCGGAGTTCTCGGCGAAGGACTTCCGCACGTGGGGCGGGACGCTGCGGGCGGCGGTCGAGCTGGCCGAGCTGGGCTGCTGCGACGACGCGCGCCAGGCGAAGCGGAACGTCGTCGCGGCCGTCAAGCGCGTGGCCGAGCGCCTCGGCAACACGCCGACCGTCTGCCGCTCCTGCTACATCCACCCCAAGGTGCTCGAAGCCTACGAGCGCGGTCACTCGCTCGAAGAGTTCCGCCCGCGCCTTGCCCGCCGCCTCATACGGCGCCAGCAGCCCGACTACAGCGTCGAAGAGCTGGCGCTGCTCAAGCTCCTGCGCGCGCGCAGGAACGGCAACGCGTGACGTGAACCGTAAACAGTAAACCGTGACAAGAGAAGGCAGTCGCTCCCTCTTGTCACGGTTTACTGTTTACCGTTTACGGCTTTCCGATTGCGCTCACTGACCGGCCGCGGCCGCCTCGGCCCGCAGCAGCTTCGGCTTCGGATACTTCTCCAACAGTTTCCAAAGCAGGACGACGCTGCCGTCGAAGTCCTTCCGCAGGACGCGGAAGACGACCAGCACGTCCGACTTGTCGTAGCTGATCGAGCGGAGCGCGTAGGTGTTGTTGACGAAGACGGGGAGGCGGCTCTGGTAAGTCCACTGTCCGGCCTGCCGCCCGTCGGCGGCGAACTGCCTGTAGGCGGCGCGCGCCTCCGCCTCGGGCGCGGGCGCCTTGTAGGAGGCCATGAACTGCAAGGCTTCCGCCTCCGCCGTCAACGTCTCGGCGGGCACGTTGCCGAGGTTGATCATGAAGCCGAAGTCCGCGCCGCCGAGCCCGACCGTGAACTTATCTTGCTCCAACATGATGTCAGAGCCGTAGCCGAACTCCTGCGTCGAGCGCGCGAAAGAGTAGAAGGCGCCGTCGCCCCGCGTCGAGAGCTTGCCGTCCCAACGCTCGCGCGGGAGCAGCCGGACGAGCCCCGTGCCCGGCTGCGCGAGGAACTCGGCGTGCGCGTCATAATCCTCCTTCGACGGCGCAAGCAGCACGGCCTCCTTCGCCCTGATCTGCTCGCGCAGCGACTCGATCTCGGCCGCGGCGCGGGCGCGCTCGTCCGTCTGCGCGCGGGCGCAGGGGCACAGGGCCGAAAGGCAGATGAAGGGAAGCGCGAGCATAAAGAGTTTTCTGAACGACATGCGAGTCACCTCCGTCCTGTAGGCCGACGATGAAAATTGAAGGGAGAGACGTGCGCCTCGCCGAGAGTTATACGCCCGCACCGCGCGGCTGTAAAGGCAAAGCAGTAGACAGTAGTCAGTAGCAGTAGGAAGACAAAAGCGGCGCGCCCTGCCTGAAGGCCGAAGCGCGCCGCCTCTGTTTCTACTGTCTACTGCTTTTCAATAATGCTCGCTCGTCTTCTTCCCTCCGGTGCGTTCGCCCTTGCGGTCGGGCTTGCCCTTACCCTTGCGCCGCTTCAGCTCGTCCACGCCCTTGAGCGAGGCGAGCGGCCACAGGCTGTGCTCGATCTCCGCGAGCCCCGCGCCGACGACCGCGGCGACGACCTCCTCCGAAGGCTTGTAGCACGGCGCCGCCTCGTCCAGAGGCACGCGGCCGTCGGCGTTGACGACGACGCCGGCCTCCCTGTACTCGTCGTCCATCTGCCTTTGCGAGAGCGTGCGGTTCGCCTCGCCGCGCGAGAGGCGGCGGCCCGCGCCGTGGTTGACGGAGAAGCCGCTCCGCTCCGCCCCCGCGAGCGGGCGGAGGATGTAGCTCCAGTCCTTGTTGCTGCCCGGGATGAGCACGGGGTGCCCCTTCTCTTCCCAGACGGTGCCCTCCAGGAACGGGTGGCCGGCGGGGAAGGCGCGCGTCGCGCCCTTGCGGTGCACCCACACGTCGCCGAACTCCGGGTGCCACTCCCTCTGCACGAGGTTGTGGCTGATCTCGTAGACCAATTCTAATTGTTCTCCGAAGACCTCGCGGAACGCCTCCGACACCTGCTCGAAGATGACGAGCCGGTTCAGGATCGCGTAGTTGCCGCCCGCCGCGACCGCGTTCAAATAGTCTCGGTAGTGCTTCGACTCCGGCGTGAAGTAGCCGAGGTCGATGTCTTTCAAAAGCTCCGGGTGCTCCTCGCGCGCCAGCTCGAAATAGTTCGTTGCCAGCCCGTGCCCGAACCCCCGGCTCCCCGTGTGCACCTGCACGAAGAGCGTCCCCGTCTGGCTGCTCCGCTGCAACTCAATAAAGTGATTGCCCGACCCGAGGCTCCCTAGTTGCTCAAGGCCGCGTTCAGGTTTCCCCTTACCGCCCCAGGGAATTTGCCAGCTATCGTTCACCGGGATGCGGTGCCTTTCGGCGTGACTTCGATCAAATGACGCCCCGTACTTTTCGACGTAATACTCGGCGCCACCACGCACGAGGTTTTCAAATTCCTGTTCCGAGAGTTTACCGAACTTAAAACTCTTCCCACCCGCGCCGAAAGCCACCCGCTTCATGACGGCCCGATTGAACTCAAGCCTTTTGTCCGGCGTCGCATTCTCCGCGGCAACGTCCGAACGCGCGCTCATCATCCCGCAACCAATATCAAACCCTACGGGGCCCATCGCCACCGCGCCCGCTTCGACATCCGTCACCAACACGCAGCCCACCGGCACGCCATAGCCGTAGTGAGCATCAGGGGTGATGACTACGAGCCGCGTGCCCGGGAAGCGCGTGGCGTTGACGATCTGGCGGTAGAGAATCTCCTCGGCCGCGTCGAGCAGTTGCGGCGTGAAGAAGAGGCGGACGCGCACGTCGTTCGTGTCCTCTGTCTTCAGCTCATAAAATCCCTCGCCGTTCCAACGCGCGAGGTGCTTCCAGTTCTGCGCGTTCGCCAGCTTGTCCGCGGGCCTCAGCGCCTTTGCGTCACTGTTTCGGTCAGACATTAAAGGTCTCCCTCATTCGCTTGTTCGTAAACCACTGCCGACCGCGAGAAGCCGCCACACAAAACGATGGTGACAGAGATTCTATCAGAGAGCTTGTTGTCCAGATGACATCACGGAGTTTTAGACAACCCTGTAGATAATTTCTCACAACTAAACCATCGGCCACCTCGTATAACTCGACAACCCCCACTTCCGTATCCGAAAAATGTTGAAATCCCTGATTAAGGGGCGTATCCTCCGGTACATAACCACCTCAAGGAGGTAAAAGAGGTGACCACAAAAGCTTACTTCTTCGCGCTGCTGCTCCTTGCCGCCTCTCTCCTGACCGGCTGTAACACGGCCATAGGTGATCACGCTAGTGCTGTCCAGTCCACAGGCGAGCATAACAAGACTGCGGGTAAACAGCAGGACATCCCGGCTGATACGGCCCTCGCAGAGGAGAGGGCGCGTCTGGCCGAGGAACGAGCCAAACTCGCTGAAGAGAAGGCCGAACTGGAAAAGCAAAAGCGGGAGTTCGCTGAACAGCAACTCAAGCAACAGCAGGAAAGCCAGCAACACGGTGAGGCCAAAGAATCTTCGGACGAGACTTCCAGCGCCGTCATACCCCAGAGGCAGGCTGCTCCGGTGGAGAGGGCGTCTGTTCCGAGGCATCGGCGTGTAAGACCAGACCCGCCTAACATTCAAGCGCAAGACGCGGATGAAGGGGAGTCATCTGACTCTTGCACTTGTCCATCCGACGATAATGGGTCAGAAGATGGCGGCAACTGGCCGGAAGGCGCGGAGCCGCCGGGGGCTGCCCGGCAGTATTTCACGGATGAGGCGGCGGCCGGGTTAAGGCTATAGGGGTGTAAATAACTAACCAGCGCGCCGAACCTGAGTCTTTGCTGGCTCGGATGAGGCAGCGTGACTAAACACGAATTATCTGGATAAAACCCTCCTGCATATAATAAGTCCGACTTGACGCCTGCGATCAGAACCGCGGGCGTTTTGCATAGATTGTATCTTGGTAGCGCGAAAGCTTTTCAGCGTCTTGCGCGAAGCGCGGCGGCGATCTCCTCGGCCAGTTCTTCGGCACCTGCTTCGGGCGCAACGTTGACGCGCATGTCCGCTTGGCGGTAGGCCGCGAGCCTCTCTTCGTAGAGACGTGCCGCGCGTTCGGCGTCGCGCGCGTTGGGGCGCGAGTCGCGGGCGCCTTCCGTATCGATGCGCCGGAGGCAGAGGTCGAACGGCGCGTCGAGCCAGACCGAGAGACACCCGTGGGAGGCCGTGAGCGAGCGGTTGCGCGCGAGTGTCCAGGCGCCGCCGCCCGTGGCGACGACGCGCGCCTCGCCGCGTTCGAGCACGAGGCGCAGCGCGCGTGTTTCGGCTTCGCGGAAATACTGTTCGCCTTCTTCGTCGATGAGTTCACGCGGGCCGCGCCCCTCAAACTCGCGCACCGCGTCGTCGAGGTCGATGAAGGTCTCGCCCAGAAGGTTCGCGAGCGCGCGGCCGACGGTCGTCTTGCCCGCGCCCATGAAGCCCGTGATGACGACCGGACGGCGGCTCATCTCTCCGTCAGTGATTCGAGCAGAGGGAAGAATTCGGGGAAGGAGACGCCGACGCACTCCTCGGCGCCCTCGATCAACGTCTCCCCTTCGGCCGCGAGCGCGGCGACGGCGAAGGCCATCGCGATGCGGTGGTCGCCGTAAGATTGCAAGCGCGCGCCGCGCAGGCGGACGGGGCCTTCGACGCGCAGGCCGTCCTCGAACTCTTCGACTTCGGCTCCCATCGCGCGCAGGTTCGCGACCGTCGTCGTGATGCGGTCGGACTCCTTCACGCGCAGCTCGCGCGCGTCGCGTATCTCAAGACCGCCTTCAACAGCGGTGCCGACGACGGCGAGCACCGGCAGCTCGTCTATCAGCTGCGCGACGAGGGCGCCGCGGATGACGTTCGCGCCGGGCGCCGCCGGCGTGAGCCCGCCTTCGCTCCGCACGCGGATGAGGCCGGTCGGCTCGTTCGAAGTCTCCCCCTCGTCTTCGACGGAGAGGCCGACGCCGAGCCCGCGCAGCGCGTCGAGCACGGCCGCGCGCGTCGGGTTCAGGCCGACGCCTTCCATCTCAACCTCCGAGCCTTCGAGCAGCGCGGCGGCCGCCGCGGGGAAGGCCGCCGAAGAGATGTCGCCCGGCACGGTCAGGTCGCGCGCCGTCAGGCGAGAGCCGCCTTCGACCGAAACGACCACGCGCCCGCCGTCGCCGGAGAGTTCTTCCGTTCTGACCTCGACGCCGAACCAGCGGAGCATGCGCTCGGTGTGGTCGCGCGTCTGCGCGGCCGGCTCGAAGACCTCTGTGCGCCCCTCCGCGCCGAGCCCCGCGAGCAGGACGCACGACTTGACCTGCGCGCTGGCGACCGGCATCTCGTAGCGTATCGAACGCAGCGGCCTTCGCCCCTCGACCCGCAGCGGCGCGTGGCCGTCCACGGCCGAGAGGCGCGCGCCCATCAGGCCCAGGGGCTCCAACACGCGCCGCATCGGCCGGCCGCTCAAAGACTCGTCGCCCGTGAGCGTGGAGGCGAACGGCTGCGCGGCGAGCACGCCCGCCAACAGGCGCATCGTCGTGCCGGAGTTGCCGCAGTCGAGTTCGAGCGACGGAGGTTGAAAGCGCTGCCCGCCTTCGTCTCCCCCCGCGCCTTCGACGCGGACGGTCGCGCCGTCGCGCTCGACGAAGACGCCGAGCCGCCGCAGGACTTCGAGCGTCGAAGAGCAATCAACGCTCGAAGAGAAGTTGGTGATCGTGGTGCCCCCGCGCGCGAGCGCCGCCAGCATCGCCGCCCTGTGCGAGACGGACTTGTCACCCGGGACTCTCAGGCGGCCGCGCAGCCGCCGTGCGGGTCTGATCAGCATGCGGACAATGTTAGCAGAGCAGTTTTCAGTTTTCAGTTTTTAGTTTTCAGCCCGGGCGTGCGCTCTGACTGAAAAACTAAAAACTGAAAACTGCTCACTTTCTTGACAGTTGTGCGGCGGGCGTGTTAAACCGTGCAGGCTTCCTGTCGAGCTTTAGAGCGTGTGGTGTGGGCCGCGCCGGTGCGGCCGGGGCCGCCGACCTTTGAGCCTGTGACCGAAGAGACCGTCGAACTCAAGCTGCCGAGCCGCATCGAGGCCATCGGCGAGGCGGCGGCGGCCGTCGCGGACGCCGCGCGGAGGCTGGGCTTCGCCGAGGACGCGCTCTTCGGCATCGACCTGGCCGTGCGCGAGGCCGTCACCAACGCGGTGCTGCACGGCAACCGGCAGGACGAGAACGTCCCCGTCGAGATCGGCATGTCGGGCACCGACGACGGGCTCACCGTGACGGTGCGCGACCGCGGCCAGGGCTTCGACCCGTCGCACCTGCCCGACCCGACGGCCGAGGAGAACATCCTCAAAGCCTCCGGGCGTGGTATCCTCTTCATGCGCACCTTCATGGACGAAGTCGCCTGGGAGCGCCCCGCCGGGGGCGGCACTCTCGTCCGCATGACCAAGAAGAAGTAATAGATAATTTTAGATTTTTGATTTTAGATTTTCGATTCAGGGCGGCGCGGCCGCCGTCGGCAAAATCGGAAATCTAAAATCAAAATTTCACACAGGAGATTTCCGGCAATGGCTGAACTGAACATCCGCGAGCGCCAGGCAGGGGACGTGACGATCCTCGACCTCGAAGGGAAGATCACCATCGGCGAGGGCAACGTCGCCCTCCGGAGCGCCGTCCGCCGCCTCGTCCAGGAGGGGAAGAAGAAGGTGCTTTTGAACCTGTCGGGCGTCAGCTACATGGATTCGAGCGGCATCGGCGAGCTGGTCTCCAGCCACACCACCATCAGCCGCGAGAAGGGCCAGCTTAAGATGCTCGGCCTCGGCGAGAAGATCAAGGAGCTGCTCGTCATCACCAAGCTCCTCACGGTCTTCGACACCTACACCGACGAGCCCTCGGCGCTCAACAGCTTCCAGTAAGCGTGAAGGGCCGTGAACCGTGAACCGTAAACCGTGACAAGAAGGGCCGGCCTTCTCTTGTCACGGTTCACGGTTCACGGCCTTTTGCCTTCCCACCTTTCCGCCGCCGACAGCCGTTTGTTCGACGGCCGCCTGCCCTGTTACCCTTAAACTTCTGCGCGCCAACCCACGCAGGGAATCCGGAGTCTAATGGCCGGAGCCCCCGAGGCTTCGACGCCGACAATCCGTTTTAGAAGGTTGCTGATGAAGAAGTTGTTTTTGAACGTCCCCCTCGCCGCGCTGCTGTGCGCGCAGGGCGTCGCCGCGCGGCAGAAGGCTGCGCCGCCGCCCGCGCCGAAGCAGACCCCCGCACCGGCCCAACAGCAGCAGCGGCCGGCGCCCGCCGCCTCTCTGGGCCTGACCGACTACGGCATCGAGATCGCGCCCGACGCGCGGCTCATCGTGATGATGGCCGCGCTCGACGCCGCCGGCTGGGACCCGACGCCGCGGGGCGAGCGCCCCTCGGTCTTCCGCGAGCTGGTGCGGAAGGATCAGGCGGGGCTCGACGCGGCGCTGCGCAAGCGCATGCAGGACTTCTACGCGCGCAACGCGCTGAAGGACGTGGCCGACAACCCCGCGACCCCCGAGAATGATGCCGTCCACTACACGCCCGCCGACCAGGCGGCGCGCTACGTCTCGCTCGCCTACACGCTCGGGCAGCCGCCCGCCTTCGAGGCGCCCTCGCGCTCGGACGACCTGCCGACGGGCGTCCTCGAAGTGCTCGACTTCGTCCCGCTCCTGCGCGAGTTCTACAAGTCTTCGGGGATGGACGCGCGGCTCCCGAACTACCTCAACATGCACCGCGCCGCGGGCGGCGAGCTGCGCTCTCTGACCATCGACATGGCGGCCGGCGTCCTCTCCTACCTCAACACGCGCCCCGAGACGCTCGTCAACGAGCGCGTCGTCATCCCCTCGGCCGAGCCCCCGCGGGGGAAGAAGAAGGAGGAGAAGAAGGTCACGACCGTCCTGCGCGAGCACACGCGCCGCTTCCGCGTCGTGCCCGACCTCCTGGCCGCGCCCGGCGCCATCAACCTGCGCGCCGTCGGCGACGACTACTTCGTCATCGTGCCCCCGGAGACCGACCCGCGCCTCTCCGAGACGCGCCGCGCCTACGTGCAGTTCATCGTAGACCCCCTGGTCGCGCGCTTCAGCCGCGAGGTCGTCGCGCGCCGCCCCGAAATCAAGCAGCTCCTCGAAGCCGAGCAGGCGCGCCGCGGGCGCACGTTCGGCCCGGACGTTTTCCTCGCCGTCGCGCGCTCGCTCGTCGCGGCGGCCGACGCGCGCATGGACGAGCTGGTGCGGCTGGCCGCTCTACAGCTCGACACGAGCCGGCGTTTGCAGGCCGCCAGAGACCAGGCCGCGAAGGACGCCGCGCTCAAGGAGTCGAAAGACCGGCAGGCGGCCATCCAGGAATCGACGACGGCGCAGCTGGCCGAGGCTTACGAGCGCGGCGCGGTGCTCTCGTTCCACTTCGCCGAACAGCTGCGCGGCTTCGAGGGCGCGGGCTTCGACGTGGCGAACTACATGCCCGACATGATCGCGGCCTTCACGGTCGAGCGCGAGCTGAAGCGCCCGGCCGAGTACGCGGCGGCGGTGGCGCGCGTGCGCGAGCGCCGCTCGGCGGCGGTGGTGGTAGCGGCCGCGCCCGCGGAGCCGCAGCCGACCGACGAGCGCCGCGCGGCGCTCATCAAGGGCCTCAACGACGTAGGCGAGCTGCTGCGCCTGCGCAACTACGAGGAGGCCGACGCGCGTCTCGCCGCGCTCAAGGGCGAGTACGCGAACGAGCCGCTCGTCTACTTCACGCTCGGCCAGGCGGCCTCGCTCGCGGCGCAGGAGGCCATCGACGAGGCCGTCCAGGCCGAGCGCCTCAACGCCGCGCTCGGCCACTTCCGCCAGGCGATCCTCTTCGCGACGCCCGACACAGACCCCTCCATCGTCGTGCGCGCGCACCTCTCCAGCGGCCGCATCCTCGCCCACCTCGAACGGCGCGAGGACGCGCTCCGCGAGTTCGACGCCGTCATCTCTTCGACCCAGCCGACCGACCGCTTCTACCAGGAGGCCGTGGCCGAGAAGAAGAAGCTCGGCGGGCAGTGAAGGCAAAAGGCAAACTTCAAAAGGCAAAAGGCAAAAATGAAGACGGCGGCCCGCGCGGCTCTCGTCTTTCACTTTTGCCTTTTGCCTTTTGAAGTTTGCCCTTTGCCTTTTGCCTTTCCTACTTCGTCACCGTGATGTCGCGCGAGGTCGAGTTGTAGCCGCCGTTATCGACGAGGTTGCCGGACTTGTCCACGAGTTCGAGCTTGACGGTGTGCTTGCCCGCCGCCCAGCCCGTGAGCCAGATCGGCTCCCACTTGTCGAGGTACTTCGCCTCGCCGCCGTCCACCGTGTAGCGGACGCGGTAGTCGCCGCCGTCGCCTTGCAGCTTCGCGTTCGAGAGCCAGAAGTCGATCATGATGGCGTCGGCGTCCCCGCCCTTGTACTCGCCCTTCGGCCGGCTGTAGGTCAGCAGCGGCTTCGAGCGGTCAACGGCCCCGCCCGTCGAGGGCTGCATGTCCTTGCCTTCCGGCCCCGGCGTGGGCGAGGCCGCGGGCGAGGCGGAAGGTGACGCGGCGGGCTTCGCGGCGTTGGCGTTGTCGGCCATCTTCTGGCCGCCGCCCGTCGTCGTCGGCTTCGACGCGTCGCCGCCGCCCTTCACCGTGAACGAGACCATCTGGAAGTTGCCCGCGTTCTTGTAGCTCTCGTGCCACGGGCGCGAGGCGAAGACGCGGATGGTGTGCGCGCCCTCGGAGACGTTGCGCAGCTCGAAGGGCCGGCCCAGCTCGTAGTAAGCCTCGTAGGGCTGGTTGTCGAGGATGACGTGGATGTGGTTGCCCATCCCCGTCGCGGGGTCTTTGTGCGGCTGGTAGCCCTTGAGGTCGCCCGCGAGCTTGAGGCTCAGCTTGACGGTCGAGCCCTGGACGGCCGCGCCCTCCTTCGGCTCGACGATGGTCAGCGCGGGCGCGGCCGCGTCCTGCTCGCCGCGCTGCGCCGACATGTCTTTGATCTTCTGCGGGCGCTCGACCACGGAGAGCGCCTGCGCGGCCGGAGTCGGCGACGCGGCGGCCGCGTTCGCGTTCGCGTTGGCGTTCGCCGTGTTCGTGTTCGTGTCCGAAGAGCAGCCCGCGAGCCCCACGGCGGAGAGCGCGAGCGCGCACAAGACGAGCAGGAGTCGAGAGAGTTTCATCAAGGGCCTCCGGTTGGGTAAGTAGGAATTAGTAGGCAGTAGGCAGGCGGCAGTAGGCAGTTAAGGCAAAACCTCTTCTACTGCCTACTGCCGCCTGCCCATTGCCTACTGTTCTTCGTTCTATTCGCTCTGGGCGGCCGCGGCGGCCGCGGGGCGCGAGCTGCCGCCCTGCTGGAGCCGCTGCTCGCAGGACGCCCAGTCGATGTTGGAGAAGAACGCCTCGATGTACTTCGGCCGCTCGGCCGGCTTGTAGTCGAGCAGGAAGGCGTGCTCCCACACGTCCATGACGAGCACGGGGACGAAGCCGGCGACGTTCCCGACCTCGTGCAGCGTGATCCAGTGGTTCGAGAGCCGCTGGTTGAACGGGTCCTGGTAGCAGACCGCCCAGCCCACGCCGCGCATCTTGCCCACCGACATGAAGTCGGTCTTCCAGATGTCGTAGCTGCCGAACGACTGCTCGGCCAGCCGGTAGAAGTTCGAGTTCTTCTCGGGGTCGGTCGTCGTCGAGCCCTTCCGCATGTTGCCGAAGTACCACTCGTGCAAGACCATGCCGTTGTACTCGAAGCCCATGCGGCGGGTCAGCTCCGAGTAGGCGGGCATCTCCTCCTGATCGACCTTGCCGTCCGAGAGGATCTCGGTGATCTTGGTCGTCAGCGTGTTGGTGTTCGTGACGTAGCCCTCGTAGAGCTTGAAGTGCATCTCCAGCGTCCGGTCGGAAATCCCGTTCAGCCCGCTCAGGTCGAACTGCTTCGCCGTGTAAAGCTTCACGTCTGTCATCACATCCTCCTTGGTATGACTGCGGCAACTCGCATACGCGAGGCGGCCGCCCGCGCCGCACACACGCGGCCGCGGGCCTCCTTAACTCCGGGTTGTCGCGCTGCTTAGACTTGGGAGGATTATAAACCGAAGGCAGGGTCAGGGGGAAAGGGAAGGGGGAAGGGTAAAGTTAACTCCCTTCCCCCTTCCCTTTCCCCCGACCTTTTTAGCCGGCGTTGCGGCCGAAGATGACGTAGTCGCCGTGCGAGGTGCCCATGAAGAAGAGCAGCGGGAGCGAGAGCCAGGCGTTGGTGCGCGAGGCGAGGAAGGCGCGGCGCGCGAGCGCGGCGTCGGGCGGGGTGCCGGCGACCGTGGCCGCGATGATCCGCTTCTGCGCCGGCCAGATGATGCCCCACACGTTGAGGAGCATGATGATGCCCAGGGCGCCGCCGACGCCGATGGAGAGCGTCTTGTTGCTGGCCCAGTGGTCGCGCCGCCCCGTCAGCTGCGAGTCGAGGAACCAGAGGAGCGCCACCGCCAGCGCGATGACGAGCGCCGCGGTCGCCGCCCCCAGAATCTTCCCGTCCTTGTTCAGGTTCGGTAGCAGGACGTAGGCGTAGATGGCCCACGCCGCCCCCGAGATGATGAGCCAGACGAGGAGGATGAGCCACGTGTTGGCGCCCGCGCCGTCGCTGTTGGCGTTAATCACGTCGCCGCGCAGGATGTACATCGCGTAGTAGCCGAGGCCCGCGATGACGGTCACGACCGCGCCCCAGCGGAAGTACCAGAGCGCAGTCGGCATCAGGTTGGGGACGACGATCTTCTTCGTCGGCGCGTCGAGCGCCTTCATGAAGTTGACGTTGACGAGGTTGAAGAAGTAGAGCATCCCGATCCAGGTGATGCCGCCGACGAAGTGCGCCCAGCGGAAGATGATGCGCACGATCTCGTCGCCCGAGGGCGAGTGGAAGATGTTCTGGGACATCGCGAGGCTCACGGGAAGATGCAAGGTTGGGTCGAACATCTCAATCCTCCGAATGTTTCTCTGGGTGCTTCCTGGATTGCGGGCGTGAGATTAACACAAAAACCTCCCGCCCGGCGCAAGATTCTTGTCACTCGGGGACGCGGCTCTGTTCGGGCACGGGCGCGAACGCCTCCGGGTCGAGCGTGAGCTGGCGGTAGGCTTCGCGCAGGCGCAACGCGGGGCTGCCGACGGGAACCGTGTAGCGGTGGTAGTCGAAGACGGTGACGAGCGCGACGCCGAGCGCGGCCGAGGTGAGGAAGACCTCGTCGGCCTCGGCCATGTCGTGCAAAGTGTGCGCGCCCTCCGAGAGCGGGACGGCCAGGTCGGAAGCCAACTCGATGACGCGCGCGCGGGTCGTGCCGGCCACGGCTCCGGTCGCGAGCGCTGGCGTGTAGACGGTGCCGTGCTTGACCCAGAAGAGGTTCGCCGTCGTCGCGCAGGCGACCTCGCCGCGCTCGTTGCAGACGACCGATTCGTCGAAGTCCCGAGCCCGCGCCTCCTCCCACGCCATGATCTGTTCGAGCCGGTTGACGGTCTTCACCCCGACGAGCGGCGAGCAGGTGTTGACGCGGTAGGGCGAGACGGTCAGCGCCAGGCTGTCGGGCGGCGCCCACGCGTCGGCCGTCAACATCAGCAGGTCGGAGGCGCGCCCCTCGTCCCCCGCCTTCCAGCGCGCGCGCACGGGGCGCGCGAGCAGTTGGACGCGCGCCCGGCCCTCCGCGACTTCGTTGGCCTCGACGAGACGCGAGAGGAGGAGCGCCGCCTCGTTGTCGCCGAAGTCGCACTCGACGCCGACCCTTTCGGCGTGCGCGAGCAGACGCGCCCAGTGCGCGTCCCAGAGGAAGGGGCGACCCTTGTGCACGGCGACCGTCGTGAAGACGCCGCGCCCGTAGAGCGCGGCCGACGTGACGGCGTGCAGCCGCGCGCGCCCCGCTTCGAGGAGACGACGGTTGAGTATGACGTGCCGGTGCATCTCGGGAGTGATGCGTCTCAGGTGCCGCGGCAGCATACACGAACGCCGCCGGTCTTTGCTAACTTTTTACGCCGCCGCCGCGCCTGTTGTATCCTCGCCGCCGAAACAGATGAACAACCCCGCAAGCAGTCCGGACACCGAAAGCACGTCGGAGGGAAGAGCGAAGCCGCCGTTGCGCGTGAAGCTCGCGGTCGTCGCCGCGAGCGTCGTCTTCGCCCTGCTCGTCTTCGAGCTCTTCCTGCGCGTCGTCGGCTACACCTACCCGGTCTTCTACCAGCCGGACGAGGTGCGCGGCTATTCACTGTGGCCGGGCGCCGAGGGGCGTTACCGGCGCGAGGGCGCGGCCTTCGTCCGCATCAACTCCGACGGCCTGCGCGACCGCGAGCACGCGAAGGAGAAGCCCACGAACACGCTGCGCATCGCCGTCGTCGGCGACTCGTACGCCGAGGCGTTTCAGGTCGAGCGCGAGCAGGCGTTCTGGTCTGTGTTGGAGGCGGGGCTGCATGCGTGCCTCGCGCTCGAAGGGCGAGAGGTCGAGGTCATCAACTTCGGCGTCTCCGGCTACGGCACGGCGCAGGAGCTTTTGACCTTGCGCGAGAAGGTCTGGGGTTATTCGCCCGACGTGGTTCTGCTCGCCGTGACGACGAACAACGACGTGCTCGACAACTCGCGCGCTCTGAAGTTGACGGACGAGATTCCGTACTTCCGTTTGGACGGCGACAAACTCACCCTCGACGATTCCTTCCGCCGCACCTCCGCCTTCCGCCTGCGCGACTCCGCGCTCAACCGCCTGGGCCGCTGGCTGCGCGAGCACCTCCGCTTCGTCCAGGCCATCCACGAAGCGCAGGGCGCCATCAAGTCGCGCCTCGACGCCTGGCGCGAGCAGCGGCGTTTGGCAAAGGAGAAGAACGGCGCGGGCGCGGCGCAGACGAAGGACGCGGGGCAGCCCAACCCGGCCGCGCCCGCGGGGGGCGCGCCGGCCGACGAGCTGGGCACGGCCAACGTCATCTACCGCGAGCCCCCTGACGACACCTGGCGCGACGCCTGGCTCGTCACCGAAAGGCTGCTGGCCGAGATGAACGCCGAAGTCAAAAGCCACGGCGCGCGCCTCTACGTCGTCACGCTCAGCAACGGCATACAGGTCTTCCCAGACCCGGCCGCCCGCGAGGCATTCGCGCAGCGCGTCGGCGCCGCAGACCTCTTCTACGCCGAGCGCCGTTTCCAAAGCGTGGGCGAGCGCGAGGGCTTCCCCGTCTACAACCTCGCGCCCGACCTGCAAGCCTACGCCGACCGGACTAAAGTCTTCCTCCACGGCTTCGGCGCGCAGCGCGGCAACGGCCACTGGAACGAGGAAGGCCACCGCGTCGCCGGCGAGCTGCTGACGCAGAGACTCTGCGACTGGCTCGCACGCGACAGTGGGGGCACCCAGGACAAGGGCAATACGGAAGGAGGTTCACCACGATGAGGTTCTTCAAGCTCTCGACGTTCGCGCTCGCGGCGCTGCTCGCACTGTCGGGTGAGACGGCGAACAGCGCGCCCGTCGTCAGACGCGGGACGCCGCGGCAGTCGGCCGTCTACAGGCTCGACGCCGCGCGCAGCAAGTTCATGATCCGCGCCTTCGCGGGCGGCCTGCTCTGGTTCAAGGGGCACGACCACTTCGTCCGGGCGCAGGACTTCGCGGGCGAGGCGCGACTCACCCCCGGCTCGGTCAGCCCCGCCTCGCTCACGCTCGACGTGCGCGCGGCCTCGCTCGCCGAGACGCGCGAACTCTTCACCGCGCAGCAGAAGAAGATCATCGACGGCGAGCTGCGCGACATCGTCCTCGAGCCCGACAAGTACCCCGACATCACCTTCAAGAGCACCGACGTTTCCGTGGACACGCGCGGCGGCCTCTTCAAGGTCAGGCTCGGCGGCGACCTCACGCTCCGCGGCGTCACGCGCCACGTCACGATCCCCGCCGAGGTCACGCTCGAAGGCCAGGACTTGCACGCCCGCGGCGAGTTCCGCATCAAGCGGAGCGACTTCAAAGTCCCCGCCACCTCCGCCTTCCACGGCACCGTCCGCGTCCGCGACACGTTGAAGGTTATATTCGACATCGTCGCGCGGCGGGACTGAAACGGACTTCACACGGCTCGCGACGGTGTGAGTCCGCATAGCCGCGATGTGAATCGACATAGCCGCTGTGAGAGTTCACATTGCAGTAATGCGGACTCCCCTAGCGGCTATGTGAACTCCCATAGCGACGATGGAAATTCACATAGAGACGATGTGGACTCTCACCGTCACAATGTGTATTCCCATAGAGGTAATGGGAACTCCCACAGAGGCTGTGTGGACTCCCATAGCCTCTGTGGGAGTTCCCATTACGGCTGTGGGAGTTCCCATCGCCACTAGGGGAGGTCACATAAAGGCTGTGTGTGCGTGAGTTAGGGCGATTTGCGGCTTTTTACTCGGCGGCGGTGGCGATAACTTCGGCTTGCATACTGTCGCCGAGCGAGTCGCGCCAGATTGTTTCAAATTCAGACACGTCCTGTGAGATGTGCTCGACGGAGCCGACGTTGATGCGGAGCCGCTTACCACCGACGCGGCCGATGACTTTGAGGGGCGCGCCGGCCTGCGCGGCGATGCGTTCGAGGCGCGTGCGCTGCGACTCTTCGAAACTGACGAGGACGCGCGAGGGCGTCTCGCCGAAGAGCGTGGCGGCGGACGAGAGTTCGCCGTCGAGCGTGACCGTCGCGCCCAGCGCGCCGCGGCCGAGCGAGGAGAAGCAGCACTCGGCGAGCGCGACGGCGAGCCCGCCGTCCGAGCAGTCGTGCGCCGACTGGAGCAGCCCCTCCTCGGCGGCGAGCAGCACGGCGCGCTGCACGGCCAGCTCGCGCCCGAGGTCGAGCGAGGGGACGCGCGCGCCCGAGGCGATCAGTTCTTCGACGCCGCGACCGAGCACCGTCGCCTCGTACTCGCTGGCCGAGAGGTCTTCGCCGCTTGTGCCGACGAGCGCGACGAGGTGCCCCTCGCGCTTGAAGCCCTGCGTGACGACCCGGCGCACGTCTTCGACGAGGCCGACCATGCCGATGACGGGCGTCGGGTGGATGCCGCGCCCCTCGGTCTCGTTGTAGAAGGAGACGTTGCCGGAGACGACCGGCGTCGAGAGGGCTTCGCAAGCCTCGGCCATGCCGTCGATGACTTCGGAGAAAGACCACATCACCTCGGGCCGCTCGGGGCTCGCGAAGTTCAGACAGTTCGTGACGGCCAGGGGGCGCGCGCCGACGCAGACGACGTTGCGGGCCGCCTCGGCGACGACGAGGCGAGCGCCCTCGCGCGGGCTGACGGCGCAGTAGCGGCCGTTCCCGTCGAGCGACATGGCGAGCGCGCGGCGCGTCTCCTTGATGCGCACGACCGCCGCGTCCGCGCCGGGCAGCACCGCCGTGTTCGTCCGCACCATGTGGTCGTACTGGCGGTAGACCCAGGACTTCGAAGCGAGGTTCGGCGAGGCGAGCAGACGGCGGAGCGCGTTGTTGAAATCAACCTCCGAGTCCGGAGCTTGGAGTCCGGAGTCCGAGGCCAGAGCGGGCGCGGTCGGCGGCGCGGGCGAGACAACGTCGATGCCGCCGCCGACCGCGAAGCCCTCATCATCCACCCTTTCGCCTCCGTCCCTCGGCTTCATGGGACGGTCGTAGCGCGGCGCTTCGTCGGTCAGATATTTTGAAGGGATGTCTGCGAGCCTCTGGCCCTCGTGGAGGACGACGACGCTGCCGGTGCCGGTGACGCGGCCGATGACGACGGCGTCCAAGTCCCACTTGCGGAAGATGTCGATGACCTGCCGCTCGCGGCCGCTGTGGGCGACGATGAGCATGCGCTCCTGCGACTCGGAGAGCATGATCTCGTAAGCGGTCATGCCCTCTTCGCGCTGCGGGACGAGCGAGAGGTCAAGCTCGACTCCGTTGCCCGCGCGTGCCGCCATCTCGCACGAGGAGGAGGTGAGCCCGGCCGCGCCCATGTCCTGAATCCCCGCGACCGCGCCCGCGCGCATCGCTTCGAGGCAGGCTTCGAGCAGAAGCTTTTCCAGAAAAGGGTCGCCGACCTGCACGGTCGGGCGCTTCTCCAGCGCCTCCTCGTCGAACTCGGCCGAGGCCATCGTCGCGCCGTGGATGCCGTCGCGGCCGGTCTTCGCGCCGACGTAGAGCACGGGGTTTCCGACGCCCGCCGCCTTCCCGAAGAATATCTGGTCGTGACGGACTAAGCCTAAAGCAAAAGCGTTGACGAGCGGGTTGAAGCCGTACGCGTCATCGAAGACGACTTCGCCGCCGACGGTCGGCACGCCGAACGCGTTGCCGTAGTGCGCGATCCCTGCGACGACGCCCGCGAGCAGCGCGCGGTTGCGCCGGCCGTGCTTCGGGTCTTCGAGGCGGCCGAAGCGCAGAGAGTTCATCGCGGCGACGGGGCGCGCGCCCATCGTGAAGATGTCGCGGAGGATGCCGCCGACGCCCGTCGCGGCGCCCTGGAAGGGCTCGATGAAGGAGGGGTGGTTGTGCGACTCGACCTTGAAGGCCGCGCACCAGCCGTCGCCCACGTCAACGATGCCCGCGTTCTCGCCCGGCGGGACGATGACGCGCTCGCCCTCGGTCGGGAGCCTTTTGAGGTGGACGCGCGAGGACTTGTACGAGCAGTGCTCCGACCACATGACGGAGAAGACGCCCAGCTCGACGAACGTCGGCTCGCGCCCGAGCAGCTCCTTGATGCGTTCGAACTCTTCCGAGGTGAGGTTGTGTGCGGCGACGACTTCCGGGGTGATGGTCTCAGGGTTCATGACGGGAAACGGCGGCGACCTTGTTCGGCTGACCTGTAGGACAGCACAGGATAAAGGCTCGCGCCCGTTTCTTCAAACGCGGAAAGCCGTGAACCGTAAACCGTAAACCGTGACAAGAAGGTCATGCCTCTCGTCACGGTTTACGGTTTACGGTTCACGGCTCTTTTATTTCTGTGCGCCCGCCTCCTGCGGCTTGTCCTTCAAAGCGGCGTCGAGCGCGGCGCGCAGCTCGTCGGGCTTGATGCGACCTTTGTGTTTGAAGACGAGGCTGCCCGAGCGGTCGTAGAGGAAGGTCGCGGGCAGCTCGCCGCTCCAGTCGGGGTCTACGAGGTTGATGGCGGTGTTGTCGTCGCCGGCGTGGAGGAGGTAGGCGGGCAGCGCCGTGGCGCGCTGCTCCGAGAGGAACTCGGGCACGGCCTTGCCGATGTCCGAAGGGTCGTCGAGCGAGACGAGGAGGAAGTCGAGGCGCTCTGCGGCGTACTGTCCGCGAATCTTGACGAGGTCGGGGAACTCCTCGCGGCAGGGCACGCACCACGTCGCCCAGAAGTTGACGAGCAGAGGGCGCGCGCGCCCCGCCCCCGCGCCGAGCAGAGACTTGAGCGCGGCCTCGTCGATCTCGGTGACCTTCGGGGGGGCGGCGGGTTTGGCGTCGCCGGGCGCGCGCTTCGGCGGGCCTTGCTTCTGCGGCCCGCCGGGGCCGCCCAGGAGAACGAAGGCCGCGAAGACGGCCGGCAGCAGTGCCTTCAACATTCGCCCGCCTTCTAGCTCGTGCGCTTGATGGAGCAGCCGAAGCCCTTGACCTCGGGGTTGGCGACGCCGCGGCCGGCGAGCGTCGCGTCGATAGCGTCGCGCAGGTCGCTGGTGGTCACGCCGTCGGCGTTGCGCGAGTTGTCGATGCGGCCGTGGTAGACGAGCTTCCCGGAGGCGTCGAGGAGAAAAGCCTCGGGCGTGTACTGCGCGTTGAAGCGGTCGGCGACCACGTTGCCGTCGTCCTTCAGGATGGTGAAGGCGAGCCCCTTGTCGGCCGCGTGCTGTTTGACCTCGGCGGCCGGCTCGGTCGAGTTCGAGTTGATGCCGACGACGTTGACGCCTTTGGCGCGGTAGTCGGCCGCGAGCTTCGCCATGCGCTCGTTGTAGGCGTTCGAGACCGGGCACCTCGTGGCGACGAAGATGAGCACGGTGCCCTTCGGGCCTTTCAAGGAGGCGAGCGTGTGCTCGTTGCCGTCGGCGTCGGGCAGCTTGAAGTCGGGGACGACCGCGCCGACGGCGACGGCCGCCTTCGCGTCCGTCGCGGGCCTAGTCGCGCGCGCGGCCTGCGCGGCGAACGCTGCGGAGAGCGCGAGGAGGAGTGCGACCGCGGAGAGCTTCTTCATAAACTTGCCTGAACTCCTTTGTTAGAAAGTGGCCGGGGAGCGCCGACAGCTTAGCGAATCCGAGTTCAAAGTTCAAAGTTGAAAAGTTCAAAGTTGCTAAGGCTGTCCCCGGCCTTGAACTTCTGTCTTCAACTTTGAACTTTTCAACTTTGAACTTGAACCTTTTTGCAGCGTGAAGCGCCAGAGCATCCTTTGTTCTGTCTCGTCGAAGCGGTGTTCGGCGGAGGCGACGCGCCAGCGGCCGGTGAGCTGCCAGCGGCCCGTGCCGAGCTTGTTGAAGAGCGGGACGGCGTGGCCCGACTCGACGGCAGAGAGCAGCGCGCGGTTGCCGGGCGAGAGGTGCTGGTCGCCGTGGCGCCCCTCGCCCGTGTAGACGATTGAGCCGCCGTCCGCGGAGAGCGCGTCCGGGTAGCAGGGGTTGATGCGGCCGAAGTCCGTGAGCAAAGAGACGAGCCGCCCGCCCCGGTGGTAGACGCCGTTGCGGACGCGGTGCGTGCGGTTAACTTCTTCCCAGGTGAGGACGGGAGAGTCGGGGTCGGGCTCGTGAAGTTCCCTTCTTACTTTTGCCCTTTGCCTTTTGCCTTTTGCCTTCACCTCACTGCGGCCAGCGTCGCGGCGAGCGAGCGGAAGAGGCCGCTGCCGTCGGAAGAGCCGAGCAGGTCTTCGCAGGCGCGCTCGGGGTGCGGCATCAGGCCGAGCACGTTGCGCTCGCGCGAGCAGATGCCCGCGATGTGGTCGCGCGAGCCGTTGATGTTCGACGGCTCGCCCGACTCGCCCGCCGGGTCGCAGTAGCGGAAGACGACGCGGTCTTCGCTTCTCAGCTCTTCAAAAGTCTCGTCGTCGCAGACGTAGTTGCCCTCGGCGTGCGCCACGGGCAGGCTCAGGACTTGCCCGGCGCGCAGCTCGTGCGTGAAGGGCGTCTCGGTCGTCTCGACGCGGACGTTGACGTGTTGGCAGATGAAGTGCAGCTCCCTGTTGCGGATCAGCGCGCCGGGCAGCAAGCCCGACTCGCAGAGGATTTGAAACCCGTTGCAAATCCCTAAGACGAACCCGCCGCGGCCGGCGAACTCCTTGACCGAGGCCATCACCGGCGAGAACGAGGCGAGCGCGCCCGCGCGCAGGTAGTCGCCGTAGGAGAAGCCGCCGGGGATGATGACGGCGTCGTAGGCCGAGAGGTCTGTCTCGCGGTGCCAGACGAAGTCCACCGGCTGCCCGACGTGCTTCGAGATGACGTGGTACGCGTCGTGGTCGCAGTTCGACCCGGGGAAGACGATCACACCGAACTTCATCACTCCACCTCCACGCGGTAGTCCTCGATGACGGGGTTGGAGAGCACGTCGCGCGCCATGCGCTCGGCCGTCTCGCGGGCGCGCGCTTCATCTAAGCCCGCGTCGAGGGCGATCTCGAAGTATTTACCCTGACGCACGTCGGCGACGCCGTCGTAGCCGAGCAGCCCGACCGAGTGCTGGATAGCCTTGCCCTGCGGGTCGAGCACGCCCGGCTTGAGTGTGACGTAGACTTTTGCTTTCAAAGGGTCTCTCCCGAAAGTTCAGAATGCGAAGCGCAAACTTAAACGAAGTCTCGCCCGGCGTTCAAGGCCGGCGCGGCCCCGGAAGCTTAAAGCTCAACGGCCAGCGCCCCCTCCGTCGAAGACGCGCGCGAAGACTTTCCCGACGTTGCGCAGGTAGGGCTCGGGCGAGAGCACGCGCGCGACCTCCTCGGCCGTGAGGAGTTTGGAGATGTCTGGGTCTGCGAGGACGTGCGTTTGGAACTCGCCGCCCCCGTCCCAGGTCTGCATCGCGTTGCGCTGCACCCACTCGTAAGCCTGCTCGCGCGAGACGCCCGCGCGCGCGAGCGCCAAGAGCAACTGGCCGCTGTAGACGAGCCCGCGCGTCGCCGCGAGGTTTGCGAGCATCCGCTCGGGGTAGACGACGAGCGTGTCGAGGAGCGACGCGCACTTGTGCAGCATGTAGTCGAGCGCAATCGAAGCGTCGGGGAGGACGACGCGCTCGGCCGAGGAGTGCGAGATGTCGCGCTCGTGCCAGAGCGCGACGTTCTCAAGGCCGACCAGCGCGTAGCCGCGCACGACGCGCGCCATCCCGCACAGGCGCTCCGAGAGGATCGGGTTGCGCTTGTGCGGCATGGCGGACGAACCCTTCTGCCCCTTCTTGAAACGCTCCTCGGCCTCGCGCACCTCCGTGCGCTGCCAGTGGCGAACCTGCAAGGCGAACTTCTCGATTGAGGCGGCGCAGAGGGCGAGCGTCGTCAGGTACTCGGCGTACACGTCGCGCTGGATGACCTGCGTCGAGACGGGCGCGGCCTTCAACCCGAGGCGCGCGCAGACCCTCTCTTCCACTTCGGGGTCGAGGTGCGCGAAGGCGCCGACCGCGCCGCTGATCTTGCCGACCGCGACCGCCTCCTTTGCCCTTTCAAGTCTCGTGCGGTTGCGCCGCGTCTCGTCGTACCAGAGCGCGAAGGTGAGGCCGAAGGAGGTCGGCTCGGCGTGGACGCCGTGCGTGCGCCCGACCTGCGGCGTGTCCCGGAACTCGAAGGCGCGGCGCTTGAGGACTTCGAGCAGCGCGTCGGTCTTCGAGAGGAGCAGGTCGCAGGCGTCGCGCAGGAGCAGGGCGTTGGCCGTGTCCACCACGTCCGAGGAGGTGAGCCCGTAGTGCACGAAGCGCGCGGCCTCGCCGATGTTTTCGGCGAGCGCGGTGGTGAAGGCGATCACGTCGTGGTCGGTCGTCTTCTCGATCTCGCGGATGCGCTCGACGGTGAACGAGGCGCGCGCCTTGATCTCCTCGACGGCCGCCGCGGGAATCGTCCCCATCTCCGCGTGCACCTCGCAGACGGCGACCTCCACGTCCAGCCACTTCCGGAACTTGTTCTGCTCCGACCAGAGCGCGCCCATCTCGGGCAGTGTGTAGCGTTCAATCATAAGTGATGAGTGATGAGTGATGAGTGATGAGTGATGAGCGAAGGAAGACACCGGGCTTGCCTTCGCTCATCACTCATCATTCACCACTCATCACTATTTCAAAACGTCCGAGGTGACGGTGTAGCCCGCGAGGAGCCACTCGCCGCCGCGCTCCAGCAGGGTGAAGCGCTCGGTGGCGCTGCCACGCTCGAAGCGGGTCGAGTAGAAGAGTTCGAGGGCGTGGCCCGAGAGCGGCGCGGAGGCGCTCTGCTGCTCGGTGCCCTTCGTGAGCGCACGACTCTCGACGCGGCCCAGGCGCTCGCGCACGCGCGCGAGGGTGCGCGCGCTCTCCTCCGAGGAGACCTGCGCGCGCCACTCGGGCGCGGCCTCCTGGTAGACCTTCTCGTCGCGCCCGGCGGCGATGTCCTCGGTCACGCGCTCGACGGTCGCCTGCGCCCCCGCCGGCACGTTGCGCCGCTCGTCAACGGCGCAGGAGGAGAGCAGTAGGCAGTAGGCAGTAGGCAGCAGGCAGTTAAGAACTATTAAGTTGAGAATGCTCTTGTTCCGACTTCGGCGGCTCGTCGCGGTGCAAAGAGACTCCTTCGCGGCCACCGAACTGCCTACTGCCGTCTGCCTACTGCCTACTGCCTTCCTCACAGCTCTATCCAGGGCGTCGGCTCCTTGTGGTGCGAGAGGGTGATCGTGGTCGAGGGCTGGAAGAGGCCGCCGCGCTCGCGCAGCGCCGACTCGGCGGTGAACTTGGCGAGGTCGGGGTTGTTGGCGCGCTGCGAGAGGTGCGCGAGGACGACGTGCTCGGCGCAGCCGTCGAAGCCGTCGCGCAGCCACACGGCCACGTCCTCGTTCGAGAGGTGGCCGGTGCGCGAGAGGATGCGCTGCTTCAGCTCCCACGGGTACACGTCGCACGCCTTGAGCATGTCGCGGCTGTGGTTCGACTCGATGACGATGGCCGCGCAGCCCTTCAGGCGGTCGGCGACGAGCGTCGTCACGCAGCCGAAGTCCATCAGGGTCGCGACGCGCACGCCGTCGTGGGTGGCGACGAAGCCGAAGTTGTCGGCGGCGTCGTGCGGGACGGTGAAGGGGTGGAAGTCGATCTCGCCGATTTGAAAGTCCTGGCTCGAAGAGATTTCGACCGTCCGGTCGCGCAGGACTTCGGCGCGCTTCTTCGGTTCGTCGTTGTGGCGCGACTTCTCGCGGATGTACGCATCGCGGGTCGCGCCCGAGATGTAGACCGGGCAGGGGAGGGATTTCAGGAGCACGCGCAGGCCGCCCGCGTGGTCGGAGTGCTCGTGCGTGACGACGACGCCGTCGAGCCGCGCGGCGTCCTCGCCGACGAGCGCGAGCCGGCGCGCCGTCTCCTTCGCCGAGAGCCCCGCGTCCACCAGCACGCGCGTCCGCCCCGCGCAGATGAGCACGGAGTTGCCGGTCGAGCCGCTTCCTAAAACAGTGAGCCTCATTCGGGAGCTTTCAGCACTCAGTGAGTAAGCCGCGAGACAATTATTAAGGCTGCCGCGTTCGATGGCAAACGTCGGCGGCGAAAAAGTCGGCCGCGGCGGCACTGACCCGGTTATTGGTTGAGCACCAGCTTGGAGACCTTGTGGCCGCCGGCGACGTAGAGGTTGTCCTGCCAGTCGAAGGCGAGTGATTCCACGCCGTGCGGGGCCTTGAGCGTGCGGACGAAGCGGCCGTCGGGCTCGAAGACGTGAATCGCGTCGAAGGTCTCAAGGACGTAGACGCGGCCCCGGCTGTCGGCGGCGAGCGCCGTGGGCGGGCCGTACTGGCCGGGCGCGTGCCCCTCGCCGCCGAAGCGCGCGAGGTACTTGCCCTCGGGTGAGAAGCGGAAGACGGCGATGTCCTCGTCGTCGTAGTAGTGCTCGCCCTCGACCCCGCCGATGCAGTAGAGCGCGTAGGTCTCGCCGCCCGGCCCGGCGGCGACGCGCAGCGCCTCGACTTCGAGCTTCTTGTCGAGCTGCGAGCTGACGAAGCGGTGCGTGCGCCGCTCGGCGCGCCCGTCGATGCCGAGCTGTACCAACTCGTCGTCCTTGCCCTTCTGCGAGACGAGGAGGAGGCCGATCCCGGCGGGCGGGACGAGCGCCGCGTCGTGGATGTAGTCCGAGCCGTGCGCCGCGCCGAGCACCTCGCCCGTCTCGCCGTCGAACTTCATCACCACGCCGGCGAGCACCGCGTATACGTAGCCCGAAGGGGTGGCGAGAAGCTTCAGCGGGCCGCCGCGCAGCTTCTGATACCACTTCGTCTCAAGCGGGATGTCCCAGGTGTTGAGGAACTGGCCCGACGAGTCGAAGCGCTTCACGCGCCGCGTCTCGTCCGAGACGTAGACGCGCCCCTCGCCGTCCACGGCCACGCGCATCGAGTCTTTGAAGAGGCCGGGGCCGGTGCCCTCGCCGCCGAAGGTGTAGGCGACGCGGTAGCCGGCGGGCGGCGGGGTGGGCAGCGGGGTGGGGCGAAAGGGCGTGCGGGTCGGGTTGACGTTCACGCCGCCCTGCCGGCCCGACCGGCTGTTCCGGGCGATGAGGAAGCCGAACGCGGCGGTGAAGACGATGAGTGCGACGACGGCGAACGCGACCCTCTTCGGCTGGTCGGGCTGGCCGAAGTTGAGCGGCGGCGGCGCTTCGGGCAGCGGCTCGGGGAGCGGCGGCCGCAGCTCGGAGGGCACGACCACCTGCGAGTTGCAGTACTGGCAGCGGACGAGCGGCGCCTCGATCCGCTCGAATTCGAGCGTCGCGCCGCACTGCGGGCAGTTGAAGGCTTTCAACTCGCGTCCCCCGTCTTAAGGCTTGCGTTCGTCCCCGGCCTCGGCCTTCCATTCGCCGCCGCCCTCGAACTCGACGCGCGTGAGCTGAACCCTCTGCCGGCCGGAGTTGATGTGGCGCGTGCTCTCCTCGGGCTTGATGAAGACCGCCTTGTCGAGCGTCGCGGTCTCGCCGGCCGCGACGCGCTGCTTCGACTGGAGGCGGTAGCGCTTCAACTCCTTGCCCGTCGCGGGGTCGTAGAAGACGTGCGCCCACTCGACGGACTTGACGGCGCGCTCGCCCGTGTTCTTCACCGTCAGGCGCGAGTCGTACTTGAAGACGTAGTCGGTGCCGCGCTTCACGTCGAGCTTCACGCCCGACTTGCTGCTGCGCACCACCTCGACCGGCACGTACCCCTCGTACTTCCACTCGAACGCGGAGACCGACACCCCCGGCGCCCCCCGCCGGTCGTCCGCCTCCTGCGCCGCGGCCGACGCCGCCAGCGCACAGAGCAGGAGGATTGCTTTCAGCGTGGCTCTCAACATTCCTCCGAGTGGTGCGAAGCCTGCTGTTGGTTGCTTTCAGACTTCGAGACGGGCGCGGTCAACCTTGAAGCCGTTGAGGTCGCCGAGGGCGCCGAGGGCGAGCCGGTCGGTCTGGAAGTGCTCGGTGGCGACGCGGAGCATGTCTTCGGGCGTGACCGCTTCGATGCGCGCGATGACCTGCTCGGGCGGGATGCGGCGGCCGTGGACGATCTCCTGCCGCGCGAGCGTGCCGGCGCGCGCGCTCGTCGATTCCAGGCCGAGCAGGATGGACGAGACGGCCTGGTCTTTGACGAGTCGCAGCTCCTCCTCGCCCACCGCCTCGCGCAGCGCGCGGCGCATCTCTTCGAGCGAGATGTCCAGGACTTCGTCCAACTGCTCGGGCGAGGTGCCGGCGTAGATTTGAAAGACGCCCGCGTCGGTGAAGTGGCTCCCGGCGGCGCCGACGGAGTAGGCCAGGCCGCGCTCCTCGCGCACGCGCTGCCAGAGGCGCGAGCTGGTGCCGCCGCCGATGACCGAACTCAGAAGGCTCGCGGCGTAGCGGTCTTCGTGGCGCGCCGAGGGGAAGGGCGCGGCGATGATGAGGTGCGCCTGCTCCAGCTCCTTCTTGCGCTTGATGAGAATCGGCGCGGCCGGGCTCGGCGACTCTTCCTTGACGCTTTTGACCTCGCCCGCCTCCGCCTGGCCGTCCTCGAAAGCACGCGCGGCCAGCTCGACCAGTTGCTCGTGCTCGACGTTGCCGGCGGCGGCGACGACGAGGTTCGGCGGCGCGTAGGCCGCGGCGTGGAAGACGGCGGTGCGCTCGTGGCCGAAGGTCGAGACGGTCTCTTCAGTCCCCTCGATGGGACGGCCCAGGGGGTGGCCGGGGAAGTAGGCGGCGTTGAAGATTTCGGCGAGGAACTCGTCCGGCGTGTCCTCGACCATCTTCATCTCTTCGATGATGACCTTCTGCTCGCGCCGCAGCTCCTCCTCGTCGAAGCGGGGCCGGGCGAGCATGTCGGCGAGCAGGTCGAAGGCCAAAGGCACCGACGTGTCCACGACCTTCAAAGCAAAGCCGGTCATCTCGTGCGTCGTGTAGGCGTCGAAGTGGCCGCCGAGGCGGTCTGATTCGACGGCGATGTCCAAAGCCGTCCGCCGCCCCGTCCCCTTGAAGACGGCGTGCTCGATGAAGTGGCAGACGCCGTTCCAGTCCGCCGGCTCGTGGCGCGAGCCGCGCCGCACCCAGATGCCCACGGTGGCGGAACGCAAGGATGCCATCCGCTCCGTGAGGACGGTCAGCCCGTTGGGAAGTCTCGTCAACTGAACTTGTTCGGTCATTACTTCGGAAAGCTTTAAAGGAAACCCTCGGCCGGTACGCAAAACTCTGAGCCTCTGACTTTTGAGCGGGCATCGTAGCACGCGCGCCGGGGGCGGGCAAACCAACCTCTCGCGGGCGAGCATCTCAAGGCACTGAAGGCTGCGAATTTAAAGGCCGACCTGCTTGACACCCCCCCGGAAGTTGGCGGAAAATGCCGTCTCCGCCTGTTGCGGGTCGGACACACAGAAGGGTTACGCCTGAAAAAGTGTCGCTCGTCGTGACGCCGGGATTGGAGCCGCACACCCAGACAGCTCCCAACCCTCGCCCGGACGCCGCCCTGGACATAGACAAAGCTAGGGGTCAGCTCGGGAGGAGGGAAGGGGAGTCCCGGCCGGGCCGGCCCGGAGGTTTTGCTGCGATGAGAAAATTCAACTGGCGCATCTTCCCCGTTCTGCTCGCGGCCCTTTCGGTCGTCGCGGCCGGCGGGGGGGCGCAGCGGGCGCGCGGGGCAGAGCCCCCGGGGGGGGCGCGCCGCAGCAGTCTGGGCACCATCAGCGGCGCCGTCCTCGACCGCGCGGGCAATCCGGTCGCGGGGGCGCTGGTGAAAATCCTGCGCGACGGCTTCAACGAGGTCGTCAAGGAGACGAGGAGCGGCACCGACGGCACCTTCGCCGCGCGCGTCACGCCCGGCCGCTACCTGATCCGCGCGCTGGCCGAAGGGTTCACGCCCGCCACCTTCTCCTCCGTCGAAGTCTCGCCCGCGACCGAACTCGTCTACCGCTTCAACCTCCAGCCCGTCGGCGAAGGGAACACGCGCCCCGAGCGCCGCGCCGACCGCAACGACCCCAAGTTCCGCATCCGCGCCGCCGCCGCCCGCCGCTCCGTCTTCAACGCCGGCGAGGCCGAGGACGAGACCGTCCGCCGCGTCCTCGAAGAGTTGGAGGAGGACGAGCGCGCCCAGGCTTCGGAAGAGGAGGCGGCCCTTTCCGACGAGCCGCAGCCGGAGCAGAAGCGGACGAAGCGGACGCGGACGCAAGGGTACGTCGAGAGCTACTTCGGCGCGTCGGGCGTGCCCGGCGCGGGCTCGTACGCGGGGCTCAATTTCGCCGTGGCGACGCCGGTCAACCGACAGGTGCAGCTCATCTTCGCCGGGCAGGCCGGCGAGTTCGAGCGTCTGGAAGCGACCGCGCGCGTCCGCGCCGGCTCGCGCCACCTGATCAGCGCGACCTTCGGCGGCGCGCGGCTGCCGACTTTGACGAAGGCCGCCGCGTCGGAAGTCTCGCCGAGCGCGCAGCTCGGGTTCGGCGCCGCGCGGGGCGACAAGCTCGAACAGGTCTCCGTGCGCGCCGTGGACGAATGGGTCGTGCGCGACGGCGTGGTCGTCGTGCTCGGGCTCGACTACTCGCGCTTCGTCGGCGGCCAGGGCGCGCTCACGCCGCGCGTCGGCGTCTCCTTCGACGCCAACGCCCGCACGCGCCTGCACGCCTCTCTCTCGCCCGGCACCGACCCCGGCACGCGCGCCGACGGCGTCGAGTTCGAGGACGGCCAGATCGTCTTCAAGGAGAACGCGGGGCAGGCGGTCGCCGTCATCGACGGCCAGGCCGTGCTCGAACGCAGCCACCGCCTTGAGTTCGGCGTCGAGCGCGTGCTCGACGAAAACTCCACGGTCGAGGCGACCGCCTTCTTCGACACCGTCAGCGGGCGCGGCGTCGGGCTTTTGAGCACGCCGCTCGAAGGCTTGACGGGCGAGGGCGGCGCGGCGCTCTTAGACATCGCGAACCAGCAGGGCGGGGCGCGCGGCCTGCGCGTCGTCTACACGCGGCGCGTGTCGAGCCGCCTGAAGGCTTCGGCCGGCTACGCCTTCGGGCGCGGCCAGCAGCTCTCGCCCGAGGGCATCTCGACCCCCGACCAGCTCTTCCAAGGCGCCTTCTTCCAGACCGCCGCCGCGCAGCTCGACGCGAGCCTGCTCGACGGGATGAACGTCCGGACGGTGCTCCGCTTCTCGCCGCGCGCCGCGGTCTTCGCCATCGACCCGTTCGCGGGCCGGCTCGCCGTCTACGACCCGAGCTTGAGCATCCTCGTCACGAAGGAGCTGCCCAACTTCGGCCTGCCCGTCCGCGCGCAGGCGACCGTGGACGCGCGCAACCTCCTCGACCTGGCGACGGGCGCCGACGACGGCGAGACGCAGTTCTCGCTCGGCACGACCCGCCGCTCTCTGCGCGGGGGTATTTCGGTCAGGTTCTAAAGCACCGGCGGCATCCCCGGGCCGCCGGTTTCAGACAGAGTCCCAGCGCCCACGCTCACACCTAAAGGCGCGGGGCTTTTGTGTATCAACGGTTTATCCGAATTTTCGGAGGCGATACGAAATTATGAATCAGAGGCGGAGTGCGCCCGGGGCCGTGCATTTTAGTCAACGGACTTTGCTAGACGGTTAACACGCGCCAGCACAGGGATTGTCGGGGCGCGCCGACGGGGCGTAAATAGGACGGGGGGCGGCCTTTAAGCTGGAATACAGCTTGCTTCAAAACTTTTGATTTACCAGGGCTCGAAGCCCGCCGGGTCTTGAGAGGCACCGGGCCGGGCGCGCTCCTCAAGCTCGAACGAAAAGCTGTTGCGTGTGAGACGATGAAGGATTCCGTGCTGACGACGAAGGGCTGGGCGCTGCTGATCTTGGCGGCGGTGCTCGTCGCGGCCGGCACGCTCAACTTCGCGCAGCGCCTGACGCACCTCGCGCCCCCGACCGACGGCATCGACTGGGTGAAGACCGACGAGGGCGTCGTCGCCCGCTCGGTCAAGCAGGACTCGCCCGCGGGCCGCAAGGGCGTCTTCGGCGTCATGCCCGGCGACCGGCTCGTCGGCATCAGCCTCGACGAGAAGACCGACGACCAGGTCGTCAACGCCTTCGACGTGCAGGTCTACTTGGAGGAGGCGGGCGTCGGGGGCCGCGTGCGCTACCTCGTCGAGCGGCCGTCGAACCCGGAGGAGACGCGCTACTACTACGTCTACCTCGACAACCTGACGCCGCAACGGACGCTCACCTCGCGCGACCTCTACATCAACCTCATCGGCGTCGTCTACCTGCTGGTCGGGCTCTTCGTCTTCTTCAAGCAGGGCGGGCGCGCGCCCTTCGCGCTCCACTTCGCGACGCTCTGCCTCGTCGCCTTCGTCTTCCACTTCTACAAGCCCTACGGCGGGCTGGAAGACCTCGACCTCGCCGTCGAGTTCTTAGACAACGCGGCCTTCGCGCTCTTCGCGCCGGTGCTTTTGCATTTCTGCGCGGTCTACCCCGTCCGTTACAGATTCTCGGAGAGAAGGCCGCGGCTCGTCTACCTGCTCTACGCGCCGGCCGCGGCGCTCGTCGCGCTCGTGGGCTTCTACGACTTCGCGCCGGCGCTGCACAACCGCTGGCCGGGCTCGACGCTCTTCGGCCTGCTCTTCGCGGCCTACGAGGCTCTGCCCGAGGACTTCCCCGTCCGCCTGTCGCAGGCGGAGACGGCCTTCCTGACGGCGGCGCTCGTCGCGGGCTCGTTCATCCTCGTGCGCCGCTTCGTGAGGAACGAGTCGGCCATCGTCCGGCAGCAGTTGAAGTGGGTCGTGTGGGGCTCGGCGCTGGCGGTGATGCCGTTCGCGCTGCTCTACGCGGCCGGCTACGTCTTCGGCGTGGGCGAAGGGCTCCTGAGCGAGACGACGCGGAAGTGGTTGACGGACGCGGCCGTTTTGCCGCTCGTGCTCATCCCGCTCACGTTCGGCAACTCGGTGGTGCGCTACCGCCTGATGGACGTGGACATGGTCGTGCGGCGCACGGCCGTCTACGCGCTGACGACTTTGACCATCGCCCTGATGATCGGGTCGGTCGTCTACGTGGCGGGGCTCTACGCCTTCGGCGGCGAGGTCATCACGCCGGGCGTCGTCACGATGCGCGTCTTCATCTCGGTCGCGGCGATGGCCGTGATCGTGATGACGGCCGCGCCCCTGAAGAACTTCCTGCAGGAGCGCACCGACCGCTTCTTCTACGGCGAGCGGTATGATTTGCGCGCGGGCCTTCTGGACTTCGGCCGGACGCTCTCGGCGACGACCTCGCTTGAGCCCCTGCTCGACGCGCTGGTCGGCCGCCTCCAGCAAGTCCTGGGCGTCGAGCGGGTCGCCATCTTCATCGAGGACGCGCGCGGCGGGGGCGGCGGCTACCGCGTGGCGCGCGCCGTCGGTCTTTCGTCGGAGGTCATCGTCCCGCCCGACTTCCGCGAGATGATCCGGACGCGCGCGGCCGTGGACGGCATCGTCCGCGCCGACGGGCTCGACCTCCCGCCCGAGACGCACGGGTTCGTGCGCCGCGCGCTCCACTACTACGTGCCGTGCGTCGTGCGCGGGCGGATGGTGGCGGTCATCGGGCTGGGGCGCTCGACGGGCGGCGCGCTGCTCTCTTCGGAAGACCTCGAAATCCTGCGCACCGTCTCGGGCTACGTCGCCGTCGCCATCGAGAACAGCCTGCTCTACCAGGAGCAGAAGGAGCGGGCCGAAGAGCTGGCGCTCCTGAAGGAGTTCAACGAGTCCATCGTCGAGTCGATCAACGTCGGCATCCTGACGGTGGACGACGAAGGGCGTGTGACGGCTTGCAACTCCTCGCTCGAAGAGATGCTCGGCCTGCGCCGCGACGAGGCGACGGGCCACCTCGTCGAAGACCTCTTCGCCGAGGACTTCGCCGAGACGCTGCGGCTCGCGCTCGGCGAACAGGGCTGGGAGCTGACGGAGCTGCGCAACATCTACAAGCTGCACACGGCGACGCGCAATGGAAGAACGCTGATTCTCAACATCGCGCTCGCGCCCCTCAAGCGCGCCGACGCGGCCGTGCACGGCGGCGTGCTCGTCGTGCTCGAAGACGTGACGGGGCGCGTCCGGCTCGAAGAGCAGTTGCAGCAGCGCGAGAAGCTCTCCTCCATCGGCCTGCTCGCGGCGGGCGTCGCGCACGAGATCAACACGCCGCTGACAGGCGTCTCGTCCTACACGCAGATGCTTTTGGGCATGCTCGCCGACACCGACCCGAAGCACGCGCTCTTGCAGAAGATTCGGCGGCAGGCCGACCGCGCCACGGGCATCGTCAACAACCTCCTCAACTTCTCGCGCACGGGCGGCGCGACCGAGTTCGCCGAGGTGAACCTCGCGCGCGTGCTCGACGACACGCTGCAACTCCTCGAACCGCAGCTCCGCCAGAGCCGCGTCGAGGTCGCGCGCGCGTACGAGACGGAGCTGCCGCGCGTCTACGGCAACGCCGGCAAGCTGCAACAGGTCTTCACCAACCTCCTCCTCAACGCGCGCGACGCCATCCCCGACGGCGGGCGCATCACCCTGCGGGCCGGCGCCTCGGACGAGCGCGACACCCTGACGGTCGAGGTCGAGGACAACGGCATCGGCATCGCGCCCGAGAACGTCGCGCGCATCTACGACCCGTTCTTCACGACGAAGGGCGTCGGGCGCGGCACGGGGCTCGGGCTCGCCGTCTCCTACGGCATCGTGCAGGAGCACTCCGGCCACATCGCCGTCGAGAGCGCCCCTGGACGCGGCACCACGTTCCGTATTACTCTGCCGGCGGCCGGGGGGGCGCGCCAGATGCGCCTCCAGGCCGCGAGCGACTGAAACCTTTACAAGGCGGCCGACCCGGCCCGCCTTTCTACCGCTCATTTAGAGACTCCACGACGGTGGGCGCTTCACGCGACCTCCCTTAAAAATTTTTCCGCCACGTGACCCCGGTCACGTACCTCGCCGCGGCGCGCGTGCCAGGTGCCTCGGCGGCTTGACGACGCCCGGCGCCGACTTCTTCCCGACAGAAGAGGCCGCCTGAGAAACGACGCGGCCCTTAGACCGCACAGCCCCATAACCTCAAGAGGTATCTCAAATGTTGTTTTCACGCCGCGGCGGCCGGAGGGCGGCCTACGCCTGCCTGCTCGCATTCGCTTTCCTGTCGGGGGCGGCCTGGCTCCTGCCCCGGGCCTTTTCGGGGGGCACGGCCTCGGCCGCCGACTCGACCTTCGTCCGCAGAATTCCGCTCACGGCCAACGACCTCGTCTACGACGCCGTCTCGAAGAAGCTCTACGTGAGCGTGCCTTCGAGCGCGGGCGCCGGCGGCAACAGCATCACGCCCGTAGACCCGTCCACGGGCGCCGTGGGGGCACCCGTCTTCATCGGCAGCGAGCCGGGTAAGCTCGCCGTCTCCAACGACGGGAAGTACCTCTACTCCTACCTCGAAGGCGCGACGGCCGTCCGCCGCTTCGACCTCACGACGCAGACGCCGGGCCTCCAGTTCGCCCTCAGGAGCACGCCGACCTCTGCCCCCTACGCCCCCTTCGACTTCGCCGTCGTGCCGGGGAAGGCCGAATCGCTCGCCGTCTCGGGCAACTCGGGGGTCGCCGTCTACGACGACGACGTGCGCCGCGCGACGGCCGTCAACTCGATCTATAACAGCCCCTACCTCGAATTCGGGGCGGCGGCCGACACGCTCTACGGCGTCGGGTCGTCGCTGTATAAAATCTCCGTCGCCGCCGGCGGGGCGACGCTCACGAGCACGACCTCCGTCAGCGGCGGCGGCGACTTCCGCGTCGCGGGCGGGCGCGTCTACATGCCTACGGGGCAGGTCTACGACGCCGCGACGGGCGCGCTCCAGGGGACTTTCCCCGACCTCACGTCCTACAGCGGCGCCCTCGTCCAGCCGGACGCGGCGGCCGGGCGCGTCTACTTCCTCGTCCCGACCCCGGGCATCAACCCGGCGGTGACGCTGCGCGCCTACGACATCAACACCTTCGTCATGCTCGGCTCGGTGCAGATCCCCGTCTCGAACTCCTCGCCCGCGAGCTTCGTGCGCTGGGGCGCCAACGGCGTGGCCTTCCGCGTGCGCAACTACAACGGCGCGCCCGACGGCCAGCTCTACGTCGTCCAGACCACGCTCATCCCTTCGGCCGAGCCGGTGCCGACGCCGACGCCGACGCCCACGCCGACCCCCACGCCGACGCCGACGCCGACGCCCGTCACCTACGTCCGCCAGCTCGCGCTCCCGGCCAACGACCTCACCTACGACCCGGGCCGGCAGGCGCTCTACGCGAGCGTGCCCAGCGTGGCGGGCGCGGCCGGCAACACCGTCACGGCCATCGACCCCGTGACGGGCGCCCTGGGCGCCTCCACGTTCGTCGGCAGCGAGCCGAACAGGGTGGCCCTGACCGACGACACGCACTACCTCTACGTGGGGCTCGACGGGGCGGGGGCCGTGCGGCGCTTCGATTTGACGAACAACACCGCGGGACTCCAGTTCTCCCTGGGCGGCAGCCAGTACGACGGGCCTTACTACGCGCGCGACCTCGCGACGTTGGCCGGCCAGCCCGACCTGGTGGCCGTCGCGAGGGGCGTGGGGTCGAGCTACTACTCGCTGAGCGTGGCCGTCTACGACGGCGGCACTCAGCGTCAAGGGACGGCGGTCGGGGGCGACGCCCTCGAACCTTCGGCCAAGCCTTCGACGCTCTACAACTCGGGCTCGTATCAGGACTTCCAGAAGCTCTCGGTCGGCGCGTCCGGCGTCAGCGTGTCCGGCGCCATCTACGGGGGCGGGACGACCGGCGACTTCCGCGTCGCCGGCGAGACGATCTACAGCCGATACGGGAAGGTCATCGACCCGGAGACGGGGACGCTCAAGGGCACCTTCCCGGGGGTCACCAGTAACACCTGGGGGCCGCTGGTCGCGCCCGACCCCGACCACGGGCGCGTCTTCTTCCTCACGTCGAACGGCAGCGGCGGCGCCACGCTGCGCGCCTACGACATCAACACCTTCCTGCCGGTCGGGACGCTCGACATCCCGGGCCTCGTCGGCATGCCCGCGGCCCTGGTGCGCTGGGGCGCCGACGGCCTCGCCTTCCGCACCACGGGCAACAGCAGCTACTACGACAGCACGGTGACCGCGGCCGGCCAGGTCTTCCTGGTGCAGACCTCGCTCGTCTCCGGCGCGGCGCCCGCCGCGCCGCCCGCCGTGCCGACCCCGACGCCGACGCCGACGCCCGCCGCGCCCGTCATCGACGTGAGCCAGTTGACGCTGCCGACGAACGACCTCGTCTACGAGCCGACGCGCAAGCTGCTCTACGCGAGCGTGCCGGGCAGCGCCGGCGCCTCCGGGAATTCCGTCACGCCCGTAGACCCGGCGACCGAGACCGTCGGCACGTCCGTCTTCGTCGGCAGCGAGCCGAACCGGGTGGCCCTGACCGACGACGCGCACTACCTCTACGTGGGGCTCGACGGGGCGGGGGCCGTGCGGCGCTTCGACCTGACGAACAACACCGCGGGGCTCCAGTTCTCCCTCGGCACCAGCCAGTACTACGGCCCCAACAAGGCGCTCGACCTCGCCGCCTTGCCGGGCAAACCCAACTCGGTCGCCGTCTCGCGGACGAGCAGCAGCAGCACGAGCGGCGTGGCTATCTACGACGACGACGCGCAGAGGCCCAACGTCGCGACCGCCTACTCCCCGAGCTTCATCGAGTTCGGGGCCGCGGCCGACACGCTCTACGCTACGTCCAGCTCGTCCAGCAACCTCCTGAAGATGACCGTCGATGCGCAGGGGGCCGCCAACGTCACCGCCACGCCCGCCGGCGCCAGCGGCGACTTCCGCCTGGCGGGCGGGCGCATCTACATGCCTTCGGGACAGGTCTACGACGCGGCCACCGGTAACCTCATCGGGAAGTTCGCCGTCCAGACCTATTACAACCTCGTCGCGCCCGACCCGGCCAACGGCCGCGTCTACTTCCTCCTCGGCTCGGACTACTACAGCGGCTCCACCCCGGTGACGCTGACGCTCAAGGCGTTCGACATCGACACCTTCCGCCCGCTCGGCTCGGTGCAGGTGCCGGGCATCGCCGCCCAGCCGACGAGCCTCGTCCGCTGGGGCGCCAACGGCCTCGCCTTCCGCACCGGCCCGAACAGCTACACCGGCGCCGGGGCGTCGCCGGGCAACCAGATCTTCCTCGTCCGCACCTCGCTCGTGCCCTCGAACGAGGTGATCCCGACGAAGGTGAAGTTCACGCTCTCCAACTACACGGTCAACGAGTACGGGCAGAACGCCACGGTCAGCGTGACGCGCTCGGGCGACTCGACCGCGCCGGCCACGGTCAACTACGCGACCTCGGACGGGACGGCGAAGGCCGGGCAGGACTACACGGCCACGTCGGGGACGCTCACCTTCGCCGGCGGCGAGACGAGCAAGACCTTCAACGTCCCCATCACGAACGACAACCTCTACGAGGGTTCCGAGACGATCAACCTCACGCTCAGCGGCCCCGGCGGGGCCACGCTCGGCTCGCCGTCAACGGCCACGCTGACCATCTACGACGACGACTCGAAGCCCTACATCTACGTCAACAACCCGTCGATGACGGAGACGGACACGGGCACCGCCGACCTGACCTTCACCGTCTCCATCACGAACCTGACGGTCGAGGACGTCTCGATCAACTACGCGACGGCCAACGGCACGGCCACCGCCGGGAGCGACTACGTCGCGGCCTCCGGCACGGTGACCATCCCCGCGGGCAGTACCACCGGCACGTTCACCGTCAAGGTCAACGGCGACTACACGGTCGAGCCGGACGAGTACTTCTACGTGAACATGACCAACCCGGTGGGCGGCTACATCGCCTCCCCGCAGGCCGTCGGCACCATCCGCAACAACGACGCGCCGGGCGGGTTCGTCTTCGACGCGGCGGCCTACACCGTCACGGAGGGCGCCGGCCCGCTCGCCGTCACCGTCAAACGCCTCGGCGGCGCGAGCGGCACCGTCTCGGTCGATTACGCGACCGCCGACGTGACGGCGAAGGCGGGGCAGGACTACACGGCCGCCTCCGGCACGCTCACCTTCGCCGAGGGCGAGACGAGCAAGACCTTCAACCTCGCCGTCATCGACGACGCGGTCGCCGAGTCGGACGAGACCATCACGCTGCTGCTGGGCAACGCGACGGGCGGCGCCAAGTACGGCACGCCCTCGGCGGCGACCGTCACCATCAAGGACAACGACGCGCCGGGCACCCTCGTCTTCAGCGCGGCCGCCTACACGGTCGCGGAAGGCGCGGGCTCCGTCGCCGTCACGGTCAGCCGCACGGGCGGCATGAGCGAGGGCGTCACGGTCAACTACGAGGCCACGGACGGGACGGCGAAGGCCGGGCAGGACTACACGGCCACGTCGGGGACGCTCACCTTCGCCGGCGGCGAGACGAGCAAGACCTTCAACGTCCCCATCATCGACGACGGCACGCAGGAGCCGGACGAGACCGTCAGCCTGCGGCTGAGCGGCGTGACGGGCGGCGCGGCGTTGGGCACGCCCGCCGCGGCGACCATCATCATCCACGACGACGACCAGCCGTTCTTCCACCTCGCGGCGGCGAACTACGAGGTCGCGGAGGGCGCCGGCCAGGTCTTGATGAAGGTGATGCGCGGGGGCGACGCCTCGGCCGCGGCCACGGTCACCTACTCGACGGCCGACGGGACGGCCACCGAGATGTCCGACTACGGCCTCACGCTCGGCACGCTGCGCTTCGCGCCGGGCGAGACCGAGAAGACGCTCGCCGTGCTCGTCAACGACGACGCCATCACCGAGCCGGACGAGACTTTCCTCGTCACGCTCGGCTCGGCCACGGGCGCCGTGGTCGGCACGCCCGCGACCGCCACCGTCACCATCGACGGCGCCGAAGAGGCGTCGCAGGCCAACCCGCTCGACGACGCGCGCTTCTTCGTCCGGCAGCACTACCACGACTTCCTCAACCGCGAGCCCGACCAGTCGGGTCTCGACTTCTGGACGGGGGAGATCGAGCAGTGCGGGGCGGACGCGGGGTGCCGCGAGGGGAAGCGGATCAACGTCTCGGCGGCCTTCTTCCTCTCCATCGAGTTCCAGCAGACCGGCTACCTCGTCTACCGCCTGAACCAGGCGGCCTTCGACGCGGGCGCGCGCCAGCGCTGGCGCACGTTCCTCGGCGACACGCAGGAGATCGGCCGCGGCGTGCAGGTCGGCGTCGGCGACTGGGCGGGGCGGTTGGAGGCGAACAAGCAGGCGTTCGTGGCGCAGTTCGTCGCGCGCCCCGAGTTCGTCGCCGCCTACGGCGGGATGGGCAACGGGCAGTTCGTGGACGCGCTCAACGCCAACACCTACGACCCGCTCGCGCCCGGCCTCGGCGGCGCGCTGACGCAGGCCGAGCGCGACCAGCTCGTCTCCGACCTCGAACAGTCGAGGAAGACGCGCGCCGAGGTCTTGCGCGCCGTGGCGGAGAACGCCGAGTTCTCACGCCGGCAGTCGAACCGCGCCTTCGTGCTGATGCAGTACTACGGCTACCTCCGGCGCAACCCCGACTCCGCGCCGGACACGAACTTCGACGGCTACAACTTCTGGCTCTCGAAGCTCAACGAGTTCGGCGGCGACTTCGTCCGGGCCGAGATGGTCAAGGCTTTCCTCGACTCCATCGAGTACCGGAAGAGGTTCGGGCAGTAGTAACGCCGGCTCCGGCCGTCGGGTCAAAGGAAGGCGGCGGCGCGGCCCACCCGGGTCGCGCCGCCGCCTTTTGGGGCCGCAATCGGCCTCTGCGGCGTCGCGGCCGGCACCTGCGGGGGCGCGGGCGGCGGCCGCGGGGCCACAAATTCCCTTATTTATCCTATGGATAGTCGCAGTTGCGGCGCCTAGTTACTGTGCCACGTAGAGACCGCCGCCCGAGGCGACCAGCGCCGTGTAGGCGCCGGCGCCTATATGGGCCACCTCTCCGGTCAAGGTGTTGATACTCACCAGCGCGCCCCCGAAGGACGCGTAGAGCCCGCCCACGTCGTTGAACCCCAGGCCGCCCGTGGCGGACGGGTTCGGCAACTGCCACGGCGCGCTCAGCGTGAGCATCGAATAGTTGTTGGCCGGGTTCTGTTTGTCCAGCTTGAAGAGCCGCCTGTTCATCGTGTCGAGCGCGTAGAGTTCTCCCGTGGGGCTGAACGCGAGGCCGGCGTATTGCGGCGGCTGCCCCACCATGACGGGCATCGGGCCGACGGGCGTGACGGCGCCCGACCCGAGGTTTATCGTGACCAGCCTCCACACGCCGCCGCTGTCCAGGCAGGTCGCGTACATCATGTTGGCGGACTTGTCGTAGGCGATGTCGCCTTCCCCGCCGCACACGCCGGCCGGCGAGAGCGTCGCCACCGGGGTGAGCGTAGTGTTCGACCCCGTGATGGTGAAGAGGCGCGAGCGGTTCGCGGGCTGCTCGGGCGCGGTGGCCGAAGTCAGGGCGTAGAGCTTGCCTCCGACGACGGTCATGCCGATGAACCTGTACATCGGTTGGTTTGAAAGCGCGGGCGTCTGCGTGCTGGTGACGGCCCCGTTCAGGGCTTTGACGGTAACGACCGTGCCGCCCACGGTGGCGACGATGTTGACCGCCACCGTGGGCACCGGCACGGCTACGTCATGTATGAGGGGCGGAATGTTACCGGCCGGCAGCGCGGGGCCGCTCTTGACGATCTTACCCCTCACCTGCGCGGCGGCGCGCGGCACGATGAGAAGGAGGAGGAGGCTGAGTGTCAGGGGCGTTAAAACGAGTGTCCGCTTCATGGGGCGTACGTCCTTTCGTGGGTGTGTTGGTGGCGGGCGCCGGCGCGGCGTGACGCCGCGCTGCTTTCCCTACTTGCACCTGTGTGTGACGCCCCCCCGCGAAACGTAACGCGCCCGCACGAATGTTCTCAGACGCTAGTCCCTTCCCGCTAAATAACTCTTGCTTTTAACGGCGCCGGTGATAATCTCGCACGCGCTTTCACATCAACGGACGGAAGACCTTCTCCAACCTTTATGAGCAAGCATCGACAGGTTCGGCGTCTGGTCGCGTGCGCGTGCGTCCTGGTCGCGGGGCTCGTCCTCGCCGCGGGCCTCGACCCGGACGCGGCTGCGGGCTCGCGGCCGAAGGCGCCGGCCGCCGCACGCGCGCAGGCCGAGCGCGTGGACATACGTCTGCGCTCCCTGACGACGCGCGCCACGGGGCAGTTGACGATTGAGGCGAGCGCGGGCGGCGGCCGCGCTCGCCTCACCGCCCTCAACCTGCCCGAGCCGCAGACGGTCGCCGAGGCCGCGACCACCTACGTCGTCTGGGCCGTGAGCGGCGGGCGCGTCCTGCGCCTCGGCGAGCTGCTCCGCGACGAGCGCGGCAACGGCGGCCTCGCCTTCGACCGCCCCGCGGGGTTCGAGCGCTACGGCGTCATCGTCACCGCCGAGACCTCCGCCGGGGTCGAGCGCCCCGGCGACCCCGTGCTCACCACCCGCGCCGACGAGGCCGCCGCGCTCTACCCGCCGAAGCCGTCGCCCGCGCCGGCCGCGCCCGACACGGCCAACGACACGGGCAGAACGAACAACCCTCCTCCCGCGCCCCTGCCGCCCGCCCCCGCGAGCCCGCGCCCGCGGCCCCGCATGACTTCGGGCGACTTCTACGCCGAGGTCGATGACGCGCTCGCCGCGCAGGGCGGCGGCCGCGTCATCGAGCTGGTCGGCGACACGCCCGCGCCGAACGCGCGCGGCGCGGCGCGCGCCACGCTCAACTCCAACCGCGCCTACGTCCGCCTCAACTTCCGCGGCGTGCCGCTCCCCTCGGCCGTCGGCGCCTCCGTCTACGTGCTCTGGGGCGTCATCCCCGACGGCCGCATCGTCTACATGGGGAGCCTGCCCGCGTCCGAAGACCTTAACCGCGCCGAGGTCTACGTCCGCGTCGCCGGCTTCGAGTCGGACGACTACACGCTCCTCGTCACGGCCGAGCGCGCCCGCCCCGCCCCCGCGCCCGACGGCCGCCGCCTGCTCAAGCCCAAAGACTCAGCCGCCGTCAAGTGACCGCCGCCCCGCCGCCGGGGTAGAATGAATGATGAATGCTGAGTGATGAATGATGAATTAAAGACAGTTCTTAATTCATCATTCATCACTCATCATTCATCATTTTTTTCTGAGGTAATGATGGCGAGAAAAGGTTCCGTCCTCGTCGTGGACGACGAGGAGATCATGCGCGACGTTTTGGAGACGTTGCTCTCGGCCGAGGGCTACCGCGTCGATCTGGCGAAGACCGGCGAGGAGGGCCTGGAGTGTTACGGCAAGCGCGCGTACGACGTGGTGCTCCTCGACGTGTCGATGCCGGGCATGGGCGGCCTGCGCGCGCTCGAAGAGATTCTGAAGGCCGACCCCGAGGCCGTCTGCATCATCATCACCGCCTACGCCACCTTCGACACCGCCATCGGCGCGTGGGAGCGCGGCGCCTTCAACTGCATCCGCAAGCCCTTCCAGAACGAGCAGATTCTGGAGACCGTCGCCTCAGGCATCAAGCGCCGCCGCAAGGAGGAGGAGCGCCAGAACCTCCGCCGCGCCATGAGCCGCAGCGTCGAGCGCGGCTCCATCATCGGCCGCTCCGAGAAGATGCAGGATATCTTCCAGCTCGTCGATCAGGTCGCGCCCGCCCGCTCCACCGTGCTCATCACCGGCGAGAGCGGCACCGGCAAAGAACTCATCGCGCGCGCCATCCACATGCAGAGCCCGCGCGCCTCGAAGACCTTCGTCACCGTCAACTCCTCGAACATCCCTTCGGAGCTGCTCGAGTCGGAACTCTTCGGCCACACGCGCGGCGCCTTCACCGGCGCGGTCGCCGCCAAGAAGGGGCTCTTCGAAGTCGCCGACGGCGGCTCCATCTTCCTCGACGAGATCGGCGACATCCCGCCCGAGACGCAGGCGCGACTTTTAAGAGTTTTGCAGGAGCGCGAGTTCACGCCGCTCGGCGACACGGCGCCGCGCAAGGTTGACGTGCGCATCATCGCCGCCACCAACATCGACTTGAAGGAGGCCGTCCGGCAGGGCTCCTTCCGCGAAGACCTCTACTACCGCTTGGCGGTCGTCCCCATCGAGTTGCCGCCCCTGCGCGACCGGCGCGAGGACGTGCTCGCGCTCGCGCAGCACTTCATACGCAAGTACAACGAGGAGAACGGCCGCCACGTCTCCGACCAGCTCGCGCCCGACGTGCTCGCGCTCCTGGAGCAGTACACCTGGCCCGGCAACGTCCGCGAGCTGGAGAACGTCATCGAGCGCGCGGTCGTCATCGCGCCCGGCTCCGAGGTCACGCGCCAGTGCCTGCCCGCCGAGATCGCCGACCCCTCGAAGGCCGCGGGCGCCGCCCCGCTCTCGACCGGCACCGGCAGCCTCGACGTGAGCCGCGGCGTCAACTTCTACGACGAGGTGCGCCGCTTCGAGATCGACATCATCCGCCGCGCCCTCGACCAGACCGGCGGCCACCAGTCCCGCGCCGCCCGCCTCTTAGGCATGAACGCCACCACGCTCAACTCCAAAATCAAGACCTACAACATCCAGCTCCGCTCGTGAAGACAGGGCACGCCGCAAGAGCGCGACGCCTCGCGACGGCCGCGGCCGTGTGCGTGCTGGCGTTCGCGCTGTACGCGGTTGACGTGCCGAGTAACCCGCCGGGGTTCTACATCGACGAGTCTTCCATCGCTTACAACGCGCTGACCGTGGCTCAGACGGGGAGGGATGAGCACGGCGAGGCGTGGCCGCTCTACTTCACGGCGTTCGGGGATTATAAGAACCCGACGTACGTTTATTTGTTGGCCGCGGTGTTCAGGGTGACGGGGCCGGGCGTCGCGTCGGCGAGGTTGTTGAGCGCGGCGTTGGGGGCGTTGGCGGCGGTGCTGTTGGGGTTTCTGGCGTGGAGGTTGACGCGGAGGGCGGAGGCGTGCGCGGTCGTGACTTGCTCGGCACTGTTGACGCCGTGGCTGTACGAGTCGAGCCGCCTGGTCTTCGCGGTGGCGGCG